>Ga0123356_10007502_pt1 | contig 10876 bp, 9 predicted proteins | sample TergutEmb28metaG_2_FD_92546 | JGI IMG/M metagenome (GOLD analysis project Ga0123356, IMG submission 92546) | Embiratermes neotenicus P3 segment gut microbial communities from Petit-Saut dam, French Guiana - Emb289 P3 | ecosystem: Host-associated > Arthropoda: Insects > Digestive system > Gut ... | reverse complement strand
TCATCTTGTAGTTCAGTTTTCGTGCCAGGACGCGCTAGGGTGTTTTGGGGGCAAAAATGAAAGGTGTTGATTTAACGCGATTTAGCGGGTGTTAGCTGGTAGCGCTACCGGGAATCGAACCCGGGTTTGAAGATTGAGAATCTTCCGTCCTAACCCCTAGACGATAGCGCCATTCCGTCGGTCGAGAGAACTTGATTATAACAAAGCGAGAGCGCACGCACGGCCCTCGAGCATTCAGCGGCGGGGCCTGGATTGGACCATAATGGTGGCGAAATTTCGGCCGGCGATGCTAAGGGCCTGCTGAATGGTTCCCGTGACGGCCACTTTCTGCTCCTCGCCGGGAACGCCGTAGTTCTTGCTGTAAACCCAAAGCCGCCCGGTGCCGTCGTCGACTTCGAAAGCCCCCACGCCCATCAAATTGAACGAATTCACAACCCGTCCGGAGACTGTGACTTCTCGATCGTGAAAGCGGGCGGGATCGCGATTAATGGATTCGATGCTCTCAGGCTGATGGCAGGCAGCCAGCAGCAGGGTAGCCGCCACGCAGGCGATTGCGGCAGCCCGCATCGGTAAAATGGGCAAAGCGCCTCCCAAGAACTCAATTCATCTCATCTCATTGGAACATAGATTCCCCTCAGAAGTTGGTGTTCCTCGGGTTCGAGCGAAGCTGCACGTCCAACCGGGGAAGGCCATGCACCGGGTGCCGGCCTCCAGCTTTAGCGCGCGCGCGCCAGTACCAGGGTGACATCGTCGGGTCGTTCGGCGCCGCCGATCCAATCATCAACCGCAGCGGTCACGATTTCCGAAATCCGCTTTAGCGGCAGCTTGCGGTTCTCTTGTACCAGGTCTATCAAGCGCCCTTCCCCGAATTCGCCGAAGTCGTTCTCCGGCTCGGTCACGCCGTCGCTGTAGGCGAGAAAAATATCGCCGGGACGAAGGGGAACCGAATTTTCGTCGTAGGTAATACGATCGAAGAGTCCGACCACGGTTCCGCCGTCCTCAAGGCGTTTCACGTCTCCTGATGGGGTAAGGATGAGAGGCGGCACATGTCCTGCATTGCTGAAAATGAGCCGGTGTTCGCCGGCATCGTACAGGGCAAGAAACAGGGTCGCGTATTTTTCCTGCGGCGTGCTCTCGTATAGCTGATGATTCAGGAGTGAGAGCAGCGCGCTCGGACACACCTCCACACCCGGGAGCACCGGCTCGGCCTGGGAGACGAGTATGGGGCCGGCAGCAACAGCCTGCACCTGGCGCAGCGCGGGAATGCCTTCGATTGCGTAGGCGCGCACCGCGGAGTGAATTGTCGCCATGAGCAGCGCCGCCGAAATTCCTTTGCCGCTCACGTCCCCAACCGCCAGCAGCAGGCGGTTACGGCCGAGATCAAGAAAGTCATAATAATCGCCGCTTACGCTGCGCGCCGGCTGGCAGAAACCATGCACTTCGAGGCTGGGCAATTGGGTGATGTGGGGGGGGAAGAGCTGCTCCTGGACTTCCTGCGCGATGGTAATCTCGTGTTCCAGACGCTGCTTCTCTTTTTGCTCATGAATCAGGTTCTCGATGGACTCGGTCATTGAGTTGAAAGAAGTAGCGAGCGCCGCCAGCTGATCGTTCGAAGTGACCGGAATGCGATGGCTGAAATCCCCGCGGTTGACGTGCGTCGTCGCCAGATAAAGTTGACCTACGGCGCCGGTGATCGAGCCTGAGACCCGAATGCCGACCCACCAAGCGGCGGCTTCGAACAGAATCAGTGCGAGCAATAACAGGAAAAGCATCAATTCGATGGTCTCGCCGAGATCGCCGAGCGAACGGAAGGCGCGGTCGTAAAGCATGGAGAAGCGCGTCCGCACGCTTGCCGGCGCAGGACTTGTTTCGCTCCCCGTCTTCCAGTCAAGAACGGGAATATCGGCCCCCGATCGTACCACCAGATCCATCGCACGCCGCGCTGTCGGAATATCCCCGTTGCTCAGGAACGGACTCGGATTTCGAGTGCCGGTTTCCAGCTTGTACAGGGTCACTTCGCCGAGGTTGGTGCCGAGATCCGAAAGCAAGTACCGATCGGCGGGCCGGCTCGAAACGACAGTGAGCGTTCCTTTGCTTGTAGAACCCGTCGCCAGGGATCGCAGAAAGATTTTGCCCTGGTCCTCAATAACCCGCGAAAACTGTGACGGCAGCTTTGGCGAAAGTACCGGGGCCGCCTGCCCCCCCTCATTCAAGATCAGTTCCCCATTCACCCACGCGAATACGTCGGGCCTGGTTCCAAGCGACGGCCCGGACCCGGACAGGGACACTGCGTGACCGGCATTGATATCCGCAGCAATCTGGTTGGCCATACGGGTATTGCTGACGCTCAGGCTCCGAAGCTCCATCTCCAGGCGGGAGGTGAGGATGTACCCCGCAAACTGCACGTTGAACAGGTAGAAGGCCAGTCCGGTAATCAGGACGAGAAGGAAGAGGGGAATGACGCCGATGAAGGCGTAGGTCACAACCAGCCGCGTGCGCATCAGCCACAGGCGCGACCCCGCCCAGCGCACCGCAACGATCAGCCCCAGGACGAGCAAGAGCGTGGTCAGGAAGACGATCCAGGCATTAAGCGAATTCCCGCGAGAGGGGCGGAAAACTCCAATGAGCCTTTCGATCAAGAACAACAGCAGGTCTAGCGCGAGAACGTATAAGGTGAAGAACGACAGCTTCCCGCGCGGGAATAGGCCGTAGTGGTCCATCCAGAGACGGGCGCGTAACCAGTGGCGATGCATACAATCAGCCAGAATTATAGTGGTTAACCGCCGGAGTTCCTCAGCTCATATCGGCGCCTTCAATTCCCACGGTTATCCTATTCCTTGCTGCTAGAATGCTCGCTGAGTTGCTGAACTCCTTCACATTGCTTGCCTTGGCGGGGGCGCGTGCCCATGCGACGACCCGGAGGAGTCGGTCGGGGCGAAGGCTAAAGAACACACGCCCGGGTTGCGACCGAATTTCTCTGTCTCGAATCTAAACGGGGACTATGGCGATACGAAATGTTGTCATCATGGGGTCAGGCTGCGCCGGGCATACGGCTGCGCTGTACGCGGCGCGAGCAAACCTGGAGCCGCTGGTCTTTGAAGGCCATGAGCCCGGCGGCCAGCTTTCGCTGACCACCCTGGTCGAAAATTTTCCGGGCTTTCCGGAAGGAATTCAGGGGCCGGAGCTCATTGCCAACATGCGCCGCCAGGCCGAGCGCTTCGGTGCGGAGTATCAATTGGCGCAAGTAAGTGCCGTCGACTTGAGCACGACTCCCTTTACTCTGCAGGCAGGGAAAGACACCGTCGAAACCCGCACCTTGATCGTTGCCAGCGGCGCTTCGGCGCGCTGGCTGGGTTTGCCGAGCGAGCAGGCGCTGATCGGCCACGGAGTTTCCTCGTGCGCGACCTGCGACGGGTTCTTTTTTTCCGGCAAAGACATCGCAGTCATCGGCGGCGGCGACTCCGCCATGGAGGAGGCCCTGTTTTTGACCCGCTTCGCAACCAAGGTGACCCTGGTTCATCGGCGCGATGAATTTCGCGCCTCGAAGATCATGCTGGACCGGGCACGGCAGCACGAAAAAATCGATTTCATTACCAGCGCCGTCGTTGAAGAGGTGACGGACGTCTCCAAAAAAGAGGTGACGGGCGTGAAGCTTCGGAATCTGAAGACCGGCGCCAGCTTGGAGCTTCCGGTCAGCGCGATGTTTCTGGGCATCGGCCATATCCCCAACACCAAGGTGTTTGAAGGCCACCTGGATATGGACCAGGACGGATATTTGAAGACGACGGATTCAGTGTTCACCAAAGTTCCGGGAGTGTATGCCTGCGGCGATGTGCAGGATCGGCGATATCGGCAGGCCATTACCGCGGCCGGTTCGGGGTGCATGGCCGCGCTCGAAGCGGAGAAATTCCTCGGACACGGAGGCTTCATTGATGCAAGCTGAGTCGATGCCGGGGGCGGTTGACGCCGCTTCCGGGAGGCTCCCGCACGCGCGGCCGGGCGCAATCTCGCTTTGGGCCTGCTTGTAGGTTCCAGTTCCGTGCCCTGGCTGGTTCATCGATGCGGGACCGGCCAGTGCACAACCGCTTGCGACGTGATAGAACCTTCTGTGGCCTTGTCCGGGAACAGGCAAAAAAAAGATTCACGGAGCGCGGGCCTCCCGTGTTAAGGGCCGCGCTGATTTCTCTTTCCGAGAGCCGCACCCTGCGGTCCGTGGCCGAGAAGTCTTTCCTCGGGCAGCGGGTTTCCGGACGCTTCGTGGCCGGCACCAGCGTCGAAGATGCTCTCCGCGTCGCCGCCCAATTGAATCAAGCCGGGCTAAGCGTGTCGCTCGATAATCTTGGTGAAAACGTAAGCACTGCGGCCGAGGCCCGCCACACGGGCGAGCTCTACTCCCGGCTTCTTTCCGAAATCCACGCGCGCACCCTGAATGCAAACGTGAGTCTCAAGCTCACGCACATGGGCATCGACATCGACCCGCAGCTGGCGTGCGAGAATGTCGCCGCCCTGGTTCGCCAGGCCGCGTCACTCACACCGAAAAATTTTGTCCGCGTGGACATGGAAGGCTCGGCCTACACCGGGCGCACGCTCGATCTGGTCCGCCAGCTTCACCGCCGGGCAGGCAATCAGGGCTTGGTTGGAGCCGTGATCCAGAGTTATATGCGGCGCTCCCGGGCCGATGTCGAAAGCTTGCTCGCGGATGGAATTCGCATACGGTTGTGCAAAGGCGCCTACCAGGAGCCTGCGAAGATTGCCTATCAGCGGAAATCCGAGGTCGATTCGAATTACGTGAAGCTGATGAAAATCCTGCTCAAGAGCGGGATCTACCACGGCCTGGCAACCCACGATGGCGAGATCATTCGCGAGGCCCAGGCCTTCGTCCGGCGCGAGGGAATTGCACGGGATGCGTTTGAATTCCAGATGCTGTACGGCATCCGCCGCGATCTGCAACGGTCGCTGGTCGGCGATGGCTGGCGGATGCGGGTCTATGTTCCCTTCGGCACCGAATGGTATCCCTATCTGATGCGCCGTTTGGCCGAGCGTCCGGCGAACCTGTTTTTCGTCGCCCGCAACCTGCTCAGAAAGTAGCCTATTGGGAGAAGGCGGGGCGGTCGGCGGCTGGGGAGTATTCCGCGCCTTCGCCGGCCTGCGGGGCGGGGAGCGGAGGAGCACCGGGCGGGCCTAGGTTCGGGCCTAGGTTAAGGTTAAGCGGCACGGTCACGCTTACGCGTGTCCCGCTCGGACTGGATTCCACTTCGAACCTTCCTCCGAGCTCGCGGATCCTCTCCCGCATACCCCCCAGGCCTACCCCGGAGGTGCCGGCAATCCGGAAGCGGTTGAGCACGCCCTCAGGAATCCCCACGCCATGATCTGCAATCGTCAGAGTAAGTTCCCCGGAGGCAATCTCGCCCAGAATTTCCGCCGATTTGCTCTTCGAATGGCGATGGACATTGGTCAGGCTCTCCTGCACAACCCGGAACAGCGCGAGTTCGAGCGCAGGCGGGAGGCGCTCGGGCAATTCCGGAATCTCGACCCTCAGCTCCAGCCCGCTGCGTTGTGCGAATTCTTCTGCATACCACTTTGCCGCCGATGAAAACCCTCCTTCGTCAAGACCCGCAGGGTGCAGCAGATGAGAAAGGGTGCGGATTTCTTTGAGTGCCTGGTCCACCAGACCTAAGCACTCGCGGTAACGGTAATCTTCACGGTGTTCGCCGCCAAGCGTGGCCAGAGTCATCTTGGTGGAGGCGAGGTATTGGCCAATCCCGTCATGAAGTTCGCGGGAGAAGCGTCGGCGTTCATCATCCTGCAGCCTGAGAAGGCGTGCGCTCAGGCGTCCGACCGCTTCGCGGCTGGCAAGCGCCGTGCGCTCCGCCAGGCGCGCATTCTCCTCTGATTCGAGCGCGGACTTCACGGCATGACTGGCGCTCTGCTCGGCGGCTTCGCGCGCCCGCAATTCCGCGCGCAGTAGCCGGTAATGCCAAAGCAGCAACCAAACCGCAGCGGAAAAAGTCGCGACCAGGACGGCAATGACCAGCACGAAATGGATCCGCGCTGATTTGGTGCGATGGGCAAGGAGGCGAGTCTCTTCGCTGTTCATCGCCCGGGTTACGGCCACAATGTCGTTGGCAAACTCGAGGCTTTGTTCGGTCATTGCCGGCTGCCCCGCGGGTGCACTGGCTTGGCTCGTGCGCAAAGCGATCGACCTTTCCCAGAGCTGAAGGCTTGTGTTAACAAGAGCTTCCAGGCGGTCGCAATTGCGCTGCTGAATAGGGTTGTCGGCGGTGAGTTGACGGAGATTCCTGAGCACCAAGGGAATCTTTCGGACGCTTTCCCGATACTGAGCGAGTGATTCGCTGTCACCCTTCAACACGTAAGTCAGGCGATTCCGGGCGCCGCTGGCAATCTGGGATTCGGTCTCGCCCAGCAGCTGGCGCACCTGGAGGGTGTGCTCAACGGTTCGCTCGCTATGCGCGAATTTCTCGAGCGTACGGTAAACCAGGAGCGCGCAAGCCAGCAGTAGACCCATCGCGGTGGCAAAGGCGACGCGCGCTGAGTTGCTGCTCGACATGTACAAAGTGGTCTCGGATGCATGCCGTGTGACGCCTCACGGCCGGAACTCGAGATGGACTCCTGGGTAGAATTCTCAGCAGTTTAGCAGGCCTGCTGCTCGGACCACGAACAATCGCTCGGGCTACGCTGGCTAAACTCTCTCTAGTGCGGTGGCCTTGGAACATATCGGTCCGGGCCAGTCTCCGGCCGATCCGTGCTCTCCGACGCGGGGGCGAGCGGCAGGCGCGAGGCATTATTCAGGATCTGTCGCTCCTGGGGCGAGAAATTGCTAAACCGTCCGGATCGAATTGCTCGGTCCCTGGCGTCCGGCGGCATGGCACGCAGGGTCTGGATGGCATTGCGCACCGCGTTCTGCCGCTCCGGAGGCAGGCTTCGGAACTGAGAATCCACCGACCGGAACTGCTGCTTCTGCTGTCCAGTCAGGTGCTCCCAGGTCTCCATGCGGCGCAGAACCTGCTGCTGCCGTTCTTTCGGCAGGCTGTCGAAACGCTGCAGCCGATCCTCCAGCTGTTGCTGACGCTGCGGAGGCAGGCGGCGGAATGTCGGGTCGTTCTCGAGTGCGCGCTTTTGCTGGTCGAGCGGCTGCTTGAGATGTTGGTTGAGCCACTGTCCAGAGTGATGACCTTGCTCAGGCACCTGATAGGACCGCGGGGCTGGGCCGGGTCGCGGCGGAGGCTGAGAATGAGGCGGAGCTGCAGACCGGTCTGAAGGTCTGGCTGGAGCTCTCGGAGACGGCGAACTAGGCCGTCGCGTGGAGTTCTGGTTATCGTGATGTTGGGCAAGGGAGGGCACTGCCGCCAGGATCAGCGTTAGGCTGAACCAAGCGAACGAATGCCTGATTTTGAATGGTACTTTCATTCCCTATGTCCCCGGACTCGTTGTTCCTCACCGCGTGCAATTTTCGCCAGCTACGGGTTGGCGTTGACATCTTCCTGGACCTGCAAATCATCCAGCAAGTCTGAGTCTGCATAAACATCGTGATTTTTGTCGAGGGCCTGGAGATCGCCAACCGCACTGCCCGGCTCAGGGGAGACCCCCGCGACCGCCCCCGGCTTCCTGGGGGGCTTGGTTTCTTCCATCCGCAACGCCACCCCGCCCACGAGCACCACCGCCGCCAGCGACGCGGCCAGCGCCGGCCGCCGCAGCCAGGCGAGCCACCGCACCGGCTGCTGACCCGCTTCCTCGCGCAGCCGTGCTTTCAGCCGCGTGTCAAAGTACGGAGACGGTTCCGGCGCCTGCCACTCATCGAGCAGCGCCATGGTCTTGCGAAACTCCGCCAGCATGCCTGCGCAATCGGCACAAGAGCTCAGGTGATCGTTGACCTCCGGCCCGGCGACGGCCATTCCGGCGGCCAGATCCGGAAGCTGTTCGCTAATTTCATTGCATTTCATCTTTCTTTCCCTTCGCCAAAACTAAAACCGGACACGCTTGTCCGGATTACACGAACTCTTTCAGCTGCGTTCGCAGCGTCTCATACGCCCGGAACAGCAGTGACTTCGTGGCTGACTCACTCAACTTCAGTACTTCGGCAATCTGGCGGTAATCCATTTGCTGATACTTGTGCATGAACACCGCCATCTTCTGCCTCTCCGGCAGCGCCTCGACTCTCTCCCGGATCGCCTTGAGCCGCTCACGCCGCAAAATCTCTTCTTCGACGTTCGGCATCTTGTCAGCTAAGTCCGGCGCCTGTCCAGTTTCATCATCGGGCTCATCCAGATTCACCAGATTCTCGGGACGCTCGTGTCGCGTATCGCGCACATAATTCATGCCCAGATTGGTCGCAATACGGTATAACCATGTCGTAAACTTGGCGCTGGCCTCATAGCTTGAACGCGATCGATAGACCCGCAGGAAAACCTCCTGCGCCAAGTCTTCTGCGGCCGCAGGATTGTGCGCCATCCGGTACATAAAGCTTATGATCGGACGGCGATACTTCTCGACCAGAAAATCGAAGGCCGCGTCATCGCCCGCTTTGACGCGAAGCATGATCTCGGCATCGTTTAGCTCTCCGCCGACCGGATCCGCGACCGCAGCGGACGAACCTACGCGCAGTCCGGGCAACCGGTAATTGAGCGCCACACTGCTCACGTTAGAAATAACCCGATCGCGGTCAGAAAGTTGCGTCTCTTCTGAACTCCCGTCGGGCCCGCATGTTTCTTCTTTTGAAGAGGTTACAGGCGGAGGGGCGGGTTTGTTTTTCTTCCACATCTGGGGACGAAGTCGGGCCGCGCTGCCTACCTCAAGAAATTCTACTCTGTCTTCTTCGAGGGTTGGTGTCGAGGGTCACGTCACAGCCAGAGGGTAGCCTACTACCACGGACCGCTTTCCCGGAAGGGGTCAGAAGCGGAGAAACTGTCAATTTGGAATGAGGAAGACTTTGGGGGTCGGCTTTGCAGGCATTGGCGTTATGAGGCGGAAAAGTGTCGTTCGCTGACAAAGCTCCTACTCCGTCGTGTAATTGATCTCCATGCGTTGAACCCGGCGGCTGGCCACGACGAGAGTCGCCACGGAGACCAGGATTAACCCGGAGATCGCGACCGGCGGCGAGACTGGCTCCGGGTTTGAAATCAACATGGCAAGAATCGCTGGAGTTCCCGGCCCGACCTGAATTTCCACCGGGCAGAGCGATTTCAGGTAGTAGATCACGCTGATTTTCTCGAGCGCAGCCGGGAGGAATGGATTCAATGCCTCCCAGATCAAGATGACTCCCACGGGAATGATGGGGTTGCGGAACCACAAGCCGGCGGCGAGAAACAGACTTCCATAGCCGACGCAGGCAAGCGCGGTCACGCCCAGATAAGTTGCCCCCTGTGCCAGCCCTTGACCATGCTGAAGATAGGCGTTCCGCACTGTGGGCTCGAGGCTCCACGCCAGGGCGGCGAATTGCAGGGCTGCGCTCGACACGAAGACCGCGGTGGCGGCCAAAAGCCCGGCGAAATATTTGGCCAGCATGAGCAGGTCGCGGCGTATCGGGGCCAGAAAATAGAAGTGCAAGCTCTTGTCCAGCAGTTCGCCGCGAAACAAATTCATGAAAATGCCCAGGCAACCAAAAAAGATCGCTAGCCGCAGATAGAAGAACTGAAACACACTGGCAAAAACCATGGTGTCTTCACCGAGGCTCTCGTGCTGTCCCACCCTTGTCCCGGTCACTTTGCCGTCTTCAAGAAAAACATACAGGTCGTTTAGCCCGTCGGAATAACGGTAGGTTTCGCGCATGCCCGTCCGGGAAGAGTCACGACCGCCCTCCTTCGGTTCGGCCTGCGTCTGCTTCTGTTTGGGAACGTAAAGCCCCCGGACATGTGAGATCGGAGGTTTCCCCAGGCGTTCGATCACTTCGTCCCGGCTCATGCCGGAGTGTATATCGGTCAGGTCCTGATAGGTGAGCTGTCTTCGGCTCTCGCTCGCAATGCGATCGCGAATCTCCCTCTGGTGTCCGAGGACGAGCGCGTGCGCAACGAACAACCCGAGCGGCAGGAAGGCAAGCAAATAGATCCACAAACCCCGTTTGGCAAAAAATGTCTTCTTCACTTCCAGGCGAATGACCGCCATGATTTGCGCCAGCCGCACCCGCCTCATACCGATGCCCCTTCCGTACCGATCAAGTATTCATAGACCGAGTTGACGTCGTCATCGGCGGGGAGCACGGATTCGACGTCCATGCCGCTTTCAACGAGGCGATTCATCGCCAAATAGAAGCGGTCGGCATCCTCCGTCTTGATGAGCAGGGTACGGCCGTCCGGGTCAATGCGCACCTCCGCCGCCAAGCCCGATTCGATGAGCTTGCCGGCCAGTTCCCGCGGGTTCCGGCCGCGAATGAGAATTTGCGCCGGCTGCTCGCGAATCTCGTTGCGCACATCCCGGATCTGGCCTTCGGCGACCACATACCCGTTCGACAACAGGACGACCTGGTCGGAGATGACATCGACCTCGTAAAGGATGTGGCTGGAGATGATCACATGGCATCCGTCGGCGGCAAGCGAGCGGAACATGGCGATCATCTCGGCGCGGGCAAGCGGGTCGAGGCCGTTTAGAGGTTCGTCGAGGATCAGGACGCGCGGATTGTGAGCGAAAGACTGGGCGAGACGGATGCGCTGTCGCATGCCTTTGCTGTAAGCGGCAACTTTGCGATGCGCGGCTTCGACCAGGTTTGCCCGTTCAATGGCACGCCAGGAGAGGTCCTCAGCGGCCGGCGAATCATATCCGAACAGCTTGAGAAAAAGGTAAATGAACTGGTAACCGGTCAAGCCCTTGGGAAACGAATCGAACTGCGTGGTGTAGCCGACGAGCTTAAACAACTTCTCCGAGT
>Ga0123356_10007501_pt1 | contig 10877 bp, 8 predicted proteins | sample TergutEmb28metaG_2_FD_92546 | JGI IMG/M metagenome (GOLD analysis project Ga0123356, IMG submission 92546) | Embiratermes neotenicus P3 segment gut microbial communities from Petit-Saut dam, French Guiana - Emb289 P3 | ecosystem: Host-associated > Arthropoda: Insects > Digestive system > Gut ... | reverse complement strand
TCCCTGACCTGGTCCGGGCTGAGGCGGGTGTTGACCACGGCCTGGCCACCGGCTACCAGGCCTTCGAAGGGGTTCTCGGCGCCAAGCAGGGTGGGGTCTTGCACAATGACGGCGTTGGGCCGGCTGATTGGTTCGCGGGTCAGGATCTTCGCGTCCGAGAATCTGGTGTAGGCCACCACCGGTGCCCCCATCCTCTCCGAGCCGAAACTGGGGATGGCCTGGACCTGGGCGCCACCGGCGAAGGCCGCGCGGGCCAGTAGTTCAGAGGCTGTCACCACACCCTGGCCGCCGCGGCCATGGATCACGGTTTGGAACATTTGAGATTCGCCCTCCCTGCACTGTTGCGGGCTGCCTGCCGCCGGCTGGGGGGTCCGGTGGCTTCGACACTATCAGGGATGAAACATGCGGCCCAAACGCATCCACCCGGCCCGTTTTTCGCCATCGCCCAACCTCCCGGCCCACAATGGCCTTCCTACAAATCGACTGTGACTTACAGCGTCCGAGTGAGGCCGACGAGCTGATGCCACACGCGTCAGGCTCGATCGCGCCGAGCGAGAAGCTGTTGACGAACGAAGTGAGGAGCACAGCAGGTTGATGGGCGACAAAACCCCTGGTCGGTTCTGGCGGCAACCTGCTAAGCGTCACTCTCGAGGCGAAAAACGAGGCAAAATGGTTACGTGAGCATTCCAATTGCCGTTGATCTCCGATCTGACACCGTCACCCAGCCGAGCGCGGCCATGCGCCAAGCCATGGCTCAGGCCAAGGTGGACGATGACGTTCTAGGGCACGATCCGACCATGGCTGAGTTGGAGCAACGCACCGCTCAGTTGCTGGGCAAGGAGGCTGGTCTTTTCGTGGTGTCCGGTTGCATGTCCAACCTGACCGCCATGATGTTGCACCTGCGCCGGGGGGATGTGTTCTTGGCGCCGCGCTTTGCCCACGTTCTGACCTATGAGTTGGGCACGGTCAGTTGGCTGGCCGGCGGCATAGTACATGAGCTGGCTTGGGGTGAGGTGGCTGGCGCACCTAGCATCGAAGAGGTAGCGGCCATGGCCCAGAGCCATGACCGAGCGCACCGCTACTACGAGCTCACCCCGAAATTGTTGGTTCTCGAAAACACCCACAATCACGCCGGTGGCGTGTTGATACCTCAGGCTCAGTTCGACGCCCTAGTGGACCAAGCGCACGCCGTTGGTTGGCAGGTTCACCTGGACGGCGCCCGGCTCTGGCACGCCGCGGCTGCCCAAGGCATTTCATTGGCCGAGGCGGCTGGGGCGGCTGACACGGTCAGCGTCTGCTTCTCGAAGGGCATGGGCGCGCCGGTCGGATCGGTGCTGTGTTCCACTGGGGCCAACATTGACCAGGCCAGGCGCATCCGCAAAATGCTGGGTGGCGGCATCAGACAAGGTGGCGTCCTGGCGGCCGCAGCTTTGGTGGCGCTAGATCAGGAACTGCCACGCATTGACCAAGACCGGCAGCGGGCCGTCCGCCTGGCCGCCGGCCTGCGGCAACTAGGCTTTGCCGCCCCCGAACCCTCCACCAACATCCTGATGGTGGGCCCAGGCCAAGCCACCGACTTGGGCGCCCCTGAGCTAGCCGCCGCTTGGAACGCCGCGGGCGTGGGTTGTGTCACCATGGGCGAGAGCGTCCGCCTTGTGACTCACCGTGATCTGACCGACCAATCAATCGACGAGGCCTTGGATCGTATTGGAACCACCCTCTAGGTCTTTGGACGGGACCTTTTCGTCATTCTTCGACTGGCGTGATTGGCTCGAAGGATCCAGCCATCCAACCCCAAGTGAAGGTATAGATGCTGCGATTTGCTGCGCAAACGCGGCATGACCCAAGGCGGTAACCGCCGCGACAGGCTCAACCAGCCAGGGTCTTCACCGACACCAAGGGCTTGATCACCGCTCCGGTGGCTGGTCCAGCTCGGCGCTGCTCAAGCGGGCCATCACACCACCCAGAATCAGAATGGCGCGGGACATGGCCTCGCGTTGCCCGCGCAGGTCCTCGCTGATCAGTTGTAGGCGTTCGACCAAGGCATCGGTCGGCCGGCCGTAGCCGCCAACCGCTGGGACGGCGGGTAAGACCTCGGCAATCAGGGTCACCGGTAGACCAGCCGCAATCAGCGTCTTGATCAAACCAACCGTGATGACCTGGGATTCGTCGTAGTCGCGGTAGCCAGATTCCAGCCTGGTAGGGCGAATCAGGCCAGCCTCCTCGTAGTGCCTCAGTGAGCGCGCACTGACACCGGTGAAGCGAGACAGTTCCCCGATCCTCATTTCGCGCCCCTAGCGTGACAATCGTTGTCATAGGTGATGGCAGAGTTTACCTGGCAAGCCAGCCAATGTCCTGGGACACGATGCAATACCGGGACTCGGGGTTGGTAGGCCAGAGCTGTTGCCTTGGGTCTTCAGAGCCGCTTGCCGGAGCTAGCCTCTTTTCTCCAGGACCAATGCCCCTAGGCAGTAGCTGTCCTAGTCATTGTTGTTACCTTGAGGCGAGCTAGACGGTGTCGGTTTGGGCTTGTGTCCCCGATCAGCCGGCTTACCGTGACCATGTCGGTTGTTCCCAGAATTGCCTTGGTCGGCTTTGGCCGGTGGCTCGGGCGGCGGCTCGGGCGGCGGGCCTGAACTGATGGTCAAGGTCACCTGAGTGCCTGGATACTGCCAAGAACCAGCCGAGGGACTCTGCCCCAGGACGGTACCAACTGGTTTGTCCGCAGACGCTTGGCTGTCGCCCACCACGCCAACCAGGCCGGCCTTCTGCAGCACCCACCTGGCATCGGCTTCGCTCATGCCCTGAACCCCGGGCACCTGCACCGGCTTGCCCCGCTCTAGCTCATTGCTGGGACGCTCAAATGACTCGACCGGCTGGCCGTCCATGGCCGCGGCCATGAACCTCTTGAATGAGGCGGCCATCAGTGAGCCGCCCGAGGCCCAGCGGTACTCACCAACCAGCCCCTCTGAGGCAGCCCGCGGGTTGCCAGCCCAAGTGGCGGCAGCCAACTGCGGGGTGTAGCCGACAAACCAGACCGCCATCGAGTCATCCGTGGTGCCCGTCTTACCAGCCACGGGCCGGTCCCACAGATTGGCGTTGGTACCGGTGCCGTAGCTGACCACCCTCTGCAGGGCTAGGTTGACGCCACGGGCCACGTCCTGGTCTAGCGCTTGGGTGCAGGCGGTCGACGGGCTCACCACCTCGTTGTCAGCGGCATCGACCACCTTTTCAATGGGAGTGGGCTCGCAGAATTTGCCCTCCGCGGCAAACGTGGCGTAAGCCCCGGCCATGGCCAGTGGGGTGACCTCATTGGAGCCAAACACCTGGGAAGGGTAATGGTTCCACTTCTGGCCGTCGGCTCGGTTCACACCCAATTTGGCGGCCATCTCTTCGATGCGGCACAGGTCTAGCTTGTACTCCATGGCCGCATAGGCCGTGTTGGAAGACCGAGTGGTGGCTTCAACCGCGTTGTAGTACGAAGAGGAGCCTTTGACTTGCCAATTGTCGACAATTCTCAGCGTGCCTTCCGGCTCGCAGTGCGCCTGCCAGTTGGTGCCCTGGTAGTTAGTTCTGGTGCCGTCAAAACTCTCGTTCAACGAGTGGCCTTGAGTCAGCCATTCGGCCAACACAATCGGTTTGAAAGCCGAACCGGCCTGAAAGCCGGTGGCGCCGCCCATTTGCTTGTCCACGTTGTAGTTGACCGAGGTGGCGGTGGCGTCTTTGGGGTTATTCGAAAAGAAGCGATTCTGCGCCATCGCTCTGATCTTGCCGGTGCCCGGCTCCACCGCCGAAAGGGCGGTACCCATGGCTGTCTCGCTGTCTGGCGGGATCCGCCAGTCCACCGCTTCCTTGGCAGCAGCCTGAGTGGCGGGGTCCAAGGTGGTGTAGATGTGCAGGCCACCGATCTCAAGCTTGGTTTGGCGGTCTGCTCGGGTTGGGCCAAACGCCTCGGAGTGCAGCAACCACTGGGTGACATATTCGCAGAAGAAGCCCGCCCCGTCCTTCGAATCGGCCTCTTCACAACCGGTCTTGGTGGGCGTGAGGTTGAGTGACTCGGTGACATCGACGGCAATGCTTTGGTCGTATTCGGCCTGGGAAATGTAGCCTTCGCGCAGCATGGCTGCCAGCGCATCGTCGCGCCGGACCTGGTTCTTCTGCGGGTTGTGAGCCGGGTCCAAGGTTGCCGGTGACTGCGTCACGGCTGCAATGGTGGCGGCTTGAACCACGTCCAAGTCCTGGGCGCTAACGCCGAAGTAGTAATACGCGGCCGCTTCCACGCCGTAAACCGACTGGCCAAACTGGGCAATGTTGAGGTAGCCCTCCAGCACCTTGGCCTTGCCCACCTTCTTTTCCAGGGCCACCGCCAGCTTGGCTTCCTTCAACTTGCGCGTGTAGGTGGCCTCTTGGGCGTCTTCGAGCGCGCCGGCATCGTCTTCTTGCACGGCCCGGGTGATCAGCGCGTTCTTGACGTATTGCTGGGTGATAGTCGAGGCACCCTGGGTAGAGCCATCGGCCGAGTTGTTCACAAACGCCCTGATCATGCCGGTCAGATCAACCCCGGAGTGCTCCCAGAAACGGTGATCCTCAAGGGCAATGACGGCGTCTTGCATGGGTTGGGAGATCCGGTCCAACGGCACCACCACCCGGTTCTCCAGGTAGAACTCGGTCAGCAGATTGCCCTGGAGGTCGTACATGTAGCTCTTCTGCGAAAGCTGTGGAATCTCCAAGTCGGCGTCAATGGCGTCCAGCACGTCGCTGGCGGCTTGGGTGCCAGTGCCGGCTACGGTCACGGCCGGCATCATCAAACCGGCAGCCAGGACACCGCCGCCCAGGGCCAAGCCTGTGGTGATGACCAGCGCCACCAACCAGCGCGCAGCGAGGCGAAAGGCACGAATGGGAGTGGGCACGCCCTTCAGGGTAGGTCACCATCAACCTTGGTGGCGCCATTTTGGCTGGTTCCGTGTCAACTTTCACTCGAACTGCACATCAGTCCGCCCGCCAGTGGCGCCGGCCACGGTGGCGATGTCGCCGGGCTGAGGCAGGCCACAGTCTTGCCTTTTTGGGTTGGTCAGGCATCAACTGGGCCGCCCATGCCTTGAGCGTTACACCAGGTCAGCGGGCCGACGATGGCGATCCTGCTCTGCTCACGCCAAGGGAGGCCGCCGGTACCTGTCTAGGCCGCTAAACGCCTTGGCCGGCCTGAAGGCCGGCCACCCAGGACTGCGCGGCCTGGTAAGCCTGCGCCGAGGTGCCTTCACGCAGACGGGTCGAAACGGCATCGGCCTTCGGATACGAGCCTAGGTAGCGCACCCGCGGCGAAAACCGGTGCAGCCCGATCAAAGCCTCGGCCATGCGTGGTTCATCAACGTGGGCTTCGGCATCTATCGAAAAGACGTAGCGACCCAACGCGTCGCCTGATGGGCGGGACTCGATGCGTGTCAGGTTAATGCCGCGCGTGGCGAACTGTTCCAGCAGTTCAAGCAAGGCACCAGCCCGCTCGTCAGGCAGAGCCACCGACAGGGTGGTCTTGTCCGCGCCGGTGGGCGGCGGCACCGGGCCAGGGCGGCCAATCAGCACAAAGCGGGTGACGGCTGCCGCATTGTCGGCCACCGCGCTGGCCAAGGTGTCCAGTCCGTAATGGCTAGCTGCCGGCGGTGGCACCAGCGCCGCCTGGAAGCCCAGCGCCTCCAGGGTGGCTTGGCCTTTGACCACCCGTTGCAATCCCATGGCTGGTGCGGTGTTAGAAGAAGCCGTCATGTGCGCCACGCTAGGCAAGTTCCGGTGCATCCACTGGCGACATTGCGCCCAGGCCACCGGGTGGGCTGCCACCGCCGTGACCTGGTCCATCGCCACCCCCGGCGCAGCCGCCAAATTGAAGGTGACCGGTACCAAGATCTCGCGCTTGATCACCAAGGCGGGACCGGTGGCCAAAGTGTCAAGCACTACGGTGATGCCGCCTTCGACCGAGTTCTCAATGGCCACCACGGCGTAATCCGCCTGGCCCTGCCGCACCGCCTCGATTGCGCTGATCACGTCCGCCTGTTCCAGCAGTTCGGCCTGATCTGGGTTGACCACCCGCCGCAACGCCTCTTCGGTGAATGTGCCGGCCGGGCCCAGATAGGCGTAGCGCGGTCTGGCGGAAGGGTTGGCGGACATGTCAGCTCCTTTGTTTTTCCTGACGCAGGCAGCATAGCGGGGAGCGATCACCGCGGCCGGTTCACTCACCAGTCACCAGCGCCGCCCCGGGCTGCGGACTTAGGTGCCGATGGCGCCGCCGGCCCTATTGACAGACTTCACCCGGCTGCCCCGAGCTGCGGGTTGTCGCCGGAGCGAGGCTGGTTGGTTAGTAGGCTTTGGCTCGTGAGGCGTCGCGGTGGTCAGTCAGTGAGCGGACTGACCCGCGCCACGCCTGCCAGCCTCACCCCTAAGTTGAGGCCAGCGCTGGACGTTTGGCCCCGCAACTTGACCCGCGCCATCGCCCACCGCCAACCTGCGGCGTGGCTTACTGGGACTGCAGCCTCAAGCCTTGAGGCTTGGGCGCGGCGACTGTGTTATGGCACTGCGGCAGGCCTGGCGGCGCTCAGTGTGGTCTCCAGCGGGCTGTTTGCCCAAGCCGCCAGTGACCCTGAGGACAACCCCAAGCCCGTTGTGATGATCGGTGTGACCGGACTGACCTGGGATGACGTCTCTCCCGAGGCCACCCCGCAGCTGTGGGCCATGGCCGATTCTGATGGTGCGGGCCTTGGCAACCTACTGGTTCGCTCGCACACCGCTGGGTCTTGCCCGGCTGACGGGTGGCTGGCACTGAACGCGGGGCAACGGGTGGGTGCCACGCCCAGCTCGTTTGCCAGCGACCTAGTGGGTGTCCCAGCTGACTGCGTTGCCCCAGCCGAGCCGGTGGCGGGCCGGATCACGGCTTGGCCAACCTACCAAGAGGCCAACACTGGCGCCGGCCGAGATGCCCTTGGCGGGCTGAATCAGTGGCTAGAGCAGATGGATCTGACGGGTGTGGCTGTGGGTTCCGGTGCGGCCATTGCCCTGGCTGGCACCGACGGGCAGATTGCCGCCTATTGGGAGGCACCGACCGATCTAGCCCAATTCGGTGAAGCGGTGCAGGCCGCTCTGGCTCAATCGGCCGATCTAGTGGTGATTGATGCCGGTTCCCGTTCAGCCGGCTTGGAGCCAAACGAGTTGGACCGCCGGGTCGGCGTTGCCTTGGAGCTAAGCCCGGGCCCAGTGATTGTGGCTTCGTTGGCAGATTTCCGCCAGCCCAGCATGTCGGTTGTTCTCAGCCGGGGGTTCGGGTTAAGTCAGGCCGCTGGCCAGGAGTTGATCGGTTCGACTAGCACCCGCCGGCCGGGATTGTCGGTGGTGACCGAGCTTCACCAGGTGCTGCAAGCCGCCCTGGTGCCGGCCCCAGTTGGGCCGGCCACGCCCTGGCGGTTTAGCCCAACCGCGACTAACTTGAGCGAGATTGTGGTGGGGCTGCGTCAGGACGCCGCCCACGCTCAGGCGATGCGCCAGGTGAGCCAGGCGGCGTATGCCACCATCGCGATTCTGGCGGCTGTGGGATTGGTGGCTGGTCTGCTGGCGGTGGCCCGGCGGCGCGCCCCTCGGCGTTGGGAGGCCTTGGCGCTGTTGGCCGCCACCCTGCCGGTGGCGGGCTTGGTGGCCAACCTGACACCGTGGTGGCGCTGCCCCCACCCCTATCCCGCCTGGTTGACCGCCTCGCTAGGGATAGCGGCTGGCTTGACCGGACTGGTCCTGGTGCTGCGGCGGGCCGTGCCCTGGAGGTTGCTGCAAAGTCCCATGGGCGCCCCTGGGCTGGTGGGTTTGATCACTGCCGGGGTGCTGCTGGCCGATCCGCTGGTGGGCCAACGCTTCACCTGGGCGGCTCCCATGGGCACGCCAGTGCTCAACGCTGTCAGGCTCTATGGCTTGGGCAACCCAGCCTTTGCGCTCCTGGCCACGGGCCTGCTGGTGGCCATGGTGCTGGTGGCCGGGCCGGCGTGGTTGAAAGGCCAACACCGGTCTGCGGCTGCGTCAAGCCTGGTGGTGGGGCTGGCGGCCACCGTGTTTGTGGCCGCCCCGTTCGGTGCCGCCAGCTTTGGTGGGGCCATCACCATGGCTGCCGCCGTGCTGGTGTTGGCCATGTTGGCTGGCGACCTCAAACTCACTTGGCGCCGCCTGGCTGTCTCCGGTTTGTTGGCGGCAGCGATCGGGGCTTTGGCCCTGGTGCTGGATTACCTGCGTGGCCCCGACTATTGGACCCACTTGGGTGGCTTCGTGGACCGGCTGCTAACCGGTCAAGGCTGGTCGGTGGTGACTAACAAAGCCGCGGTTTGGTTGCGTTTGTCGGTGGGTGTGGCGTTGATCCTGGCGCTGGCTTATCTGGGTTGGCGCATTGCCAGGCGGCGTGGTTTCGAATTACCCGGCTGGGCTAAGACCTGGCAAGAGGCTCCCATGATGCGGCCAATTGGCCTGTCCCTGCTGGTGTTGTGGGCGGTGGGCTCCTTGGTCAACGACTCAGGCTTGGTGGTGGCTGGGATTGGCGCTTGCCTGGCTGGCCCGTTGTTGGCCGCTGCCCTGCTGCGAGCCAGCACCAACCGAACTGGGTGACAGCACTTGGCTAGCCGGCTGGCTGACTGCCTGGCGGTCTGGCTAGATCGGTTTAGGCCAGACTCGATGCCACGGATCCTCTGGATACACCACGGTGGTCAAGCTTGGGCTGCTGGCACCCCAGGCCATCAGGGCCCGCACCGTTGGCCTATCCGGCGCCAGCCACGCCACGGAGCCAAGATCCTTGGGTGCCACCCATCGGAGCCTGTCATGGCTGCGCGAGGCTGAAGGCAGCGTGTCCAGGGCGGTGGCGCGGTAGCAGGCTAGGTCTATCTCGGCGCCCGGTATGGCGGTGGTAGCACGGGCCACCAATTCCCCCACGGCTATGGTCACCCCCAACTCTTCGCGGATTTCGCGGGTGAGGGCGGCTTGCGGCGTCTCGCCTGGCTTGACCTTGCCGCCGGGGAACTCCCAGCCGGCTTCTTGGTCGGCTTCGGCAAGGCGCCTGGCTGCCAGAATGCGACCGTGGTGAGAGATGACAGCACCGACCACTTGTGTCACGTGATCGGTTGTTGTCATGGCAATATCCTATGGCACCGGCCATTTCGGCCTGGTGTCCACTAAGTAGCGCCTCAGATCAGTCGGCGAAGTGGACTGGCAGTGGTCAAGGCAGCGTCAGTGCGCTCTCGTGGCGGCGAATCACCGCGATCACCCGGTAGGTGACCGGCAGTAGGATCACCTCGACTAGGCATTTGTAGAGGTAGCCCAGCACCACATAAATCGCGAATTGGCTGCCGGTAATGACCCCTAGAAAGGCGATGGTGCAGAACACCACCGTGTCTGCCGCTTCGCCCACGGCGGTGGATCCGAGCAGGCGAAGCCACAAGGCACGCTGACCGGTGCGGCGCTTGATCCGCACCAAGGTCCAAGCGTTGAGCAGTTGGCCAGCCAGATAGCCAGCCATGGAGGCCAGGACAATGCGTGGCACAAAACCCAAGATCTCTTGATAGGCCGCTTGGCCATGCCAATTCTCGGCCGACGGGCTGAGTTGCACCAGCCAGAAACTCAGAACCGCCAACGCCGAACAGGCAAACCCCAGCAAAATGGTGCGCCGGGCGGCTTTGAAGCCAAAGACCTCAGCTAGCACGTCACCCACCACGTAGGTCAGGGGAAACAGGAAGATCCCGCCGTCCATGGTGATGGCCCAATCGTGGCCGAACAGGCTGACCGTGCCAACCCCAATTAGCTTCACGGCGCTGACGTTGGAAATCACCAGCAGGGCACAGAACAACCCAGTCAGCAGGCCGTAGTAAGAACGGATGGTGGCCGGTTGCACTCGTCAATCATGCCGTAGGGCTTGGTGCCCAGACACTAATCCAGCGCGCCCATCCCAATCCCCAATTCAGCCGAGTGTGACACTGAGCAGGTTAATGCGGCGATTTTGCCCGCCAAAAACCTGCGGAGCGTCACACTCGGCGGGCAGGTCCTTAGTAGGTGATGGGGACCACCAGGAACGCCTCGGCGAAGTGGTCAGGCGGCAGGCCAGCAGCGGCGGCACAGCCAGCCAAGTCCTGGCGCAGGCGTTGACGAGCCACCACCGGGTCCGGGTGCTGCGAGGCGTGAGCCATGACCGCGGCTTCACGCTCGGGGAAAGTGCTGGTCACATCGATCACCTGGTTCGGCGCGGGATCGCCCTGCAGCCACAGTTCGGTCACCACCCACGGCTCAAGACCCTCTTCAGCCAACAGTTCACGGAAGGCATACGGGTTGCGAGCAGACGGGTAGACCGCCTGGCTGACGGCCTCGCCGACGGCCAGGTGGTCTGGATGATTCAGCCGAATGTCACTCCAGTTGCGGGTGGGGCTTTGCGTCAGCACCCGGCTAGGTTTGATCTGCCTAATCAGTCGACAGATGTCCTTGACTAGGGCGGGGTTTGCCTGCACTTGGCCGTCGCTGTAGCCATCAAGGAACCGTACGTCGCCAACTCCGGCGATGCCGGCCGCCTGGGCTTGTTCTTGGCGGCGTATGCGCCCCACCCCTGGTTCGCCCCCGGCATCGCCATCAGTGACGATGCCGTAGGTCACCTGCCACCCCTGCCGCACCCAACCCATCACCGTGCCCACACCCCAGAAGTCAATGTCGTCAGGGTGGGCCATCACCACCAACGCCCGCTTGGGTTCATGCACAGGCCAACCCTATGACACCGCCCCCAATTCAGCCGAGTGCGATGCTGTGCATGGTGTGGGAGTGGCTGGCAGATCGAGTGTGACACAGAGCAGGAAAATCCAGTGGTTTTGCCCCCCAAAATCCTGCTG
>Ga0123356_10007500_pt1 | contig 10879 bp, 8 predicted proteins | sample TergutEmb28metaG_2_FD_92546 | JGI IMG/M metagenome (GOLD analysis project Ga0123356, IMG submission 92546) | Embiratermes neotenicus P3 segment gut microbial communities from Petit-Saut dam, French Guiana - Emb289 P3 | ecosystem: Host-associated > Arthropoda: Insects > Digestive system > Gut ... | reverse complement strand
GATCAAGCCTGCGACCGCTCGACTTGCCGCCAGCGCGGTGGCGACACCGGTCCCCAGGCTGCGCCCGATCACGATGATGTGCTCATGCCGGTCGGCGGCCCAGTCATGAATGGCCTGCGCATCCGCGATCAGGGCCGCTTCCGAGGGTTGTCCCGTGCTGCCCCCGTAGCCACGATAGTTGACCAAGTACACGGTACGATCGGGAAATGTAGGCGCAAAATCGTCCAGATTCGCGCTCACGTCCTCGGCATTGCCGCCAAAATAGATCACCGCCGAACGCATGCCTGGATGGAGCACCCACACCTTGATAGTCGCCTCACCGCACCTCACACGAAGCGACTGAACGCCCGGGCGCTCGACCTCGGGAACCCGCTGGTAAAGAATCCGATCCTGGAAAAGGTACAGCAGGGCGCACACCAGTCCGTACGTGCAAGCAGCGCCGATCCCAATACGGCCGGCTGCCTTCACCACGCTGGCGCCAAGAGCCAGGGAAGCAGCTATCACCGTCGCAGACGCACCGTAGCGCACCAGGCTGACATGACGGTCATACAGCTCGGCACACGTGAGCGGATCTTGGCTTGCTGGTGTGAGTACACGGCAGAGTTCCCTGGCCCACAACTTCGAGTACGCGACTCCATCCAGACGTCTTGCTTTCGCACGCTCGTCCTCTTGGCGCCGGATTGCGATGAGTAATGAGGAAGGTGGTCTCCCACGACGCCCGGCATTTCATACGGTGGCACAGGGCCGAGCGCTTCCGCAAGAGCCGCTTTTCATGTGAGGGTTAGTGATGGGCTGATGCCGAGCTCGGCCGTGGCAGCACACGGAAGGCCTCGCTGCGCCACTGAACCGCGGCCAGACGACGCAGCATCTGCAAGTGCCGCCCCGGGCGCACGGGTTCCTATGAGTCCAGTTGGCAGCGCTGTGCCAGGCAACAGCCTGTCGCCTCAAGTTTGGCGGCACCCCGGCACGGGCTCGCTGCTATTTAAGCGGGTCGCTGTTGAAGATACGCCAGAAAGAGCTGCAGATCGTCGTGCGAAGCCCCATTGATCACCACGACCTGACGCAGGGGCGCGGGAATCGCAGCGATCAACGCATCGGAGCGCGCCCTCGAGATGACCCTATCGTGCTGCGCCACAAGGACCAAGACCGGCGCGCGCACGCTGCCGATTCGAGCCGCGGAATTGTACTGGTCCCGCAGCAGCCAGTGCACCGGAAAGATCGGGAAGTGCTCCGCCGCGACGTTTCCCAGGGTGTCGAAGGGCGTCGCCAGGATCAAGCGCTCCACGGGGCGGCTCGCGGCGAGCGCCGTGGCGACAGCCGTCCCCAAGCTGCGCCCCATCGCGATGATGCGCTCGTGACGCGGTGCTATGTGATCGTAGATCAGCTGTGCATCGGCGATGAGGGCGACTTCGGAGGGCCTTCCCGTGCTACCGCCGTAGCCGCGATAGTTGACCAGATACACCGTGCGCTCGGGAAAGGTCGCAGAAAAGTCGGCCAGGCTCGCCCCCACATCATCAGCATTGCCACCAAAATAGATCACCGCCGCGCGCCGGCCTGGATGCAACACCCACACCTTCACAAGGGCGTCATTGCTCTGTATGCGAAGCGACTGGGCTCCGGGACGATCGACCTCCCGAACCCGGTGGTAAATAAGCCGGTCCTGCAGCAGGTAGAGCAGCGCACACAGAGCCACGTAGCCGAGAATCGCGGCAGCTGCGATGCGCATGGCAGCCTTCATGACAGGAGAACCGCAGACGGGACACGAGATGCGCTATTCAAGCAACAGCCAGCTTGATTCCGCAGCGTCTTGCTTCCCTTCCCGAATCGACAGTTGTACACACAACTACGAAGCACCGTGACAGGGGATTGGGTCCTCGCGGCCGCGACTAGAGGCTCCGGCTTTCCTGACACTGAGCTTCAATCAAGGCCTGGAAGCCTTGATCTGATCGCGATCCGCGGCGAGTATCGAGGCTTCCAGGGACGGAATGAACTTCGGCGCCTGGAATGCGGATGAACGCTCGCCGAAAGCATAGCCGGCGGCAAGCAGGAGCGGCTCCGACCACGCGGTGCCAATGAAGGACAGGCCGGCCGGCAAGCCGTGCACTTGTCCCATCGGAACCGTGAGATGCGGGTAACCGGCCACGGCAGCCATGGTCGTGTAGGAGGCGGCGTTGCGGTCACCCTGGACCAGATCCACCCGCCAGGCAGCGGTCGTGGTGGGAGCGATCAAGAAGTCGAGCCGCTCCTTCTGCAGCAGCTGATCGATGCCTTCCTGGCGAGCCAGGCGCTTGGAATCGGCGAGTGCGCTGCGGTAGCCCGGGTCCTCCAGGCCGTGAGTCTGCTCGGCCTGGGAAAGGAGATCCTGACCAAAGAGGGCAAGCTCCGTAGGGGAGCTGCGGTCGAACTCGATGAGCTGCTGCAGGCTGCGCACGGTGACGGCCGGGGCGAGGTGTCCCAGATAGCTGTCGAGGTCCGCCTTGAACTCTGTGAGCAGAACTTTCTGCTCCGCGGTCTCGACCGGTGCCGAGTCCGGAAACTTGACCTCGATCAAGGTGGCGCCGGCAGCGCGCAAACGGCTCAGGGCGTGCTCGTAGAGGATCTCCATGTCGGTGTCGCCGCTGGGCGCGAAACGCAGGACGCCGATGCGCTTGCCCTGCAATGCATCCTTGTTGAGAGCCGCGAGGTAGTCGGCCTCATGGCAGGCGGCGCCGGGCTCGCACTGTGCCCTCTGAGCCACCATCGCGGTCAGCAGCAGCGCCACATCGCGGACGCTGCGTGCCATCGGGCCTGCGGTGTCTTGGCTATGAGCAATCGGCACGATGCCACGCTGCGAGAGCAGGCCCAGCGTGGGCTTCAGGCCCACGATGCCATTCATCGAGGACGGACAGGTCACCGAGCCGTCGGTCTCGGTTCCGAGGCTCAACGGCGCGAGATCAGCGGCGACCGCCACCGCGCTCCCGGAGCTCGAGCCACAGGCGGTCCGATCCAGCACGAACGGGTTGTGCACCAGCCCCCCCACTGCGCTCCAGCCGCTAGTGGAGTGGCTGGAGCGGAAGTTGGCCCACTCGCTCAGGTTGGTCTTGCCGAGGATGATGGCGCCGGCTGCGCGCAAGGCCGCGACCACCGGGGCGTCCTGGCTTGCAAAGTTGTGCTCGAGGGCGAGCGAGCCGGCAGTGGTCGGCATCTTGTCGAGGGTCTCGATGTTGTCCTTGATGAGGACTGGGATGCCGTGCAGCGGGCCTCGCGGGCCCTTCGCCCGGCGCTCCTGGTCGAGCGCGCGCGCCTGCACCAGCGCATCAGGGTTGACGGCAATGACCGAATTCAGGTGCGGTCCGTTGCGATCGAGCGCCTGGATGCGCGCGAGATAAAACTTAACCAGGGCTTGTGCGGTGAGCCCTCCGTTTGTCATCTCCTCCTGCAGCACCTCGATGGACTTGGGCTCCGGCTCCTTGGCACAGACCGGAAGAGCAAGCACCAGCACCACCCAGATCAGATGTCGCATGGAAATAGGCTTCAGATACCAATTCGCCGGCGGAACTCCCGGCTTGGCGATCATACCGCTTTCGCCCCGCGGTACCCGGTCCGCCTTGAGGCAGCACCTACAGCGCGCAGTTGATCTTAGACCTTGGTCGCTACCGCGCAGCAGTGGCTTGTGGACCTGCGGCTGTCAGTCGCTGCTGGCCAGCAGCCATTCGTAGGCGGGCTGGGCGGACAGCCCGACGGGCAGCTTCTCGGGAATGCTATCGCGAGTCAGAGTCAGCAGGCGCTTGGTGGCATGCGGATAGCTTTGCTCGGCCTCGCGCAAGCCCTGCAGCGCGCGCTCGATCACGCCGAAATCGGTGGCAGCGGCGCATACCTGGATGAGCTCCTGGGCTCCTCCGGAGCTGCGTACCAGGAAGTCAACCTCGCGGCCGACGGGCGTGCGCACGTGGGTGACCTCTCGCCCTCGCCGCTCAAGCTCAAGGAGCACGGCTGTCTTAAGGGCTGCCGCCGTCGCAGGCTCTCCCCGGCGCTCGTACACGGCAATCAAGCCCGTATCGATCGGGTATACCTTGCCAGCCTGTGCCGGACGCTGCGGGTCGGAGTCGGATTCCATGCGCACCGTGCGGACCAGGAAGCAATCCTCCAGGTGCTGGACCAGCGGCAGCACATGGTCCCGAGGAACCGTGATCCCCTGCGCTCGCAGGCCCGTGTGCAGCTTCTCGATGCTGTAGGGTGCGGCGGGGCTGCCCAGCAGCTGCCTCACAAGTGAGCGCACGGCCGCCACGTTCGTGACACCGCGGCGCTCGAGCAGGTCTCGCAGGATCGCGAGGTCAACATAGTCGTGCAGCAGCACGCGGCGATCCTTCGCCGCCAGCCCCTGGGCCTGCGGGAACCCACCCCGCTCGAGAAACTCGAGAAACGTCTGCTCCAGAGCCGCGCGCTGCGACGGCGACACGGCCGCGGGGCTCTGCGGCACGCTCTGCCCGTGGCGGCGCAGGTACTCCTCGAAGCTGAAGGGATAGACGACGATCTCGCCGGTACGCCCAGGCAGCTCGGGCGAAATCGCCGGGAGGAGCGAGGCGCGCGCCCCGCCGATGAAGACCTCTACCTTGTCGGAATCAAGGAGGGAGCGCACGAAGCGCTCCCAGCCAGGGACTATCTCGATCTCATCGAAGCACCAGATCACCGTGCTCTCACCGCGCAGCGCCGGGAAGCTGCGGTAGTACTCCTCGATGAGGCCATGAAGATGCCTGACCGTGACGCCCTCCAGGCTCTCGTCATCGAAGTGCAGGTACGGTAGCCGTTCGCGGGGAATGCCCTGCTGGAGCCGCTCGCGCCGCAGCTGATGCAGGTAAGTTGTCTTACCGGTCCGGCGCATGCCGATGACCGGAGTGACCTTGTTCGCAGTACTGGCGCCGCGCGACAAGTTCCGGGTCGTGCCCACGGCGGGTAGCTCGCCAGTCAGAGAGCTCGTCAGCTTCTCGCCCAGACGGGCGGCGATCGGGGATCCGGCGCTCATGACGCCATTTGACCCCTTGCGGGGCGGGAGTCAAGCCGGTCCTTGGCGCCTCCCCGGGGGATGATATCTACTCCTCCTCCGATCTCGGGCGCCAGGCCTGGGCGAGCTCTTGCTGCCTGCGCGGCGGAACCGGGTCGTAGTGACTGAGCTCCATCGTGTAGGTGCCCTGACCGCCGGTGAGGGCCTTGAGACGCGAGGCGTACTCGGATACCTCGGCGAGAGGGACCAAGGCGGTGAGCTGGGCTCGTTGCCCGGGAAGCATGCTATTGCCGTGGATACGCGCGCGTCGCGAGGCCAGGTCCCCGGTGATATCACCCACGGCAGCCGCCGGTCCGGTGATCGTGAGCAGCATGATCGGCTCGAGCGCGATCGGGCCGGCCTTCTCGAAGGCATCGAGAAAGGCCTTGCGTCCCGCGGAAACGAAGGCGACCTCCTTCGAGTCCACCGGATGGGACTTGCCGTCATGCACAATCACCCGCACATCCTGGACCGGAAAGCCGGCCAGCGCTCCTTCCTTCAGCGCCTGGCGCACGCCCTTCTCCACGGCCGGGATGAACTGCCCCGGAATCGCCGCTCCCACGACCTCATCCACGAACTCAAAGCCGCTGCCGCGCTGCAGGGGCTCGATGCGCAGAAACACCTCGCCGAACTGACCCGCTCCGCCGGTCTGTTTCTTGTGACGGCAATGCCCCTCGGCTGCACGGGTGATCGTCTCACGGTAAGGAATGGAGGGCGGGTGGGTCTTCACCCGCACCCCGTAACGCTCGCTCATACGCTCGAGCAGCACGCGCAGGTGCAGCTCGCCAGTACCGTAGAGAACCGTCTCATTCAACGAGACGGGGTGCTCGATCCGCACGCATGGGTCCTCGGCCGTCAGCTTGTGCAGGGCATCGGCCAGGCGCTGCTCCTCGCCCCGGCGTTCCGGCTCGATCGCGATACCGAGCATCGGCGGGGGAGAAGCAACAGGCCTCAGGTGGTACTCATCCTCATCGTGCGAATCGTGCAGCACCGCATCTATGTGCAGCTCATCGATCTTCGCCACCGCGCAGATGTCCCCCGGCAGGGCTTCCGGCACCTCGCTCGTGTCCTTGCCCATCAGCCTGAACAGATGCGCGATCTTGACGGGCTTGCGCGCATCATCCACGAAGAGTTGACTCCCCTGCCTGATCGTACCCTGATGCACGCGCAGCACCGCGAGCTTCCCGACATAGGGATCGATGCTGATCTTGAAGGCGTGAGCGATGACATGCTTGTGCGGGTCCGGTGTGACCGCCACGCGCTGCGCGCTGTCCCCTGAGCCTTTCACAAAAGGGGGTGGGTTGCCCTCCGCCGGGTTTGGCATGAGCTGCGCGATGATCTGGAGCAGCTCGGTAATCCCGGCACCCGTCTCCGCGGATGCGAACGCCACCGGCACGAGGTGCCCCTCGCGCAGAGCCTTCTCGAACGGCTCGTGCAGCTGCGGCGGTGCCAGCTGCGCGCCCTGATCGAGGTAGAGCGCCATCAGCTGCTCGTCCAGCTCGATCACCTGCTCGAGTATGCGGGTGTGCGCAGACTCGACCGAGGAGAAATCCGCCTCGGCCGCGGCAGGATGGAAAAAGCAATCAAGCACCGCAGCCCCGGCCTGGGCAGGCAGGTTGATCGGCAAGCACTCGGAGCCGAAGCGTTCGCGCAGCTCCTCCAGGACCTGCTCGCAGCGGGCATCGCGGCTGTCGATCTTGTTGACCAGCACGAGCCGGCACAGACCCCGCTCGCGAGCAGAATCCATGAGCCGCTGCGTCATGGAGTCAACGCCATTCTGCGCACTCACCACGCAGACCACTGACTCGACCGCCTCGAGCACTGGGAGCGTGCGCCCGAGAAAATCCGGGTAGCCCGGCGTGTCGATCAGGTCGAGGTGGGTGGCGGCGAAGTCGAGGCTGCAGACAGTCGTCTCCAGCGAGTGCTGCAGCCGCCGCTCCTGGGGGTCGAAATCCGACACCGTCGTACCGCGTTGCAAGCTGCCGCGGGCACGGATCGCCCCGGCTTGCAGCAACAGCGACTCCAGGAGCAGTGTCTTGCCGCTACCGGCAGCTCCCACCAGCGCGATGTTCCGGATGCTTTGCGTCGTATACGCCATGGCGAGGGCTCCGCTCGAATATCACGCACAAGCGGCGCCGACGTTGCGACCGCCTTGACCCCTGCATCACCTGTAGACTACGCGCCGAAGGCAGCGGATGCACGATCTGTAAGTACGACTTGCGGATGACCCCACCATGAATGCGAACACCGATAAGAGGACGCTGGCCGAGCGCAAGCGCCAGAAGATCGAAGCGCAGCTGGATGCGGCGCTCGAGGCCTCGTTTCCGGCCAGCGATCCAGTCGCGATCGTGACCTCGCAGAGTGAAGAGGACTGGGACGCCGAGCCGCTCCCCACTTCCCCGCCCAGTAAATAGCACCAGCGCGCTGACGCGTCATTCGGAGGGCGGAAACGCGAGCCACCCGCTCCTTCGACATCAAGGGGCCAGCTTTCCAGCGCCCGGGCTCACAGCGGCACCTTCAAGCTGCGCGGCGGCGATGTCGAGGCAGCAGAATGCTTGCGTCGCGAGCGAGTGCTATCCCGGTCAGACACCGACCTCGTACTCGCTCTTCACCAGGCCTGTGGCATAGCTTTCGCGTTGCGACGTGTCTGAGCTTGATGTCACCCGCAAGAGCGCCGAACAGGGGAATGCCTTCGCCGATGAGTACGGGCACGCGTGTGATGATGAGACGCTGGATGAGCCCGGCGCGAAGAAATCCCTGGACGGTGATCCCCCCGTCCACGTAGGCATGCTGGATGCCACGGGCTGTGAGCTCAGAAGCAATAGCTTGCGCCGAGCCCGACAGATGTTCCACGAGGGCTCACTCGGGCGCAGGTGTGAGCGGTCGGCTACTAAAGAACAAAGACAGGCTTGGCGGCATAGGGCCAGGCCTCGAGCCCTAGCACGGTCTCGTAGGTCTTGCGTCCCATCACCACCGCATCCACGGTGGCCATGAACTCATCGTACCCGTGCGGCTCGCCGCCACCCGCAGGCAGAAAATCGTAGGTGCCGTCAGCTCTGGCAATGAAGCCATCGAGACTGGCGCCCACAAACACGGACGCTTTCACTGCCTGCTCCCCGGGCGCGCAGAAGCGCCTGATCTTCTAGGGCGCGGTGAGCTCCAGTGTCGAGCCTGCCTGGTTCACCGTCGTCAGCACGATCGAGCGGCGCCACACCCGCTGCAGGTAGTCGAGCACGCGCCGGCTGCGTTCGAGGTCGAGCCCGCGGCCATCGACCTTGTTGTCGTGCACGAGCTCGAGCGTGCCATCGGTGCGGACATGCGCGGCCGAAACCGTCGGGGCGCCGAAGTTGTACTTGGGATTGAGGATCGCCTCGTGCAGCTTGTTCAGGTCGTGCTCGAGCACCTTGATCTGACCATCGCTCCGGGAGCTGAAGCGAAACAGCTTGAGCTCCTCGACCAGCTCACGGGTCAGGTAGTTGCGCACGAAGCTGAAGTCATCGTCCTGCTCCATGATACGGCGCGCCGCCTCGAGCCCTTGGCTCTCGACAATCTTCTCCCACATCGCAAAGCCGAGATGGTAGGGGTTGATGGCGAGCGCCACCTGTTGATCGGCGGCCACAGGCCGCACGACGTCCGAGTGGCACTTGATCGCATCAACGTACGCCTGCTGCGGGATGAAGTCCGCCTCGCGCAGCAGCCGAGCATGCCAGTACGAGGCCCAGCCCTCATTCATGATCTGCGTGGCGAACACCGGGTAGAAGTAGAAGGACTCCTCGCGAACCGCGAGGAAGATGTCCCGCTCCCAGTTCTCCATCTCGGGCGCATAGTTGGCCACGAACCACAGCAGGTCACGCTCAGGGTGCGGCGGTACCTGCGCGCGCTTTTTGATCTCGATGCCGCTACTCGCGGCAGTCGGGTCAAGTGCCGCAAAACGCTTGCGGAAATCATCCTCCGGGACTGCCTTGGACTCCTGGACGTACTCCGGATAGCGCGGCCTTCTCACCGGCTTGTCGATATCGATATGCTGTTCGAGCGCGAGCGCCGCATCCAGCACCGCCTCGACACGCTGCATGCCATGGGTCTCGATCGCCTGCTGGATCTGGCGAGCGTGATTGGCTGCGTGCTCAACGATGCGCTCGCTCACCTGCTCCTGGCAGCGCCGGAACAGCAGGTTGTTACGGGAGAAGTCCGCATGGCCGAGCACGTGCGCAGTGACCAGGATGTTCTCCGCCAGCCCATTGCTCGCTGCGAGATAGGCGTGCCCGGGGTTGCCAGGAAAGACAACCTCGAACAGCCGCGAGTGCCCCATGTGGCGCTGGATGAGCTGGTAGATGTAGCGCACGCCGAAGGACCAGTGCGGCATACGCACCGGCAGCCCGTAGACGGCAATCTCCATCATGAAGGTGTCAGGGACCGCCTCGAAGTCCACTGCGTGGAACGAGAGGCCCGAGCGCGCCGCCAGCTCTTCGATGCGGCGTATGTAACTCTGCCAGTCTTCGCTCATCGCTCTTAGGACCCCCGTCAGCCGGGACCCTCCAGCGCGCGGCTCTCTGCAGTGAAGAAGTGCCGCACGGCGCCCCAGACATCATCAAAATCGTTGAGTGCGTAGCTGCCCGCCTCACCGCCGGCGGCAGCGAGCTCGGCAAACAGCCGGCCCGTCTCCGTCGCCAGCTGGCGCGACAGCCCCGATGAGACTTCCACGTATCCGGTGAAGCAGGCGTCCTCGGCGATCGAGGAGAGCATCTCGCGGCTATCGGCCGCATCGCTCACGGAGTTGTCGCCGTCGGAGGCGTAGAAGAGGTAGATGTTGCAGCGAGCCGGGTTGTAGCGCGCATCGATGATCTCGCGCACCTTGGTGAAGCCGGTGGAGGCCACCGTCCCACCGGTACCACTCACCTGGAAAAACTCCGCCTCGGTGAATTCCCACGCGTCGGTCGTGTGAGCCACGAACACGGTCTCGAGCGAGCGATACTCGCGCCGCAGGCCCTGCACGACCCAGAAAAAGAAGGTCTTGGCGAGCTTGCGGTCGCGATCGGACATGCTGCCCGAGACATCGAGCATGAAAAACACCACCGCGTGAATCGCGGGCTGGCGGCGCCGCGCGAGCTGTCGGAAGCGCAGATCCTCGTCAGTGAAGGTCGGTATAGCCCCCGGTGCCCCGCGACGCTTCACGAGCTCCTTGAACGAGCGCCGCCGGTCAAGCCGCGAGCGCGCGCCGCGTCGATCCCAGCCCTCGCGCACCCAGTCGGTCTCGTCCGAGGGGCCGACCCGGGCCTTGAGGTTGGGAAGCTGCATCTCCTCCCACAGCCAGTCGACAATGTCATCGACCTTGAACTCGAGCACCAGCTGCACCTCGCCATCCTCGTGGCCCCCGGGACCCTTCTCCCCCGGTCCCCGCTGGCGCGAGGGATCGGAAAACACATCCCCGGGCTTCGCCTTGCCCTGGCCGGCGCCCTGGCTCTCCTCGGCGCGGCGCAAGCGGAAGTGATAGTGCTCAAGCATGCGCACCGGCACATGCACCGTGCGTCTGCCGTCATTGATCAGATCGCCACCGGCGACGATCTGCGGCAGGTGCTGGCGAACCGACTCGCGCACCTTCTCGTCATGGCGCAACCAGTCACGCGCCCCGCGCGAGAACAGCTCGTACCACTTCGCAGCGTCAGCGCCCGTTTTCTCGCTCATGGTGATAGCTCTACTCCTTTTTCACCGTGCGCGCTACCTCTCGATTTGCAGACCCGACGTCCGCCACGGCTGACGGACGTGGGTCCGCTTAGGTTCGGAAACGGCATCACTCCTGGGCTAGCAAGGTCGTCACATAGCTCAGGGCTTCCTTGGCGCTGTGCTCGTCATAGCCATACT
>Ga0123356_10007499_pt1 | contig 10880 bp, 10 predicted proteins | sample TergutEmb28metaG_2_FD_92546 | JGI IMG/M metagenome (GOLD analysis project Ga0123356, IMG submission 92546) | Embiratermes neotenicus P3 segment gut microbial communities from Petit-Saut dam, French Guiana - Emb289 P3 | ecosystem: Host-associated > Arthropoda: Insects > Digestive system > Gut ... | reverse complement strand
TTTTGATTACTGTTGCAATTCCGGGGCTTTGGATTGTATGGGAAATGATATTAATGCTCAGATCAATCCCAAAAGACCCGTTTGTAATGCGAAATGTTAGTGCTCTTAACCGTATAGGAATAATAATGCTTGGAATTTCTGCATTGTTTTTTGCAAAATTATTGTTTTATATCACGTTTTTGACAATGGTGAGTGGGATCTTGCTATTAATATTTGGCGTTTTTGCATTTACGCTGTCAAGTCTATTTAAGCAGGCAGTTATTTATAAAGAAGAAAATGACCTGACAATCTGAAAGGAGAATGTAGCAGCATGATAATAATTAATTTGGATGTCATGATGGCTAAGCGTAAAATTGGCCTTACAGAGCTTGCCTCAAAGATAAACCTAACCCCGGCTAATCTTTCCGTTTTTAAAAATGGAAAAGGGAGGGCTGTCCGCTTTTCTACTTTAGATCGCTTGTGTAAGGAATTGGACTGTCAGCCTGGAGATATCCTCGAATACGTTGAAGGAGAAGCTTATTATGACGACGCAGAGTAATGGGGAGCAAAAAGAAAAACGTGTTATATCCGTCATGGAAAGGCTACTTTTGTTAGTTGCATTTGCTGTTGCGATTCTTTTTGACCGTTTGCTTATTAATGATCATCTATTTTCTATGAGTTACCCCAAATTCTATGGTGCTTTTTGGCTTTGCTTTCTTGCAATATTCTATTGCTTCTTTTGGAAAAAACTCAGACATAACTTTATTTCATGGTACTTAACAGCTTGCGTGTCAGCGCTTTGCTTATGGAACTTTTTCTTTTGGAATTCTACAAGTATCATTAATGGTAATGGCGAATTTGCTTTCATCAGTTATCCGGTAATTCCGGCTGTGATTATGGGTCTTATCATATATATAACAAGCAGGTATGAGTTAAAGGAGACAGGAGCTATTGCAGTCGAGTGGCTTTGCGGATTCTTTGTTTGGCCGTTTTCAAAAATCTCTGCTTTGTTTGAAGCTCTCGGTGCGCTGCTTAAAGGAGAGGCAAAGGATAAAACAAAAAAAGCAATGCTTGGCATTGCAATTACCTGTGGTCTTTTAGTCATTCTTTTACCGCTTCTTAGTGGTGCCGACCGCGCCTTCGGGTATCATCTTTTACAATTAATGCATAACTTTAATATAGGTTCGTTATTTCTGCATTTGTTTGTTATCACCGTAGCTTTTATGTTTTTCTATTCATTTATGTGGAAGACAGGGTTTGAAAAACGGGCGGAAATTCATGCGAAAGTTAATGTTAATATCGACTCATTGATTGGCAATATAATTTTAGGAACGGTATTAGTGCTGTATGTCGTTTTTTGCACTGTTCAGTTCAGTTATCTTTTTGCCGGAGCAGGTCTTCCCTGCGGCATGACATACTCTGAGTATGCGCGTGAAGGTTTTTCGCAAACTATTGCAGTTTGTGCTATTAATCTGCTAATATTCGCAGCTTTAGTGCATTTCGGCGAAAGAACAAAAACGTCTACCGGCTTACTGCTCGGATTACTGGTGCTCACTGCGGTAATGCTGTTTTCGGGCTCTATACGGCTCGGGTTATACATTGAAGCTTACAGGATGACTTGGTTGAGGCTTTTATCTGCATGGTTTATAGTTTATTTAGCTGTTGTAGTTATTCTTTGCGGTCTTTATGTTAAGTTTAAAAAGATGCCCTTGGTTGCAATATGTGCGCTCAGTTTAGTCGGTTGGTATGTTGTCCTTGGTTATATAAACCCCGACGGTTTTATTGCCTGGTATAACGGGTAGAGGGCTGAGGAGCAGCTAATTGTAATTAACTAACTTAATATTTAACTCATCTATGAGCTGCTTTACTTCCGGGGATGTGAGCAGCTCAAGTTCTTTTTCGCGCATGTCGCAGTAAGAATCTATGCTTCGCAGCTCATCATTAACTAATCCGGGGTGGCACATAAACTCTGCGGTTTCAAAGGCTTTTGACTCCCGCAGCAACTGTGTTAAAACCTCCATGGTTACAGTATCGTTAAAAAAGCCGTCGATGAAATGAACCTTATCATCATAGCAACGCACCGGAACATTGTATTCACGTGCGAGTTTTTCAACCACAGGCTTGACCGCATCGGTCATATGCACATGATGATGGCTGTCAAAGTGTGAAGGTGTCAGTCCAAAGGATAAAAACCTGTCAAGTTGTGCGCGAAATTCCTTTTCAACTTCTTTTTCGTTGACTTTGACCTTAGCGTCGATATTTGCTTCGATATTAGCGCTCATCTTGGCATCCAGTTTATCAAAAAAGACATTGGATTTGGGAAATTTACCGTCAAGGTCAACAAGTGACGGCACACCGGAAGATAACGGATGTCCGGCAGTCAGGACAAAATGAATACCCACAGCAAGCCCCGGGTTTTCCAGAGCAAGCCTTGCAGCACCCTCGGCTGCAGGCATATTTACCATAAGTGTGGTAGAAGTGACTATACCCTCTTTGTATGCTTTGATAATTCCTTGGCTCACACTGTCCGTAAAGCCAAAATCATCAGCATTTACTATAAGATTTGTTTCTTTCATAATTGCATCACAAAACAAACTTGTATGGAAGCTTCGGTAAAACCGACACCCTTATGAAACTCGCGGCTTGCGGTATTTTCAACACCTGTGTCGGAAGCAAGCTCTTTGCAGTCAAACTTTTTTGACCATTCTTTTGCATATTCGATAAGCTTCTCGGCAATGCCTTTTCGCCGAAACTCAGGCTTTACGTATATTCCTTCAATGTATCCGACAGGGCTCGAATCCGTACCCTCTACATAGTCGTTGCGAAGAGACAAACTGAGAAAACCTGCGGGTTGATTACCTTCAAAATAAAGAAATTCATTTTTGAATAATCCTTCATGACTCATTTTGAGTATTGCATCAACTGTCATATCAGGCCACAATGCGACACACATTTCCGACCAGACGTCTTCATTTTCTTTTGTTACCGGAATAATCATGATAATCCCCTCCTTATACAAAGTGTAACACAAAGCTTATGCGATTGTAAAGTAAGCAAAATAATGATATTATGAGATTATAGTTCGAAAGGAATGGTCATAATAATGAAGAAAATTGCTTATCTTTTAATAACTGTAATGCTGCTTACAACTATCATCCCTGTTTTTTCGGCGACAGCGGATGACCCTGTTTATACCATGAAGCACACCATAGACTTTGAAATGGGTGGCACTATGGGGTTTGAAGCACGAAATGAAAACGACACTTCAATCCTAACCGTAACCGATGAAATCGCTTATGAAGGTGACTACTCGCTGCTTACAACCGGCAGAAGCGCAGGCTGGCACGGTCCGTCTTTTAAAATCACGGACTTTATCACTCCCGGTGAGCAGTATACGATTTCTGTTTGGGTTCATGCAAAAACACCTGAAAGATCAAACTTCAGACTCTCACAGCAAACGGGACAAGGAACAACAGCTTCCTACCATAACATAATACAAAAGGTAATATCTCCCGATGACGGATGGGTAGAGCTTACAGGCACACACGTTTTTGCAAATGATGATTATCTTACTGTTTATATCGAAAATGACGTATCAACAGCAGAGTTTTATATTGACAATTTCAGCTTCTCCCAAGAAGAAGGGATGACATTTACTCCCGACTTAACACTTCCGTCACTTGCTGAAGTATATAAGGATTATTTTCTTATGGGCTCTGCGTACAGTCGCGCTGACCTTGGCGGTCAAAGATTTGAGCTCATAAAGCATCATTTTAACGTAATGACTGCGGGCAATGACATGAAGCCGGATGCCCTAAGCAGAGCAAGAGGTGAGTTTCACTTTGAAAGAGCCGACGTGATGATTGACATTTTAGAAGAGGCAGATATTCTTTCGCACGGGCATACATTAGTATGGCACTCTCAGTCTGCACGATGGCTCAACAGAAATGATGACGGGTCGGTGCTGACACGCGCACAGGCGAAAGAAAATATGCAAACCTTTATCAACACTGTAGCAAAACATTTTGCCGGGCGTGTAATTTCCTGGGATGTTGTAAATGAAGCATTTCAAACGAGTGTACATACAGCGCCATCCGGCTGGAAAGGCTCCTTGCGCAGAGGTGGCACCTCCAATGACAGCTCGGCGTGGTTCGGAGCTTATGAAAACGGAGCAGACACAGATGCCGGTGAGAGCGGAGCAGATTATATATATGATGCTTTTGTATTTACACGTCTTGCCGATCCGGGTGCAATTTTATACTACAATGATTTCAACGAAACAGAAGCCGGCAAGCGTGAGGTCATAGCACGGATGACCGAAGAGCTTAATGAAATATGGAAAACAGACCCGCGCAATACCGAGCCCGACAGATTGCTTATTGAAGGTTTAGGGCTTCAGGCGCATTATTGGACAGATAACCTTGATATACGGGATGTCGAGGATACAATTAACCGCTGGAAAAGAACAGGAGCCGAGATTAGTATTACCGAACTCGACATACCTATGGGAAGCTGGAATAATTATAAGAGCATGAGTGATGCGCTGGAGAAGACACAGGCACAGCTTTATGCCCAGCTATTCAGACTCTTTAGACGTCATTCGGACAGCATTGCCCGTGTTACTATTTGGGGTATAGATGATGGAACAAGCTGGCGCAGCGCTGGAAGTCCGCTTCTTTTTGAGTCTGACGGTACTGCAAAGCTTGCATTTTATGCGGTTATGGATCCCGAGGGTTTCCTTGCAGGAGATTATAACGATGTAAGAAATCCGCAGGCAGAAGAACCACCTGCAACTCCAACCCCAACTCCTGCACCGGAAACACCGGAGCCGATACCAACCCCGGGAGAAGGGGTAACACCGCCTCCGCAGGAGGCAATGCCGTCAGATGATGGCGCAGTGCCTGTTATATTCATTATAGTAGGAGCTATCACCCTTGCTGCAGGCGGTACTGCTGCGGCTGTTTATGTGATAAAGAAACGAAAAGAGTAGAATAAACAAATACGAAGCGCTCAGAAATGGGATCTACAGAGCACCCAATTCGAAATCAAGCGTTCCGCGCTCTGTTCCGTTTATTATAAGCGTAATTGAGTGTTTTCCCGGATAGTGCCGTCTGGTGCTTAAATCCTCAAATGAATGTTTTTTAGTGTAGGACTTCCTTTGATTTTTCTTCAAGGGAAGTTCTGATATTTGGAAAATCTTCCGGTTTCGTTTACTGTTTGCTTTTACATAGTCAATCCCGTATTCCAGCCTTACTTTTGTGGCTTCCGCAACTGTTATAACAAACGAAAATGTAAGCTCCTCCCCAATTTTTAAGCAGGAAGGTGTTAAAGCAAAATCGCAGACATCAATTGAAGTGTCATCATCAAAGCCAAAAATAGCCAAAACATCGCGGTTGCCTTTTTTGAGTAGTGTTCTGCAGGCATGCTTTACAATCCAATCCGTATCTTTATTCTTGCCGTACCAATCATTGGCGAGCTTTGCTACCAAATCGGGATGCGTTTTTGATATATCGTTTAAATTGTTGGCAACACTTTTTCGCACATAAGCTGACGGGTCGGTCTTAAGTTGCTCTAAGATTACCAAAACAGGTGCGGGGTCTTTTTTGAAGCTGTTTAAAGCCTGTCCCCAGGGAAGAGCAGGACGGCAGCCTTCGCTCGCAAGACGACGGACATGCTCGTTATCATGTTTTGACCATTTATTCATCTGCTCCATCATACGTTTTTCATGCTTGATAATAAAGGGTCTTACCACAAATTCACATGAAGCAAACTGCGTAAACCTCTCCATAGCATTTATAGAGAGGTCCCAATTCTTTTCGTACTGACCGTATTCCTCGATAAAACCCGGGATACTGAATATTTCAAGAGTGTTGTGTGTGCTTATAACTTTGCTGAGAATTTTTATAGCTTCACTGTAATCATCAGGCAGGAACTTACCGAGGTTTAAGCAAATCTGCCGTCCTCTTGCCATGAGCTCCAGGCTGTCCCAAGTGTCATCCATTACAGAATTTACAAAATCATCGACCACCAAGGGTTCATAAAAAGATTTTATTACAAGTGCAAACTCACTGAGCGACTGTCTGTTTAATTTATCTTTCCACAATTCTGCCATTTTGGCCTCCTATTGATAGTACAACATGGAGACTGTTTCTACATAGTCTCCATGTTGTTATTACTATTAATTATATCTAGTCATCATCGCCATCTTCACCTGTGCCGGGGAGAGCAGGAAGAGCAGGAGGGGTAGAGCCGCCCATCGGGATACCGAGCAAGTACTTGGCAAACGGGCTGTCAAGCGGCACAATAAGAGTTGAGCCGTCTCCCATCGTCAAGCGGTAAGTATCAAGCAGATTGTAAAACTCAAAGAACTCGGGGTCGCGTCCGTATGCCTCGTTATAGATGCGGGCGGCTTCGCTGTCGCCCTCACCCCGGATTTCCTCGGCTCTGCGGTTTGCTTCCGAAGTTATTGAAACAACATGACGGTCTGTTTCGGAGCGGATCATAAGCAGGTCTCTTTCACCCTGAGAACGGTTTTCGGCAGCAACACGCTGACGTTCCGTGTTCATACGGTTGTATATACTTGCATATGTTTCGCTCGGCAGGTCTGTGCGCTTAATACGGATGTCAACAACACTAATACCCTGCTGTACAAAGTTGGCGCTGACAGCCTGTGCCATATCAAGCAGCATTTGACCCGATGTTTCACGGTCGCTTATAAGCACATAAGAGTTGAGTCTGCCGACGCTGATACGCATTTCGGAATAGAGAACGTCGTCGATACGTTCTTTTGCTCCGTCGATATTATTGTATGCTTCGTAGAAAAGCAGAGGGTTGTCGATACGCCACTGTGCGGTATTGTCAAAGTATAATCTATGCCTGTCGAGTGTAAGAACCTCGCGTGGCGGTGAATCATATAGAATCAACTTTGACGGATATTTTATTACATTGTCGATAAAAGGAATTTTAAACTTTAAGCCTGTTCCAAGGCGCAAGGTAACATCGGAGCGGCTTGCTAACTGTGCTTTGACCGTATCGGTCGCTTCGCGCATATATACAGTTTCAATACGTCCGAAGCGTTGCACGAGAGCAGATTCATCCTCACGGAGCACAAACATGGAATTGGAAGCGACAATCAGCAGAATAAATGCGATGATTGCAATTACTAAGTACTTGGTTGATTTCTTTTTTTGCTTTATTTCGTAAACTACGTTGTCGGTATCATTATTATTGTTATACATAATCATCACATCCTTTCTATCTGTCTTGCCCGAGATGTAAAATCTCAAGCAGATTGCCGGAGGTTGAGTCAAGGAAATAAATCTTGTCTATCCTCGGCATGACCTCGCGTATCATTTCCAAATAAAGTCTTGTACGCATTACATCAGGCTGATTATGATACTCAATTTCAATTGCACTATATCTCGCAACAGCACCCATTGCTTCGTTGATACGCCGCTCGGAATATGCCTCGGCTTCGTTGACTGCCGCAACAGCGCGTCCTTCGGCTCTTGGGAGTTCTTCATTTCTGTATCTTTCAGCTTCGTTTGTTTTTGAGATTTTATCCTCAAGAGACATTGTTACATCAAGAAAAGCCTCGCGTACTTCATCGGGAGGTGAGGCATCCTGCAGCTGTACTGCAGTGATTTCAACACCCATTTCGTACTTATTGAGAATTTCCTGTAAGTCGCGCATTATCTCGCGCTGCATGTCTTCCTTGCGGTCAGTCAGTATTGCTTCAAGCGGATATGCAGCAACAACACGTCTGTATGCCGCCTGGGTGACAGAGTGAATAGTAGCCTCGGGATTGTCAACCTTAAACAGGTAGTTGTAGCTGTTGGATATACGGTATTGTATGACCCAGTCGGCGTTAACAAGACCGTTGACCCTGCTTTCCTCTCCGGTCAGCATAAGTGCTTCTTCGGGTATGCTTACATAAACCCCGTTAATCGGTCTTGAGCCGAAGTCCATACGGCGTACACCTGCTACGTTTACAATGTGTGCTCTGTCCACAAAAGGTATTTTAAATTTTAAGCCTGCTGTTTTTTCGGTAGCAATATGCCTGCCAAAGCGTGTGACAACAGCTTCCTCACCGCTGTTTAAGCTGTAGACGCTGTTGGCTACCAGCACAATTAAAGCAATAATACCGATAATCGTTATCAGCACCCTGTTCGCTTTTTTCGAAAACCTTTTCATATCCGGTTTTTTAAAGTTGAAGTTAAAAGCGGTGCCAAATGGGTTTTGTTCGTTCATTTATAGTCCTCCATTTATTTATACTGTGACATTGCACCTATTATAACATAACTTATTTCCTTAAAAGTGTCTCATATGTAAACTTTTTCATTGAGCCTTTCATTAAAAGCGCGGCGATTGCTCCAAGTAAAGCCCCGGCGATTAAAAGATACCAGGGGTTAATCAGGACTAATCCCATAAATTGTCCGACAATTATCAGCATAATCGGAAGCACTAGAAAAACAGAGCGCTGCTGTGAGTCTTCCATTGTTTGCGCTTTTGCACTACCGCGGACAATTAATGTTATAGCAAGAAGTGACATTGCGGGTGTGACAACCAGCATTATAAAAAGCCAGCTGAGCCCGGGGAGTATCATATTGCCAAATGAAAGCAGAAGCAGTGCTTCCACTACAATTAACATAATCACAAAGGATGCATAGGTTATAGCCATGCTGATAACAAATGATGCCCATACCTTTGCATGGAAAATTTGAGTCAGTGAAAGCGGGGAGTAGAGCAGGGTTTCAAGCGTGCGTTTTTCTTTTTCGCCGACAAAAGAGCTTGCAGCCATGATTGATGACGCTAAAATCGGTATTATTGTAAAAAACAGCGGCATTATATTATTAAGTAAAAATGTAATTATGGTTGTTTGCATATCGCCACCGAGCATATCCTTGGGCAGCATGTTAAGTATTTGTTCAATATTATTGACCTGATCCGGAGCAAAGCGGATTATAAGTATGAAAATAGTGGGAAAAAATACTGTAAAAACAAGAGGTACAATAATCAAAGCGGTGAGTAACTGCTTATTTGCTGTTATAGCGAAGACATCTTTTTTGATTATTGCGGTTTGCTTTGCATTTATCACTGCGCTGCACCTCCTTTTTCAGCATCACATTTTTCTGTGAGTGCAAAGTAAACATCTTCAAGCGATGGTTTTTCAGCAGCAACACTGTAGATGTTGCCACCTTCGTTAACAATACGCCTCACTATTTGTGGTATTTCATCCTCCGATTGGACCTTTATTTCGTGAGTTTCCTTATCGGTTTGAATTTTTATTGTAATACCCGTGGAAACTAAAGCACGAAGCTCGTCAAGGGTTCCCTCTGCGAGCATAACTCCGTGATCTATGAGTCCGTATCTGCAGCAGATTTCCTGTGCATATCGCAGCTGATGTGTACATAAAAAGATTGTTGTGCCTTCGCTTTCGGCGAGGTTTTTTATCATTTGATTGACACCGAGGATGCTCTCGGGGTCAAGTCCGGAGGTAGGCTCGTCGAGAAAGAGTAGTTTTGGTTTATGAATCATTGCGCGTGCAAGCGACAGGCGCTGGCGCATTCCTGTTGAGTATGTAGCGAGCTTTCTGTCCTTGGCATCACTAAGCTCAAGCTCTTCGAGCAGGCTGAGTGCACGCGACTTGCTCTCATCAAAATTTAGTCCGAATACCTGTCCGTAAAAAATCAGGTTGCTAAGCCCCGTCATGTGGTCGTACATTTGAGCATGTTCAGTCAGAACACCTGTTATCTGATGGAGGTCCACGGGATTTTCGACGGGATTAATATCAAACACACGGCTCGAGCCTGTTGTGGGCGCCAGGATGCCACTCAGTAATTTGACCGCAGTGGTTTTGCCTGCACCATTTGGGCCTAAAAAACCAAAAACTTCACCTTGAGCTAAGGTGATTGATAGATTTTTAACGGCTTCTTTGCCACCATCGTAAGTTTTTGAAAGATTTTCTGTGATAATTGCATTCATGACTTGCATTTTAACATAGAAGTAAATAAAATACTATAGTGTTTATAAGCGCGTCGAGAAGTCTGTGTAATTGAAGTTCCTGTCAAGCGAAACCATGGATGGTGTAGCGCGAATTATGTGGACAGGATGTCCACTTAATTCGAAAAGGAAATTGCAATTATACAGCTTCGAGAGAAAGCGCTTTGAAATTATATATCTAAAGGAATAACCCCATGTCTATTTCAAAAATGTTTAACAAATCATACAGAGACTACGTGCACGACAGTGAAACCATGCGTACGCTCAACATCATTATCCTGTCTGTTGCTGTTGGTATGTTTTTGTTTACTATCCAGGGTGGCGTGGCATTTGTAGGGTTTGCTTCAGCGCTCGGAGCAGGGGAGTTTGCGTTCGGTTTAATTTCAGCGCTGCCGGTTCTGGCAGGTCTCCTGCAGCTTTTTGTGTCATATGTTGCCGTAAAAACCGAAAAATATAAAACGATGTTTATGGTAGGTGGAGTTATACAGCGTGTTGCTTGGATAGTAATTGCGTTTATTCCGTATATATTTCCGGTCGGGGAGTCGAGCTTATGGGTTTTGATAACCCTTGTAACACTTGCGGCAATGGCAGGCTCGTTTGTGGGAATACCGCACACAACGTTAATGGGAAGTACCATTCCGATTGAGGTGCGCGGCCGCTATATAGCAGCAAGGCAGCGCGTAATGATGGCTGTCGGACTGTTTGTGGGGCTCGGGGTTGCTTTTGTGCTCGACAACATAGAAGGGTATTTAGGTTATACAATAGTCTTTGCAGTAGGCGGGGTTGCGGGGCTTATTGACATTTTGATGTACGCAGGGGTCAGATTTTCGATTGTGTCAAGTAAGTCGGTGGGTTTCTCATTTGCAAAGGTAATGAAGGCATGCTTTACTTCGCCAATC
>Ga0123356_10007498_pt1 | contig 10881 bp, 10 predicted proteins | sample TergutEmb28metaG_2_FD_92546 | JGI IMG/M metagenome (GOLD analysis project Ga0123356, IMG submission 92546) | Embiratermes neotenicus P3 segment gut microbial communities from Petit-Saut dam, French Guiana - Emb289 P3 | ecosystem: Host-associated > Arthropoda: Insects > Digestive system > Gut ... | reverse complement strand
TATTTGTCCCACATATTCTCGCCTTTGTCGTTGAAAGTGAACGGATAACCTCCATAAATCGTATTGCCCTTTACAACTGCGTAGTTTTCGTAAAAGTTGCCGAACTCGGCGCTGCGCATTTCGGCGCCTGCGTCATATGCTAGCCGGTTGCCCTCGCCGCAGTAGCTGAACATAGGTGTATTCTTATATCCGCATGGACCTGTAGCAATAACGACCGCTTTGGCGTTGATAACTATGAATGTGCCGTCGTAGATGTCAAATCCGCATGCGCCTGCTATCCGGTCGCCATCTTTGAGCAGACCAGTAATCTGAAGATGTTCTTGAAATTTGACACCCGCATTGATTGCCTTGGGCCGTAAACTGAGCAAGGAGTTCAGCTCCACTCCTACTTGTGCCCAAGGTACTCCGTGCGGACAAGGGAATAGTCCTATATCGCCATTTTCTTCGCAGGAGATTCTTACACCCCTGTCGATAAGGTAGCGTATAGCATCGCGCATGTTCGAAGCAATCAGACGAACCATATCCTGGTTTGTGGCATAGTCGCCGATATTGCGGGCATGGTATTCAACATATTCTTCGACCGCTTTATCACCTTCCTCGATGCAAATCAGGCCATGCCCGCTGCGTGGAGTTGTGCCTCCTCCTCCGACCTCGGCCTTTTCAGCTATAAGGACCTGAGCTCCCGCTTCAGCGGCCCTAAGTGCGGTCACAAGGCCTGATGCGCCTCCACCGACAACCAGAACCTCAGTAGTTATGTTATATTCCGTTTGTTTCACAATTATGCCTGCTCCTTTCCTGAATTGACTTAGCGAAACGGGTCAGCTACGTGGACGGGGAAGCGCGGTATAACGTCTATCGCCTCGCTGGGGCACATGGCTTCGCAGCACATGCAGGCTTCGCAATCACCAGGATAAAGCGGTTGGCACTTTCTGGATTCCTCATCGTAGCGAATGACATCCATAAAGCAAATCCCTATACATCTTTTGCATCCAACGCATTTTTCCTGATCGATTACAAGGTCTTTGATTCTTTTTTCAAACACTTGCTCTGACCTCCCTAAGTAATACTTTTGCGTGAAAACTAGCTTCTTTCCGCGATCTTTGTGCGGACAGCGTCCAGGATTTCCCTTGCCTCTGAATGGCCGCGGCGGATCATATCCTCTACATGCGCATCAATAATGTCTGAGAAATCGTCAACCCACACTTGAATCTCTGCGTCACTGAGCACTTGTACAGGGACGCTTGCTGATAGGCGGTCATTAACAGGATAGTTCATTCTTATTTGCAGTTGACCCTGCTCTTCGCGCAGAGTTTCAGCCTCGTCAACAAACAGTTTCTGAAGGTCGGTAGGCATACTGTTCCATGCATGTTCGGAAAAAGACATGCTCATCATTGCCGACAGAATTCCCTTATTGCCGAAAAGCGTGGCACCCTCGATAAAATCTTCTAGCCCAAAAGAAAGAATAACACCGGGATGCTGCAATACTCCGTCGACGACTCCAGTGTTGACCATGGATGCAAGCTCAGTCACAGGAGCTGAAACTCCAGCAGCACCGTTGCGCGCCAAAAACTGCTGAAGCATAACGAGGTTCGTAGTGAACCTTCTGCCGTTCAGGTCGCCAGGCACACGAATCGCGAAGTCTGAATTTGTATATAATTGCTGCTCAGCAATAGGATGCGGAGTCCAGAACACCAGCCCGTTGCGTGCAAACTCCTGGGCTAAAGCAGGGTGCTCTGCGAAAATTTCATCATAAATCCTCGCGGTCTCAAGCAGCCCAGGCATTCCGAGAAAAGGGGTATTGGTTATAAGGTTGGAATATGGGAAAAAAGTATCATTTTCGAATGAATGAACGCCAATATCAACAATTCCGGAGTTAAAGTCATCTATGATAGTGGCTACGCTTGTCAAGGACCAGCTATAGTAGTAAGTCATTGTTATCCGTCCGTTTGAAGCCTCTTGGATTCTGTCCAGAACCTGTACCATAGCGACAGCGGATGACTCAGGTGTTGGAAACGATACGTTAAAATGAAACGTTCTGTTGTCGGGCGGGGGTGAACCTCCGCCGCTGCCAGGCGCGCTTGTCCCTCCGCCTCCGCCGCTGGGCGACGATTGATCGTTGCAGCCTGTAAGGACGAATAGACTAAGGGTTAGGCAGATTGCGAGGGCTAAACTGAGTATTATTCTAGTTTTCATTGTTTTCCTCCTAAAAAGTTTCTATTGATTTTGGAAATACTGTTTATATGCACATGCCTTCCGGCATGCATCATACTTGCGGATACGCCCTACATCAGGCGAGGCAACCACAGAGCGATAACCGGAAAAATGCAGATGAGAATAATTAGTACGGCATCTGCGATATAAAACGGCCACATCCCTCTGAAAATAGTTGACACAGGAACTTTTGTTACACCGCTCACAATGAATATGTCCGTACCTATCGGCGGCGTGACCGAACCCAGAGACATCATCATAACAGCGATTACCCCAAACCAGATAAGATCAAACCCAAGGATTTGCATGGACGGAGCAAGTATCGGAACAGTCAGCACCATAAGCGGAATAGCAGGAATGACCATGCCGAGGGTTAAGTACATTAAGGCCACCAAAAACAGAATCGCCGAGGGACCAATATCCAGACCCATAATGAAGTTGCTCACAAGAAATGGCAGTCTGGAAAGTGTAACAAACCTGATGAAAATAAAGATGCCCACGAGCATGAATACGACGAACCCCACAGCCAGAACCGATTCCTTTAGAATCGTCACAGTTTTTCTGATAGTGATGTCCTTACTGACGAGGGCGATTACAAATGCGCCGAAAGCCCCTACTGCACCTGCCTCGGTCGGCGTGGCCCATCCTTGATAGATACTTCCAAGAACAAGGATCATCAGTATGCCTATAGGAAGAACACCTGTAAGGGATTTAAGCTTCTCCTTCGTAGTAAACTTCGGACCTTTCGGACAAAGGCTGGAATTCTTAAGGCAACGTATATACACAACGCCGATATAAAGCAGAAGCAAGGCTATTCCTGGCACAATCCCAGCCATAAACAATCTGGCTATCGACGTCTCAGTAAAAACCCCATAAGCAATAAACAGAAGGCTAGGAGGAAAAAGCATCCCAAAAGTCCCGCCCACCGAAACGCTGGCAGAAGCAAGTGAAGTCTCGCAATTAATGCGCTTTAGTTCCGGATAGGCCATCTTGCTCATAATCACACATGCAACATTGTTGGAGCTCACTACCGCACCCATTACGCCGCCGGCTGCAACAGTTGCTGCGGCGACACCACCGGGGCTTCGGCCAAGAAACTTGTTGGCGCAGTCAAATAGCTTCGGACCGATGCTCGTTTCAGCGATTATCATACCCATTACGGTGAACATTGGTACTGCTGTCAGTACATAATTGTCCAATTCTGCGAAAGGCGATGTAACGAGCGCTCCCATAGCAGTTCTCGATCCACTCATTATCAGGAGACCAACAAACCCGACAATGGCCATTGACGCCCCGATCCAGAAGCGGGCGGCAATTAATATTACCATTACAACTATTCCAAGGAGACCGATAAGCTCATTGCTCATAATCAGGAAACTCCTTTCTGGTCAGGCACAATCGGAATTGCATCGTGTTTTAAGTATTTTGTTTTGTCCAGATAGATATCGACGAGATAGATAATTATCACGATTGAGAATACTCCCATCGCAACAGCAAATAGCATCATGAACGGCCACACAGGAATTCTTAACATGGTATACACGTCGCCGCGCGTTATCCTCCTGAGCATGTCAACAAAGCCTTGATAACTGATGAAGCCGCAGATAGCAGATGATGCCAGATAGCTGACTGTATCAAAAGCAATCTGCCCATTGCGACCGAGCTTGTCAACAAACATCCCGACAGATATATGGCGCTTATTGACCATGGCTGCAACAAATGACGGACACATGCATATCATCATCATCCGTGCGATTTCTATTGCTCCGACGACTGGCGAGTTGAAAATATTCCTCATTATGACATCAACAATCGTGATAAACAGCATGACCAAAAGTGCGGCAACGGAAAAGACAATCAATATGTTGCCTGTGATTTCAGTTACCCTTAAGACTCTTTTCACTGATATTACCAATCCTTTCATCTCGGAAACCGCTTCGAGAAATATGTCGGAGTTGTTTGTGCAAATCTTACAACTGATACAAGTCTATCGCTTGACAAAAGAAGTATGCAGCAACTTGTGTGCTTTTTCGCTGCCCGGCTTGCCGAGGCAGGACTCATAGAGTTCCGCAATAGCTGGATTTTCGTGCGATTTGCGGAGCTTGCTCTTTTCGTCGTTACGGTACAGCGCTTCAGCGCGGACAGCGCTGATATCGTTTTTTGCTCGGATGCCTGCAAACTGCTGCGGCTGGCCGCCGCCGTTCACGCATCCCCCGGGGCATGCCATAACTTCGATGAAATGATAATCAGCCCCGCCGCTCCGTACTTTCTCCAGAAGCTCTTTGGCGTTTGCAAGCCCTGAAACGACAGCAGTACTTATCGTTTTCCCGTTTATGTCATACGAAGCTTCCTTGATCCCGTCTACGTAAGGGATTTTTTTGAATTCAAGCTGCTCAAGCTGCTTGCCTGTCTGCTTCTCAAGTGCCGTTCGCAGCGCCGCTTCCATAACACCCCCGGAGGCGCCGAAGATGACCCCCGCGCCTGTGCCAGTCCCTAACGGTTCATCAAATCTTTCGGATGGCATCGCTTCAAGCTGTATCTCAGCCTGCTTGAGCATTCTCCCGAGCTCGCGGGTAGTGATCGAAATATCTACATCCGGCACACCTGCCCCGTTCTGATTATCCCTGCCCAGCTCAAATTTCTTTGCGGTACACGGCATTACGCTAACAACAACGATGTTTTCCTTGTGGATACCTGCTTTTTCTGCATAGTACGATTTAGCTACAGCGCCAAACATCTGCTGCGGCGATTTGCATGACGAAAGGTTCTTTATCAAATCCGGGAAATTGTGTTCGCAGAACTTAATCCATCCAGGGCAGCATGAAGTTATCATAGGCAGCGCGCCGTTGCCCGTCATCCTGCCAATAAGCTCTTCTGCTTCCTCCATTACAGTGAGGTCAGCGCCGAATTTTGTATCAAACACTTTGTCAAAACCTAGCTCGCGCAGCGCTGCAGCGAGCCTGCCTTCGATATCCACGCCGAGCGGGAACTCAAAGGCCTCGCCCAAAGCAGCCCTGACCGCCGGCGCCGCCTGAACGATCACGGTTTTCGACGGGTCGGCGAGCGCTGCGGATACATCTTTTATATTGACCTTTTCGTAGACGGCCGCAACCGGGCAAACTATTATGCACTGTCCGCAATTAACGCACCCAGTGTCAGAAAGCCCAGCTTCGGAAACCGGGGCGATCACTGCTTCAAGCCCCTCGCCCGTGGAGCTTATCGCACCGACGCCCTGTACGTTCATGCAAGCTTCGACGCACCTGCCGCAACGGATACACTTGTTGTAATCGCGGACGACTATTGAACTTTCGTCGGGCTTGATTTTCTTCTTGCTTACCGTTTTGTCATCTTTGACGTCATACTTATGAAATAGCTCCTGCAGCTCGCAGTTTGCTGTCCTTACGCAGTTGAGGCAATCGTTATCATGGATCTCCATGATTCTCTCTAAAGCAGCTTTTCTGGCTGCGACCGCTTTTTCCGATTCGGTCAGCACTTCCAAGCCTTCCGAAATCGGGAATGACCATGCTGAAACAAGTTCGTCAACTCCTGCGGCTTCAGCAACGCAGACACCGCTGCAGTCCGTTTCATTGATTCCTTTCAGGTAAAACAGAGTAGGTATATCGATTTCAGCCCAGGAAATGTCCGTTGACTGAATCGCCTGAAGAATTGTCGCACCTTTTGGCGCAGAAATGTCTATGTCATTTATCTTGAATGTAACAGTATCCACAATACTACCTCCAACCCTATGTCACCCTTAGTGTAGCGAAGGGTCTTTTATAAGTAAGATTCTTTGCTTCGCTCAGAATGACACGTTGTTTTCATTTGATATATGAGAATCACGCTGTTTAGATCACGCATAACCTTCCGGTTTGAACTGATAGCGGTCAATGGGAATGTCTTCTGTCAACAATTCCATCGCACCGTCTTTGGCCTGCTGGATGACGATCCACTTCAGCCAGTTTTTGTCATCACGTTCCGGATAGTCAGCGCGGTAATGCCTGTAGAAGCCTCCACGTGACTCAGTGCGCATCAAGGACGCGCGATAAATCATTTCCAGGGCGAGGATGCTGTCGGCCGCCTCATGGCACTTTGCCAGGGAATGTGCGTCGTCCGCAGAAAGCGCGGGTACAAGCTTATGCATTTCTTCTATTTCGGCAAGCACGCCCCTGAGGCTTTCGTCCGTCTGATCCAGAACCTTGTTGATGTAGTAGGCAATATCTTCAATTTTTGAAAAAATGGTCTGCGGCGGACAATTAGTCTTTCTGTTCAGAGGAGCATAGATTTTCTCTTTAAGTGCCTTGACCTGCTGCGCATCCAAGTCCGGAAGAGAAGCTGTGTTGGCAAATTTTGCCATGCTGTCGCCTGCCCGGATGCCGCCCTGCGCCGCATTGCCTATCCCGTCGCCGCGCGCCCAGCCAAAATACGCCGACCCCTTATCGCTCATTTTTCCGGGCGCCCAGAGTCCTTCCACGTTAGTCCGGTACTCCCGGTCAACTTTGACGCATTCTGCCTGAAGCACAAATCTTATTGTCACCTCAGGAGTCTCCGTGATCGGCCTTCCATATTTTGCTGCTTTCTTGCCCATTTGCTTAGTCCATTTCATCTTGTCGGGGAAGAAACGCTGGTTATTCACGTTAAGTCTCGGGTCATCCATGCTTCTTAGCGGGTCAGGATTGCGCAGGTCGGCATATAGCGGAGCACGGCCTTCCTGAACCTCCTTATACATCCCGAGGCAGAGTTCTGTGCTGGGTTCAGCGGCATTCGGCGCATATATGTCAGAAACATTTACGCCGTCCCTGTTATGGATAATATTATGCCCTCGGTAGACAGGGTTGAAATTCGCCTTGTAGACGACATCCGGCTGAGTGGAAAACTCAGCGTTGCGCATTTGAGCGCCGACACGGTAAGCCGCGCCCATACCATTGCCATAAGCCATGAACATTCCGCCCATTTTCTTGAAATGTGCGCCATGTGTAGCAACAGCCACCGCTTTCGCCCTGAAGATGCGGCACTCAAGATGGTCAAGGTCAAAGCCTATGCCGCCTATGACGCGCTTCCCGCTTGTCAGAAGTTCAAATATCTGGACACGGCTCAATAAGCGGACACCAACTTTCAACGCATGCTTCCTGAGCGACTGGCATATATCCATCTGTATTCCCGTAATGCACCAGAAGTTCCGAGGCTCCCGGAACATTTTTATCGTTCCATCAGGATTCCTGGAAACAACTACTCCCCAATCAACTAGTTTCTCAACTGTTTTCGTATTGGTCGACAGATAATCAAGCAGGAACTCCTGGTCATTCAAATAGTCGCCGTTATTTTTGACCATAAATTCCGCAAAGCTTTCAACCGGCTGATCCTCAGCAGAACAAATGATGCCGTTTCCAGCCTTTGTAGCTTGCCCGGTCCAGCCGATATATCCTTTGTCAACTACTAGCACATCCAGTTCTTCATTGCTTTCTTTCGCTTTGATAGCAGCGGTCAGGCCAGCGACGCCTCCGCCAATGATGAGGATATCCGAACTATAAACCTTTCCCAAATCCCTTAAGTTTTCCATTTCGATAATCTCCTACTAATTTTCAAGCGGATCGCTTTTCATTACTACCAGCGGGACAATCTCAAAGCAGTTGCCGAGACATACCATTTCGCACTGATAGCACTTCACGCAATCATCCGGGTATTTCGGCATTGCGCAGTTCGCTTCATCATCCCACCGCCACACGTCCTCCATGCAGGTGCGTATGCATCTTCTGCATCCACAGCAATACTCAGTCTCCACCTCAAAAACCACATCTTGACAAGCAATTTTCATGACGAAACTCCTTTGATGATTTCAATACTATTCTGGCAGGGGTATTACAGGAAGCAGGATGTGCGAAGGATGGTTGCCATCCCGGTAAATCTTGTGGCATACTGTCGCATTTCGGCAGATATGATATGGCAGGTATTCCGTGTCCACGGCGCAGCATGCTCCATCCGGCATGTCAAGGCACGAAATCTCCAAACAGATGCGGTGTCCAGCCTTGAACATATGGCAAACTGACATTACCTCCATCCTGTATTCATTGATCTCCCCAGGAACGACCGGCTTCTCGCTTTCTTTTGTAAGCTTGTAGAAAGGCTTCCAGGGTTTGGAGCGCTCCTCGTCCAATTCGCGTAATGATGCTCTCAGGAATCCCTTGGTAAGATACTTTTCATGAAGCTCGGGAAGCTCCCTTTCACCGTGTCGCCCGGTCCGGTCGGAAAAGTCAGGCCCCAGATCCTTAAGCGTCACAATCCAGTTCGTATCCTCGCTGTCGAGAGATGCGAAAAAATTCATTGATATTGGTCCAGCTATCAATGTGTCGTCCGCAAGGGGAGCTGTCATATATCTCAGCTTTGCAATGTTATTTGTAATGTTCGGGGGAGACTGGACAAATGCATCAGGTTCTTCCGTACCCTCCCATGAATACAGGTCAATCGGAGTTTCGCGCAACCGTTCCCACGAATCAAGATAATATGGAGTCCAGACCGTTTCCGGAATAGGCCAGTTATCTGCATACCGCCACTTATTCTCGCCAGTAACGAAGTAACGCACTGCAGGCTCGTCCATGATGCCTGTGTCGATCCCCTTGAGCCAGTAGTCATACCATTTCAAGGCCTCTCTGTGCGAATCGCCCGCATGATATGGCCGAGGCTGATGCGCAGGTCCGGATAGCATCAGTTTTTTTGGTATGCCGCTTAACTCGCTCCAATAGTTCTGGCTGCCGCTCCAGTGGATGTGGTAATCTATGCCATACTGGCCGGATCCTGTATAAACGGGTATTTTTATCTTGTTTACCTTCTCGAGAGCTGTTTTCATGTCTTCTTCCAAATCATAAGGATGCAGCAGAAATCTCCACAGAAGCCCAAGAGTCGGGTTCGAACCTTTTTGCGAGAGGAAGTTGTAAAGGTTTCCATACATCCTGTAGTCCGGATTATCCATTGCTTTCCGCCACAGAGCCTCAATATCATCGGGCAGCTCCGGCGGTTTTGCACGGCTCATGTGTGCGATGCTTGAAGCGCCGATATGCAAGAACACAGTATTCAGAACCCCTCCCGGGTTTATCTCGCGGAACGGGCTGTAGCACCAAGCAGGATCAAGCGGGAAAATCGCTTTGAGATGCGGCGGCTGCGTCGATGCCGCCAGCATCTGGAATTCGCTGAAGCAGGACAGGCCGATCATGCCGATATTGCCATCACACCATTCCTGCACAGCCATCCATTCGATCAAGTCATACATATCTGTTATGTTCTCGTATGGATTGCCTGAATCGGATTTTCCTCCTCCGCGTGCCTGGGCGACAACATGGACGTAACCCCGGGAAGTCAAATACTTGCTGTCACCCGCCTCGGCAGGACCGAACCAGAAATGCGACCAGGAGGGCGAGGGGGGCAGCGACCCGCAATATCCAGCTTCCTGCATATCCTTGTTGTGGACCGCAATCGATAGCAGTGCAGGGAATCTCCCATCAGCATCAGGGAGATTTATGTTGATGCTGAGGCATTTCCCGTCACGCATCGGAACGTCGGCATCGTTGATGATTCTCATTTTTTTGTAGAGAACCGGGGGGTCGTATACCTTGAATTCCTTCGTACTCATAACGTCCGGCACCTTTCTGAATGAAGCCCGAATTATTGTTCATTTTAGCCAATTCTAACACTTACGGCAGTTGAATGCTTTATGCAGGTCGAGTCAAAAACTAAAAAAAATTGTGCGTGCTGCACAATCCATTCTGCGTCTGTCAGTGATAGACTATGGATTAGCAAACTACATTGGCGGCTTTTAGCCTGTTAATCTGTTTTGAGGTCTAAAAGGGAAGTAAACAAAAGCGTTGTCATCGGCACGATCGGCCAGGATGCCCACATGGTTGGCGGCTGGGTGCTTTCTGAGGCTTATAAGGAGGCCGGGTTCAAGGTGGCCTTCCTAGGCGCTGTTGTGCCGCAGAAAGAATTTATCGACGCCGCTGTCGAAACAGGGGCTGACGCTATACTGGTGTCGTCTTCTTACGGCATGGGACTGATCGACTGCGAAGGGATGCGCGACAAATGCATCGAGGCGGGGCTGGACGGCATCATCCTGTACGCCGGCGGTACCGTTGCTGCGCCGCTCGAGCTTGAGCGCAACTGGCCCGCCATCGAAGAGCGATTCAGGGTCATGGGTTTTGACAGGGTGTTCAAAAACACTTGCACGGCGGAGCAGTCTGTCGCAATACTGAAGGCCGATCTGGGGATTGAATGATTTTTCTATACTGTTTTGTTGTACACTAGAAAACGCCTGATGCATGCTATTTTTTCATTGAAAACTATGCGGCTGTGCATTATAATTGTTTTATTGGGCGCAGGATTGCTGGTGATATTTCGCCACGATCCCCTACCTGCGCTGAATCACATGATGTTTTCATTGTGGGCATCCTATTATTTTTTGGTTTTGTACAGTATCACGCGAAAGAACAAGCAGGCTTCAGAATCTGCTATTTCTGCATTCTGCATTGTTAAATTATTATTTGTTTAAGAGGTGACAGAGATGATTGACAGGGATTTTGTGAAATCTATGTTCAGCATTGAAGGCAGGGTCGCTATTGTTACCGGCGCCACCGGGGCGCTCGGGACTGCGGTCGCTTCCGGTTATGGTTTGTTGGGGGCCAGGGT
>Ga0123356_10007497_pt1 | contig 10882 bp, 4 predicted proteins | sample TergutEmb28metaG_2_FD_92546 | JGI IMG/M metagenome (GOLD analysis project Ga0123356, IMG submission 92546) | Embiratermes neotenicus P3 segment gut microbial communities from Petit-Saut dam, French Guiana - Emb289 P3 | ecosystem: Host-associated > Arthropoda: Insects > Digestive system > Gut ... | reverse complement strand
TGTCATGGCCGCCGACGTCAGGACGTCTGATGTCGCACTGCTCGCAGCTGGGCCCGGGGCGGCCATGAAGCAGAGCGAGGCTCGCCTGGTCGCGCCGCACGATGGTCAGCACGATTTTGACTTCGAGATCGGCACCTGGCACGCCCACCTCAAGTACCTCGCGCGGCGCTTGTCGGGCAGCCAGGACTGGGATGAGCTCGACGGGACAGTGGTCACCCGGCCGTTCATGGAGGGCCGCGGCAACCTGACCGAGATGAACGTCGTCTCCGCGACCAGCCACACGCATATTCAGAACATCGCCGTGCGGCTGTACAACCCGGCCTCGCATCAGTGGAGCATCTATGGCGCGAGCGCCAAGAGCGGTGTCTTCGATCCGCCGCAGATCGGGCAGTTCGATGGACCCCGCGGGGAGTTCTACGCCTCGGACTTGTATCAGGGACGCGCCATCTACATTCGCTTTGTCTGGGAGAACCGCAGCCCGACCGCGACGCACTTCGAGCAGGCATTTTCCGCGGACGGCGGCAAGACATGGGAGGTCAACTGGATCTATGACGGTACCCGGATCGCGGAGCGTTAGCGCCTTCGCCACGCCGGAAGGCTGGCATCCCGTCAAATAGCGTCGATCACGCGCGGGTGCGGCAGTCTGCCTTGACCACACCGCGCCGTGTCGCAGGAGCGCACCGAAACATTGGCACGGGTGTTTGGAGCGTGCTCTGCAGCTCCCACCTCAAGGCGCGCGACTGAGAGTCAGCGCGGCGGCACCGCGGAAAAGAGCTTGAAGGCCCCGAACGGTAGGCGGCGACGCCGCCCCCCAGGAAGGCTTCCGCGAAGGCGCTGGAGCCGGTCCGGCAGGCCGTGCTGAGCACGATCTTGCCGGGCAAATCGACCCGCCCGGTGAGCGCTGCGGGCGGCATCGAACCCCGCTCCAGCGCCGTGACATCGATCCCCTCGCCGAACTCCCCGAAGACCAGGCCGGTCTGGTCGCCATGACCGCAGATGACGGTATAGCGCGGCGCAGCGTCACCCTGTCCGATCACTCGCAGGAAGTCCTGAGGCGTTCCAATCAGATGCAGGAACACGGCGGTACCGAGGCTCTCGAGGACCGCACGGACCAGCAGAGCTTCGCCTGTATCTCCGAGCACAACGACCGCTGCGGCAGGGCGGGGCCGATAAAACTCCTGGTCGACAATCATGGCGCCATGATGGCACTCACGAGCGCGCCTGCGCCACGGACCCGCGTGACGCTGCTCCTTCCCTATCTGGTGCTGACGTGCGCCCGCGAGACTTGCCAGCCGATTGCAATGGCATCCCCGGTCTGCGGGTTCGCTCCCCAGCGAAGCCGCTCTATCGATCCTTGCCGCGACTGAGCAGCTCGAAGGCCGCGCGCAGGAGCGGCGACGGCGGGCGTCCCTTCAGCTGCAGCAGGTAGAGGGGTCGTAGCAGCCGTTCGGCCGGCCGCAGCTCCAGCGTTCTGACGGCCTCGAGGGCCATGAGCTCCCGGATGACCCGTGTCGGCAGAATGGCGACGCCGAGCCCCGTGGCAACGGCTCTCGCGATCCCTTCATTGCTGCCGAGCTCGATCGTCCTTGCCGGCGTGATGTGCCGCGAAGAGAGCAGCTGCTCGGCAACCGCCCGCGTGCCGGAACCTGGCTCGCGCAGTAGCCAGGTCTGTGCGCTGAGCTCCTGAGTGGTCGGCGCTCGCCGGCGAAGCAAGGGACTGTCAGGCGGGACAGCGATCTCCAAGGGATCGTCCCGCCAGTGTGTTGCCACGATGCGTGCATCGCTCACCGCGCCCTCCACCGCCGCGAAGTCAACACTGCACTCCATCACCGCGTGCGCGATCATCTCTGTATTGGCCACACGCACCGAGATCTCGATCGAGGGGTGCCGGGTGGCCAGCTCCACCAGGTAGGGCGGAAGCCAGTAGGCCGCGACCGTCGTGCTTGCCCCGATGGTGAGCCGGCCACGCGCAAGCCCCACACGTGCCCGTATCTCCTCTGTGGCCGCCTTCTCAAGCGCGAAGATGCTGTGCGCATGCCCGAGCAGCGCTTCGCCCGCCTGCGTCAACCGTACGCCGCGTCCATGTGTGCCCTCGGGCGCGCGTTCCAACAGGGCGAGACCGAGCTGCCGTTCGAGCTGGCGGACGCCCTTCGATACGGCAGGCTGGCTGATGAACAGCGCCTCGGCGGCGCGCGAGAAGCTCTGCTGCTCGGCCACCGCGTGGAAGATGCGAAGGAGATGCAGGTTCATTGCCATAACCAGGCTTCATGGAAACTTGAAATATATGCATTCGACTCATGCCGCATAAGGGGCTAGCTTGGCCCTATGACCCGACACGAGCCTACGGTTCTTCCCGCTCATGCATCCCCAGCCCACCCGCCATCCCGAGTTGAGTGGGCTTGCGGTATTGCGCTCGCGGCCCTGACTGCCGCGGCCGGTCTGCTCATCTCCCAGTTGCAGTGGGCACAGACGATGGGGTTGAGCGCCCTCACAGTATCTGTCGCGCTGGGGATTATCGGTGGCAACACGTTCTTTCCTGCGATCGCGACACGTACGGCGCGCGGAGTGGATTTCTCGAGATCCACGCTGCTGCGAGCGGGTATCGTCCTCTACGGGCTGCGTATCACGTTCCAGCAGATCATCGGTGTCGGGTGGGCGGGCGTCGTGATTGATCTGATCATGCTCACGAGCACCTTTCTGCTCGCCGTCGCCATCGGAACGCGGCTGCTCAAGCTTGATCGAGACACTGCCGTGCTCATCGGCGCGGGCAGCGCCATCTGCGGGGCGGCCGCCGTCGTTGCGACGGAGCCGGTCGTGCGCGCTCAGGCACACAAGGTATCGACCGCCGTGGCTACTGTGGTGGTCTTCGGGACCACCGCGATGTTCGTGTATCCGCTCCTGTACCCTGTCCTGGCGATGAGCCAGAACGCCTACGGTCTCTTCGTCGGCTCCACTGTGCACGAGGTCGCGCACGTCGTGGCAGCGGCTCGAAGCGTGAGCGACGGCGCTGCTTCGACCGCAGTCGTGGAGAAGATGCTGCGCGTGATGATGCTCGCCCCGTTCCTCGTGATCCTCTCGGGTACGCTGCGTCGCGCGCAGGAGACCACCACCCATGTCCAGGACAGGCATACGGGCCCGCGGTTCACGATCCCATGGTTTGCTGTCTTGTTCATTGCCGCCAGCGGGATCAATTCGCTGCATGTGCTGCCGAACGCGTGGACTGCGGCGCTCGTGCAGTTCGACACACTGATTCTCGCCACGGCCATGGCTGCCCTCGGCCTGCGTACGCGTGTGAGCGCCATTCGTCGGGCGGGAGCACGCCCTCTACTGCTGGCCGCGATGCTCTCCGGATTCCTGGTGCTGGGCGGGTACGCCGTCAACCGCGCTGTTCCGCTGCTGCTCCTCCATCTGTAGAGCGAGCAGCGAGCAGCGCACTCGTGGCGGTTTGCTAGCCGCTAAGCCAGCTTCGCCAGCAGCGCCGGGCGCGGCGCTGGCAGCTCGCGGTTGAGAACAGCCGCTTCCTGCGCTGCCAGCCGAGCGGGCTCGCGCTGGCCCAGGTCGCTCAGGCTGCCAGCGAGGGTGCTCAGTGACATCGCCAGCTCGTGGCGATAAATCTCGGGGCGTCGCGCGGTCAACTCGCGGTACAGGCTGGTGGCTTCCTGCGCGGCCAGTCGCGCGGGCTCGTGCTGCCCTAGCTCGCGCAACACATCGGCGAGGCCCCGTAGGGACATCGCCAGTTCGGGCCGGAAGACCTCGGGACGCTGCGCGGCCACCTCGCGGTACATGCGCGTGGCTTCCTCGGCCGCGAGTCGCGCGGGCTCGTGCTGGCCGAGGCCCGCCAGCACGGCAGCGAGAGTCATCAATGACTTCGCCAGCTCGGGCCTGAAGCGTTCGGGTCGCAGCGCGGCCAGCTTCTGATAGTGGTTGGTGGCTTCCTGTGCCGCGAGCCGCGCGGGCTCGTCCTGACCCGCATCGCGCAGCACGACAGCGAGGCTGCGCAGCGCCGTTGCCAGCTCGGGCCTGAAGACCTCCGGGCGTCGCCCAACCAGCTCCCGGTAGAGATTGACCCCTTCCTGCGCCGCGAGTCGCGCCGCCTCGTGCTGATCAAGCTCGCGGCGCACGAAGGCGAGCGTGTTCAAGGACCTCGCCAGCCGGGGCTGGAAACTATCCGGGCGTCGCGCCGCCAGCTCGCGGTACAGGTCGACAGCCTCCTGGGCCGCGAGTCGCGCGGGCTCGTGCTCACGCAAGCCGGCGAGCGCATCGGCGAGGCAGATCAGGGCCTGCGCCAACTCCGAGCGGAAGATGTCGGGGCGTACCGCAGTGAGCTCGCGATACAGGATGGCGGCCTCCTGGGCGGCGAGCCGCGCGGGCTCGTACTCATGCAGCAAGCGCAGCGTGAGGGTGAGCTCGATGAGCGACCTCGCAAGATCGGGCCGGAAGACATCCGGGTGCACCGTGGTGAGCTCACGGTACACGATGGCGGCTTCCTGGGCCGCGAGCCCCGCGGATTCGGGCTGGTCCAGCTCCCGGAGCGTGAGGGTGAGCTCGATGAGCGACCTCGCCAGATCGGGCCGGAAGACATCCGGGTGTAGCACTGCAAGCTCGCGGTACAGGACAGCGGCTTCCTGGGCTGCCAGGCGCGCGGACTGGTGCTCGCCGAGCTCGCGCAGGACGCGAGCGAGTGTGGCCAGCGAGGACGCGAGACCTGGCCGGAAAGCTGCCGGGCGCAGCGCTGCGAGCTCGCGGTACAGGTCGGTGGCCTCCTGTGCAGTCACACGGGCGGGCTGGTGCTCACCCAGATCGCCGAGCACGCGGGCGAGCGTAGCGAGTGACCTCGCCAGATCACGGCGGAAGACATCGGGGCGAGCTGCCGCCAGCTGGCGGAGCAGGTCGGCGGCCTCTTGCGCTGGCAGCAGCGCAGCTTGATGCCTGCCGAGCTGACTCAGCACGTCGGCGACGTTGGTCAAGGACATGGGCAGGTTGGGCCGGAAGGCATCCGGGCGCGGGGCCACCAGCTCGCGGTGCAGCTCAGCCGGCTCTGGCGCCGCCAGCACGGCGGCCTGATATCTGCCCCGCTCGCTCTGCGCGTCGGCGAGGCTGGCCAGTGCCGTGGTGGGCTGACCAGACCGGGAAGCATCCGTACCCGGCGCGGCCAGCTCGCGGTAGATGCTGGTGGCTTCTTCCGCAGCCTGCAGCGCGCGCTGGGGTTCGCCGAGATACCGCAGCACCACGGCGAGGTTGTACAGCGACCTTGCCAGATCGCGCTGGAAGAGATCGGGACGCAGCACCGCGAGCCCGCGATACAGGTTGGCGGCTTCGTTTGCAGCCAGACGCGCGGGCTCTTGCCACCCCAGGCCGGCCAACACAACGGCGAGCGTGAGCAGCGATTTCGCCAGATCGGGCCGGAAAGCATCAGGCCCGAGCGCATGCAGCTCGCTGTAGATGTTGCGGGCCTCATGCGGCGGGCGCATCGCTGGTTTCTGCTCGCGCTCGCTGAGCACGGTCGCGAGCGCGATCAATGACTTCCCCAGATCGGGCGGGAACACCTCCGGGCGCAGGGCCGCCAGCTGGCGATAGAGATGGGCGGCTTCCTGGGCGGCCTGCAACGCGGGCTCGTGCCGGTCCAACTCGCCCAGCATCAGTGAGAGGTTGGTCAGTGACATCGCCAGGTCGGCCCGGAAGACATCGGGGCGCTGCGTGGCGAGCTCGCGGTGCAGATCGGTGGCTTCCTGTGCGGCTCGCAGCGCCTGCTCGAGGTGGCCCAGCTCACGAAACAGTACCGCCAGCGCCACCAGAGATTTCGCGAGATCAGGCCGGAAGAGATCGCGGCGTGCCGTGCTCAGCTCGCGGTAGATGTCGGTAACTTCCTGCATCGCCTGCAGCGCGGGCTCCTGCTGCCCCAGCTCCGAGAGCGCGGCGGCGAGGCTGTTCAAGGAGGCGGCCAGATCGGGCCGATACACATCGCCGTGCACCTCGGCCAGCTCGCGGCACAGGTTGGCGCCCTCCTGTGCCGCCAGCCGCGCGGGCTCGTACTGGCCGAGCTCGCGGAGCAAGCCGGCGAGGGTGATGAGTGACCTGGCCAGATCAGCTTTGAAATCGTCCGCGCGCAGGGCGGAGAGCTCGCGGTACAGGTTGGCGGCTTCCTGGGCTGCCCGCCGTGCAGGATCGTGCTGGCCCAGACCGGCCAGCACGACGGCGAGAGTGATGAGCGACCTGGCCAGGTTGGGCCGGAACACATCGGGGCGCAAGGCAGCCAGCTCGCGTGTCAGGTTGGCAGCCTCTTGCGCAGCCACCTGTGCGCTCTGGTGCCGGCCCAGCTCGCTCATCGCGAGAGCGAGGTTGTTGAGTGCCTGGGCCAGACCGGGCCGGTAGGCATCGGCGTTCTGGTCGGTGAGCTCGCGATAGATGACCGCGGCCTCCTGGGCGGCTCGCCACGCGGGCTCGCGCTGACCCGCGTCGCGCAGCGCAACAGTGAGGTCGTTGAGCGATGCCGCCAGCTGCGGCCGGAAGGCTTCAGGTCGCAGCGCCGCCAGCTCGCGGTACAGGTTCGTGGCTTCCTGGGCCGCCCGCCGCGCGGGCTCGTGCTCGCCCAGCTCGCGCAGCATGGGGGAGAGGCTGGTCAGCGAGGCTGCCAGGCTCGGGCGCAGCATATCGGGGCGCAGCGCCGCGAGCTCGCGGTACAGGTTGCTGGCCTCCTGCGCTGCCCGTCGCGCGGGCTCGTGCTCGCCCAGGTGGCGCAGCACGGGGGCGAGGCTGTTGAGTGAGGCGGCCAGATCGGGCCTGAAGGCCTCCGGGCGTTGCTCGGCCAGGTCGCGGTACAGGCTGGCAGCTTCTTGCGCCGCCTGCCGCGAGGGCCCGTGCTGGCCCAGGTCGAAGAGCACGGCGGCGAGGGTGTGAAGCGCTTTCGCCACTTCGGGACGGAAGGTGTCAGGGTGCAGCTTGGCGAGCTCACGGTACAGGGTGGCAGCCTCTTGCGCTGCCCGACACGCCGGTTCGTGCTGGCCGAGCTGGCGCAGCATGATGGCGAGCTCGCTCAAGCAGCCGGCCAGTCCGGGTCGGAAGCTATCCGGCCGATGAGCCGCCAGCTCGCGGTACAGGTCAGTGGCTTCCTGGGCTGCCAGCCGAGCGGCCTCGTGCTGACCGAGCTCCCGCACCGAGAGAGCGAGGTCGCGCAGCGCGGCCGCCAGATCGGGTCGGAAGCTGTCTGGCCGATGAGCTGCAAGCTCGCGGTACAGATCGGTGGCTTCTTGAGCCACCCGCCGTGCGGGCTCGTGCTGGCCGAGCTCGCGGTACAGCGGCGCGAGGGTGTGAAGCGATTTCGCCAGCTCCGTGCGGAACACATCGGGTCGCAGCCCATCCAGCGTGCGGTACAGCTCGCAGGCCTCCTGGGCCGCGAGCCCCGCGGGCTCGTGGCGGCCCAGGTCGCGGAGCACGCAGGCAAGGGTTTGCAGGGACCTGGCGAGGCTCGCCCGGTACACATCGGGCTGCGGGGCGGCGAGCTCGCGGTACAGGTTGGCGGACTCCTGCGCTGCCAGCCGTGCGAGCTCCTGGCGGTCGAGGTCGCGGAACACACAGGCGAGGGTGTGCAGTGCCTTGGCGAGCTGCGGCCGGAAGACATCGGCCTGGTGCACAGACAGCTCGCGGTAGAGGTCAGCCGCTTCCTGTGCCCCGAGTCGCGCTAGCTCGTGCCGACCGAGCTCGCGCAGCACCGCAGCCAAGGTGTACACCGACTTCGCCAGATTGGGCCGGAAGACATCCGGCCAGAGCGCATCCAGCTCACGGTAGATCTCGGTGGCTTCCTGGGCCGCCTGCCGGGCGGGCTCGTGCTCACTCATCCCGCCCAGCAGGAGGGCGAGGTTGGTCAGCGAGGCCGCCAGATCGGCCCGGAACACATCAGGCCGGGCCGCAGCCAGTTCCCGGCACAGGCTGGTGACCTCCTCGGCTGCCTGCCGCGCGGGCTCCGGCTGGCCCAGGTCGCGGAGCACGCGCGCCAAGGTGGTCAGTGAGACCGCCAGATCGGGGCGGAAGACATCCGGGCGCCGGGCAGCGAGCTCGCGGTAGAGGCTCGTGGCTTCCTGCGCCGGCTGCTGCGCATCCTCGAGCTGGCCCAGATCGGACAGCACGGCGGCTAGGGTGGCCACCGACATCGCCAGATCGGGCAGGAAGGCATCGGGTCGTAGCGCGGCGAGCTCGCGATACAGGCTGGCGGCTTCCAGGACCGCTGTGTGTGCGGGCTCAAGCTCGCCCAGCTCGCGCAGCACGCGGGCGAGGATCACGAGCGAGGTCGCCAGGTCGGACTTGAAGACAGCGGGGCGCAGGGCCGCCAGCTCGCGGTACAGGCTGGCCGCCTCCTGGGCTGCCGGTCGCGCGGCCCCGTACTCGTGCAGCTCGCGCAGCAGGGCCGCGAGGTTGCTCAGCGAGCGCGCCAGATTGGGCAGGTACACATCGCGGCGCTTCGCAACCAGACCGCGGTACAGATCGACCGCTTCGCGGGCCGCTCGACGCGCGGGCTCATGCTGGCGCGGCTCCCCGGGCAGGAAGGCGAGGCCGGTGCGAGGAGCGGCGAGGTGCGAGACCGGGCGCGCCGCGCTGTTCTCGTACAGATCGACGGATTCCTGCGCCACCTGCAGGGTGCGGTCCATCTTGCCAGCGCTTCTGTATGCGCTGGCCGCGTTCACGAGTGACTCGGCCTGTCGGATACGAGACGTGTTGTGACGCCGGACCGCAAGGTAACGCAACAGACCTGCGGCGAGAGCACCGGCGCCGAGCAGCAGCCAGTGCCCGAGCTGCATGCCTTGAGAGGGCCAGTAGCCGAACAACCAGCCGCGCAGCAGCAGAGCGAGGACGGCAACACCGGTCAGGTCAACTGCATACCGGGCTGCGATATACAGGCTGCGCTCGCGGTTGAACCGCACGCCGGATACGCGTAGCAGGCGCTGCGCAACGCGCAGACTCACCTCCGCCAGAGCCACGCTCTGCCGCGGCAGCGCTGCGGCCATGTCAGCGAGGGCCACAGGGTCGTCGGCAATGACTTGCTGGATGGCCTCGAGCCACTGCAGCGGGTCCCCGCGCTGCGGCGAGAAATCCTGGGCACAGCTGATCACCGTTCGCACCACCGTCACGCGCTCACGCGCGTAACACCGCAACACGGCTTCCCGGTCCATGTCCCGGTCCTGGCTGAGCACGAATGCTTCGCCGATCAAGTCGGGCGAGATCGGTGCAAAGCCATCGGTACCATCGCTCGCCGGGAGCGCCTGCTGCAGCAGACCCGCCAGCACCGCGGGGTCGCCGCCGCCGGGGCGTCCTATTCGCTGTGCTTCCTCGGCCGCGAACACCTCGAATCCCAGGCGCTCCATGCCGCTTGCGAGGGTGACGCAGGCCGCGATGTGGGTTACCAGACGCGCGTCCACCTTCGTGCGCGCGGGGTCCTCGTTGTGCCGGCCTACCAGCTCGCCGATACGCTGCGCTTCACGCCGTGCAAGCTCCACGGCGAGGTCGGCTCGCTCGAGCGCCAGCCCGCTGGTCCAGTCCGCGTGCGTGCTGCTCACGGCAGCCATCATCAAGTACAGCGGATCGCCGCTCCACTCGCTGCTGCGCAGCCGCTGCAGCAGAGTCCGCGCCGAACCATCGGGAGAACGGGGCGCGAGCTTGCCGAGAAAATCAGAGAGCAATGCCAGGCACTGCTCGGCGGTCTGCAGCGGAGCCAGCTCGACAGGCTCGGGCGGATCAAGCAGCGCACGCCGGCCGGAGCCACCGCTGGCGAAGATATCGGCGCACCAGCCGGTCTGCAGGCTGGCGTTACGTTCCAGCAGGAGCAAGCGCAGCGGCGGCTGCGAGGGCGCCTGCGCCCGGTCGGCCAGCTCCTCGATCCAAGGCCGCAGCGCCTGCGAGTGCTGCGCCGCATGCTCGATGACCAGCAGCGTGGGTTTGCGCCAGCCCCAGGTGGCCAGGTTCTGCTGGGTGAGGAAGCGGCGCATCTCATTGTGCCCCACGAACCCCGAGTCCCAGCCGTTCCAGCTCGCCCAATCGCACAGCTCCAGCGCGAGGCGGGTCTTGCCGCGGCCGCCACTACCGGTGAGCACGCGTGCGAGGACCGAGCGGGAATCCTCCAGCAGCTCGCGCAGCTGCTGCATCTCGCGGTCCCGGCCGACCAGCTCGGTCGCGCGCGCATAGGGTGAGAGCCACTCCAGGTCGCTGCGTGGCTGGGGACGCTGCAGGTGGCGCGTCAACTGCAACAACAGGTATGCGTGACCCTCCACGACGGTGTTGCCGTCGCCGACGCTCTGAATGATCGTGCGTCCGTGAGAAGCATGAGCCTCTAGTAGTAGCATGCGTACTCCAGGGTTCCGGCCTGCGGAAGGCCACCTCGTCCGTGCAGCCGTGTGAGCGCTCGTGCACGGCGATCCGCTATTCGGCTCCACGGGGCAATCGGGCTACATGACATCCTGCCGCAGAATCGTCACACCTGCCACCCATGACGGCGCGGCAGGCTCCACGCTGCGCTCACGAGGGTGCAGGGCGCGTGGGTTGCCATGCAGTCGCTGCGGAATTTGCCCCAAATGGCCGCACGGGGTGAAGGATTCTAGGTGGGGGTTTCGAGCCAGAGACACCGGGAAGCGCCGCTGCAGCAGATGGCCGACGGTCAAAGTGTGGCCACTGCCCGCAGTTCATGCGCTGCATGCGAGCGCAATGTCAAGTAAGCGGTTGATTTTACAGGGAACGGCCGGTCAGCAGCTACATCTGCCATCTATCCGACAGCTCCCTTGCGCGCTACCCCTACGGAGCATTGCCTCCTGCCGGGGCGCGAAATCAATATCGCCCGGCGGCCGGGACGCACCCGCGCACGCCGTAGTGGTGTACGACTGTAGTGGGAAGCGTATCA
>Ga0123356_10007496_pt1 | contig 10884 bp, 11 predicted proteins | sample TergutEmb28metaG_2_FD_92546 | JGI IMG/M metagenome (GOLD analysis project Ga0123356, IMG submission 92546) | Embiratermes neotenicus P3 segment gut microbial communities from Petit-Saut dam, French Guiana - Emb289 P3 | ecosystem: Host-associated > Arthropoda: Insects > Digestive system > Gut ... | reverse complement strand
GAAATATTCACATCAAACCTCATATTACCGTAATACAAATTACCGTGGCTGATGTCAGCATAAGTCATCAGCAGCCACAGTTCCTGCGCGTAAGCCTTGGCATCCGCAGCACTGTGAATATCAGGCTCAGACACAATCTCGATTAGCGGCGTACCGGCACGGTTTAGGTCAACCAGCGAATAATCCCCATGGTGCGTCAGCTTGCCAGCATCTTCTTCCAAATGCGCGTGGTGAATCCTCACTCTCGTGCCGTTCGGTAAGTCTATGTGGCCAGCCAGAATTATCGGCTGAAACATCTGCGAAATCTGGTACCCCCGCGGCAAATCTGGGTAGAAATAATGCTTGCGATCAAACTTACTCACCCTGGCAATCTCGGCATTTAGCGCCTTACCCGCCCGCGCTGCCAAGCGCACCGCCTCCTGGTTCATATACGGCAAAGCACCCGGCAAAGCATAGTCGCCCAGGGAAATCTTGCTATTTGGCTCGGCCTCACGCGCATCATTATCAACGCCACTAAACATCTTCGACTTTGTCATCAGCTGCACATGGCACTCAATCCCAATAGTCGGCAAATATTTCTCACGAATTTCTTTACTAATCATTTTCCTTCCCCAATCATTTTGTCATCTCGCTTGCCTAACTGTTTTGCGTTCAGTGGCGAAATTGCCTGACCACCACGACGCTCAATATCATAGCGGGCGCTCTTTGCTACACTAGCGCCACTTTCAGCTATTTTGGCACTCTCATTGTATGTTTGCGGTTGCTGTTTAGTCGAAAATTCTGTTGCCGAAACTTCAGCCAACATATTCAAAACCAATTCAACATTAGTCATATTATCACGTAAATTTTCTTTTTTCAGCCCCTTAAAACTCTTATACTCACGCGCCGACATATCCGCCCACGTCTTATACATCAAATCAGTCAGTTGTGCATAGCCAGTGCCTTCCTTGACGCCAGACTTATCCCACTCATCAGTCAGAAGCTTCCTCGCCTCAATAGTTTTGAGCCGCATATTTATCCAGTTTTCCGAGTACCCCAGCCGACGATAATTATTAACCGCCCGGCCTATTGCTAATTCTGGATCAACCGCTTCATCAATAAATTCGCTACCAACTTTTGCCAACCAGATCTTGAATGGTTCGGCTTTTTTAGATGGTATAGACTGTATAATGCGCAAAATTTGCTCTTGGTCACCAACTAGAGTCTTACGGTTTTTCCCTGTCGCTGGATTCAACATTTCTACCTGGGGACAATTTGTCCCTATGTAAAGCCCAATAATCTCATCGCGTTTTCGGAGCTTCTTTAGGTAATCAGTAGGGTTCGCGCTATCCGTTAATACCCCTACCACATCAACAACTGAAAACCACCACTTCTCACTCTCCTCGTCCCAGGCGCTACGAACTTGCTTTTGCTCAAACACTTGAACCTTGTGCTTTGTCATATCGCCCCCAAATCTTTGAGTGCTTTTTTAAAGCCACTCAAGTTCTGCTTCGCAAACACCGCCGAGATTTTAGCATCAGATTCGTGCACCAGGCGATTACGCAGTTTATGCGCCTGCCATACTTGGTTATTATCGCTCAGCCGCCCTTGAGCACTTTTCAGCCTCTCACCCATTGTCTCGCCCGCTAGGCCCGATTCCTTCATTGCTTTGTCGAGCAATTTATCCGCCGTGATGATAGCCATCTGCCGCGAGACATCATCCCCTTCGCTCAGTCGCATCACCTTCTCCCACTCCGCTTGGTAATGAGCCCTGTTTAAACCCTTTGACCTTCCGCGAAAAGTAATGAACACAACAAACGCCAACCCCAACAACAAAATCACCCCAAGGAAAATCAACAAATTCAAATCAATCATCATTTCTTAATTCCTTTCGCGAAATTCAGCAGCTCAGCATCAGACTTCATCGGGCCAATGATTTGCATGCCATTTGGCAACGACAAACTCGGCAAGCCGGCTAAAGCCGCGGCGGCCATCATCGTTTGCGAATCAGCCGACCCCAGCAAGAAATCATACTTGGCAAACAAATCATTCAACTCATTAATCAACATCGTGCGAGCCCTCGCTGCCTGCACAAAATAAGCCTCGAACATCTCCGACGACAACACATGAGCACCGATCATTACATTCAGTTTGGTTTCTTTGTCAAACCCCTCACCGCGAGACTTGGCAATAATATCCGCCCAATCTTTCGTGTTTTTTGGTCGCTTGCCATAACGAATCCCGTCGTACTGCATCATATTACTGTAAACTTCCGCCGGCATGATAGTGTGGTAAATCGCCAATACATACTCCGCCATCGCTAGCGTCACTTCCTCAGACTTTTCTTCAAACGCCAACTTACCATTCGTAAATTCTCTTACTACACCAACCCTCCCTGTAACTCCCCTGTCCCTCACCACCTCCGCAGGAGTGGTGACGGGATCACTAAACAACATCGCGTCCTGGCCATCCGGGCCAGATATAACACCGCTCACCTGCTCTATCTGCTCAACCGATTCCGCTACGATGCTCACCGTATCCATACTACTAGTCATCGCCACCAAGCCATGTCGGCTTACCATGCCATATGTCGGCTTGTAGCCAAACAAACCATTCTGCGACGCCGCCAGGCGAACCTTACCGTCTATATCAAACCCCAAGCCAAAACTCGCTTCGCCTTTCGCCACTATCGAGGCTAAGTCATCAATCTTCACCGAGTCTAACAAAGTCACTCCCTCAGCCACTAGCCGGTCAATCACCGTCGCTTGTATAGGCGACTCAAAATCTTCCAACATATCGCCAAATATAGTCGTCCCCCGCCCCAACGCTAAAATCCCATCGCTCGCTACAAACTTTGCATCTTTCAAAATTCCACTCATAATATCTTTGGCACCTTTACTGCCATTTTCGTTCGGTTCGGCGCCATTTTTAACAACTCCTCACGCGGTGGTTGTTTTTCAACCAAATCCTCGCGCCAAACATTGGCCACGCCCGTCGCTTCGTAAGTCGGCTCAACACCCGTAGTTTCTAGTTGCTCTAATTTACTAATCTGCTCTGCGATTTTATTCAAATCAGCTACCAACGACTTCCGCTCGGCATCCGACAACTCAATACTGCCAAGCGTAGCCAACCGACTCGCCGTTTTCTCATCAATTTTCATTCTATTATTGTATCACGAAATTGTGAATTCAAATTATTTTGCAAAGCCTCCACATCTTTGCCTAATGCTTGCAGCTCCAACACATAGCCATTGTATTCGTCAATTTTCGCATTCAAGACATCAATCTGCACCTGCAGGGCATTCTGACGAGCAATTAGTCGGTTGCGCTCAGCATAAAACGCCGCTTCGCTCGCAAACCCATCCGGCCTGTCCGCCCGGATGTTAAAGTAATCAATATCCCGCCCCAACTGCGCCTGGTTCGCATAAAAGTTACTCTCTAGTGTTTTAATTTCTGCCTCTAGCGCCACCATTTTGTCTTCCAACTCCACAGCCCGCGCCTCTATCTCCTTAAACACCGCCATATATTTTTCATTCGCTGTTACCACCTTGCTTCTATCGCCAAAATACCGGTCGTAATATTCGCTCAACTCTGGTGCCAAGGTCGCAGCTTCCGTACCAAAGATAGAATGTAACTCGTTGACCAAATAGTCCGGCTCCAAGTGTGAATACAATTCCACCGTCGCCAAAATATCCTCGTTGGTGGTATTTATCAACTCTTGCTCTATCAAACTATCAACCCGAATCTTCTCCAAAATTCCCAGGCGATCATATGCCGAATGCAGCATTTCGTGCGCCGCCGTCACACTTTTGACGCCCATGATTCGCTCGTCCGTAATGTTAAACAGAAAAATCTGCCCGTTATAACACCCCAGCACGTGGCTTTCCTCGTTCAACAACTCCGCACAGCTGATATTAAACTCCTCCGCATCTTGCACCACCGCCTCCGCCGCATAGAAGAAAAACTGCCCCGTGCTATTCATCCCCGAACTTTCCACCAGCCCTTCCACCACCGCGCTCGTCTGAAAAGTATTAGCCGTATATTGGTCAATAAACCACTGCGGAGTACCCACATTGGTGACAGTAGTCACGGCCACAAATGTAAAGAATAACAAAGGTAGCCCAATACTCGCCGTCAAAACTTTCCACAAAGATTTCTTTTTTGGGGCTTCTAACATTTCACCTTGTTGCTCATCCATCTACCTATTCTACCACACCTTTTCCGCTCATGCTTGCACGGAAGAAATAATTACTATATAATGGTCGCACTCAAAGGGTGTGCTCGTTAATCCATCAAGCTAGACAACAAGGCACGGTCGGCTAAAGAGGCCGAGGGTTTGTGTTTAGTAAGAGGATGAAGCGACGACGAAATATGAGTAGGGCGTGCATAACAGAGCAGAAAGTTCGTTCTAAGGTTGAACAAGATATGAGTGTAGTGTCTTTTCATAAGAACGTTCCCAGCACACCCGGTGCACGGCACGGAGAAAAGTTCCTGCACTAGTCGCAAGAACAGGAGGAAATAGTTGGTTAGCTAGACTAGTAAGCTGCCAGACTGAATTCCTCCACTTCGAAAATTATGGCGCTGCAATGCGCTTGCACATATACATTTTGTATCTCATGACACCAAAGGAGGTGGTCAAGTTGGGCAAAGACGTTGTTAACGCTATTCATTCAATGCTAGGAGCATTGTCAAAGAAGGGTGTGAGCCATGTTTTTTTGCAACGAGAATATCCAGAAATAACTCTCAAGTGTAAGACCAAAGTTGTGTGGTTCTGTTTTAAATACCGACAAGAGACTTACAGACGTGAACCTACTGGCCACGAACTTGATAGTCGTATATTGAGAGGTCAAGCACTTGTAGATGTTCTCTACGAGACCCATTATAGATCTTACGACTTCGCTTTGGACAACAATATTGTTGTAGGCAACTGTTTGGTCATTGATTTTGATGGCAAAACTTATAGCTTTGACCTAGACTATGTCTTCGAATGCATGAGAAAAGAAATGAATAAAGTGGCGTGTGTTTAATGCCACTTTTTCAATTTTATAAAAACTTTTTTATCCGCCCTGCAATTTTTTCTGGTGTCAACCCATAGAAATCCAGCAATTCTTCTGGGCTACCACTCTGCCCGAATTCGTCCTCCACCCCAATTCTCAAAACTTCTTTGCACGATCCGCTCGTGCAAAGAGCTTCACAAATCGCCGAGCCAAACCCGCCGACAATCTGATGCTCTTCTACGGTCACGACCCTATCAAAACCTTTTGTCACTTTCGTCAGCGCCTTCGTATCAAGCGGTTTAATCGTCGGGCAATGCACTACTTTTATATTTATCCTGTACTCCCGCAAAGCTTTCGCTGCTTCCAAAACCGCCGGTGCCATCGTCCCTGTTGTAAAAACCACAACATCACTTCCTTCTCGCAAAGTATAAATTTTTCCAATTTCAAACTTATGGGTAGAATCAAATATCACGGGCGTTTCGCTGCGCGGGTATCGTACATAGTTCGGCCGCTTGTCCCGAGCCATAGCTATAGCCATCTGTTTCGCCTCCACCGCATCCGCCGGCGCCAGCACCACCATGTTTGGCATCACCCGCATCAGCGCAATGTCCTCCAGCGCCTGATGTGTGCCACCATCCGGCCCCACCGTCAGCCCCGCATGGCTGCCCACCAGCTTCACCGGGTAGTTATTCATCGCAACGGTCGTACGAATCTGCTCCCAATTCCGCCCCGGGTTAAACATCGCGTACGCGCCGACAAACGGGATCAGCCCCTCGTGCGCCAACCCACTCGCCACACATACAATGTTCTGCTCAGCAATCCCCACCTGCAAAAACCTCTTCGGGAACTTTTCTGCCATTTCGCCAAACCCCACCGAGTTCGTCAAGTCCGGCACCAGCGCCACCACACGATCATTAACCTCAGCCACTTGCGCTAAACCTTCGCCAAATGCAGTCTTGATACTTTCTAACTTCTCACTTCTCACTTCTTACCCCTGCTTCCTACATTCAGTTTCTACATTCATTTGAGTTCCTCCAGCGCTCGCTTTTCGTCCGCCGGCGTTATAGTCTTACCGTGCCACTCAGAATTGTTCTCCATAAAACTCACGCCTTTGCCCAGTATTGTATGCGCGATGATGGCCGTCGGTTTATCAGTTTCTGCTCGCGCCAACTCGCAGGCACTGATGACACTCTCTATGTTGTGCCCATCAACTTCTAGCACCTGCCAGCCAAAACTCTCCCACTTTTCCTTCAACGGCTCCAGCGGCATCACTTCTTCCGTGTCCCCGTCCAGCTGGATTTGGTTACGCATCACGAAAGTGATCAAATTCTCTAAGGCGTACTTACTAGCAAACATCGCTCCCTCCCAAATATTCCCCTCATCCAACTCCCCATCACCAACGATGCAGTACACAAAACGATCAGGAAAAGTTTTTGCAGCCGCTTCATTTGAGGGCATCGGCTTTCCCGAGTTTTTTTCAGTGTTCTGGGCTTGCCCAGGTTCTGAAAAAAACCCGGCGGAAACGGCTGGCTTGGAGGGCACAAATGAAGTGGGTGAAAAGTTTTTCTGATCCCTATACAGTATCGCCCACGCCATACCAGCGGCTTCAGAAAGCCCACTTCCTAGCGGCCCACTCGTCACCTCCATCCACGACATCACACTCCGCTCTGGGTGGCCTTGCAACCGACTACCCAGTTGTCTCAAACTCATCAGCTCGTGTTTTTTGATAGCCCCAGCCTCCGCCAACGCCGCATACTGCGCCGGCACAATGTGTCCGTTAGAAAGTACTAGCAAATCTCGCTTCTTGTCATGCGGGTTTTTCGGATTCCACTTCATAATGTCAAAATACAGCGCCGCCATCACATCCGCCACACCCAAACTCCCGCCCGGATGCCCCGACCCCGCCGCCGCCAACATCGTAATGATGTCTCGCCGTATATTCAGCGCTCGTTTTTGCAACCCAACAACCGTCTCGCTCATGCTTACATTGTAGCACAAACCATTATTAACTTAGTTCATCAAGTTGTTTATTGCGGCGAATATATTTCTCTTTACCAGCAAATTTTGTTTTCAAAAAAGCATCAACTATCTTCTTCCAATCATCGTTGTCTTTAAAAACCTCCGCCGACAAGCTCAGCACATTAGCATCGTTATCATTACGCGCCAACTTCGCATCTTTTGTTGTAGACACCACGACAGCCCTAATGCCTTTAAACCGATTCGCCGCCATCGCCATCCCTTGCCCGCCACCACAAATCACAATCCCCCGCGGGTCTTTGTCCTTGCTTTCAACCACTCTCGTTGCCACCTCCGCACCAAATTCTGGGAAATCATCGTCAGGGTCATAACTATACGCCCCCATATCCTCAACCCGCGCATTGCGCTTGGCAAGGTACAGCATCACCTGCTTCTTCAGCTCAAACCCCCGATGATCAGCACCCAAATACACAATCATACTTAGAATATTACCACATTGTGTTTAAGTTTGTAAAACAGAAGGTAGAAACTGGATGTAGGAGTTTAGAAGTGAGAAGTTCAGAAATTAGAAGTTAGAAATTAATTACAGGCCTATGCTTTTTGTCTTTCACTTCCTATTTCCTATTTCTGCTTTCTTAGTTCTACATTCAGTTGCTACATTCTTTGGCTACAAACTACTCCCCACGTCGACAGCCAGCTCAACCAAGCGGTTGCTATACCCCCACTCATTGTCATACCACGCCACAATCTTCACCAGATCCCCGTCCACAACTTGCGTCAACGGCAAATCCACAACCGCCGAGTAGGAACTGCCAATGTAGTCACTACTCACCAACGGCTCTTCCGTAGCATCCAAAATCCCCTGATAATAAGGTTCTTTCGCAGCCGCTTTAAAAACTTCATTAACTTCCTCAGCAGTCGTTGTGTCTTCTACAACAACAACAATATCACAAACCGATACCGTCGGCGTCGGCACCCGGTACGATGTACCACCAAACTTGTCTTGTAGTTCTGGAATCACCTCGGCCGCAGAAATCGACGCTCCTGTGGAGGTAGGCACGATGTTTATCGCCGCCGAACGCGCTCGCCGCGGGTCTTTGTGCGAACCATCCAGTAGCTCCTGGTCAGAAGTATAACTATGCACCGTATTCATCATCGCTTTTTTCACTTTGAAGTTTCCGCACATCACACTCATCACCGGTGCAATGCAGTTCGTAGTACAGCTAGCACAAGAAATTATTTCGCCCGCCGATGCCACCTCGTCGTCGTTTACCCCCAGCACAATCGTTGTCGCGCCCTCACCCCCTGGCCCGTTAGACGCACCCGCTGTCTCACTGGGCTTGGCTGGTGCAGACAAAATCACTTTTTTGGCGCCTGCTTTGATATGCGCCCTAGCATCTTTCGGGTCATTAAACACACCGGTGCACTCCAGCACTACATCAACCCCTAATTCCTTCCATGGCAAATTCTCTGGCTCTTTAATACTCAGGAACTTTATCTGACTCTTCCCCACAGTGATTGATTCATCATCATGCGTAACCTTCTTCTCAAACTCCCCGTACACCGAATCGTGCTTCAACAAGTTCGCCATCACCTCCGGACCAGACAAATTATTAATCGCCACCACCTCAATATCATCACGGGCACACGCAATCCTCAAAGCCGACCGCCCAATCCGCCCAAACCCATTAATCCCAATCCGCACTTTACTCATCTTCCCTCCTTTATGCCGTTAGATGCGTAGCTATCTAACTGGTATTGCGTGCTTATGGTTATTGTACCACAACCACTTTTGTTAGAGAAATGTCGGCTATTTCCACCTACCATTAGCATTGTTCAGGGGTGTAATCCCAGTACGGTTAGTATAAGTCTGGCGAGCATTGCTTGGCTCTCCGATGCTAGACAAGACCATGCCGTCCATAAACTTGGGTTCAGCAGTATCACCGCCCTGAGTTGTTGATAGGTAAAATGTTTGGTGAAATGTACTGTTGATATTCCAGATAGGTGTTCCGTTCTGGGTAGCAGTCTTTATCCAGTTGGGCAGGGTGGTCTGACCAACAAGAGTGAGACCGGGATTATCTTTGTGGGTTAAAAAGAGAAAGTTGGACAAATAAGCAAATGAGTGGTTGGGGCCAAACCAACCTGATAGTGGGGTGAGGTCGATGGGGCTTGTGAGATTGATACTGCCCATGTGGGTTTCCCTGAGAAAATTTCCTAAGTAAATAATCGAGTTATTATTGTTAAACCAACCGCTAAGCGGGGTGAGGTCGATGGGGTCAGTGATGACGTCATCGCCATAATTAGCGGCATGGACACCCATGAGGAAGCTACTCAGGTCATCAATAGAGTCGTTAGTATTGAACCAGCTAGACAGCGGGTACAGGTCAATAGGGCCAGTCAGACTGTCATTGAATAGGTGAGCATAAGAAAGAAAACCCTCTAGGTTGGTAATGGAGTTATTAGCATTAAACCAGTTGGTAATTGGGGTAAGATCGATGGGATCAGTGATTTTTGTGTTTCTATCGTGAACTTCATATAGGAAATAACCCAGATCAGTTATCGAGTCGTTGTGATAGAACCAGTTGGTCAACGGAGATAGATCAAGTGTAGTAGAGATATTGTAGGCATTGCAGTAAGTACAGTCAAAAAAGTCTGGCATTAGCCCAATTGATGTATTGACATTAAACCAGCCCGAAAGCGGAGTAAGGTCTACGGAGCTGGTAAGGTTGTCGTTCCCAAAATGAGCTTCCATAAGGAAGGCCGACAAATCAGTAATGGTGTTATTAGCATAAAGAAAGCCAGATAGCCCAGTAAGGTCAACTGGGTCTGTGAGATTTGGATTAAATTCATGAATATGGCTAAGAAACCAAGACAAGTCAGTAATGGTGCCTGGTAGTTTATAAGTGGTCACAAAAGTGGCCGGGGTGGTTAAGTTGGTGCATTTGTGGAATATGGTGCTAAACATCCCGGCAGCATCAGTCGTACTCTCGCTCGGCTTTGGTGCGAAGGCCATAGTAGTTAGTGGGGCATCTATAGAAATGATTTTATCTCTGTTGATTTGGTTGTTGGCACCAGAACTACTATAAGGAGTATGCCCAAACGCATTACCCCAGCCTGGGGTTGGTTCACCGTGCGGCAGTATCTTGATTTGGTGTCGACCAGTAACGTCTTCATGAAGTAGTTGGCCTTGATCGTCACCATACATACCTTGTCCACAACTAACGTCACAGCTAGTAGTTAATACTCCATCAACATAAACCTCCCAGTCAAAGGTGTGGCTTTCCCAATTAAGTCGACCGCTCGTCGGTATCCTGTAATCTCCATCACTAGTCTCAATAGTGAATATGATGCATTCAAAATCCTGTGTACCACAGTAAGTTACGGGCATTAAGTCCATTGCTGTCCCGGTGTAAGTAATCGTCGTCTGGTAAACCCCACTCGGCTTAGTGGCGGGCACATTAGCCCCAAAGTAAAGGGTGTAGTCGTCAGTTCCTCCTGAATAAGTATCTGTTTCGGCAAACTTGGTTGGTGAGGTAGGAGTAGTGGTGTAGATCTGGCTAGAGCTAGGAGTGTTTGTTTCTATTGAGTAGGCACTACTAAAGATATCTGCATAGCTAGTGAGATTAGCAGAGTTAGTTTGTCCTTTAGGTATAGCAAACCCCCATGTATCATAGGCGAGTGTACTAGTAGAGGCAGTACTAGGTATGACAGCTTGAGGAACTAGTACTGGGTTATGGTTAAGTGTAGAACTACTAGTTTCTATACTTAGTTCATAGCCTCCACTAGCATTAGTAGTTATTCCTACGGTTTGACATTGATTAGATTGACTATTTCCTCCGGCATTAGGAGTGATGTAGATGTTGGTTTGGCCGGTTGGGTCAGTTACATTACAGGAATCGACGCTGAGGGCTAAGATGCTGGCTATTTGTAGG
>Ga0123356_10007495_pt1 | contig 10885 bp, 2 predicted proteins | sample TergutEmb28metaG_2_FD_92546 | JGI IMG/M metagenome (GOLD analysis project Ga0123356, IMG submission 92546) | Embiratermes neotenicus P3 segment gut microbial communities from Petit-Saut dam, French Guiana - Emb289 P3 | ecosystem: Host-associated > Arthropoda: Insects > Digestive system > Gut ... | reverse complement strand
TGCAGGCCACTTTAAATCTAATTAATTTAGGAGGAAAAACATATGCTGGAGAGTATAGGTTGGGGGCAATTAGGCACGGCGACAGGGGTAGCCGCCGTTGTGGCTGTATTAACACAAATCTTGAAAAACTATGTTCCAAAACTTGACCCCAAATGGATTGCTTTGGTATTATCCCTGCTCATTACCTTCTGCCGTCAAATGGTATTTGATGACTATGCCTTTGCTACCTTTGTACTTTCTACTTTAAACGGCATCATCGCGGCGGGAATGGCCATCGGCGTATTTGAGTCGGTAATAAAACCATTGAACAGCGCTGAAGGCGAAAGTTCGTCTGTCGCTTCCGAAAACTAAGAAAGTAGGTGAAGAAATTGGCTATACTGACATACTCAAAAAAGCGGGATGGAGCAACGCGGCTTTCCACAAATTTTAGAGTAAGCGAATTCGCCTGCAACGATGGTAGCGACACAATTTTAATAGACGCGGAGCTTGTGGCGGTGCTGCAAAAAATCCGCAACCGTTTCGGGAAAGCGGTAGCCATTAACAGCGGCTACCGCACGGCCGGCTATAATACCAAAATCGGCGGCAGCCCCAGTAGCCAGCACCTTAATGGCAAGGCGGCGGATATAAAAGTGACGGATATCGCGCCTTTGCAGGTGGCGCAATATGCGGAAAGTATCGGCGTGGGCGGCATAGGCCATGCCCCGGCCGGCCAGGGCAATTATGTGCATGTGGATACCCGCGCGGTAGTGAGTAGGTGGGAATACTATAATGGCGGCAAAAGCACCAAAGCCATATCCTGCTTCGGCGGCGCGCCCGCCACATCGCCGGCGGCGCCACTGGCCACATCGCCGGCCACTCCGCCGTCAATAAATACTATGATCACTATAGAGACCAAGAGTTTTTCTATAAACGGTCAGGAAAAAAGGATACGGGCGGAGCTGATCGGCGATGAAAACTATGTGCATCTCAGGGATTTTGTTGCCGCGATAGACGGCGATATTTCGTATGATGATAAGACCCGGCTGATCAGTATTGCGCTGTAGGACATTTAAGAGTGGCAGAAAGGATGACAGTATTGTGAGCGCACTTTGCGGGCATAATAACACAGGAATTATCTATCGGTCGCATGTCCCGTAGATATTCCTGTGTTTTTTGTTTCTGGAGTTGTTTGCATTTTCTACATGTCGAAAAAAAAGCAAAAAAAGAGAGGGGATTTTTTATGACATTCAACAAGACTTTTGCACGGATTATTTCCATTGTACTTTCATTGGCTTTGGTTTTGAATTCATGTCCTGTTTATGCACTTACTGGTTATCCTGACGAGTATCAGCATAATGCAATAAAAGCAACAATAGATACAGCGGAAGATGAAATGCTTGCAGCAGCCGATTATAATTTCTATGTATATGTGACGACTGATAAAAGCGATTATACCATTGGCGACACCATATATGTGGACGTAATGCTTGATGGTGATATCAACTATACTCAAGTAATTGCCTCGGTCGCCTATGATAACAATTTGCTGAAATACGACGGTTTCGCTAGTCTGGGTGGTGTGGCGGCGGAGGTTAGGCAAGATGGCGTGGATAAAATTTCCGTGCGTAGCGCACCATCAGTGAACATGTTTGTAGGCGCGCCCTGTTCACCGCCGATAAATGTGGCAAAGCTGAAATTTATCGTTATTGATGGCTTTGACGAATACAGCGTTGATAGCAGAATATGCATTGATGCTGCACAAGTTTTCCCAACGGCGGGCGTTTCGGCCACCACAGCCCCAGGCAAGTGTGTGACTGTTACCCTGAAGATGCCTTCCACTCTCGCTATATCGGCGGTCGGAGAATTTAAAGAAAACCGCAAACTGATTGTCTCTGGCGCCTCCAGCACGGATTCGCAGGCGGATTATGAAAAACTCATAAGCGGCGGTATTGTATCTTTGCAAATCAAACCAGTGGACGAGGAGATGCCGCAAGCGGTTATCTGTATAGATAAGGACACTGCGCTGGCGGACTATAATGAGCTTATCATCAAGCGAGCCGGGGATTATGAAATTACCCTGAATGTCGAAAGACCGTCCGGTTCGCAGACTTTTACCGAGATAATAACAATCATGCCCGATTTACCTCCGGTCGCGGACTTTTTGCTGGAAAATAATGAGTATTACCGTAACGGGACAGGACAAGCAAGTATTTCTTTCAGCGACAAATCCAGTTCGCCGGATGATGATACTATTGGTACGTATCAATGGGCCATAACCCATGATAAGAACAATAACGGCGACTTTTCCGATGATGAGGGAATACTGATTGATGAAACAAGCGAACTATTTACATATATGGCGGAGGATGTAGGTTTTTATCAGGTTAAGTTGATCGTTACCGAAACTTACGATAATACCATACCCAAGTTTTTATTTGCGGATGATTATTTGAGCGCTACCAGCGAACCGCAAATATTCGAAGTGAAAAACCTTGCTCCGTCTATTTCCGGCAAGGTGGAACGGGCTAAGCAGATCGACTTGGTGGCGACGGTCGGAGACCTATCCGAGGAAAGATGGTCAGATTATAGATACGCCCTCAATAAGGTGAGGGATAATCTGGAGAACAAAGGCGCGCAGGTACGGCTTAGCGGTGTCAATCCACTTATTTATCTCGCCAAAGATACTTTCAACTGGGATATTTACGAACATCCAAATTATCGGAGTAACTTCAATATCCCTACATCGCTGTGGCCCAGAGCGCATAGCATTGTCTGGGACGGTGACGATATCCAGATGCTTGGTTATAATGTTGAGGCTTATAAAGACTTCCTATTCTTACCGAACAACTTTGCGGGCATTAAAGTTTTCAGCTTTGATCTGTTCCGTGACCGCACAGATTGGCACAGTATAGAAGGCGGAGGTTTCCTTTTCAACACAACTATAGAAGATAATACCATAGAAGGTTATTGCATCTTAACAACGCAGACCGGATTGAAACTGGTCAGAATTAATAGAGTTAATCTCACAAACTTCCGTAATGGCAGCTATAACATGGTGCAAAATGCCGGGCAGCTTTTAACCACAATCAATATCGGCGACCCGTATGCGCATCATGCATTTAAAATGGAAGTTTCGCCCACGGAAATAAGCGTATGGCACAACAACAACTTGGTCATTGACAGCTACAGGTTACCTATAGAAAGTAAAACATACGGTTTCGGGCCTATCATAAGCCATATTTCCCACAATTGTAATCAATTGTCGTACTATACATTTTCTAATATACGCATGGAAGCGGAGCAAAGCTTTACCTTCGCTGATGCGCTCAATAAATATGAATGGAATAACGGCGCCCGCGCTCTGGTTCATATCAGCGATGAAGAGCTGGATGTTTTCTTAGAGGATGGTAGTATTGGCGAAGCTGCCGAGACCATCAATAAAAAAGCCATAAACTACATAGCTGTGGGTAATGAGCGCAATTCCGGACAATTCTACGAAATGCAAAGAAATAGCGTAAAAGGCGCATTGTTTGACGGAGATGACATAGAGTCTTTTATAGACAGTTTAACCGATCTGCTATGGGATGAATTGATGGCCAATGAACATCCGAACCGGTCATTATTCACCACTGAAGATATCGCTGATTATGTCTATGCGTTTTCTGATCCGGAAAACGATCCGGTTTTAGAAGAGCAGGGCCGTTATGACCACGATATCAGCAGATTCAACAATAATTTAGGCTTAATAGACAACAACGGCGTATTCGGCGCCAAAAAAATGAGCTTCGATAAAGTAGGCGACTATGACATCTATTTCAAAGCAAGCGACGCCCCCAGTAAGATAGCTGAGCTTACCGCGGCATACAGCCTTTGGTCGGATGATGAATTCTTTGGCAGCATTACGGTGCATCGCCGTCCGTTAGCATTGGTGGATGTTAGTTTATCCGCCGACCCGGAAAACATGGTTGGCGCTGACCTGATACTGATTGATCACAGTTTTGACCCTGATTTTGTTGATATGCCGGATGGCGGCATCGTTTCGCGTGAATGGAAATGGAAAAACTTAGCGGGTGATGAATGGACATTGGGAGAACCACCGGATATTCTGCCATATGAAAGCGAATACCTGGTGTATTACCGCGTAAAAGGCGAAAAAAATATCTTGAGCTATCCTGCTTGTTTCTATCTAAGCACTATCGGCATGACGCCATTTAGAGATAACGAACCGCCAGTCATTTCACTGAGTATTGAAAAACTCGTTTGGAATGTCGGGGAACAAGTTATTTTTGAAGCCAGCGCCACAGATAATGATGAGGTAGAAGTATTTGAAGTGTATATCAACGGAACACTGCACTCTACTGCCTATGGCAGGCAGATATTTACCGCCAATGCTCCCGGCCAGGTAATAATAGAGGTAGTGGCCCATGATTTCTCCGGCAATGAAGCGCGGGAATCATTGACGTTAACAATTCTAAGCGCAGGCCAAGCCAATTATATATATACCGACGGTCCGGCGCATGGGAAGACAATCACTAGCAACCGGCTTAACGGCGTTTTCAGTTACAGTGTACTCGCGCCCAATGGCAAGATCATATTTTGTCCGCATTACTCAAACACTATAGGCATATACGACCCTGTAACTGATGCCTATACAGACGGCCCGGCACATGGGCAAGGACAATATGCTTTCGTTGGCGGCGTACTTACGCCCGACGGTAAGATCATATTTATACCGTGGAGAGCATCCACTATCGGTATATATGACCCTATGACTAATACCTATACTAATGGCCCGGCGCATGGGCGGGGAATATACGCTTTTACTGGCGGCGTACTCGCGCCTAACGGCAAGATTATACTTGTGCCGCAAAGCTCAACCACTATCGGTATATACGACCCTGTGGACAACACCTATACGAATGGCCCGGCACATGGGCAGGGATCACTTGCTTTCCATGGCGGCGTATTAGCGCCCAATGGCAAGATAATACTTATACCACGCTATTCAACCAATATAGGTATATACGACCCTGTGGAAAATACTTACACTAGGGGTCCGGCATATGGACAGACATTAGTTAACAATGGGACTGGCGGCGCTTTTTTAGACGGCGTACTAGCGCCAAACGGTAAAATAATATTAACTCCGTATGATTCAACCACTGTCGGGATATATGATCCCGTTGATAACACTTATACCAACGGTCCGGAACATGGGCAGGGATCACTCGCTTTCGATGGCTGCGTACTAGCGCCCAACGGCAAGATTATATTTGTGCCCTGTGACTCAACCAATGTCGGTATTTATGACCCAGTGGCCAATACCTACACCAGCGGCCCTACACATGGACAGGGGATTTGGGCTTTCAGCGGCGGCGTACTTGCTCCCAACGGCAACATTATTTTTACACCGTATCTCTCAGCCAATGTGGGTATATTATCAGTAATTCAAAGTGAATTAGACCAAACCCCACCAGTAATAACGGTACATCAACCCAAACAAGGCGACATTATTAATTCAAAAACGGATATAATCCTGTCGATTACCGATAATAAAGAAATCGCCTATTGGATAATGGAGTATAAATTCTCCGCGGATGACAGCTACACAATCATTGATCAAGGAACAGAGGCTATCCATAACAAGGTGGTCGGCGAGATTGATCCTGAGAATATGAGGGCGGGAACATATGAATATCGCATAATAGCGACTGATACCTCCGGCAATACCACATGGTTGACGATATATGTGTACGTTAATATTGCAGTCATTGACCCCACGCCGCCAGTGGCGCAAATCCTTAGTCCTGCTCATGGCGACATATTAAGCGGTATGGTCAATATTATGGGTACAGTCAAAGATGAAACTGCTTTAGCTTCCTATATGTTGAAACTGATAGCCCCGGACAATAATGAAACTATACTGGCAAGCGGTCATCAGCCGATAGAAGCGGGACTTATAAATGCCTGGGACTCCAAATCCGTTGCTGATGGCATCTATCAGTTGGAACTTACCGCCGTAGACGCCGCCAGTAATCGGAGTGTATACCGTATTGGCGTTTATGTAAAAAATATGGACGATGATACCGAACCGCCGCATTTGGAGTTTGTGAACCCCAAGCATGGTGACACTGTTGAGGGTAATGTGTCTGTCAAGGTAAATATCAGCGATAACCGGGATATCGCCGCCTATGATTTGGAGATAAAAGCGGCCAATGACGATGATTTTGTGAATGTGGCCAGCGGAAGCGGCATGGTCAATGGTGATGAAATTTATGATTGGGACACTGCATCATTACCGGTCGGAACATATACGTTGCGCCTGTCGGCAAGTGACGGCGCCGGCAACCGTTCTTCACTGACGATATTTGTGATAGTAGGAAGCGACGTAGGGGCGCCGTTCCTGGAATTTATTACTCCCAGGCATATGGATATTGTAAGCGGTAATGTGCCGGTAAAGGCAAATATCGCCGATGATACCGTTATTGCATCATATGAGTTGGGAATTAAGGCAGCCAGTGCGGCCGACTATGATGTAGTGGCAACAGGAAGCGGCGAAGTAAAGGGCGCAGAGCTATATAACTGGAATACGGCGATGCTGCCGGAAGGTTTATATAATATCCGTATATCGGCGGTAAACGATAGTGGAAAGAGGTCTTCACTGACAATCAGTGTGGTAATCAGTCATGGCGCGACAGAAATAAGTGATATAGAGCTTATAGTAAACGGCGGCTTTGATTCGACTTTAATAGGCGACGATGTTCCCGTGCTGATACTAGGCGCAGGCTATATCTCTGGCAGTTTGAGCCTGACGGTGAACGGTACAAATCTCAGCCTGGACAGCGAAAACCGGGCAACCTTCACTCCCACAGAAATCGGCCTGCATGAATTTGTAGCTATGGCCAAAGATGTTGAAGGCAGGACGCTTAAGGACAAGTTTACCCTGTTGGTATTTGATCCGGAAAGCGAAGGAAATCCACCGGCAGTCGCCATCTCTTCTCCGGCGGATGGGGATGAAATTACCGCGCCTACAGATATTGCCGGTACGGCGTCCGGCAGCGATATGGTCTTTTATGAACTAGCCTATGCCGATGCAGACAACAAAGTATTCACCGTATTCCATAGAAGCGAGAATCAAGTTGCCGCCGGTAAACTGGGCCAGTTTGACCCCACGATGCTGAATAACGGCTACTATATTATCCGCCTGACAGCATATAATGCGGACGGAAGCGGTACAAGCTGCGAAATCATGGTAAATGTTCAGGGAGAAATGAAGCTGGGGAATTTCTCCATGGCTTTTAATGACATGACATTCAATGTAAGAAACTTCCCCATGACCGTAACCAGAAGCTATGATTCAAGAGATAGAAGTAAATCCGGCGATTTTGGTTATGGCTGGAACCTCTCGCTTTCAGGAGCAAAACTCTCCAAAAGCGGCGTTATCGGCGAAGGCTGGACGCAAATACAAACTTTAGGGATACTCTTTTTGCCCAGATTTTCTCTGGTAGGCACAAAACCTCATGAAATAACCATTGATTGGGGGAATGGCTATAAAGAGGTATTCTCGGCCAGGATCACGCCATCGTACCAGGATCTTTTCCCGTTTACTTTAGGTATGGGTATTACTGTCGATTTTATACCCAAAGGAAGTCAGAATTCGTCGGTACTGGAACCGATAAGTACCGGGATAGTCTATTTCAACGGAACCATGCTAATGGGGTCGGGCCTTTCCGGTGTATATGACCCGAACCGGTTCAGACTGACCGCGGAAGACGGAACGGTTTATGTTTTTGACGAAAACGGCAATGTTGAAAGTATAAAAGACAGTTTAGGCGATACGATTACCATCAATAGAAGCGGCATTCAGCATTCAGACGGTAAATCCATCGTGTTTGCCCGTGATTTAAATAATAGGATAACAAAAATTACCGGGCCAACCGGTAAAGAAGTTTCGTATGTATACGATAGCGCCGGCAATCTGGCCGAGGCCATCGACATTAGCGGAGAATCGACCAGATTTGTCTATAACCGGCATCACTATATGACGGATATCATTGATCCAAGGGGAATCAGGGCCGCCAGAAATGAATACGACGACGACGGCAGACTGACCGCTGTTATAGACGCCAGCGGCAAGCGCATGGAGTTCAACAATGATATCGAAGGCCGCAGGCAGATGGTAACGGACAGACTGGGCAATACGACCATGTTTGTATACGACGACCAAGGAAATGTCCTTTCCCAAACCGATGCACTGGGTAACACAAATTACAATGAATACGACAGCCACGGCAATCTTTCCACACAAAAAGACGCCCTGGGCAGTACCACGAAATTTGAATACACGCCGGACGGCAAATTGCTATCCAAAACTGATGCTCTGGGCAATAAAGTAACAAATACCTACAATTCCAAGGGCTTGGTGACCACAGTATCCAACATGGATGTGACGCAGCTGGTAATTGATTATGACGCCAACGGCAATCCCAGTTTGCTTGAGGGCGAGGATGGCAATACCACCGAATTCGCCTATAACAGCAAAGGCCAAATGACCGGCGTTACCGACAAGATAGGCGAATATATCCGCGTAGGCTACGACACAGCCGGCAACGCGGTATCCGCCACCCGCGGCGACGGTTCCAGTGCTTCGTTTACCTATGACACGGACGGCAATTGCACCTCTAAAACCGAAACGAGAATGGGTGAAAACGGCCCGGAAACGCTGACCGAAAGCTATGTCTATGACAACGCCAGCCGCTTGACCAAAACCATACGCGCGGACGGTTCCGTGGTAGCCAGTGAATACAACTCCATAGGTAAAATCTCCGCCGCCATTGACGAAAAAGGACGCAGAACAACATATAACTATGATATGTTCGGTAACCTGGAACGCATTTCATACAACGACGGCACCTTTGAAACCTTTACCTATGACGCGGAAAGCAATAATATATCCGCGACAAACAGAACCGGCCAAACCACCACAATGGCTTATGACGCCGTAGGCAATCTGCTTACTAAAGCCTATGCAAATGGCGCGGAAGAAAAATACAAATACGATGATAAGTACCGTTTGGAGGAATATACCTCTTTGAGTGGTGGCGTAACGCGCTATGAATACGACGCGGCAGATCAAAACACAGCGGTCATCGACGCGCTGAACAACCGCACTGAATACAGCTACAATTCAAAAGCGCAAATGACCAGCATGAAGGACGCCAGAGGCAATACCTTCCGCTATGAGTACGACGCCAACGGTAACCGCACAAAGGTGATAATGCCGAATGGCTCAAGTATCTCTTCCGAGTATAATGTCCGCAACAAAATCATCAGCCAAACCGACCAAAACGGTTATGAGGTACAATACTCATATGATGGCGCGGACAGGCTGCAAAGCGTAACCGACGCCGAAGGCGGCATCTGGCGCTACGGCTATGACTCAATAGGAAACCTGATATCAATCAAGGACGCCCTTGACCATGAAACGCGCTTTGAATACGACAAAGCCGGCCGAGTGATTAAAACGATCAACGCCGCCGGAAAAATAGCCACCGCCACCTATGACGAAAGCGGCTGCCTGCTGACATCAAGTGACTTTGCGGGAGTAATCACCACCTTTACCTACGATAATGAAGACAGGCTAACACGCAAAGAAGCCGGTTCGCAATGGGTAAGCTACGCCTACACAACCGACGGCAAACTACAAAGCGCCACCGACGCCGTGGGCGTAACCAAGTTCACCTACGACAACATGGACGGACTAACGCGGGTAGAATACCCCTCCGGCGAGTACATCAGCTATACCTACGACAAAGCGTTCCGTATGACCGGCTTGCAAACACTTCATGGCAGCGTAACCTACGGCTACGATATCATGGATAGGCTGAGCAGCGTAGAGGACAAAAACGGCAAAACCACCTATCACTATGACTCAGCAGGCAACCGCACAATGGTGACCTATGCCAACGGAATATCCATGATATATGAATACGACGAACTCAACAGGCTTGTCCGCGAAGATGTGAAGGACGACGCAGGCGGCATCATCACCTCCTATATCTACACATTGGGTAATTTCGGCGAGCGCCTGAAGGTAGAGGAACCCAACCGAACGGTAGTTTATACCTACGACAAACTCTATCGCCTAACCAGCGAAACCATTACCAGCGGCGGCAACACCACCGACATGCGCTACACCTATGACGCGGCAAGCAACCGCCTGCGCAAAACGGTAGACGGCGTAGTGACAGACTATACCTACAATGAACTAAATCAGCTTATCCGCGAAACAGGAATAACATACACATTCAACAACGCGGGCAATTTAGTAAGCAAAGCAGAGGTAGGTAAGAGTACAGCATATGCCTATGATGACTGGAACCGGCTAATAAACGTATCAGTCAATGAAGGTGAAAACATATCCACGGAATCTTATCAATACGATTCCACCGGCAACCGCGTAGCCAAAACCACCAACGGCGTAACCACACGCTACCTGGTGGATACCAACACCGCTTATGCCCAAGTAATAGCCGAGCTTGACGACACAGGCGGCCTAAAAGCGTTCTACACCAGAGGCATGGAAGTCATAAACCGTCTTGACAAAAACGGTGAAATTAGCTACTATATATTCGACGGCCACGGCGATACCCGTTTGCTACTAGACAAAGAAGGCAAAACAACCGACACATACGCTTTCGATGCCTGGGGCAATATACTAGAACGCACCGGCAACACCGACAACCCCTTCCTATACTGCGGCGAACAATTCGACGCCACAACAGGCCTATACTACCTACGCGCCAGGTATATGAACCCCAGCACCGGCACATTCATCTCAATGGACACCTACCAGGGTAGCATATTCGATCCGGCAAGCCTACATAAGTATTTATACGCAGGCGCT
>Ga0123356_10007494_pt1 | contig 10885 bp, 12 predicted proteins | sample TergutEmb28metaG_2_FD_92546 | JGI IMG/M metagenome (GOLD analysis project Ga0123356, IMG submission 92546) | Embiratermes neotenicus P3 segment gut microbial communities from Petit-Saut dam, French Guiana - Emb289 P3 | ecosystem: Host-associated > Arthropoda: Insects > Digestive system > Gut ... | reverse complement strand
GACGTTCCCCGACTCCGGGTCTGGCTTCCCGTTCTTCTCATGGCCCAGGTGCTCGGTCAGCTCCTGGTTCAAAGCCGTCTCCAGCACCGTCTTGGTCAGCTGCTTGAGTAACCCGTCCGGGCCAGTGAGCGACAGGCCCTGCTCCCGGGCCCGCCGCACCAGCTCCTCTGCCGCCAGCTGCTCAGCCGTCGGCTCCGGCTTCGTCTTCTTCGTCACGCCGTCTAGTGTCGCGGTCATCACGGCACCTTTCCCGCCAAGCCGGACGGCTCAGCGCGATCGGGCCGGAAACACCGTTAGATCAACAGTCCCGGCCGCTTCATCCGGTGCCGTAGTTGGTGATCAGCCAGCGCCCGTCAGGTTGGCGCTGCAGCTCGAGGGTCCAGAAGTTATCGACTTGCGTGCCTGGCTCTGGATGCAGTTCCGTAAACGTGCACAGGACCGTGGCGGTCGTGCCGTAACTGCTGATTTGGCGGCAATGAAGTTGCGAGAACGTGGGATACGCCGCCGCTCCTCCGTACGAGTCCCTCATCATGCCGGCTGCAGCGGGCGTGAAATGCGCGATGGCAGCGGCCTTGTCTTTGTGGTTGAGCGCATAGAACCACGACATGGCGGCTTGCTCGGGGGACCGATACGCATCGGCCGCCGAGCTGCTGACCTGCGCCGGAATATGCGAGGTGTGCGAGGAGACTGCCGTGGCCGGTGATGAGCTGCACCCTGCTGCACCGGCAACGACGATGAAGGCCGCTCCTGCCATCGGGCATCGGCACGATCTCATGCAGGGAGTAGAGCACGTCACGGAGCGTCTCGGCGTGTTTTTCCTTCACGGCTGTCCGCGTAACTCGGTCGTAGGAAAAAGTGTCAGCAAGCTGACAACTCCCCTGTCATCTCGGTGACTGACCTATGCGTCCCCGAAAGGCCAGGCTGCAGTCACAGCCGGGGAACACCGGCCCTGGTCACCAGACAGGAGCGTAACCATGGAGATCGACGTCTTGGCCCGGGTGCCGCTGTTCGCGATGCTGTCGAAAAAGGATTTGGCCAGGCTCGCCCGTAAGGCAGTGGACAGGACATTTCCCGCCGGCCGAGTGCTGACCGCCGATGGCGAGATCGCCGCTAGTTTCGGCGTTGTTGCAGAAGGCCGGGCGGCGGTGAGTGTGCACGGACGCCCCGTTCGCACCCTTGGCCCCAGTGAATACTTCGGCGAGATGGCGCTGATCGACCACTCCAATCGGTCGGCGACAATCACGGCGGAGACGGATCTGCGCTGCCTGATGTTCTACGCGTGGGACTTCCGTCCCTTCGCTATGAGTCATCCCGAGACGGCCTGGGCCCTGCTGGAAGCGATGGTCCAGCGGGTCCGCGACGCTGAGGCCCGTTAAAGAAACTTCGAAGTTAGCAGCGATTGATCAGCACAGACGATCAATAAGCAGCGACCGATTAACCGCGTCTCTTGATCTGGCTGAACGGCACGTCGCGGTCGACGCGGATCTCGGCGGGCAGGCCGAGCACTTTCTCGGACAGGATGTTCTTCTGGATCTCATCGGTGCCGCCGGCGATCGACACGGCGGGAACCGACATCAGCACCTCGGCGATCACACCGTCCAGCGTCGCGTCAGGTCCGGTCAGCAGTCCGGCCGCGCCCGCGATCAGTGAGTGCACGCGAGCGGATTCCCTGGCCACGTTGCTCGCGGCCAGCTTGCCGAGTGACCCCTCCGCGCCAGGCCGCGCACCCTGGGCGCGAGCCACCCTGGCGCGCTCTGCCGTCCACGCGCTCACCCGGTGCAGCGTGACCAGCCGGGCAATGGCCTGGCGGACTACCGGGTCGGACGCCACACCAGCGGCGCGCGCGTGCTCCACGACCAGATCGGGCCGGCCGGCTCGCTGCGGGTACCAGGAGTACGTCGCGAAATGACGCTCGGCCTCGGCCCGTGCCTCGTCCAGCGCACGCCCCGAGGCAGGGGAGTAGGCGGGCCGCTGGAGCGCCGCGAACCTCCGCTCGTAGGCCAGCGTCGTCAGCGCTGCCGCCCAGCCCTGGCCGACGGCGCCGATCACGTTGTCGCGAGGGACGCGGGCGTCGGTCAGGAAGACTTCATTGAAGGACGCGTGGAAGTTCATCTGACGCAGCTGACGAACCTCGACGCCCGGCTGCCTCATGGGCAGCGCGAAGTAGGTGATGCCCTGGTGCTTGGGCACAGAGCTGTCCGTACGAGCGAGCAGCATGGCCATGTCCGCGTGATGGGCGCTCGTGTTCCACACCTTCTGGCCGTTGATCACCCAGCTGTCGCCGTCCAGCACCGCGCTCGTGGACAAGCCCGCGAGGTCGGAGCCGGCGCCTGGCTCGCTGAACAACTGGCACCAGGTCTGCTCGCCAGTCAGGATCGCGCGCAGCAGCCGTTCGCGCAGTTCGTCTGGGCCGTGCGCCAGGATCGTCGGGGCGGCCAGCCAGGTGCCGCTGCCGACCGGGACGCCGACCGCGCCGAGCCGGATCAGCTCGGCGGAGACCACCTCGTCCGCCCACGCAGGCAGCCCGCGTCCGAACCAGCGCTGCGGCCAGCTCGGCACCGCCCAGCCTGCGTCGAGCAGCTGCGTACGCCAGTCGCGCAGCGGCAGGTCCGGATCCCAGTGCTGATTTACCCAGGCAGCGAGCTCGGCCCGGATCAGCTCAGGGCTAGGCGCGCTGGCCGTCAACGAATCGGCTCGCCCTTCCGTCACGACCGGGTCTCCGTGACCGGCTCGCGCGGATCAGCGAGCTCGCGGAGGAAGCGGCTGACCTCGGCGTTGAAGAGCTCCGGCCGAGATACGTTCGGTGCGTGCCCGGCCGCCGGGATCACGACCTTGCGGGCATCGGGGATCTTCGCCGCCATGTAGTCGGCTGCGCCGAGGAACGGCGTGTCGTCAGCGCCGACGATGACAAGCGTCGGGACGGCGATCTGCGGCAGCCCGTCGATCACCTGCGCGTCCTGCTGGGTCAGCGTGTACCTGGCGGCGTTGACCAGCCCGGTTGCATCGCGGTGCTCCCCGTCGTGAAGCTCGTCGCTGCCGCCGAGCGCGGCTAGTCCTCGCTCGGCCAGCCGGTCCGCCCTCCGGTGCGCCCCGCGGTTCCAGTCGTCTCGGGCGGCGTCGTTGCGGAACCCCGGCCCGGTATCGATGAGCACGAGCCCGGTGACCCGGTCCGGGAACCCGAGGGTGAACTGGAGTGACAGATAGCCGCCCAGGGAATGGCCACCGAGCACGGCCTGGTCCAGCCCGAGTTCGTCTAGCAGCGCGGCCATATCGGCCAGCGCGTTCGCACCGCTATAGCTAGCCGGATCGGCCGGGTAGTCGCTGCCGCCGTGGCCGCGCATATCCCACGTCACCACTCGGTGCGTGGCGGCGAGCGCCGCTGCGTTGCCGGCGAACATCGCGGATGTTGCCCCGTAGCCATGCGTGAGCAACACCGCCGGATCGGCAGTGCCGGTCACCTGGTAGCGGATGTTGCCCGCGGGTCGTTCCAGAATCGGCATGACCGTACGTCCTGTCCTTCCCTCAGCGGCCAGTGAAGCCGGCCGGGCGCCGCTGCATGACAGCCGCCAGGCCCTCTTTCCAGTCGGCGGTTTGCATAAGCCGCTCCTGCTCGGCGCGCTCACGCGCCATCGCCGAGCGCGCCTCGGCGGCGAGCTGGCCGCGCATCGTCTCGCGAATAGAGCTGATGGCCAGCGGCGCTGACGCCGCGATCTGCGCGGCGAGCGCGTGAGCCTGCTCCCTAGCCTGACCCGGGGCGGCCAGCCGGTCTGCCAGGCCGAGCTTGTGAGCCTCCTCGCCGCCCACCCTACGGCCGGTGTACAGCAGATCCAGTGCGGCCTGCTGACCGACTGCGGCGGGCAGCGTTACCGACAGCGCGAACCCCTGATGGATGCCGAGAAGCGCGAAGTTCGCGGCGAACCGTGCTTCGGGCACGGCGACCCGGAAGTCCGCTGCCATGGCCAGGCCGAGACCGCCGCCGATGGCGGCTCCCTGGACCGCAGCGACGACGGGCAGCGGCTGTTCGAAAAGCCGCACAGCGTGGTCGTACAGGTGCGTGCCGTCTGGCGTCCCGACTGCGTCTGCGCCCGAGAAGTCCGCGCCGGCGCAGAACACGCGCCCGGCGCTGCACAGCACGATGGCGCGGCAGCGCCCGCCGGCAGCCAGCTCCTCGCACGTATCGGCGATCTGGCTGATGAGGCCCACGCTGAAGTAGTTGCTGGGCGGGCGGCTGAATTCGAGCGTGGCGACGTGGTCGTCGCCGAGCCCGACCGTGAGCTCGGGCAGTGCGCTGGCCTCATCGTGCACGTCAGTCACCCGGGCCTCCCGCAAGTCGCGCATTCTCAGTTGTTGTCAGCATCGTAGGCATGAAGCGGGTGACGGTGCCTGCAGGCCCGTCGTAGCGCCCCCGTTATCCCCGGGAGCTGTGGAAGAGCTGTGTACGACGCGGTGGAGACTTCGTGTGCACGGGGGATAAACGTCAGATGTCCTGTGGATGACAAAAGAATCTTGAAGCAATCGCGGAAAAGCCTTGTGCCGCGTGCTTCGCAGGGCGTAGAAATTCCTCACTGCTGAACACGGGATCCGCCTCAGGGGCAACCCTGGGAATGCCGGGCGGGTCTAGGAGACCGGCGTTTACCGGACTCGCTGGATTCCGAGGACAGCTGCGCTTCGCAGTACACGGCGGCCGAGCGATCGGCCTGCTGCGGGCAGCGGGCGCACGTCACGCCGCACGAGGCGGCCGGGCAACCGGCTGACGAGAGTGGCGCGGCGACTGCCACGTCGCAAGCGGTGGCCGGGCGACCGGCTGGCCAGGTCGGCGAGGCGGATGTCACGCCGCACGGCGCTGGCGCGGGCAACCGAGTCGGCGGTGCGCGGTGGGACAGGGCGAGGCCCCTCCATCTCATACATGGAGGGGCCTCGTCGCCGTGTGCACACGGCAAGGCTGCAGCATTGCGAGCTGCGGCGCCGCACCCGGCGAGTCCATCGCGGTGTTTCCCGCGGCTGCCGGCTGGCAAACCTGACCAGCTCCGGGTATGCCGCGTTCCCTGCCCGTAAATGGTATCAACCGACGCTTCCGCGGGCACGATGCCAAGCGAGCCTCAGCCCGGCGTGTCCGTTCCGTAATCACTCGGTTACGATGCGACACTGTCCGGGGGGAATCTGGAGAGCTGCTTGAGCATCAGCACGAGTCGCGATGCGGCCGCCGGGTACGAGGCCGTGCTGTCGGGCAGTGGCGCCGATGCTGCGCACCCCGTGCCGCCGCGGCCGAATGCAGCGCTGTTCCGGCTGCGCTCCGCCCAGGCGAGCCGCAGGGCCGTCCTGCACCTGCAGGCGGCAGGCGATCCGGTCGTGCCGGCTGATCTGGCCGGCTGGTTCACGGAGCGGGCCTGTCACTTCTATCTGGCCGGCCTGCGGCTGCCCGCGCGGCTGGGCCGGCTCCGCCGCCTGGGCCGCGCGGCGGCGCCCGTCTTCGCCGAGCTGGATGCCGTCGACGCGCACCTGCGCGAGCGCGAGGGAATGGAGCACGTGATCGTCTCCGCGCAGGGCCCTGCCGCGGTTGCCGCAGCACTGTGGTGCGCCCGGCAGCCTGACAGCGCGGCTGGCCCAGGCGCCTCCGTCCTGACCTCGCCGCGGCGTGCGGCCGACGCGCTCATCCTGTACCGGCCCGCGTGGCCGTCCGGCCCGGCGCTGCAGCTGGACATCGCCTGCCCCGTCCTCGTCCTGGGTCCCGCCGGGCCCGGGCCGGGACGGCGGCTGCGGCGGCCGCCAGTTCCCCGGCAGGTGGCCGGCCATGTCACGTGGCTCCGGCTGCCTGAGACCGGCGCGCCGGGCGGGATCGCCGACCTGGCTGGCGGTGGCGGCCGGCGTGCATTCTTCGCCGAGCTCGGCCGCTGGCTCGGCGCCTACATGTACGGGCCGCCGCCCGACCGGCTGCTATGAGGCTGTGTGACGCGGCGGCCTGCGGTCACGTCGTGACGCTCACGAGCACCGACGGATAGCCGGATGCGCCGTTGGGCGGCGGCGGGGCGTCGAGCGCCGTCTGGGTGTAGCCAGTCTTATCGGTCGCCCGCGCCTCGACCATGTAGTTGCCGGGCGGGTCGCTGACATCCCAGTCGTAGACCCACTGCCGCCAGGTGTCGATGCCGGGCACAGCCGCTAGCCGTGCCTGCTGCCATGGCCCGTTGGCGATCCGCACCTCGACGGCCTCGATGCCCTTGTGCTGCGCCCAGGCGACCCCGGCGATCGTCGCCGTCCCGCCGGTCTTGATGGAGTTCTGGATGCCGGGAACGTCGATCCGGGACTCGGTCTTGACCGGGCCCTGCGCGGCCCAGCCACGCGGTACCCAGTAGGCCTGCGCAGCCGCGTACGTCGTGACCTCAAGGTCCACGAGCCACTTGCACGCCGAGACGTATCCGTACAGGCCGGGATTGACGAGCCGGACCGGGAACCCGTGCGCCACCGGCAGCGGCGAGCCGTTCATGCCGACCGCGAGCAGCGCGTCCCGGCCGGTGTCCATGGCGATTTCGATCGGCGTGCCCGACGTGAACCCATCCGAGGAGGTGGCGAGCAGCTGGGTGGCGCCCGCCTTGACGCCGGCCTCCTGCAGCAGGCTGCGCAGGCTGGCGCCGAGCCACTTGGCATTGCCGATGTAGGGACCACCGACCGGGTTCGAGACACAGCACAGCGTGATGTAGTCCTCGATCATGGGCCGCTTGAGCAGGTCGTCGAAGCTGAGCATGAGCTCCTTGTTCACCATGCCGTGCACACGCAGCTGCCACGTCGACGGGAGCACCTCGGGCAGCACGAACGCGGTGTCGACCCGGTAGAAGCTGCTGTTCGGGGTGATGAAGCTGCTGAGGCCGGGGATCTTCAGGTCGGTGCCGGGCGGCAGAGGTGGCGCGGGTCTCGCGGCGCGCGGCAGCCGTACCGCCCTCGCCGCGGCGCTGACGTCCCGGCTGCTGGCCAGCCAGGAGCCGCCGCCATAGGCGATGAGCGAGCCCGCTGCGACGGCGGCGCTGCTGACCAGGAACCTGCGCCGGTCCTGGTTCAGGGCGGTCCCGGCCCCGACCGGCGGCGGCCGCTCGGTGCGTCCGCCCTGGCCGCTCCCGTCGTCGATAGGCGCTTCCGCTGGTTGCGCTGCCGGCACTGGCGCGGGCGTCCAGTCGGCTGGCGGGGCCGCGCTGCCAGGACGCCGCTCGTGACGCGGCGGAGCAGCGATGGGCAGGCCGCGCCTCGCCAGCTCGCTGAAGTACCGGAGCGCGATAGCAGCCACCGCCCCGCCGACGAGGCTCGGCAGTGCGTCGGCCGCCGTCGCGTGGGGCTGGATCACCGCCGCGTACACGCCGATGGCGGTGAACAGCGCCAGCCCGACCATGCCGCGCCACAGCATGCGGACGGCGAGCATGCCGATGACGGCCGCAAGCGCGAGGAGCACCACGCGAATGCCCCAGCCCAGCACGGTCTTGTCCGAGGAGCCGAACGTCGAGATGGCGAAGTTCTTTACCGCCTCGGGCGAGTTGTTGATCGACAGCGCGGCGACCGCAGCAATCGGGGCGCTGGTGGAGGAGGCCAGCACGGCGGCGACGAGCTGGGCCACGCCGAGCGAGACGAGGGCAGTGACGATCCCGACGACGCTGCCGCGGCCTGCCAGGGCCGCGCGCGGGGGACGCGGCGGTACAGAAGTCACACCTATATTCGTATCAGCGCGGCAGGTGGATTGCCGGGCATGCAGACGGGCAAGCCGGCGTCCCCCTCGGTGACGAATATGGGAACGTGGAGATTGTGGCTGGCAGCCCTGCCGACGGCGCGCGGCGCGGCGGGCGCGCTAACCCGGCCGTTCCGGAGCTTGAGGCGGCGCTGGCGGCGGTCGCGCGGGGGGACGAGGCCGCATTCGCCGCCGTTTACGACCGCGCCGCCCCGGCGGTGCTCGGGACCGTTCGCCGCATCCTGCGGGATCCCGCGCAGTCCGAAGAGGTCATGCAGGAGGTCCTCCTCGAGGTCTGGCGGTCCGCTGCGCAGTTCGACCCGGTCGCCGGGTCGGCCACCGCCTGGATCACGATGCTCGCGCACCGGCGTGCCGTGGACCGGGTCAGGTCTGAGCAGCGCGCCGCCCAGCGGGACGTGCGCGCAGCTCGCGCTGCCGTTGAGGTCGGCTACGACCAGGTCGCCGAGGCGGTTGAGGCGAGCCTCGACCGGGAGCGGGTGCGGCGCTGCCTCGATGGCCTTACCGAGCTGCAGCGCGAGTCCGTGACGCTCGCCTACTACGGCGGCTACAGCTACCGCGAGGTCGCGCGGCTGCTGGGAGTGGCCGAGGGGACCGTCAAGACGCGGATGCGAGACGGGCTGATCAGGCTCCGGGACTGCCTGGGGGTGGACTGATGGGGGAGCAGCGGACCGGACTGCACGGCCTGGTCGGCGCCTATGTCCTGGACGCGGTCGAGGACGGCGACCGAGCGGAGTTCGAACGGCATCTGCTGACGTGCGAGCAGTGCCGCGACGACGTGCGCGGGCTGCGCGAGGCGACCGCGCGGCTGGCTGCCGCGGCGGCGATCACGCCGCGGCCGGAACTGCGCCAGGCAACCCTGCAGGCTGCGGCTGTCGTCCGGCCGCTGCGCCCCATCGTGGCTGGTGGGCGCGCGGCCGCTATGCCGCGGCGGGGCCATGCGCTGGCTGGCCGCGTGATGGCGCGCCCGTGGCTCGCCGCGGCAGCGGCCGGACTCGCGGTTGTGCTTGCCGTCGCGGCCGTGGTGCTGGGACTGCAGGCAGGCTCGATGCATCAGCGGCTCGCGGCGCAGGAACAGCGCGATAGCGCGATAACGGCCGTGCTCGGTGCGCACGACGCGGTGATTCTGACCGCCGCGGTCAGCACGGGCGGCACGGCGACCGTCGTCATGTCGCACCAGGCACGGAGCCTGGTCTTTACTGCGAAAGGGCTGGCCCAGCTGCCCGGCCTGATGGCCTACGAGCTGTGGCTCGCCGGGCCAGCCGGGATCACGCCCGCGGGCATGCTCCCGCCCGGTCACCGCGGCATGTCCGGTCCGATGGTGGTCGGCGGTCTGGCGAGGGGTGAGCAGCTCGAAATGACGGTGGAGCCAGCGAGCGGGTCCCGCCAGCCCACTTCGGCACCTATCGTCCGACTCGTGCTCGACACCTGAGGGGGTGCGGCTCGGCCGCCACCGGGGCGACAGCTGCGGCTGCGGCAGGCTAACGTGGCCACCGTGAAAGCATCCCCCGAAGCGCAGCAGCGGCTGCTGCAGCTCGCCGATATCGATGCCGAGCTGGGGAGGCTGGAGCATCGCCGCAGGAGCCTGCCGGAGCACGCTGAGGTCAGCAGGCTCGAGGAGCGTGACCGTGCGCTCCGGGACGAGATTACGGCGCTGGAGGCGCGGGAAGGCGACCTCAAGCGCGAGCAGTCCAAGGCGGACGCAGACGTCGAGCAGGTGCGCAGCCGCATTGGCCGGGACCGGGCCAGGCTCGACGCGGGTCAGGTCAGTTCGCCGCGCGAGCTGGAGAACCTGCAGTCGGAGATCGAGTCGCTGCTGCGCCGTCAGTCGGATCTGGAGGACGTTGAGCTCGACGTCATGGAGCGGCTCGATGCGGCGCAGGCACGGCTCAAGGAAGCCGGGGGAGAGCGCGTGTCAGTGGCCGCTGATATGCAGACGGTGACCGAGCGTCGAGACACGGCGGTGGGGGAGATCGGCGGGCTGGCGGCACAGGCGGCGCAGCGGCGGGCGACTGTCGCCGCTGAGGAGCCAGCCGACCTGCTGGATTTGTACGAGCGGCTGCGGACCCAGCATGGCGGCGTCGGCGCGGCGGCGCTGCGCCGGGGACAGTGCCAGGGCTGCCATCTCACCCTGAACGCCGGCGACCTCAGCGTGATCCGCGCCACGGCGCCCGACGACGTCGTGCGGTGCGAAGAGTGCCGCCGGATCCTCGTCAGGACAGATGAGTCAGGACTCTGACCGGCCACGTGTGGCCAGCGGTACCGGCTGGCGCGCTGCTGGTGCGGCTCCGACTACCACACTGCTGCTCCGGCACGGGCAGACGCAGATGTCGGCCGAGCGCCGCTTCGCCGGCCGCACCGATATTCCGCTGACCAGCGCAGGCATTGAGCAGGCTGCCGCTGCCGCGGCCCGCCTTGCCACGCGGGGCGGCATCGACATCGTCCTTACCTCACCGCTGCGCCGAGCCCTGCGGACCGCGGAGGCCGTCGCTGACGCCGCGAGCGTGCCACTCGCGGTGGATCCTGATCTCGTCGAGACGGACTTCGGCGAGTGGGAAGGCCTGACGTTCGCGGAGGTGCTCGCTGGCTGGCCGGGCGAGCTGAGGGCATGGCAGGCGGACGCGAGCGCAGCGCCGCCCGGCGGGGAGAGCTTTGCTGCCGTCGCCAAGCGCGTCGACGCCGCGCTTGACCGGCTGCTTACCGAGCGCACGGGCCAGACGGCCGTCGTCGTGAGCCACGTGACGCCGATTAAGACTCTCGTCTGCCGGGCGCTGCTGGCGCCGTCGGCCGCGCTGTTCCGGATGCATCTGGACGTCGCTTCGCTCTGCGAGGCAGCCTGGTTCGCCGATGGTCCCGCAGTGCTACGGTCGCTGAACGACACCGCGCATCTGCGCTAGTCGGTACTGCGCATCTGCTCCGCAGGTAGCGGCCGATTTAGAACCGGTTGAGTTCATTGTTCTGGTCGATAGTGCTGTCCTGCGTGTAAATACTCTCCGCACGTGGAATAGCACTCCTCGTAATTGATCACGACGGGGGGAATTCAGTGCCTAATCAGTCCACGACCCGCGCGGCGACCCGCCGTAGTTCGGCGAGTTCCGCTCGCAGCAGGCCGGTGACCCGCAGTGCGTCACGAGGCACTGCGAGCCGGTCGTCATCCATGTC
>Ga0123356_10007493_pt1 | contig 10886 bp, 10 predicted proteins | sample TergutEmb28metaG_2_FD_92546 | JGI IMG/M metagenome (GOLD analysis project Ga0123356, IMG submission 92546) | Embiratermes neotenicus P3 segment gut microbial communities from Petit-Saut dam, French Guiana - Emb289 P3 | ecosystem: Host-associated > Arthropoda: Insects > Digestive system > Gut ... | reverse complement strand
ATACCCAAAAGCTTATCTATGCGGCTAGGTGCAATACCGGCACCCAATGCTCCACCAGCAGTAAGAGGCGAAGAGGAAGTGCCGTAGGGATAAGTGCCAAAATCAGGATCAAGCAAGGCCCCCTGCGCTCCCTCAAGTATCACCATCTGCTTTTGCGCTATGGCCTGACCCAATAACACCACTGTATCTTTAATATACGGGGCTAAGAAGTCGGCATATGCGCAATACTCGGAATAAATCTGCTCGTATGACACAGGTGGCGCACCATACACGCTGGTGAAAAGGGTGTTCTTGCTTTCCAGCACCATGGACAAGCGCTCACCCAGCGCCGCTTTATCCAGCAAGTCACATGCGCGTATGCCCAATCGATTGGTCTTATCTGCGAATGCCGGACCAATGCCGCGCTTAGTGGTACCCAATGCCTTGCCGGCACGTGACTTTTCCTCCAACTCGTCGAGCAACAGGTGATAAGGCATCACAAGATGCGCACGGTCACTTATAACAAGATTGCTTGTATCCACACCTGATCTGTTCAGCCCTTCTATTTCCTGCTTTAACACCGCCGGATTGATAACCACACCATTGCCGATAACACACAGTACGCGACTGGAGAAAATACCGGCCGGAACCAAATGCAGTTTAAACTCTCCAAGGTGGTTGATCACCGTATGACCTGCATTATCCCCACCTGAGAAACGCACCACCACATCGGCAGTTTCTGCAAGTTGATCCACAACTTTTCCTTTACCCTCATCACCCCATTGACCACCTACGATTGCAAGAACCGGCATAATAATCCTCCCTTTAATTAGCGCCTGTACTATAAAAACTTATTTTGCAGCCTGCAACTTGCGCCAGACAACATATGCGCGCTGTATCGCCGTAATTAGGCTGAAGACAGCCACAATAGCCACAGCAATAATCACCTGATTAATAATCAACCCTATAGCAATAACAATGACCCGCTCAACACGTGTAAACCAACCCTCAGAGCACTCAACCCCCATACCCTCGGCACGGGCGCGTATATAACTCACAGAAAACGACAGCAGTAGGGTAGCACCACCCAAAGCCGCCCCCCATTCCGAGCCGTTCTTAGCCATAACATATATGATGCTGATAAGCACAACGCCCTCAGAAAAGCGATCCAGCGTTGAGTCCAGTACTGCACCAAAACGGCTAACACACCCTGTATGGCGGGCAAGAGCCCCGTCAAAGGCATCCATAATACTTGCCACCAGTACGCCTATACCGCCCCACAGAAAATGTTGCAAAGCCACCAGAAAAGATGCTCCACAAATCAGTGCAAAACCAAACCATGTAATAACATTCGGCGTCAGCGGCGTATGCGATAGCGCTTTCGCCACCGGAGTGGTGAAATGCACGCCAATACTTCTACGCCAATCGGAATTAGCCATAATACATGCTTTCTCTAGTCAGACGAGACAGAGGCTCCTTGCTCCAAACAGTTTTCCTGGGAAAGTCTGCCGCCGGATGCCTGCTCATAATAATCCAATATGCGCCGTGCCACCACCGGCCAGTCATACTGCTGCACAGTTTTCAGTCCACATGCCCCCATGCGCGCGCACAAAGCCTTATCATCGATAAGACGGCGCAGGGCCTCGGCCAATGCCACACTGCTGTGCGGTGGTACCATCAAAGCCTGCTCCTCATGCTTTACCACTGAGGCATAACCCGGGTTTGACGAGGCAACAATAGGCTTACCCAAGGCCATGGCCTCGAGCAACACAATACCAAAACTCTCTTTGCCGGTGGCGGGTGCACAGAAAATATCAGCCGTTTGATAGTAGCGCGGTAATTCATCGTAGCTTACGCCGCCGGTGAATACAACATCCTTCAAATGCTTAAAACGCACCAGCCATTCATAGCGCTTGCGCAAGGTAACCCCAGGGCCAACGATAATCAGGCGGATATTGGGATACTCCTTTTTGAGCCTCGCATAAGCACTCAGCAAATACTTCACTCCCTTACGCATTTCCAAGCGTCCCACAAATAAGATGTTGATTTTGCCGTCGTCGAAGCCCGGCATGGGCAGAACCTGCGGATTAAAGTGGCAAAGGTCCACACCATTGGGTATCACGATGAACTCTCCCCGAACATGAGCGCTGGCGTATTGCTTTGCCATCTCGGATACGGCGATATGCCCCGCCAGTTTGCGATTGCGCCGATGCAGCAGGAAAGTTGTAAGCGGCCAACCGACCCAGTAGACAGAACGGCTGGCATAGGCATGAAACGTACCAATATTTAAGCCATCCGAAAAGCGCAGAACCGCGCTGCACAACATAGGCATGAAAGGCTCATGCAAATGCACCACGTCAAAGCGCTCGCGTGCAAGGACCTTCTGTATCGTTGGGGCAAGGTGAAGCGATATACTGATGCGGCTTATGGAGCCGCTGGCAGGTATGGAGCGCGGTTTACCGATAGGTATGAAGCGCTCCCCTAAAGTAACCCAGTTTTTACGCGCGGCAGGAGCAATGACGCGTACGTCATGCCCAAGCTTGGTAAACTCTTCATCCAAGGCACGTATATGGCTGACTACCCCACCTGGGTGGGCAAAGTCATAAGGAGACACCAGCGCAATTTTCATTCGTGCTGCCGAAAGTTGCAGACCCTAATCCCAATTTAAAATCAGGACGTGGGCGCAGCTTCACCTGATTTGCTGGATTTCGACATTTCCGTGATGAAAGCCTCCACATTGTTGTGAGCCACATCATCGGTATACTGTACAGGGGGTGATTTCATAAAATAGGATGACGGAGCGGTAAGCGCACCCTTGAGACCATTATCCAGCGCAAGCTTAGCACAGCGCACCGCATCAATAATCACACCGGCCGAGTTCGGGCTGTCCCATACCTCAAGCTTGGTCTCCACCAGCAATGGTACGTCACCAAAGGTGCGGCCTTCCATGAGGATATGACAGAACTTGCGGTCCTGAAGCCAAGGCACATAGTCTGATGGTCCGACATGTACGTCATCTGGTTCCATCTTGTAATCCAACTGCGAGGTGACGGCATTCGTCTTGGAAATTTTCTTGGATTCCAAGCGCTCGCGCTCAAGCATATTGAGGAAATCGGTATTGCCACCGAAATTAAGCTGATAAGTACGCTCCAGTTTGACCCCACGATCCATAAAGAGGCGCGTAAGCACGCGATGCACAATGGTCGCACCAACCTGACTCTTGATGTCGTCACCAATAATTGGCAGACCTTTTGACTCAAACCTCTGCTGCCAGTATTTCTCGCGGGCAATAAACACCGGAATACAGTTCACCATGGCGCAGCCCGCATCAAGAATCTGCTCAACATACCATTTTGTGGCCTCTTCTGAACCGACCGGTAAATAGTTGATAACCACATCCGTCTTGGTATCTTTCAGGATTTTGACAATATCGGCAGTTGAGCCGGGAGCCTTCTCGATAATCTGTGAAAGATACTTGCCAAGCCCGTCGTGGGTCATGCCACGCTCAACCTTTACACCAAGGTTTGGCACGTCAGAAAACTTGTACGTGTTGTTAGGTTTGGAAAAAATGGCCTGCGACAGGTCTTTGCCAACTTTATTCTTGTCAATATCAAACGCAGCCACAAAATTGATATCAGAGATATGATAGCCACCCAGATTGACATGCATCAACCCCGGAACAATATCAACATCCTTGGCCTTCTTGTAAAAGGTAACACCCTGTACAAAAGAAGAACAACAATTTCCAACACCGATAATGGCAACATTAATCTTTCCCATTAAATTATCACCTCCTAAAACAGTTTAGAACCACCGCCTAAGATGAACCCTACTTGTGTAATACAACCCACGCAATATACCTGTTACGAGGCACATTGTCAACACGCTACACACCTAAATCAATGGTTCATACTTTCAGCACTTCCAGCCACATTATAGCATAATGTGCCAAGGACACTCATGATATCAAAATAATAGTTGGGTATTAAGTGATTGGCTACGCGCAAGATTGAAACACCTTCTTCGGATGCCACATGGCTGCAGCAGGGTCGTACTCCAGTATCGCCACAAAATGCCCGTCCGCATCATAGGCACGCAAACATGAGGTCTCAGGCGGCATTTGCAGCACCAGCGCCTCACCGCAGCGCACTGCTTGAGTCTGAGCATCCGAGAGCCCAAGTTGCGGCCACAACGACAGCACACTATCCATCGGCTGCACCAAACGCTCCCAGTTTTTTTCAGCCACGCTCGCTTCCAGTTCATCCAATGAAATAGCCTGCTTTATATCAAACGGTCCATAAGACGTGCGTATCAGACCCACAATATGCCCTCCGCAACCCAGTGCCTGTCCCAACTCATGCGCCAGCGAACGGATATACGTGCCTTTGCTGCACTCAATTTCCAGATCCAGCACGGGAGGTGCAAAACTCAGCAGTTCCAGGCGGTAAATACTCACCAAGCGGCTTTGAAGTTCCACCTTGCGACCCTCGCGCGCAAGCTTATAAAGCGGTTGCCCCTTATACTTAAGCGCAGAATACTCCGGCGGAGTTTGGCTAATCTCACCGCGAAAATGCTCAATCGCCCGCTCAACTACCTCGCGTGTGACAGCGGAAAAATCACCGCGCCCTGTCACAGCACCCTCAACGTCATAGCTATCTGTGGTGACGCCCAGCATAATGCGGGCACGATAAGTCTTGTGATACTGCATCAGGTACTCGGATAAACGTGTCGCCTGCCCCAAAAATATGGGCAGCACACCGCTGGCCAGCGGGTCAAGCGTGCCCCCGTGTCCAACCTTTGAAACACCTGTAAGCCTGCGTACGCACGCCACAACCGCAAAGGAAGTCGGACCGGAAGTCTTATTTATGTTAAGTATGCCATTCATACGAAAACAACATCTTTGATAGACTGAGCCAGAAAATGCCAATTGCCACAGAACGCGTAAGCCGTCAAAATCAGCTTTGATACTCTTGCTTGACCTGATCCAATAACTCCAAGATATGCGCCCCGTGCTCAATGGAATTATCCCACTGAAAATCCAACTCAGGCGTATAACGCAGGCGTAAATTTCTGGATAATTCGCCGCGCATAAAGCTTGAGGCGCTTGCCAGCGACATAAGCACCTTGTCCTTTTCTTCCTCGCCACCCAAGGAACTGACATACACACGGGCATACTTAAGATCAGATGCAATATCCACGCTTGTGATAGAAATCATACCGGACAAACGCGGGTCTTTCACCTCACGGTGCAGCAGTTCGGCAAGTTCCTGTCTAATCAGGCTGTTTAAGCGTTCCAAGCGATGCGCCATTTAGTCATCCACTTTCTCTTTATGATAAAACTCGAGGATATCACCCGTCTGAAATCCGTTGAAACTATTCAGGCTAAGACCGCATTCATAACCGGCTGCAACGTCACGCACGTTCTCTTTGAAGCGGCGCAGGCTTGAAACCGTTGTGTCAGCCAGCACTTTATCGGCACGGCTAACACGCACACGGCTGTCACGCCGAATCTTGCCATCCAGCACGAACAAACCAGCAATCTGCGTCTTTTTTGCACCGGAGAATACCTCTTTTACATTGGCATGCCCGTCCACAACCTCCTGGAATTCCGGCTCACGCAAACCTTTAATTGCACGTTCTACGTCATCAATCATCTCATAGATAATCTGGTAGCGCCGCAGGTCCACCTTTTCGGCATCGGCAAGACGCTGTACGTTTGACTCCACGCCGGTATTGAAGGCAATTACAATGCCCTTGGAAGCAATTGCCAAATTGACATCATTCTCATTGATGTTGCCTGATGCAACATGCACAATATTGACCTTAATATCAGGCGTGCTGAGACGCTCAAGAGATACTTTGATAGGCTCAATTGAGCCCTGAACATCAACTTTGAGCACCACAGGTAATTCTTTCGCCTGTCCTGCGTTGATTTTATCGAATATATTGGAAAGGCTAACAGGCTTAGCCAGCTGCGATACCTCTTTGCGATATTCTTCCTCCAAGGTGCGCGCATGGCGCTCGCTTGTGGCCACAAGAACCGTATCACCAACCTGAGGCACGCTGTGAAGCCCCAGAATAGACACCGGGGTTGCCGGACCCGCCTTGCGCAACTGCTTACCGACATCGTTGTACATAGCCTTTACTTTGCCCGATGTAGCGCCGGCGACAATCATATCACCCGTGCGCAGTGTGCCGTCATGCACAAGCACGGTTGCCATAGCACCCTTGCTTTTGTCCATGCGCGCCTCAATAACCACACCCTTGGCAGACCCCGCCGCATCAGCGCGCAGGTTTTCCATTTCAGCCACAAGAAGGATATTTTCCAGCAAAGTCTCAATGCCCTGTTTGGTTTTGGCGGAAACAGGTACTGAAATGGTATCACCACCCCAATCCTCAACCAACAACTCCGCCTCAGCCAACTGCTTTTTCACAACGTCCGGGTTGGCTGACGCCTTATCCATTTTATTGATGGCAACAATGATAGGTACACCGGCGGCCTTGGCGTGAGCGATGGCCTCCAGCGTCTGCGGCATGACACCGTCATCTGCGGCAACCACCAATACGGTAATATCCGTTACCTGAGCGCCACGGGCACGCATGGCAGTGAAAGCCTCATGTCCGGGCGTATCAAGGAAGGTGATTTTTTGCCCGTTAATATCCACCTGGTAGGCACCGATGTGCTGCGTAATACCACCGGCTTCGCCTTCCATCACATTGGTCTGGCGTATGGCATCCAGAATACGCGTTTTGCCATGGTCTACATGTCCCATAATAGTGACTACAGGCGGACGGATCTTCAGATTGCCTGAGCCCTCCGACATCTGCTGTTGTTGCTTCTTAATTTCCGAAATCACGCTGGCTTTGCGCGCTTCCTGCGTCTGCGGACGCGCCTCAAACCCCATGGCTTCGGCAACCTTGGATGCCATTTCGTAATCGACGACCTGATTGATGTTAGCCATCAGACCCTGCCGCATCAAATGCTTGATGACATCCACAGGAGTTGCCTTGAGCATATCCGCCAGGTCGCGCACACTCATGCTGCGCGGTAATTCCAGCTGCGGCATCGCCGCCTCAGCGGTACTTTGTTTTTCAGTTTCAGACATTAGCCACCTCCTATCAGGCTGCGGCCCTCAGCCAACAACCGCGCGCGTTCTTCCGCTGCGATATGGATTTTAAGCACGTGGTCCAGCCTGTTGGACGTAAAACAGGACTGCCAACACTCAAGCTTGGCACAGAGGTATGCCCCCCGCCCATTCATACGTCCCTGCAGGTCAATGCATACGCCACCCTCAGGTTGACGCACAATGCGTATCAAACCCTTCTTCCCCTGCACTTCACGGCAGGCAACACAGGTGCGCTGCGGTACCTTACGGCTAGATATCGTCTTCTGCATCATACATATCACTGTCGCGGCGAGATCTCTTCAGGCGAATACCATCCTCGGCATGCTCCTTGGAAGATTTCTTTTTCTTTTTCTTATCCTTGTCCTTGCCGCCTGCGGCATCACTCGTAGCAGGAATAATATCCTCTGAAAAGCGCAGTCCCTTGACAGTATCCGTCTTATCAGTGGTAGCCACAGGTACTGCGTCAACAGGTATCTCCTCAGCATCAGCTGCCTTTTTGGTCTTGCCAACAGCCTTAACAGCCTCTTCCTCAATCTTTTCCTTGCCGGCTTTGCTGGCACTCTTAATATCCACATTCCAGCCAGTCAGCTTAACCGCAAGGCGCACGTTCTGTCCTTCTTTTCCAATAGCCAAAGACAGCATTTTGTCCGGAATCACGGCAATGGCCGACTTGCGTTTTTCGTCCACTTTCACCGCCGCCACCTGCGCCGGAGAAAGGGCACTGGCGATAAATATGGCCGGATCAGGACTCCAATTGACCACGTCAATCTTTTCACCGCCCAACTCACTAACTATGTTCTGGATGCGAATGCCACGCAGACCGACGCAGCAGCCAACAGCATCAACACCTTCCTGCTTGGCGGCAACAGCCACTTTACTGCGGAAACCGGCTTCACGCACCACAGATTTAATTTCGATGGTATCATTGAAAACTTCCGGCACCTCAAGTTCCAGCAGACAGCGTAGCAAATTGGGATGAGAGCGCGAGACAACCAACATAGGACTGCGCGCCGTCTGGGCAACCTCCACCAGATACACGCGCAGGCGCTGTCCCGCACGATAATGCTCTGCGGGAGACTGCTCCGCAACAGGCATAACAGCCTCAATACGGCCCAAATCAATAGTTACCTGCTTTGGATCCACACGACGTACAACGCCGGAAACAATGTCGCCGGCTTTGCCAGAAAACTCATCAAATATGGCGCTATGCTCCGCCTCATGCAATCGCTGCAGGATGACCTGTTTGGCTGTCTGAGCCGCAACACGCCCTGTATTTGGCGGAGTGGACTCAACATTAACGATGTCATCAATTTTGGCATCTTTTTTAAAGCGTTTAGCCTCAGCCAGCGAAACCTCGGTGCGCGGGTCATCAACAAACCTGACCACAGTCTTTTCAGCCCAAACCTCAACTCTGCCGTTGGTGGAGTTGATTTTGACCGAAACCACCTGATTCGGCGCAAAATTGTTTTTGCGATAAGCCGATGCCAGGGCCGACTCAACCACGCCCAATACAACGTCTTTAGAAAGCCCTTTCTCCGCAGCCAGCTGCGTGATGGCTAGTAAGAAATCACTTTTCATCTCAGTACCAGACCTCCAGCCTTCTTGTTTGCCATACAACAAAGAAAGTGGGTTTGAGCCCACTTCCATTCGTATTCTACTGTCGTGATTATAACACAGCAGCTACCCGTATGCAACAATTTTTATAAGTCCGACTGCGTCAATTTAATGTAGGTTTCTTTATATTACTGCCGCCAAAGTGCTAAAATACTGTGGAATACTTGGGAATTGTACTCCCAATAGGATTTTAATATGAGCAAACAACACGGTCACTCGGCATGGTCTCGCTTCATGGGCAGGTTGCGCACACTTTTCCTATCCGGAGTAGTTGTGGTCGTACCTGTCGTTGCCAGCGTGTTAGTGCTGGTATGGGCTTTCCGCACAGCTGATGACTTTTTACAACCAATCATACATAACATTCTTGGCATAAATATCATCGGTCTTGGGATTGTTTTCACCGTTGTCATCATTTTTCTGGTCGGTATGCTGGCGCATAACTTCGTTGGAAAAAAGCTAATACAATTAGGCGACGCCATTCTCAAACGAATACCCATTTTCAAGCAGATTTACAACGGGGCAAAGCAGATAATGGCCAGCTTCTCAGGCACAGGAGCCATCAGCAGAACAGCATTCCGTGAGGTCGTTCTTGTGGAATTTCCGGCAAACGCCATGTATACCATCGCCTTCATAACCAATGAATATACCGCAGGTGACGGCCACAAGTACTACGCCATATATTTGCCAACATCCCCTGTCCCGTGGAGCGGTTTTTCCGCCATAGTAGCTGAGGAAAACATGACCCGTAGCGACATCAGTGTAGATGAAGCCCTCAAGATGTGCATTTCAGGCATGATGCTGGCACCATCACAAATGCTTATCAACATTGACGGCAAGCCGGTCAACCTTACAATCACCAAAAACCCTGCAACAATAGAAGCGGAGACCCCACCATCTGCGTAGGGTCTCCGCTTTTTGCTGTGTTATAGTCGTTTAATAAATTACTTAATTTCGACAGTAGCGCCGGCTTCTTCCAGTTTTGCCTTAGCTGACTGAGCTTCTTCTTTGCTAACGCCTTCTTTGACGTTCTTGGGAGCGCCTTCAACCAAGTCCTTGGACTCTTTGAGGCCCAGACCGGTAAGTTCGCGCACCACACGAATAGCATTGATCTTGTTGGCACCGGCATCCTTTAGGACAACCGTGAACTCAGTCTGCTCTTCAGCAGCAGTTTCAGCACCAGCAGCGGCGGCGGCAGGAGCAGCAGCTACAACCTGAGCGGCAGCACGTACACCGAATTCATTCTCAAGAGCCTTCACAAGGTCGGAAAGCTCAAGAACGGTCATTTCCTTGACCGCAGCAACCATTTCTTCTACAGACATTTTAGCCATTTTATTTTAATTACCCTCCATTTGTTGTATTCTTGCATTTAATGCGTAAACTATGCCCAACATAGGGCTGGAAAGCGCCTGTACCAGGCCGACAATCGGTCCTTGCAGTCCACCCAGCACTTTTGCCACCAACTCACCCTTTGTAGGCAATGTAGCCAAAATATTAACCTCGCCGTCACTAAGCCAGCGGTCCTCAAGGAATCCGCCCCTGACAGTCATGCCGACACCGGACGATGAAATAAACTGGGTCAGCACACGCGCCGGGGCCGATACGTCGTCATATCCCAACACAACGGCATTAGCGCCGTCAAAATGGGTTGACAGAAAATCAAGTCCAGCCTCCTGAGCGGCACGGCGCATCATGGTGTTCTTTACAACCTTGAACTCCAGATTGGCATCGCGCAACTTATGTCGCAGATTAACGATCTCAGGCGTTGGAACGCCCTGATAAGTCGTAACCACACCAGCCGTAGACTTGCCCAGTACTTCACTGATGGCAGAAACCACACCGGGTTTAGCTTCTTTTTTCACCTTATCACCTCCTTGTATACAAAAGTCCTCGCGGCAATCGCGAGGACTTCAAAAAGCATAACAATACTGCTACGAAATTTGTTATCCTCGGCAGGCCGCATGATTAAGTTCGCCTTGTGGCAAACACCCGCTGTCTTAGGACATCCGAATTATTAAATTACCTAAGCTGTAGTCATAGACTCAGCCAGTTTAACAGCCAAAGGAATACCGGGACCCATGGTGGTCTTCATGGTAACGCTCTTGATGTACTGCCCCTTGGCACCGCTTGGCTTGGCACGTACAATAGCCTCCATTACAGCGCCCATGT
>Ga0123356_10007492_pt1 | contig 10886 bp, 3 predicted proteins | sample TergutEmb28metaG_2_FD_92546 | JGI IMG/M metagenome (GOLD analysis project Ga0123356, IMG submission 92546) | Embiratermes neotenicus P3 segment gut microbial communities from Petit-Saut dam, French Guiana - Emb289 P3 | ecosystem: Host-associated > Arthropoda: Insects > Digestive system > Gut ... | reverse complement strand
TCTCTCTCTCTCCCACTCTCCCACTCTCCCTGTCTCTGAACTGGTCCGCTCTTGGACCGGCTCTCGCCATTGCGGGCGTTTTTTTCCTGTTCTTGTACGTACACGAATTTTTGAGCCTGATGGGGCAATGGTATTCCGATTCAGGATGGAGCCACGGATTCGTTGTGCCGTTGATCAGCGCGTTCTTCATCAGTATCAAATGGGACAAGCTTCGTCTGCTCACGCCGCGGTTTTCCATGGCGGGGCTGTTCGTGCTGCTGTTGGGGGTCGTTGGACAGGTCTGTTTCCGTGCCACTGGCACCGATCACATGTCGAAGCTGAGCATGCTCGTTGTGCTCCTGGGGGTGTCGCTGTTCGTGTTCGGGTGGGAGTACATGAAGGTGCTGTGGCTCCCGATTGCTTTTTTGATCTGCGCGATTCCGCTTCCGATGCCGATCTATGTCGCGCTGACAACGAAGTTGCAAATCATCGCCGCGGAGGTCGGCCTGCTGATCCTGACGCTCATCGGCCTTGAGGCGGAGCTCAACGGCACGATCATCAACGTTTTCCGCGATGGCGTCGCTGTTCCGATGAACGTCGAACTGGCCTGCAGCGGGATGAAGATGTTGGTGGCATTTTTTGCGTTGGCGATCGCGCTGGCCTATTCAACGAATCGTCCGATCTGGCAGAAGTTGTTCTTGGCCGTCTGCGCCCTGCCGATCGCGATCTTCTGCAATGCCATGCGGGTCGCAGCCACTTCCGTACTGGTCGTCTACGTCAGCGAAGGATGGGCGAAAGGAAGCGCTCACGCCTACTTCGGCATGCTGATGTTGATCCCGGCGTTGTTCCTGCAGCTGTGCATCGCGTGGGTTCTCGACAAGATTTTTGTGGAAGAGAAAGACGAGCAGGCTGAGAAGGGGGGAGCTTCGTGAGTCAACCGCTGCCAGCCGTTTCCGCCGCTGCTTCCGCGGTCATTTCGCGTCAGACGCTGATCCGCATCGCCATTGCCGCCGGGTTGATCCTCGCGGGCATTATCTCCATGAGCACCCTGCAGGCGGCATGGAAGCTGACGTTCAACAAGCCTCCCAAGCCGCTGCCGTATGGGCGGCTTGACGTCCTGCCTCGCCAGCTTGCCATGGGTCGGTACGTGCAGGATGGAACCGACGAACTGATCGACGAGAGCGAAGCGGAAGTTCTCGGAACCAACGACTACCTGATGCGTACCTACCACGACAGCCAGAAGAACATCAACGATCCGACGCGGGTATTGCGATTGAACATGAACTATTACGGCACCGGCGGCGCGACGCCGCACGTGCCGGAGATATGCTGGGCTGCCGCGGGCATGAAGGAGGCGGTTCGCTTGCGTGTCGTGTTCGACATTCCCGACGTCCGCCGAAAGGACGGCAGCACGATCACGCTCCGCGCCCAGATGATCAGTTTTATTCCGCCGGGCGAAAAAGAAGATCCCAAGCGTCTCAAAAACGTCGCGTATATTTTTAACGTCAACGGTGATTACGTTGCGACCCCCCGTGAGGTCATCAGCCGGTTTTGGAAGGCCACCAACAAGTACGCCTTCAACACGAAGATCGAGGTGACCGTGGGGCATTCCAACGAGTTTTGTTCGCAGCAGGAAGCTCAGGCCGCGGTCGCTGATTTTTTCCGCGGAACCATCGTGCAAATTGAGGATGTCCTGCCCATGTCCGACTCCGATCCGGCCTCGTCAGAGGCCGGTGCGACAGCGGGCCTGGGCATCAGCCACTAGAGAGGTTTTATTCCATGGCACGTCGCGTCAATACACGTTTCGTTGTTTTTCTTTGCCTCGGGTTATGCCTGATCATCGCGATGGTCGGCGGCATCATCATGTACACCCGCCACATCGACCGTGATCCCGTGCGGAACATGGCCAAGGCCGATGAAGCCGAGAAGGCCGGCCGCATGCGAGAGGCCTTGCGCTTCTACGAGAAGGCCAGCACTCAGCTGAACAAGACCCGCAGTCCCGGCGCTGATGAGTTGTGCACCAAGATCGGCGACATGGCGCTGGCTCTTTCGGCGACCGACGATGTGGATGCTTTGGAAGCCGAGGCTCTTTACAACCGCGCCATGCACTACTGGAACCTCGCGCTCCAGCAGAACGCTCGTCATCTGCCCGCCATAGAGAAGCTCGTCGAAGAGTATTACAAGAACGCGATGTTCTATCGTCATCTGACGCATTGGACTCAGTTAGCCCAGGAAGCCAAGAACCTGACCGACCTGAATCCCGATCATCAGAACGGTCATACCTATCTCGCCACGGCGAAGCTGAACCTCGCGATGCTCAGCAGTTCCAAGCAGCAGTTCGATCCGGCAGTCCTGGAGGAAGTAGAAGAGCTGATTAAAAAGGCGATGGAGCATGATCCGACTTCACGACCGGTGGTGTTGCAGTCGCAGTTGCTGGGCTTGAAGGCGGTGTTCGCGACGCAGGGCAGCCTGGCGCGGCAGGCCAAGGAGTACAGCGACGCCTCCATGAACGTGCTGGTCGAGTGTCTTAAGAAGTTCCCGAACGATACTGACGCGACGGAACTGTTGGCGATGACACTCATGCGTCAGCGCCAGAACGCCGAGGCGATCAAGCTGTTGGTCGATACGTTGGCGGTCAATCCGGACGACAGTCGGTTGGGCGAGCTGCTTTCTCGTTTTTATGCCGCGATGAACCAGGGCGTCAAGGCTGAAGAAACGCTCAAGCGAGTCGTCGCCGCCAATCCGAAGGATCCTGATTCCCACATGCGTCTGGGCATGTTCTACCAGGGCCAGCAGAAGATCAATGAAGCGATCGAGGCGTTCAAGCAGGTTCTGGCCAATCCCGCCCAGGGCGGCGGTATTTTGGTTGTGCAGAACCGCATGCGAGAGAACACCGCGACGTTCGGGATCGCGTGGCTCTACATGGATGCCGCCGAACGTGCGGAAGGCGGCGTCAATGGAACAAGAGGCACGGAATTCATGGCCATGTCCGAACAGTACGTCGGACGACTCCGTTCCAACGCCCGGACCGACCGCAACATGCTCGAACTCCTCGATGGCCGTACACAGTTCATGAAGAACAACATCGACGAAGCGATCAGATACCTCAAACGCGCCAACGCCTGGTACGAATCTCGCCCGTTGTCGCTGGAATGGCGTTACACGAAGAGCCTGTTGGCGATGGCCTTCAACAAGAAACGCGAATGGGGCCTTGAACAGTTCTACCTCGACGAGTACCTCAATCAGTATCCGCGTCAGGCATCCTTCCTGTTGCGTAAGGGTCGGAGCCTGGTGCAGGTCGCTGAATTTGACAAGGCACTCGCGACGGTTGACGGGCTCATGAAGGGCTCCGAGTTTCATCCGCCGGAGATCGTGACCGAGGCGAAGAAAGTCGCCGCCGTCGCTCATCGCGGTTTGGGCAATATCAAGATGTACGAAGAGCTCATGGAGCAGATCATTCGCGAATCGAACAACGCCTCGGCTGGCATTGCGCTGGCTAACAACTTCATGGCCAGCGGCGACCTCGACCGGGCGATGGAAGAGATCAACAAGGTTCTGGTCCAGTTCCCCGACGACGAACGAGCGTTGATGCTGGGCGTGATGATCCATTTGCGTCAAGAAGGCCCCGATCACAAGGCCGCCGCCACCACGCTGCTCGACCGCGGCCTGGCAAAGTATCCAAATAACGCCCAATTCCAGTTCCTCAAGGGCCGGATGGAGAGTTCCGAGACCGATCCGTCCCAGATTCAGGAGAAAGCAGCGAGCGTCATTGAAGACGATTATGCAAGGAACATTTACCTTGCGCAGGTTTTCATGGCCCGTCCCGACCGCCTCAAGGCGCTGGATTCCTTTTCCAAGGCCGCCGCGGCGCTCGAACAGAGCGGTAGTCCCGAGGAGATTCGCGACAAGATGGCGAGCCTGAACGACCAGGCGTTTGCGTTGTCTCTTTCGACCGCTGCCGAGGGGAGGCGTGTGGTCGATATGGCCCAGCGCGCCAACTTCAATGCCGTTGACGATGCCGCCAAGGAAGCCGTCCAGGCCGAGAAAACACGTGGCGAAGCGCTCATCAAGAAAGGCATGGAGCAGGCCCAATTGTACGCCCAGAAGGCCGAGCGTCTGAACCTCGACGGCGTCAACGGCAGAATCTATCAGGGCCGACTCTTGTTTATGAACCCTGCCACGCGATCGCAGGGGCTGACGCTCCTGGAGCAGGCTGTCCAATCGCAGCCGGACAATACTGTCGCCCACACCGTGCTCGGCGGAGCGTATGTCGATGTCGGCCGGCTTGACGAAGCGCTCAACGAATTCCAGACCGCGATCAATCAGAAGCCCGACAATCTCTTCGCACTCATCAGCGCGATTGATTTGTTGATCCGCAAGGGCGAGCGAAACCGAAACGACGAGGCCAGTTATGAGCGAGCCCGCAAGTATCTCCGCGACGCCATGCAGTTCTCCCCAAAAAATCCGCAGCTCAAGCGATTCAACGACCTGATCGGCGACGTGACTGCGGGCATTCGGAGCCGCGAAGAGATCCGCCAACGCAATCCCGACGATGACGATAACACGTTCCGGCTTGCGGGCCTGTACGACCGCCGAGCCCGCGCGGTCGGCGCGACAAATCATCAGGCTGACACCGCCAAAGCGATCGAACTGCTCAAACTGTTGTTCGACAAGAGGAAGAACAGTCTGCTCGTGGGCAATCATCTCGCCCGGCTTTATAATGACCTGAAGCAGCCTGAGAACGGTAAAACGGTCTACGAAACGCTCCTGATGAACGACGATCTGCTGCTCCGGTATGACACGTTGCTTGCCTACGGCGACTATTCCGCATCGCTCCAGTTGTACTCCAACGCGTTGTCTCTCTACCGCGAAGCCGCCGCGAACGAACCGCCTGGCCGCGAGGGGGCGATGGCCCGTATCGCCGACCTGCTCTTCGATCTCGACGACATGTCCGGCGCCGAGGTCGCCTACCGGCAGTTCTTTGAACGCAACCGCGATCCGCGTGCCCAGCGAAGGTTGGTACAGGTTTTCATCAACCTCCGCAAATTCGATCTCGCACAGGCCCAGATCGACGATATTCTGAAGATTTATCCCAAGGACCTCGACGCTCGCATTCTCTCGGCCTATTCGCTGGTCGTGCAGGCCAAGTTCGCCCAGGGCATCGAAGCGTTCAATGTCATTTTGAAGGAACATCCCGGCAACTTCGACGCGATGTACTATCGCGCTCTGGCGCATTACATCAACCGAAGCGACCTCAGGCAGGCGACCGACGACCTGTTGACGATTCGCAGCAGGGGCCTTGAGCTTCGGAGTTCCAACCGGGCGATGCTGCTGGTGAATAGCCGTCTGCTACTGGCTCGCGTCCATCGTCTCGCCGGCCGGTATGCCGAGTCTGCGGACGAGTATATGGACATCATCAATACCCTGGCGGACAGGTCGCCGATGCCGCGGATTGAGTACGCTCGGTTCCTGCTGATGTTGGCGGATGTGTTCTATCGGATTCAGCCGGAGAACACCAGCAGCTTCGCCCAGGACATCCGCGTGGCCCGGCCTGTCGAGCGCATGATCGCATTGCTCCAGGACTCCAAGGAGAAGATCCCCGGCCAGCCTATGTGGTTCGCGCTGGAAGGCCAGCTCCGCAGCCTTGATCCGCGCCAGGCCGCCGCCGCGCAGCAATGCTTCCTGGAAGCCTTTAAGCTCTCGCGCGATCCGGAGATCGCCACCTTGTACCTCAATTCGCTGTTGGAGACACGGAATTATCCGGAGGCCGTGAAGGTCGCCTCGATGCTGATCGCGAATCCGCCCCGTGGCTCGGCTCCTTACGGTGAATACTTCGTCAAGCGCGGCATCGCCTACGCCGGTGATGACAAGCCCGCCGAATCGCTCGCCGATTTCAAGCAGGCATTGGCGATGGCGTCGCAGAGCCTCAACCTGCACATGAACGTATCGCGCCAGGCGATTGCCGTGCTCAGGGACACGATGGTCGCGGAGCTTCAGGCCCGCGTCGCGGCAAAGCCCGACGACTATTTCGCTATCGTCGTCCTCGCCGAGTACTCCCTGGGCAGTGGCAAGTTCGATGAAGCGATCAAGCTCCTTGCCCCGCTCCCGGCGAAAATCACCGCACAGGGCGACCGCGACCTGGTTTTGCGAACATTGGCGGCGGCAAAATATCACGTGAAAGATTTCGCGGGAGCTTCCAAAGACTACCGTGAATTGCTAAAAATAAGCACAGATGATATGAATGGATACCGGGCTGTTCAGTCGGACGACATTCAGGCGTTGAACAATTTCGCGTTTATGTTGGCTGAAGACCTGAAACGCCCGGAGGAGGCCTTGATACTCGCTGAAAAAGCGATGAATATTCTCAAAAGTGGTTCCATCGATGTCGCTTTCGTCAATAACGGGAACATTTACGACACCTACGGCTGGATCAAGTTCCTCAACGGCGATATTGAAGACGCAATCTTCCAGCTCAGACAGGCGGTCCAGATCGAGTCGTTCCCGACGGGATACCTGCATCTGGGCATCGCGCTGGCGAAGGACAACCAGCGGCAGGCGGCCCGCCAGGCGCTTGAAACAGGCATTAAGCTGGCAAAGGAACGTCGCGATCCGACCCTTAAAGAACTTGAGGCGGCGCTCGCGGAAGTGAATAAGTAAAGTCGTCCTATATCCGACTTCGGCTACCGGCCTTTTTGGCCGATGAGTAGTTCGTGGTCCTCACAATGAACAGAGGTCTCTTATGAGCCAAATTCCCCATCCGACTGGTCCTGCCCGTACTGGTACAGCTCCCAATACGCCGGACATTCTTTTCGTCCTCAGACGCTATATCTGGCTGCTGATCGCCGGTGCCCTGATCGGCACCATGATCGGAGGCGGGTTGTACGCGTGGCTTCGCAAGACGGATCCGAAGTACACTGCGCAGGTGATTTTCCAGGTGCTCCCGCTGCCTCGGAATCCGGCCACATCAGGATGGGGCACAGATGCCACTATTGACGGCGGCGATATCAATCGCTTCGTGAAGCGGCAGGTCCAGTACATCCTCGGCTCGACCTCCAACGTCCTGACTCGCGCGCTGCTGGTTGATGAGTTCACCAGCAGCCAATGGCTCCGCGACAATGCCGCGGATTCCAAGTCCGCCCTCCGTGAAGCGATCGGCGTGTCGTCGATTCCGCTCTCGGATCTCTTTACGCTGAGCTTCACATGCTCGAATCCGCGAGAAGCGAAGATCCTTGTGGATGCGTTGGCGGCGATCTACCAGAACAATCTGCGGACGGACAACAACATTTTCAACACGCAACGCCTCGAAGGCTTGAGCAAGTCGATGGAGAAGCAGCGGAACATCGTGTTGAATCTCGAGACGAAGCTTGTGGATTTCCGCAAGGCTCGCGATCTCGACGCCATTGGTGCCCGCCGGGCCATCCAGATCAAGGTCCTTGACGAGCTGAACATTCGTGTTCTTGAGGCCCAGGCCATCGAGACGGCGTTGAAGGCCAATCTCGAAAGCGTTCAACGGCAGGTTGCTGACGGAACCTTCACGCTCCCCTCCGGCGAAGAGATGCGTGTTGAAAACGATCCGCATCTGCAGCGGCTGTTGTCAGCGAAGCTGGCGCTGGAAGTGGAAAAAGAGGTCGCCAGCAGTACGGTTGGTGACGGTGGCGTGACGGTCAGGAACCTTCAAACGCGTCTGGATGTGAATTCCCGTCATGCCGCCGAACGGCGTGAGAAGCTTGCCAGCGAAGCTGCGGCGCGAGTTCAGGCAGATGCGGAATCCCGCTACCGCTCGGCGTTGTCCACGCTGCAGTACTACGACGAAGCCCGCAAGGCCAAGAACGCCGAGATCCAGGACATGGACGTCTGGCTTCACCTGGCCAACCGGATGACGGAGGACATCAACGCCCAGAAAGAGATTCTCACGGGCATTGTGAAGAACGTCGCGGAGCAGGATCTTCGACGCAATACTGACGATACACGTATCCACCAGTTCAGCGGCCAGGCTGTTGTGCCGTCGGCTCCTTCGTCGCCGCTCTGGTATCGTTTTTGGGTTCCCGGCGGTTTCCTGATCGGGCTGGGGCTTACCTTTAGTCTTGTTTACCTCTTCGAGATGACCAACACGCGGGTCCGTTCGCCGATCGACCTGACAAGGACGCTGCAGCTTCCGATGCTTGGTTTTGTGCCGGACCAGCAGGACGATTCCGCCGTCACGGGCGACCTGTCGACCGCGATCCGCACATCGCCTAACTCGATGATTGCCGAATCCTTCCGTCAGATTCGTGGTCGGCTGATCTCGCAGGCGGATGGAACGCCTGTCAAGACGCTGTTGGTAGCGTCGATCGCCCCCGGTGGCGGCTCGACGACGATCGCCAGCAACATCGCCAACGGCATGGCGCTCAACGAAATGCGCGTACTTCTCGTCGATGCGAACTTCTATCGGCCCGGCCTGGATCGGATCTACCAGGGCATGCCTGAGGTCGGACTTGCCGACGTCGTCGCCAATCCATCGCTCCTTGATGAGGCCGTCATTGAGAGCGACCAGATGCCCGGCCTCTACGTCATGGGCCCCGGCACCATTACCCGCGGGACCGCTTCCGAGCTGCTCGAGAGCAGGGCGTTCCGTGAGGCCATTGATAAGCTCAAGGGCCGTTACGATATGGTCATTTTTGACGGTGCACCGTTGAGCTTGGTTTCCGATTCGATCACGCTCGGCGGGCGCGTCGATGGCGTTATCGCGGTCGTCCGGGCTGGCGTTACACGCGGTGCAGTCGCTCGTGTCCGCGAGCAGCTCCGCCACGCAAAGGCTCGCCTGCTGGGCGTTATCCTCAACGCCGCCCAGGTGCACGGCGCGGGTTACTTCAAGGAGAACTACCGTACCTTCTACGAGTACTCCAGCAAAGGCAAGCGGACCACGAGCGTCAACTAATAGAAGCCAAAAGCCAGAAGTTTTTAAGGCGGGTCGTTTCGGCGACTCGCCTTTTCTTTTTAGTCGAACGCCAACCACCACGCTACCGCGGGGTGCTCCTTTTCACTTTTAAATTTTAACTTTTAACTTCTTGATTTAGGGTGTTGCTCCGCGTTGCGGTAAGGTAACATACTCACATTCTCACTTCTTGTTTCTTGCTTGGAGAACGCTATGGCTCGCAATCTGTGGAAAGAAATCGCTCTTGTCGGATGTGTGGCGGCGACGGTGGGACTGATGGCTTCATGCCAGCAGGCGCTTGCGCCGGAGAAGGTCGGCATCGTGAGTCAGTTGAAGGTGCTCTCGGAAAATACGGGGAAAGGCTACGTCTGTGAAGACGTCTCAAGCCCGGAAGCGTGGAAGCAGACGTATATCAAGAAAGGCATGACTGACGAAGAAAAAGCCATTGCGATCTGGAAGACGGTCGTGAAGTATCGCCACCAGGACTCACCGCCGAGCGAGAAGCGGCAGACCGGCTGCGTACACGATCCGATCAAGACGTTCAATGTTTACGGTTACGGCATGTGCTGTTGTGCGGCGAGCAATCTGCAGGGGCTGGGGCGTTACATCGGGATGCCCGCGCAGGGCCGCATGATCACGCAGCATAGTGTTTCGGAATTGTGGTACGACGGTGCGTGGCATCTGTTCGACCCGTCGCTGATGAATTATTTCCGCAACGCCCAAGGCAAGATCGCCAGCGTCAACGAGATCAACGAGAGCATTAAGCAGTGGCGAAAAGATAATCCTGGTATTGTTGAGAATGCCAATGGAGGATGGGATGGCGTCAAGCTCAAGGCGTTTTCGAAAGATGGCGGCTGGAAGAAGGGGCCGACGGTTCTGGCGACGGCAGAGCCGGGCATGTACAGCGAAACCGCCCCCGGCGGCGTCAATGGGGCAGGCTGGCATGGATGGTGGTCGACCATGCAGGAGTACGGAAAGATCTCGCAAGCTGAGAACGCTTTCGGTTACACGCCCGACGGGGCCGGCAAGAAGACCATCGGCGTCTTCGACTACGGGGCACAGATGGGCTACAAGGTGAATGTGCAGTTGCGAGAGGGCGAAAAGATCACGCGTAACTGGTCCAACAAAAACCTGCACGTCAACATGAAAGGCTACGGCGGAGCGCCTGGCATCATGGACCCCAAGCGGATCGGTGCGCTCAAGTACCAGCAGACATATCTTGGCGACAAGTCACCGGGCCGTGTTGGTAACGGCGTGCTTGAATATGATGTGCCACTGGAGACGGGAGCGTTCCGCAAGGGAGCGTTCGTGGCGGAGAATCTTCAGAGCAAGAGCGAAGGGGCGGCGTCTGCCGTGGCTGTCAAGGATGGCGCGAAGGACGGCGTGTTGGAGATTCGCATGCCGACGAGCTACAACTTCATGGCGGGCCATATCGACGTGTCTCCCGTGGTTGCCGCGGGGGGATCGGTGACGGTGTTCTTCAGTCAGAATCATGGGATGGATTGGACGGAGATTGCGAAGTTCGAGCAGACCGGCGATCAGAAAGTCGATATCAGCAACAACGTGTTCAATCGCTATGACTATCGGTTGAAGTTTGTGCTGAAGGGTGCAGGGACGGGCCTGAATGGTTTGAAGATCGTGAACGACATTCAACATTCGCAGGCGGTGATGCCGTTGATTTTCGAAGGCGAGAACAAGATTTCTTTCTCCGCCGGCCAGCAGGAGGGCACGATCACATTCGAAGGCCACATGTCTGACGAGAAGTATCTCCACGTCATGAACTACCATCCGAAGCTCGACGGCCTGGGCAAGAACAATCTTGCCGTGCTCAGCGGCAAAGGGACGGCGATCTTCACGATGAAGACGCCCGGCGACATCACGCGATTCCGCATGAACGCCCACTATCGAGCCCGCGATTATCCGGCGGTCTATACCGATCTGAAGTCCGACAAGCTGCGAGACTACTATGACATCGACGTTTCGTTCGATGCCG
>Ga0123356_10007491_pt1 | contig 10887 bp, 8 predicted proteins | sample TergutEmb28metaG_2_FD_92546 | JGI IMG/M metagenome (GOLD analysis project Ga0123356, IMG submission 92546) | Embiratermes neotenicus P3 segment gut microbial communities from Petit-Saut dam, French Guiana - Emb289 P3 | ecosystem: Host-associated > Arthropoda: Insects > Digestive system > Gut ... | reverse complement strand
ATCCATTTCATGTCGGCGCCCGTAAGCGGTGCATGTTTTTCTATGGCAACCTACCGGAAAGTATGATTCGGGAACGGTTTACGGATGCACGCAAAAAGCGCCGGTGCATATTTTTGAGGGGTTGGAGATTGATTTGGGGGAGGTGTTTGGAGGGTAGCTTGAGTTATGCTCGTAGGGGCGCAAAGGGGGAAAGATTTTTCTCTATGCGTGTCTTTGTGTGAATTAAATGCAAATAGCTGCTTTTGCTATTCAATACGCTCAATCGAAAATAATGAAATAGAAGTGTTACCTCAAATATTAATAAATCATCAATCTTCCTTCTCAGTCTCTTTTTTCTCAACATCCCTCTTCTCTACTTCTTTCTTCTCAATTTCTTTTTTCTCAGTTTCTTTCTTTTCAACTTCTTTTTTCTCGTTATTTTCAATTCCTTTTCTCGCAGCATTATCTAATAATTCTTGTTGTTTACTTGCATCAGATTCTAACTGTCTTGCTCTATTGCCGAATTGATAATTTTTATCAGGCTTGTCAAATATATCTCGATTATCAAAATCTGCTTTATTTGTTGCCTTCTCAACTTCTTTCCATTCTTTAGCCTCTTTCTGTTTTTCGTTTATTTCTTTTTGTTGCGTATCATAAATTTTCTTTTGTGAATCATTTAACTTATCTCGCTCTTCTTGAGAAATTTGGGCATTTGCACTAATTCCACAGCCAATTAAGGCTACTAAAATAATCAAAATCTTTTTCATTAAAAATCCCTAATACGTGTCGGGCGCAACTTTTTAATTAAAATTTTTTGTGCATTAATTTTTTTTCAAATACATTACCGTACTAACCAAGTTGTATTATAAGTGGTTGGTTGTTGGTTATTTCCAAAAGCCACGCCAATGTCGCGCCAAGCTTGGATGCGTTGCGATTCGAGATTCACGCCATCTTGATAGATTTTCATTACAAATTTCCAATCGTCCAATACTTTGCCTTTAATTTCTGAGTACAGATTTTGCGCTTCGCCATAGCAACGTGCATCGGGATAGATATAATTCAAGAATGTACCGGCTTTCTGCGCTCCTACAGAATTTTGCTCCGCAGCCCAGGCGCTTTTAGCGTGAGCTAAATTTACATCACACAAATAATCAATATATTGTTGAAAAATAGTTTGTGCTTCTAACAAAGATTTAGTATAACAATCGGGAACTGCTTCGGGAATAGAGGTTAGCAAATACAAAGCCTCTTCAAAACCTCTTTGTCCCGCTAAACTTTTAGCTTTATTGATAATATTGTCACATTGCGCCACATAATAGTCAATAATTTTTTGTTTTCCTTTATCTACAAAATCTTTAAGCTTAGGAGAGTTGGCGCTAATGTTTTTAATAGCATCAATATATGCCTTGTTATCATTGGCGCCTACTCCTTTACAACTGATGGTTGTGCTGGCAAAAATCTTTTGGTCGAAATAATCCGCCACATAAAAAGTGACATCCAAGTTTTGTGCAATTTGTTGTGGTGGACCTGGTACAATATCTTTGGTCATTACCGAAGGAATTGCCGTGATAAAAAATCTTCCAAACCCCTCAAAGGCAGCTACTCCATTTGCCGCAGCTACTTGAGTTAATTTATTGGTTAATACAATTTTTGCTGCATCGGGAAAACCGTCTATTTCGTCGGGAACAATCACAGACACTACAATAGCAGAGGGATCGTTTTTAGTTTGGGCTTGTAGTAAACCCATTCCCATAATTATAGCAACCATCGTTGCAAATATTACTAAGTTTTTTTTCATTTTTGTATATTTTAATGATTAATAAATATTTATACTACTTTTCGCCAATCACCAATATTCCTTCTCCAAGTCCGCGAGTCATCACCTTTGAGGTGATATTACATTTTGCTCTCAGAAAACGACTCATTTCTCTAACAAATCCTTCGGTATCCATAGCTTTCCCCTTCGCATCATAAAGAGGGATTCTCACTTGTTCGAAATAGATAAAGTTTGAAGATCCATCAGACTTGTTATATCTTCCCGATACGGTATTTGCAGCCATCCAGTCATCAATAATTTCAGCGAGTTCATAACCATCATATTCGGTTTCCAAGTCAATATCCGAACCATTATCAAACACCCGGATATTCACTCTCACTTCTCTTCCGTTGGCGAAGAGGTCGTCGAAATGAGCTTGTAATCTAGCATTAAAGTTGTCGAGATGAGACAGCACAGCTTCTTCCAACAAAACCGATACTTCTGAAGAAAATGAAGGAGCGCCGGTGCCTGTTGCGCCGGCAATCTGTTTGTCGGTATAGGCATCTATCCCTTGCAAGTTAAAAGTAACTGATTTTTTGGGACCTGTTGTATTTATTGTCCAGGTTAATTGCATAATAATATCTGCCTTAGCTATTCTTTTGATCCTGTCTAACGGGCTTTCCGCCAATTCAGAACCTGATTTGCTGGTAGTCATATTGTCCTCAGCAGTACGTTGTTCAACGGATTTCAGCACTGATTCCAAAGTTTTAAGAGGGAAACCTCTGTCTGCCATTAAATTATTGATAGTAGATATTACCAATAGCAGGTCTGGGTCTGTTTGAAGCGCTTCTTTATAATTCGGAATTTTTTGGGTAGTTCCCATATTGTCAAATGTCATCACATAGCCATTTTGAGTACACCAAACATCAGAGGGAACGATCATGATAGTGGGTTTTTTGGCTTGCCCAAACAAGCTGACTGTCAAAAAGAAGGCTGTTAATAATAATAAGATTTTTTTCATTGCATTAGGGTTTTAAAATGTTATCTTGTATTAATTTTTCTCTTAGTTCTGCATGTTTTACACGAACAATTACGCCGTATTTTATTTCGGCATCAGTACGTTGTCGTTTAGAGGTGCCGAATCTTTTGTCTTTGTTATTCACAAATTTACTATAAGGTCCTTTATCAACAAAAAACTTGTTGAAATAGTCTCTGTATTTATCATACGCATTCACTTCGGTGAGTATGGGTTTCATTTGGCAGCCGCCTCTGCCTTTGGTAATTCCTTTAAAGATAACATCTCTAACGGCGTTTTTTCGGGCTTGCTCCATAGCATCTACCTGGCTTCTGCCCACTCCCCATGCACGCAGGGTATATGAGCCATCCAATTCGGTGCCAAGACATTCTGTTTCATAAGTGTAGTAAGCGCCTAACTTATTGGTGGTATTACACGACATAATGAAAGCGCATAATACACAGCTGAAAATAATAATAATTTTTTTCATAATAATTACAATTTAAAGATTTAAAGATTTAAAGATTTAAAACCCACTTGATAGCCCTTTGATAATGCCGGCGGCTTCAAGGTCTTTGCGCAATTGATCTTTTGCAACAGAAACTACAACGCCAACTTTATATTCATTCCCTACTTTTACCATCTCTCTGCCTCCGCTCACAGATACATATTTCATATAATCTCCACCTTTGCCAAAAAATTTTTTAAAGAAATCCGACTGCTCCTGCTCAATGGTAGGGTTTGCCGCCATAGGTCTTTGGGAGGTGCATCCGTCAATAGAATTACCGGTAAATCCTTTAAAGATAACACCATGCACTGCATTTTTCTTGGATTGTTCAAATGCAATATCTGAGTTTTTAGCATAGGTCCATACTTTTACTAAATAGGTGCCTTGCACACCGGTTCCTGCGCAGACGAGTTCATAGCGATAAGCTTCCGTTTGTTTATCCGCTTTTTTTTTGTCTTTTTTCGTTTGGGAAAATCCTATAAAACAACATAAGATACAGATGGATGTTAGAATAAATTTTGTTTTTTTCATAAGTGAAAGATTTTGTTAATAATTAATTTTTATGATAAGTGGTTATTTAATTTGCTTTAAAAACATACCGGGTTGCGCTTTGGGATTATCATTAAAAGTTGTGGCATTAATTGGCACTCCGTTATTACCAATTACTATATTCTCCGGTTCATCGCCTGCATTGTAACGGTTATCCCAAACATAGTTTTTACTGGCGGTTGTAGTTCCCACTCTTTCCCATTTGGTACGACCGGTTTTTGGATCTTGCGACATCATCAAAATTTCAAACTTTTCTCCACCTTTTAAACCTTCTTTCATACCAATATGAGCAGTAACAGGGTTACATTCAATAATTGGGACTTTTGGTTTAAACACATCATATTCTTTTTGCAAATTGGCAAAATTTTCGTCTAAATTTCGGGTAACCAATTTTTTTACAACAGTTTCCATTTTTCTATTTTCTTTTGAGCTAAAAGCGCCTGCATTTACCACACTTTTCTCATATTGTACACCAACAAATTCCAATTCAAAACTCATTCTATTAAAAGCATCTTCATCTCCCCAAATGCTATAAAAATTGGCAGCTATGGCATCATTCCATTTTAATTTATATAGAAATGTTTTTGAGAAGACAGTATATCCGTCTTGAATTGCAGCAGCAGCTATTGAAGTAGATAATTGTGCAACGGCACCTACTACTTGACCAATACCTCCTGCATTACTTGCAGCAGAATTTACATTATTTCCAACGGCTCTTAACATATCTGCTATTGGTTTATTGGAGAAAAAATTCAAATCTGTTACAGCAACAAAAGTGTTGTTGATTAATTCTTCGCCCGCGTCTGCAAGTAAAGCAGATCCTCTTACATCTTTTTGAGAAATTTCATATTCTAATTGCGAGGCATTGTAGAGGCCTCTCTTTTGGATAAGCGACATATCAAACATCTTGCCATCTTCCGAACTAAACCACTGTCTTACTAATTGATGGGCGATGTGTTGGTTATCTAATAGTTTTTCTAATTTAGGTCGAATATTTTTAACATCTTTTTTCTGGTCTTTCATCGCTGTAAAAATCGTAGATCGCGTACCGCCTACTTTGATATTTTCAATTTCATCTCTCAATCCATCTATTTGCAACCGGTATGATTTCAATGGCGCTCCATATTTTTTGTCAATCTTTTTTAAGTCGTTGACATAACTTTTAGGCTTATTATCTTTTCTGGCAATTTTTTGTATTTGTTTTAATCGCTTTTGTTCAACTTTGCCAATTATAGCATTATTGGCATATATTTTCTTTTCTATATCTTGAATTTGTTTATTGTCTTTCTTCGACAATGTAATTGCAACGTCTATCAAGCTCAATTTGTTAGCAGGAATTATATGATTGTCATATTTATCAGGGAAAGGGTAGTCATTCCAAGAATTTTTAGCTATTTCCTTAATAGTGCCAACGTTAATATTATTCTTTGTTCCCCATAAAAGATCATCTACTTCTTTAGCTATTTTATCAATATTATCACCACGTTTTTTATACAACTCATTTAGAAAAATATCTTGCGCTTCTTTTAAAGTATTTAATTCAACAATGTTGGAAGTATCTCCTACCATGAGAATTAAAGCAAGGGCACTTCTGCGATATTTCATTCCTTCGTTGTTTTGAGAATATGTGTTTATAGTGGTTGGGGCATATTCAGGAATATATTGTATTTCCGAATTTTCATTTTTGTTCGCATTTGTTGCTTTCGGTATTACAACCTCTTTTTCTTCAGCAAGTTCTTCGGTTTCGTTAAGCGCCTCATTTGTGGACTCTCGCGTAAGAACCTCTTTTTTCTCAATCAGTTCTTCTACTTCTGCCATTTCCTCAAAGGGGTCGGTTTCTTCATCCTCCATTACTTGAATTTTGCAACGTCTTTCGCACATGGCAATTTCCGTACTTACATCGGCATCGGCGTTACATTTGCCGTACTCTTGATAATACTTTTTGGCTTGGCAGTATTTTTTCTGAGACACTAATTCCGCAGCCCGTTGCAGGTAAGTGTTGCAATCTTGGCTGTATGCTGTTGCGGCGCTAAAGCAGAGCAGGGCAAAAATGATACAAATTTTGTTTATGGCTGTTGTCCTAAAAAATTTTGATTTTTTCATAAGCGATATTTTTTTACTATTGTTATTTTATAAGTATTAATTGTATTTTCTTTTATGATTACCTTATTCTAATCAAAACAACATAATCTGATAAAATCTTTATCTTTTCTGTTAATGTTTTATAATAGATTGATCTGTCATCAGGAAGAATAATAGAGGCAGGTAGTACTTCAATCAAATTATTCAAATAAGAAGATTTGATTGCATAATTGACGTTTTCAGAATCAAAATACTCTCTATTTAATCTTGAAGAAGTAATGCCAATTAAATTACCATCATAATCAAAAAGCGGACCTCCGCTATTTCCGGGTTGAATAGGTACTGATATTTGATATACTCTAACATCGCCTTGGATTCCTGTTTTTGAACTAATTTTTCCATCTGTAAATTTAACTTCGCTCCCCATTACACTGGCAAAAGGATAGCCCAAAGCAAAAACATTTGCTCCAACATCTACTATGCTTGTTCGAAAATTGTATGGAATATTTTGAAATGAAGTAAAATTTCTGTCTGAAATTTTTAAGATAGCCAAATCGTTTTGTTTATCGCTTTGAATAACTTGTGCTGCATAATTTACGCGTTCTCCATTTCTGATAAACTCAATTCCTATATCTTCGGCATCCTCTATTACATGGTAATTGGTTGCAATATAGCCTCTTGTATCAATAAAAAATCCGCTTCCATTTCCTTTCCATTCATTTTTCTTAGATGCCTGACTTCTTTCTCTTAGAATATCATCAGATACAAATTCTTTTATTGTAAAGTTTTCTAATATATATTCACCTTGCCCGCCCACTAATATTCCATAGTAATTTCCTCTTAATTGTTTAGCCTCTGTTCTTTCAACAATTTGACCATTAATTGAAAAAATAAATGTATCATCAAATTTTAAAACCTTTAATAGATTTCTGTTATTACCTTTATTAATAGCATCTGATTGCGTCCAATCAGCGATTTGTAGATTAATGCCTTCAAATTCACCGTATATATTATAAGAGCCATCGCCATTAATAATAAAATTATAAAAATTATCCCAATCTTTTAATCCGAAAAAAATCCCATAACCATTATTCTCCGCACCATTAACTTTTTGAACAATAGCTTCAATAGAGTAATCCGATCTTTGGTCCAATGTTATGTAATTTCCTCGTACAGTTAGAACATCTTTAATAGCCTTTAATTGTAATTGGTTATTTGGTAAAATAGTTGAAACATCATCTCTATTTTTTTCTTCCCAAGCCGTTTCATTTCGTATAAAATCCTCCACATAAATTAATGCACCAAATCCATTTTCATCGTATTCTAAGTATTTATTATCTAATAAAATCCCATTTTCAAAAAAAGCTATTAACTTAACTTTTCCTGTACGATACCATTGTATATACATTCCATTTAGAACACCATTTTCATAATCGGCTTCTTGTGCAATTTGCCCGTTTTCATAATAAAAAGTATTCTTTCCATTGATTTTGTTTTTATTGTAATATCTTTTTTGTTCAATTTTTCCGTTTTTATAATACCAGGTTGCTTCACCTTCATTCAAATTTTTTTCTTCGTCATAATAGTCAATATAAACAGCATAAAACTCAGATTGAAGTTGCCCCGTAATATAGTAATCTTTAACAATACCCTGAGGCATGTTTGGCGCTTTATAAGTGATAATTCTGTAATATTGTGCATCTTTTCGTTGACAGCGCTCCCAATTTTCATTAAAATATTCTGTAACTCTTTTTCCTAATTCTGGTTTATATCCACTTTTAGAGTCATATTCGGTTTCTTTACTCGCCGTTACCTGAGTTTTACAAAGCCTTTCGCACATTGCAATTTCCGTGCTTACGTCAGCATCGGCATTGCAATTCCTGTACCTTTGATAATACTCTTTGGCTTCGCAATATTTTTTCTGAGACTTCATTTCCGTAGCCTGTCGCAGATAGGTGTTGCAATCCTGGCTGTATGCTGTTACGGCGGTGAGGCATATTAGAGCAAAGGTGGTTAGCCTTCTACGCAGGCGAGTTTGAGAGCGAAGTAGCGTATTGAACAGTAGCCTGAGGCTACTGCTTAGATATGTGTGCTCTCTACGAGAGTTTTTTAGCTCGTCATTAACAAGAAAGTAGTTTCTATATCGTTGTGTCATATTCATTGCGCTTGATATGTTTATTTTAATTGCATACTATTTATTTCCGCCAATGGTTTGTACCCATGAAACGCCAATGCCGAGATTGAGTCCTTGCGAGATGCTGTATTCTTTTGCTTTGAAAGAATTTGAAAATTGCCAAAAGGGTGCCTTAAAAGAAAGATTGACCTTTAGCAAATTGCTCTTATTCAATGCAAATAATGCTCCTACTCTGCCAAATATGCCGAAATTGAATGATTCAAATCTGCTCGCTTCAAAATCGCCGTAATAGTCATAGTGATCCATTTTAATATTAAAATACTTTTCGCCATAACGACCTGAAACATTTGCATTAACTTTATTCGAATACAAGGTGAATTCTCCAAATACTCCCAACTCACATGATAGAAAAATTGTTTTTTTTTCTGGTTTTGTTAGTTGATAAAAATATTGTACACTTAAAGGAATTGAAATTGAAAAAATGTTGATTTCTAATTTTTCGAGTGAGATTATTCGCGAACAACTGTCACCGTCTAAATCAATAGTTGAATATTCCGGACAATTATTGTTGAATTTGTGATGATATATATTCAAATCTAACCCTACGTTAGCAAATAGTGATGATTTTTCTTTATGGAAAAATTGTTTACCATAAAATGCCGACAAAGAAATTGCATACGTTTCTTCCATATTTATTTCTACACTATCAATTCTCAATTTATTTCCAAAAGCAAACGGGCTGAAATTTATACCTGCCCCAACAATATCTTTTTTAAACCTTTGAACTTTATAATGATAATAGCGTTCATCGGTTTCATTTTTTGCAAGTTCGCTTTTAGAATAGGCAAAGGTTTTATTGAAGTCAACCACTTTCATTTCTTCAATTTTCCATTCATTTTCAGGGAAAATGCGACTATGGTATTCTTTATCCCACGCTGCAACTGTTTCGCCCGATTTTGAGAGCAAAGGCATATTTTCTTTATTTTCAATAATAAAGAACTCTTTCAACGGATTTTCAACTTCTATGCTTACAATTTCGGCGTTGTAATAGACTTTGTTGTTGCTATTGTAGTATTTGTCCATCTCAATGGTCATGGTGTAATGAAAAGTCCATTCGGGGTATCTCATTTCGGTTTGGGTTCTAAATTTTGTGGTTTGGGTAAAATAGCATTTAACTTGCCATCTATCGCCAATTGAAACGGGATCTCCTATTTTAAAGTCACTGAAAACAGGATAGATCCGTTTCAGGTTTTCCCTAAAGTTTTTAAAATAGTTTTTGGGGGTTAATTGCTCCGTGGTATTTTCGGGGATAATGTCGTTGTAAAGCGTGGCATCTTTGCTGAAGAGCGTCAGGAAATTATCTTCCGTATAGGCGCTTGTGCTGTGCAGCCCCTGTATTTGCACTTTGTAATTTTCGTACAATTGAAAGGCAGTATTTTTAATACGTCGTGTTTCGGTAGCAGATTGAGAAAATGCCGAAACGCTTGCCATAATGATTGCAGCCACTGTTAATATACTTTTTCTCATTCTATTACAATTTTAGAGGTTAATACTTCATTATTGGTTTGCACTACAAGCAGATAGATGCCGACAGGGAAATTCAAGTAAAACTCCATAATTTCGCCATTTCGGTAATCGGCAAACTGTTTCGATAGGAAGGTTTGACCGAAGGTGTTGAGGAGCAAGACAGAGAAAGTACCTTTGAGGTCTTTATTTATGGTGACTGATAGGTGGTGTTGGGTGGGGTTGGGGTAGGCGGTGATTTTGGGGGATGGAGAAAATTTTACTGTGTCTGGTGGGGGGTAATAATAGGAGCGGTTACAGCAACCCTTGCTATTATTGGTGTATATGTCAACAAAATAGATATGATTAACTGTATCTAAAGGTTCAAATTGATAGTATGAATAGCCCTTTGCCCATTTATCATCCGGAAATGTTACAGAATCTCTATTGATTTTCATTTCATATCCCCATTCATAATATGTTCCGTTTTCAACCGGTTTGCAGATTAGGATGTTGGAGTTTTGTTTTCGGACGATGTCGGTTTTGTCGGGGGCACGAGTTTCAGTTATTGTAATTTTATAGATTGTATCTGATTTACAACGGGAATTTCTATGGATTTGCTCGAGCTCCAAAGTTCCTGTTCCTGCTTGATCGTTCCAATTAACTGTGATATAGTTTGATTCTCCACCACTTGTAATTACGCCACCTGTTATATTCCAAATATAATCTATGTTGTCTTCTATAGGTACATAATATTTTGCATCGCTTTGGTTGCGACAAATTTCTTTTTTTCCAGTCAATTCTTTTGAAAGAAATTCGTGGCAAATAATTTGCCAATCGAATGATGTATTACTTAGCAGATAGTTTATATCCGCGCTGCTTGCGATTGCTTTGTATGTACCTACGTCAATCTGCTCACTTGACACAGTTAATTCTACTTCGTTGCCATCAATAAGTGTGATTTTTGCTGTCGGCTTGTGTGGATTGCCGTCATACACGAATATATTGCCCTCCCAAACAACAAGAACTTCTTTAGCAGAAATTGTGAAGTTGTCAGATTCATAAGTAATTGTATAATTATTTCCTGTACTCAAAGTTCCTCGTTGAATTTCATAACTCCCTACATCTTCGCCTTCTTCTCTTAATAAAACACCAGTAAATTCATCTGTTCCAACTAATGAGCCACTTGTAATTTGGTATGTCAAAGTAGGATCAGCATCACCATAAGTTTTCGATTTTGCATCGGCGGTAACTGTTAGTTGTGCTTTATCTACCGTGAGCGTTCCGTTTTGGTATGTAAAGGAATAATTGGTAGCCACACCTCCTGAAACAGTAATTGGATATGTTCCTGCATTACTTGT
>Ga0123356_10007490_pt1 | contig 10888 bp, 8 predicted proteins | sample TergutEmb28metaG_2_FD_92546 | JGI IMG/M metagenome (GOLD analysis project Ga0123356, IMG submission 92546) | Embiratermes neotenicus P3 segment gut microbial communities from Petit-Saut dam, French Guiana - Emb289 P3 | ecosystem: Host-associated > Arthropoda: Insects > Digestive system > Gut ... | reverse complement strand
CCTGAACTGTTACGCGAAATGGCAGACGCTTACGGCAGCAAGTGCGTTGTACTATCCATTGACGCAAAGCGAGTGGCGGACGCTTCAGGCGGCCTTCGCTGGCACGCCTTTTCCCGCGGCGGCAAAATGGACACAGGTCTTGATGCAGTTCAATGGGCTGTCCGCGCCGCACAGCTTGGCGCAGGAGAGATAATCCTTAATTCCATTGACGCAGACGGCACTTGCGCCGGCTATGATTTGGAACTGATCCGCCGTGTTATTAATGCAGTGCCCGTCCCTGTTGTGGCCTCCGGCGGAGCGGGGACACTTGAACAAATTGCGCAGGTTCTGCTCAGCACCGCCTCTCCCGAAATGGATCTTGCAACGAAGTTTCCCGCGCATCTTGCAACGAAGTTTCCCGCGCATCATGCAACGAAGTTTCCCGCGCAAGAGGGCAGCGCTGCTCCCGGGGCAGATGCGGCTCTTGTAGCGTCGCTTTTGCACTTTGGCAAGGTAACGATTCAAGAGATTAAAAAATTCGCACAGGCAAAAGGCGTGTGTTTCAGGCGGTGAATTAAATTGTGTATATCAGAATAAATTGATATAATAAACCATGGTCGTCGCATCTATAGACATTCAAAACGGCAAAGTCGTTCAGCTCAAACAGGGCGAAGAACTCGTTCTTCAGAGGGATAATGCACTCGAACTGGCTGAAGAGTTCAACCGTTACGGTGAAGTGGCGGTTATCGATCTCGATGCCGCAATGAACAAGGGCTCTAACCTCGAAATGATAAAGCAAATTCTGCGCAAAGCCGAGTGCAGGGTAGGCGGCGGTATCAGGACGCCGGATCAGGCAAAGGAACTTGTCAGTTTTGGAGCACGAAAAATAATCATTGGGTCGGCTGCCTTCCGCGATTTTTCAAGGAAGGGAGATGCCGGCGGGTTTACTGTAAATACTCCTTTTTTGAAAGCAATGGCGGAAAAAATCGGGCGGCAGCGGCTTATTGTCGCGGTAGATGCCCGCGGCAGTGAAATCGTAGTGGACGGCTGGAAAACGCTAACCGGCCTTGATTTGATCGAAGCGGCAAAGGCAGTAGAATCGCATGCCGGCGAGCTTCTCTTTACCTGCGTTGAACGTGAGGGCACTATGACAGGCATCGATCTTGCTGCCGTGCGCAGACTGCGTGAAGCGGTAAATTGCCAGATTACTGTTGCAGGCGGAATTTCTACGCTGGAAGAAGTTAAAGAGATTGCCGCACTTGGCTGTGGCGTACAGCTTGGCATGGCTGTTTATACAGGCAATATTAATCTCGCCGATGCGTTCTGCGCCTCTCTTAACTGGAAGAAGGGACAGCAGGCAAACGCGTCTGCAAATACGTCAGTAAACGCGTCTGTAGACTCGTCTGTAGACGTGCCTGTTTCCCCGCTGCTTCCCGTTATTGTTCAAACTCCCGACAGCCAGGTTATAATGACCGGATTTACGGACACCGCTGCATTAGCTGAAACATTTAAACGGGGTAATGTTTGTTTTCACAGCCGGACAAGAAACAAACTATGGATGAAGGGAGAATCCTCCGGCAATGTGTTAAAACTCGTTAAAATACGCGCCGATTGCGACAGCGATGCTGTTCTTGCAACTGCCGAACCTGCAGGTCCTGTGTGTCATACCGGCGCATGGTCGTGTTTTGAAACTGACAGAGCTTATACGCTGGATTTTTTACAGAGCATTATTGCGGAGCGTTTGCGTAATCCTGCGCCCGGTTCTTATACGGCGACTCTCAACGATAAGTTAGTCCGCGATAAAATTATGGAAGAAGCGCAGGAACTTTGCGATGCCGAAAAAAAAGACGAGGTTATCTGGGAAGCTGCAGATCTGTTTTATTTTGCTACAGTGTTAATGACAAGGGCAGGAGTAACAATAAGCGAAGTTCTTGACGAACTGGACAGACGGCACAAGAAGTAAACCTATATGAGCAGGTATTGGAATACGCGGACCCAAAACATAGTTCCATACGTTCCCGGCGAACAGCCGAGGGACAGGAAGTTCATTAAACTAAATACAAATGAGAACCCCTATCCGCCTTCTCCAAAAGTTATCGAAGCTGTAAAAAATGCGGCAAACGGCGATTTAAGGCTTTATCCAGATCCGGACAGTACTGCATTCCGGGAAGCAGCAGCCGCGCATTACGGTGTAAAACCCGGGCAGGTGTTTGCGGGTAACGGTTCTGATGAAATTCTCGCCTTTGCATTCGCCGCTTTTTTTGAAAATGTAGATTCCCGTGGCGTGCAGCCTCTCCTTTTCCCCGATGTAACCTACAGTTTTTACCCGGTGTACGCCGGTTTATGGAACATTCCGTATCGCGCAATTCCTCTGCGCGAAGATTTTTCCATTAACTGTACCGATTATAGAATTCCCTGCGGCGGGGTTATTTTTCCCAACCCAAACGCACCGACAGGCATTCCCGTTCCAATAGAAGATATCCTTTCGCTTGCCGAGTACCTTGAAACACAGAATAAAGTGCTTATTGCTGACGAAGCTTATATTGCATTTGGCGCATCATGCAACGAAGTTTCCCGCGCATCTTGCAACGAAGTTTCCCGCGCATCTTGCAACGAAGTTTCCCGCGCATCATGCAACGAAGTTTCCCGCGCACAGAGTGCAGTTCCGTATATCAACAAACACCCTAACCTGCTGACCATACATACCATGTCAAAATCTGCAAGTCTTGCAGGGCTGCGTTTTGGTTTTGCAATCGGCAATGAGGAGTTAATAGAAGGACTGCGCCGGATTAAAGACTCATTTAACTCATACCCGATAGACCGCCTTGCCCTTGCAGGGGCGGTTGCTGCTGTAAACGATTGGGATTATTATAATGTCATAAATAAAAAAGTTACTGAAACAAGGGACAGAATTTCCAAGGAATTACGTTTGCTTGGCTTTATCGTTTTGCCTTCGGCGGCGAACTTTATTTTTGTCAAAGCTCCCGGCATTGACGGAGTAAATTTTTTCTGTGCTCTGCGGGAGAAGGGGATTCTTGCCCGGCATTTTAACAAGGAAAGGACAGCGGATTATCTGCGTGTCAGTATCGGTACGGATGACGAAATGAATTTGTTTTTAGCTGCATGCAGGGAGTTGATTAAATGATGATAATTGACAGTACCGGCTTTAACACCTTCTGGAACAGTGAATCAGGGCATGCAGGGGATGATTCAGAAACTGAGAAAATTGTAAGAAAAATTATTGACGATGTACGTATAGACGGAGATGCTGCTGTAAGAAAATACGCATCCAAATTTGATAAATCCTCTCCTTTAAAACTGGAAGTGCCCCCGGAAGAAATAAACAGCGCTTATAATACGTTACGTGCAAATCTGCCGGAGCTGGCAGAAGCGCTGGAACTTTCTGCGGATCACATAAATCGATTCTCGGTTAAACAGAAAGAGCAGTTTACCAATTTTGAATATGAGATGGAAAAGGGACTTTACACAGGGCAGAGGGTAATACCGGTTGAACGGGCGGCAGTTTACATTCCGAGCGGACGTTTCCCGCTTTTTTCCTCCGTTCTTATGTGCATGATTCCCGCTTTGTGCGCCGGCGTTGACGAAGTGCTCCTGGCATCTCCGCCGGCGGAAGACGGTATCCCGGACAGGATGATACTTGCCGCAGCCGGAGTTGCCGCGCGAATAACCGGCATTAAAGAAGAAAAACTGCGTGTTTTTGCAGTTGGCGGCGCACAGGCAATTGCCGCTCTTGCGCTGGGAACGGAATCCGTTCCGCGTGCCGATGTAATCGCAGGACCCGGGAACAGGTTCGTTGCTGCGGCAAAGCGGCTCTTGTACGGGCAGGTGGGAATAGATTTTATCGCCGGTCCTTCTGATGTGCTTGTTATTGTTGATGAAAATACGGCAAAGAACGACTCGCTTGAAACCGCAGACATATGCGCCGCAGACATGATCGCACAGGCGGAGCATGATCCGGACGCCCGCGCAAGAGCTCTTGTCCCAAACACGGAGTTCGCAAAGCAGGTGGCTGCCGCAGTTGAAAAACGCCTCGCCGTACTGCCGACTGCCGCAACCGCCAGCGCTTCACTTGAAAACGGCGGGTTAATAATTGTTTATAAAAACAGGGAAGAAGCCATACAGTTGGCGAACATAATCGCTCCTGAGCACCTTGAACTTCTGTTTGAAGATACCGGGGACTGGATACCCGGTTTAAAAAATTACGGCTCACTTTTTATAGGAAAACTTTCCGCCGAAGCATTGGGAGATTATTCGGCAGGACTAAACCATACATTGCCTACATCGGGAAGTTCCCGTTTTACAGGCGGCCTTTCGGTGCGTCATTTTTTAAAAACTGCAACAACCCTGCGATGCAATCCCGGTTCCGGTTATGTAAAGGCTGCAAGAGCGGCAGAAATATTAGCCCGTGCAGAAGGGCTTGATGGTCACGCACAGAGCGCCCTGGCGCGCAATATATAGAAAACTTGGAGGATATCATGCAGAAAATAGGAGTTGCCGGAGCCGGTAACATCAGCGGAATTTATCTTAAGAATCTGACAGAAATGTTCGGCAAAAGGGTAAAAGTAACTGCGATAGCGGACGTTATTTTTGATAATGCCAAAAAAGCGGCTGCGGACTATAACTTGAAAGCATTTAACTCTTTTGAAGAAATGCTGAAAGACGGTAATGTTGATATGATACTCAATATCACTCCGCCAAAGGAACATTACAGATTAGCTCTTGCCGCAGTAAAAGCCGGGAAACATGTTTACAACGAAAAACCAGTTTGTGTAAAACGGGAAGAAGCGCTTCTGCTATTAAAAGCCGCAGCCGAAAAAGGAGTAAGAGTCGGCGGGGCGCCGGATACTTTCCTTGGCTCCGGTTTACAAACATGCCGCAAACTTATTGACGACGGCTGGATTGGGAAACCTGTAGCGGCAACCGCCGTTATGATGAACCACGGGCCTGAGCATTGGCATCCATCCCCTGAATTTTTCTATAAGGATGGAGGCGGGCCGATGTTCGACATGGGGCCTTACTACATCACCGCGCTTATCCATCTTTTAGGACCTGTTTCCAGGGTGTGCGGAAGCGCAAGGATCAGTACGCCGAAACGGACAATCACAAACCAGATCCAGTACGGAAAGACCATCGATGTGGAAGTTCCTACGCATATAACAGGCGTGCTTGATTTTGCAAGCGGAGCTGTAGGAACACTGATTACAAGTTTTGATGTTTACTCCCATTCGCTGCCATGTATAGAAATCTACGGGACTGACGGAACACTTAAAGTACCTGATCCCAATACATTCGGAGGCCTTATTTCTGTAAAGCGTTTCCGTGAAGAGAAATGGTCGGAAGTACCGCTGTTAAAGGATTACAGGGAAAATTCCAGGGGTCTTGGAATTACAGAAATGGCAGACGCAATAGAAAAAAACCGCCCGCATATCGCTTCGGCTGAACTTACTTACCATGTTCTGGACATAATGCACAGTATTCATGAAGCTTCAGAATCCGGGAAATATAAAAAGTTAAAGAGTAAGTGTAAACAGCCGGCAGTGCTATAAATAACTTGTAATTAATAACTGGTTATAAATAACGAATGAGTAATGACTGATGTCAGTCATTACTCATTTTTATTATCAGGTAGATACGTCTCCGCGTTTGATCTTTTTGGTGGTTGTCATTTCAAGCGGTTTATCAAGAATGGATGTTCTGTTGATCTTCTGATACGGCTGCAGCCTCTGGTTTACTTCAGAAACAATCTGATCAATTCTTGTTTTTATTTCGGCTTTTGTAGGAGTTTCTCCCTTTGCATTCTTGTAATCCGGGTTGGGATGAACCAATGCTTCAATGCCTTCCGTCTTCATTTTTTCGTCCATTATGAATCCGCGGATCATGATCTGATCGATTTCCTCAAAAAGCTGGAATTCGTTTTCGATCTCTTCGGGGAATACGTTCTTGCCGCCTTCCGTGACGATTACGTTTTTCGCGCGTCCTGTCAGGTAAAGATAATCCTCGCTGTCCATATAGCCAAGATCGCCGGTTTTTAAGTAGCCGTCTTTTGTAAAGGAAGCTGCTGTTTCATCAGGTAAGTTGTAGTATCCCTGCATTACCATCGGACCTTTAACGATAACTTCGCCGATTCCCCTTTCGTCCGGATCCAGTATCTTCATATCTACCTGCGGGCATGTCCTGCCGACGCTGGTTTCTTTATACTGTTCAATTGGGTTGATAGCGATGATTGGAGAAGTTTCTGTTAAACCGTAGCCCTGTACAAAGTCTATACCAAGCTGGTTATACTTTCTGAAGACGCTGGGTGCGAGCGGGCCGCCTCCGCAGATACAGATACGTATTGACGTAAGGCTTGCCTTGTCCAGTATGAACCCGAACATTTTCTTGCCGGGGTTTACCTTAAATATTTTCTTTATGCCTCCGGAAATACCCATTAAAAATGAGATTATTCCGTTAACCACGGGTCCTTTGTCTTTTAATCCGCGCAGGATTCCTGCAAGTACCTTGTTAAACAACATCGGTACTCCAAGGAGCATTGTTATCTTTGCTTCTTTAAGATCCCTTAAAATTGCCTTTGTTACCATTCGTTTGCCGAATACTACTTCTGCGCCGACAGAAATTGACTCAATGAATACTGCAAGCATGGTGTACGCATGATGAATCGGGAGAATGGCATAAAATACATCGGTATGATAAATCAACAGTGGAGTTCCCTGCGCCAGATAACAGTCAGAGACCAGATTCTGGTGGGTGAGCATTACTCCCTTGGGTACTCCGGTTGTTCCGGATGTAAAGAGAATCGCCGCAAGATCTGTTTCGACAGCCTGTTCAATTTTCGCTTGCGGTCCGTCCAGATCATAGGCGTATGTTCCCAATCCCTGTTTCAGAGAAATTACTATCTCAAGACCACCCGGTTTTTTATTATAGTATTCGTGTTTTTCTTCATCTACAAAAAGAATCCGTGCGCCTGATGTTTTTAACAGCAAGTCAGTTTCTTCGTTCTTAAGCTGATAATCGATTGGAACAACAACTCCGCCTGCGAAAAGTATGCCTAGATAGGCAACCGTCCATTCCGGTGCATTTTTTCCGGTAACAGCTACTCTGTCACCCCTTTTGATACCCTTGCTGTGCAGCCATCTGGCAACAGCCTCGATTTTTTTAAGGGCTTCGTTATAACTCAAACTGATTCTATCCGGCTCATAAATTGTGAAGCAGGGACGTTCTCCGTAGCGGGAAACGGTGATCTTATACATTTCCGGCAATGTAGGCCATAACCCTGAAAATGCTTTACCTCTGTATTCGTTTAGAAAAGCCCATGGTTTTTCTGTACGTGGAACGGACATTTATACCTCCAATAAGATGTTTTCTATTTTACAAATTTTGAATTTTTGTAAAACTTAGCTACCAGTATTCACAAAATTAGGACACTTTGCAATAGGTAAAGTTGCAATAATTGTAATTATTTATAATGTTAGTTATTTTATGTATATGAAGAAAATCCGCTTTTTTAGCCTGTTTCTGGTTCTTTTAACATTTATTTCCTGTAATTCACGAATTGACGGCTCTCTTTTTGCCAATGGTTCTGCTGTTTTTTCCCTTAGCGTGTCTTTGGAACCCAGGATGGCTACCATGATTCGTTCCCTCTCCGCCGCCAGAGGGCAGGCAGACGGCCCGGTTTTAAATGGACCTGCCATTGCCCAGTCCATGTCACATGCTCCCGGTATCGCATCGGTTTCGTTAAGGAATACATCGCCGTCCGCAGTGGAAGGACAGATTCAAATATCCCAAATCAGCGATTTTCTGGCAGTTGCTCGGGAAACTTCGTTGCAAGATGCCGGCGGCAGGGAATTCATTGTTTTTGAACAGGGAACAAGAGGGCATTTTAGTATCAATCTGAACCGCGGCAATGGCCCTGTTATTATCGAACTCCTTTCGCCGGAAATTTCTGATTATTTAAATGCCCTCATGGCTCCGATTACAACCGGTGAGGATTTAAGCAAGATTGAGTATCTTGAGCTTGTTGCTTCCTTCTATAACAGGGCAATCAGCGACGAGATCGCCGGTTCAAGGATAAACGCTTCCATTCAGTTTCCTGGTGTTATTACAGGAGTCAGGGGAGGAACTTTCTCTGGCCGCACAGCGCGGTTTGATATCTCTCTCCTTGATCTTCTTGTACTGGAAACACCGCTTGTTTACGAGGTTAACTGGAACTAAGTCATTTTTCCCGCTTTTCTTGATAAAGACCCGATTTTTATTGTAAGATAGCCTCATGGCAACGCATACCCCGGGCGAACGTATCGCCGAAATTCGCAAGACTTATTCCATCAGCATGGACGTTCTGGCAGAACGCAGCGGTGTTTCCGCCGATTTAATTTCCAGAATAGAAAACGACGGACATATTCCCGATCTTGCTCCTTTAATAAAAATTGCGCGCGGGCTTGGGGTAAGGCTTGGAACGCTGCTTGACGATAACGAACAGCTGGGACCCGTTATTTGCAGGGCGGGGGAGGCCGCTTCTTCCAGCCGTTTTAAAACGGGGCTTCCCGAAGGTGCGGATGACTCGCGCGGCCATCATGGGATGAGCTTCAGCGCGCTTGCGTCCGATAAAAACGGCCGCCACATGGAGCCGTTTATCGTAACAATCCAGAGTGACGCGCAGCAGGTTAAATCCGCGCATGAGGGCGAAGAATTTATTTTCGTGCTGGAAGGGGATCTTTCTCTTGAGTACGGCATGGACAAGGAAACGCTTAAAACGGGAGATTCCGTTTATTACGATTCAATTGTGCCTCATCGTGTGTACTCTGCTAATAACAACCCTGTAAGAATACTCGCAGTCATTTATACTCCGGTTTAATATGGAATATATCGAAAAAACGCTGAGCGCAGTCTTAAGGGAAAAGACGCAGAAGCACCCTGATCACGAATTTATAGTTTATTCAGATCGCAATCTTCGTTTTACATACGCAGAGTTTGATAAAAGAGTTGATGATTTTGCCAAGGGTTTTCTGGCAGTTGGAATAAAAAAAGGTGATCATGTTGGAATCTGGGCGACCAATGTTCCTGATTGGAACACAATACTGTTTGCCTGCGCAAGGATAGGAGCTGTCCTTGTTACGGTAAATACAGGTTACAAAACACATGAGCTTGAGTATGTATTAAAACAATCTGATATGGTCTGCCTGTGCCTCACCAACGGATGGCGGGATTCTGATTATATATCCATGGTGAACGAGCTTGTTCCCGAACTGAAGACCTCGCAGCGCGGACATATTAATTCCGGTAAATTTCCGTCATTAAAGTATGTTGTTCATATAGGGCAGCAAAAACACCGAGGGATGTTCTGTTTCAGCGAACTTCTGCTTCTGGGCCAGCATACCGATCCTGTACAGTTACGCGAAATTGAGGACTCCATTGTTACCAACGATGTGGTAAACATGCAGTACACCAGCGGGACAACCGGTTTTCCCAAAGGAGTAATGCTTACCCACAGAAATATTCTCAATAACGGCTTTGGTATCGGCGATAACCAGCGTTTTTCACAAAAAGATATCGTATGCCTTCCTGTTCCGCTGTTCCACTGTTTTGGTCTGGTGCTGGGAATGATGGCAGTTATTACCCATGGCGCGACAGCCGCGCTTTTGGAATGGTTTGATCCATTGCTTGTGCTCGCTACCATTCAAAAGGAAAAATGTACGGCAGTTTACGGTGTTCCCACAATGTTTATAGCGGAATTAAATCACCCTATGTTTAAAATGTTTGATCTTTCCAGCCTGCGCACCGGCATAATGGCCGGCTCTCCCTGCCCCATAGAGACCATGCGCCAGGTTATAGACTTAATGCACATGAAAGAAGTCACTATCTGTTACGGGCTTACAGAATCGTCCCCTGTTATGACGCAGACACGCTACGACGACGGGCTTTCAGTGAAGGTGGAAACTGTAGGCCGTGCTCTGCCCGGAGTGGAAGTTTCAATCCGCAATCCCGAAACAGGAGAGGAGTGCCAGGACGGTACTCACGGCGAGTTCTGCTGCCGCGGTTATAACACAATGAAAGGCTACTACAAAATGCCGGAAGCCACCGCCGCATGTATTGATAAAGACGGATGGCTTCATTCCGGAGATCGCGGTGTAAAAGACGCAGATGGAAACTTCAGGGTTACAGGGCGCATAAAAGATCTTATTATACGCGGGGGCGAGAATATTTCTCCCAAGGAAGTGGAAGACTTTTTATACACCATGCCCGGTATCAAGGATGTGCAGGTAGCCGGTATCGCAAGTGAAAAATACGGTGAAGAGGTAGGCGCATTTATTATTCTTCATCCGGATGTGCAAATGACAGAGGAAGAAGTCCGGGATTATTGCCGGGATAAAATAGGCCGTTATAAAATACCCAGATACGTTTTCTTTGTAGAAAGCTACCCGCTGACATCCAGCGGAAAGATTCAAAAGTACCTATTACGCGAAATGGGAAATAAACTGGCTTTAAACAGCGCTTGCAACTAAGCTTCCGGCATTTGCAGCGATGCTTCCAGCACTTGCAGCGAAGCTTCCAGCAATTAATGCCTTTTTTTGATTGATAATTAACCGTATTTCGTGGTATAATACAACGGTTTGGTTAAAGTATTTTTTAATACTGTTACGGCATAAGGCGGGGAAATTGAATAAAAATACCGGTAAAAATATATTTTTCCTTCTGTTTACCGTAACATTGTTCATATTAATATTCTCCGGCTGCAGCGCCGGCAGCAATCAATCAGGCAATATTATATCTTTTACTTCATATCGTGATATTCCCGGCGTAACCAGCGAAGAAATTGCCGCGATAGAAGCAATCCGGCAGCAGAGGGATTTCTTTGTTTACGGGATGCTTCCAAGTACAGATGCCTTCATGAATG
>Ga0123356_10007489_pt1 | contig 10889 bp, 8 predicted proteins | sample TergutEmb28metaG_2_FD_92546 | JGI IMG/M metagenome (GOLD analysis project Ga0123356, IMG submission 92546) | Embiratermes neotenicus P3 segment gut microbial communities from Petit-Saut dam, French Guiana - Emb289 P3 | ecosystem: Host-associated > Arthropoda: Insects > Digestive system > Gut ... | reverse complement strand
GCCACCACCTTGGTCCCGCCCACCACATCTCGCTCCTCAACCACCCGGTGGTGTACGAGCGCCTGCGCGAATGGCTACGGCAGCCGGGCGCAAGCCGCGAGGCGGTCGCCTGAAATCGATGACAACAGCGAGCCTCTCCGGCCACCGGGCGTCGACGTCGCCAGTAAAGGCCTACGCTCGAGTGCGAAGACTCCACTGATGAGTGTTCAGGCTCTCGCATTCGCCGTGGGCTAACCAAAGAGAGCGCTGGAGCGTGAGTTTCTGATGGCAGATTCAAACCGCCCGGGTCCTGGACGATCTACGTCCGAGACGGCCGTGAGCGAGCTCAAGAAGGAGATCGCCCGCCGAAACGAGGAGACCCAGAAAGCTGCACAAAAGCTGAGGGCCGAACGCGAAAAGAAACTGGTGGCGCAGCGACGGGAATGGGACCGCTGATAGACCACAGCCCGGGGCCCGCGGGCTTCAGTTGCAGCTGCGAATAAGCGCCACTGGCTCGAGGCGGGGACGATTCCCGCCGGGCATCGTAGGGGGCCACAGGTCGTATTCCCTCCTTCGCGCGAATCGTGTTAGGTGTGCCCGTTCCATGGTCCCAAACGTCCTCCGAACCAACAGGCAAGAAGAGGAGCCTCGCAATGAACAGCAGCCCCGAGGCGGCAGAGCCGCAGACCACGACGATCCCGCCCGACGATCCGCAGCGAAAGTTGGCCGTCGCGCGCCCGGAAACGGACGAAACGCTGCCCCACATCGGGCTGGTCGGCGACACGTACACGATCCTGATCGCCGGCGCCGACACCGCTGGTCGCTACACGCTGATCGACATGCTGGTCCCGCCCGGCGGCGGGCCTCCGCCTCATCGCCACGACTTCGAGGAGATGTTCACGATCCTCGAGGGCGAGATCGAGTTCACGTTCCGCGGCGAGAGGTTGGTCGCCCGGGCAGGCGAGACGATCAACATCCCCGCCAATGCGCCTCACGTGTTCACGAATGCCTCCAGGCAGCCTGCACGTCTGCTGTGCATGTGCACGCCCGCTGGACAGGAGGAGTTCTTCCAACAGGTCGGCGAGCCGGTCGCGACCCGCACCTCAGCGCCCCCCGTGCTGGATGCGGACGGGAGAGCTGAGTTCATTCGAGCCGCGATCGCGCTGGCGCCCAAGTACCGCACAGAGCTCCTTCTGCCCTAGCCCATTCGAGTGGGGTTCGCGCGATCGCTTCGGCAGCCGAGAGGTCACACCCCGGGTGATCGTGAGCGGGGCCGAGCAGTCGCGAGGTTAGTCGCTCGGCTGATGGTTCTTACGTGATGCAAGGGGTCGGCCGTACCAGGCCGGAGGGGAGTGAATAGCACGACCTCAGCGATTGGACGGCCGGCTGGCGCGCGAACGCGGGCGTCGACCCTGGCACGACGGGAACGCAAGCGTTGTCACGCCTGTGGTGGTGAACCAGTCGGGACCGTTGCTTCGCTCGGGTTCGCGGATGTCTTGGAGGAGGTCTGACGAGCGCCGATGTCTGGCTTGATGTGAAGCACGAGCCCTGAGCAGACGAACGCAAAACCGAGCCACGGCTCAAACGCCGCTGCCAGTGTTGCCATCGCGAATAGCGTGAGGGCTAAGAGCGAACGGCGCCGCGCGATCCGGCGGGTGGGTTCGGAGATCTCGTCGGCTCGCTTGAGGATGTGACGCTCGAGCATGTTGTAGGCGCCGTCGGTACAGACGAACAGGCCGGCGTAGACCATTACGGGTACGGGTGCCAGCTTCGTCTGTGCCATCCAGGCGGTCGTGAAGGGAAGCAGCGAGACGAGCAGCAGGTGGATGAAGTTGGTCCACACGAGTCCTAGCGATGGGCTGCGGATGAATCGCGTCAGATAGTGGTGATTGATCCAGATGATGGCGATGAACACGTAGCTCACCACGTAGCTGATGATCGTTGGCCACAGGCTGAACAGTGCTGAGAAGTGAGCTGAGGTGGGCGGTTTGAGTTGCAGCACCATGATCGTGACGATCACGGCGAACACCGCATCCGAATACGCCCAGAGTCGATCCGCCGTCTTCCGACCTTCTGTTGCGCTGTGCCCAGCCTGCCGGAGATCTGCCAGGCCTGTGGCGTCGTGCGTGGTGCTCATGGCGCTCCAGCTCTCGGGACCGGAACCGTTCTCAGGTGAGTGGCTCGCCGCCGTCGATGTGCAGCGTGGTACCGGTCAGGAATGTGTTGGTCAGCGCGAAGATGACGCCGCTGGCAATGTTTTCGACCGTGCCGATCCGTCCTGCCGGGTTACTGGCGCTGATGTGGGCGAAGTAATCGGCCTTGCCCTGCTCGCCGAACGCGTCCCAGGCTCCGGTGTCGATCACGCCGGGCGAGATGGCGTTCACTCTGATCGGGGCCAATTCCAGGGCGAGTGACCGAGCTAGGACCTCGGCCGAGCCGTTCGTGATCGCGACACCCATCGTCCCGATAGCGATCTTTGCCGACGCGACACCGGCGAAGATCGCGATCGATCCGTGCTCGTTGATCCGGGACGCGAAGTGCTTGGCCAGCATCAGCGGACCGATCACCTTCGTATCAAATGAGAGTCTGATCGCATCCCGGTCGAGGTCGGCAAGCTTTCCACGAGCACGGGCCGACGCTGTGGACACGATGTGGTCGACGGTCCCGAGCCGCTCGGCGAGAGCCGCGATCGACCCCTCGTCGGTCAGGTCAACGATCTCGGTCATGATGTCCGGGTCATCGCCATACACGGCCTCCAGCGCAGCTCGGTCACGCCCCGCGACGACGACCTTCGCTCCGGCGTCGCGGGCGGCGCTGACAATCGCTCCCGCGATCCCGCTCGGCCGTCCGATAACCAAGACGATCTGGTCTTCGAGTCCTGCAGCCTTGACGCCCATATCCGCTGTCCTTTCGAGTCTGATTAGTGGTGCGAAGCTGCCGTAGCCGGCTTCCTGGATCGGCTCATTGACTTGTGTCGCGACCAGCGCCGCGCGTGCGCTGGTAGTGACGCCGTGCCTTCATCCTGTTGCCGCAGACCGCCATCGAGCACCAGCGAGCGCGGTTGGCCGTGCTCCGGTCGATTAGGAAAAGACGGCACTCATCATTCGCGCAGGGCCGCAGACGCCCCTGTCTTTCGCTGTCGATCGCGCCGAAGGCCAAGATCGCGCGGACGGCGAGCTCGCGTGCAGGGGTGACCCTGAGCATCCACGTGATCCCGTCCCGAACCTGCGGCACGTAGCTAACCCCCCGCAGAAGCGGGCCAAGCGCCGACCCCGGGAGCTCACCCCGAACTATCCCCTGCAACACGGCTCGGGCCCGACGCAGGTGCTCCAGCTCGGCCTCGGTGCAGAGTCCGTCCGCCCCGACGATCCATACCCGGGCGGACTCGAGATCGGTCAAGTCGTCCCTGGTCACCCCGCCGACAACTGGAGTGCTGTTCAGAACTGCGAGCAGGAAAGCGTCGTCTGCGGTACCAAATGCTCCTGGCCTACTAACCTCTTGACCCGGCATCACGGGTTAGGGTACCATCCTGCGCCACAGTCCGCTAACCGGTGCTAGCGAGCCGGGCCGTCAGCGAGACCCGGAACGGAAACCACCGAACGAGCAAACAGCCGCAGGAGGATCGATGACACGTTTGATTTCGTGGGACCGCGTAGCCGCGGCTGACGTCGAGCGCGCTCTGGACGAATACGACCGGCTCGGGGCCGAGCGCTTCTTCGCGGAGCACGGCTTCGCTCCGACTACCACCTACAAACTGAGCTGGCAGGGACGCGAGTACCCGCCCAAGGCCATCCTGGGCACGGCCTACCAGTTCGCGACCGGCGAGCGGCTCGCCTCCGGCGACTTCGAAGGCGGCAAGACGGGCGCCGTCAAGGTGCTCTCAAAACTCGGCTTCAGCATCGAGCACCTTTGACCGAGACACCACGCAGCGACGACTGCTCTGCCACGCTCATGACGACCGGTAACTGGCCCTCCCGACGATCGCGTTCTCGGATAGCGATCGTGTCCGCAACAAGCCTGCCGGCCACTCCTTTGGCGACGAAGCCTACGTCCGGGACCCGGGAATGATGGCCGCCGACCGGCTGGCCGGCGGGGCCGCAAGCGGGGCGAAGTGTGAACGGCGCCAAAGTGGCGGCGCGGCCCCAACCGGTCTCCGATTCGATATGAGCGTACGCTTGGTCAGTCACAGTGCAGGCGGTCCTCGCGCAGGGGCGGTTTAGCGCGTCGATTTGCAGCGATTCGCGTCGGTCTGGAAGGATTGGGGGCCGATGGAGCAGCGCATGATCGAGCGGCTCGGCCGCAGCGTCAGTGTGGTCGGTCTGGGTACCTGGCAGCTGGGTGCCGACTGGGGATCGGTGGCTGCCGAGGACGCGCGCGCGACGCTCGAGGCTGCCGTCGCGATGGGCGTCACCTTCCTGGATACGGCGGACGTCTACGGCGACGGGCGCAGCGAGGAGTTCTGCGGCGAGTTGCACCGGCGCCATCCGGAGCTGCTGGTCGCGACCAAGATGGGTCGCCGGGTCGAGCAGCTGCCCGAGAACTACAACCGTGAGAACTTTCTGGAGTGGAACGATCGCTCGCTCGCCAATCTCGGTGTCGAGCAGCTCGATCTCGTCCAGCTCCACTGTCCGCCAGATCAGGTGCTCGCGGATGACGCCGTATTCGAGGCGCTGGAGGAGCTGGTCAGCGCGGGGCGGATCCGCGCGTACGGAGTGTCGGTGGAGACCTGCGCGCAGGCGATCGCGGCGATCGCGCGCCCGGGCGTGGCGAGCGTGCAGATCATTCTCAACTGCTTTCGTCTCAAGCCGCTCGATGAGGTGCTGCCCGCGGCGCAGGAGGCTGGCGTTGGGATCATCGCGCGCGTTCCGCTGGCATCCGGGCTGCTCTCCGGGCGCTATGACGAGCGCACGGTGTTCGCCGCCGATGACCATCGCAACTACAACCGGCATGGCGAGGCGTTCGACGTGGGCGAGACGTTCGCGGGTGTTCCGTTCGAGGTCGGCCTGGCCGCGGTCCGCGAGCTCGAGACACTGCTCGACCCCGGTGTCTCGCTGGCGCAGTTCGCGCTGCGCTGGGTGATCGACCAGCCTGGCGTGAGCACGGTCATCCCCGGCGCACGCAACCCCGAGCAGGTGCGCGGCAACGCCGCCAGCGCGGCGCTGACGCCGCTACGCGACGATCAACTCGCCGGCGTCCAGGACGTGTATGACCGGCTGCTTCGGCCGCTGGTTCACGACCGCTGGTAGCTGGGCTCCAACCGTCAAGTCAACCGGCGGCTGGTTGCTGGTCAGCACCGTGTCACCCGAGGCGGACCGTGCCGCGCGGCTGGTCGGTCCGGCGCGTCGCGGAGCTTTGCGGCGGCGTCAGGGACAGAACGCCGGCCGCGCCGGGCTATGCATTCCCACCGAACGCGCCAGCGGTAAGAAATGTCTGGCGACGGGAAGCTTTCCCGCGAACCGGGCGTCGTCTGAGACGGAGGCTCGTATGATCTCCGGTAACGGCTCCTGAAAGGGGGGCGAATGAGGCGCTTGCTATCCGGCATCGGCGTGATCGCGTGCATGTCCGCGTTGGCGCTCGTGTCGAGCTCGGCGCTGGCGGACGGGGCCTTCCCCAATTGGCCCGGGAACAGCCTGCACGTTCAGGCCACGGGCCCGCTGACCCCCGGCTCGCTTTTGACCCTCACCGGGACCGGCGTGAATAACCTCGATGGCCTCCAAACCGTGAAGCAATTCGACTTGGAGATGTTCCTTGTGGCCGGCAAGCTGGGGGTGCCGTGCCAGCAGACCGATGGCGAGGAAATGGATGTCTACTACAACAACCGCGGCTATGTGGACTGGGTTACCGTTCCCGCGCTCCTCGAGGGCCAGTCGGGCGCGTTCAGGGTCTCGACGTTCGTCACGCTGAACGACAACTCCGGGCCTCTGCTGGTCTGTGCGTACACCCAATTCGGAGGCAGCGATGACGTAGCGTGGGCATCCACGGAGGTGACGATCAGGAGCAAGCCTGCAGAACCGAGCGACTTCTCGTTCCGCCGGGTGACACTGGGCGCCGCCAGCGGCTGCTGGCCGGTGGCGACGACGCCTAGCGAGCGCGCCGAGGGTCTGAGGGGCGTGCAGCATCCAACACTGCCGATGGTATTCATCTTCCAAAGGCCGGGATCGGGACCTTCCTACGGGTTCACGATGACGGCCGTGCCTAGTCCCCTGACTGGCGTGTGGATCGGCCGCGCGCACACGGTAATAGGTCACTGGCACGCCGTTTCAGAGAGCAGCACGGTGCACACTCCACCGATGCCCATAACCGCGGCACTCCTCGACCCGACCAGTTTCCGAACTCCCGCGACCGGCGCTCGCCTCCAGCTCGGCGCAGGCTGCAAGTCGAACGGCCAGCTGTAGAGCCGTCGATTGCCGGCCGCGACCGAGACGGAGTTCACGACGTTGTCAGCGAGGGCGGACACAGTTGATTGGCGTGCCGCAGCCGCACCAGCGGCCGTGCCGTGACGGCCGCTTTCCTCGTTCGCAGATGACCCGGGCCTGCGATTGCCTTGGCGACCAAGAAACCGCGCCGGTGGGCGACGGTCGCGCTATGGGCTGGCGAGCCCGCCGGCCTGCTTCCTGAACATCGACAACGGTGTCCCCGCCGGACCGTCCGGGCAGGGCAGGGCAGGGCAGGACGTCGACGTCCCTCTGGTTCGAAATACCGAACCAGAGGGACAATCACCAGTGACTAGCCGGCCGCCCGCGCGTCCGGGACCTCACTCACCTGACGATGATCGTTCCCCGCATCATCGGGTGGATCAGGCAGATGTAGTGGTAGACGCCTGGCTTGGTGAATTGGATCTGGGCGGATGGCGGGTTGGGGGTGCCGGGGTCGCGGTCGAGCAGCCCGGTGTTGGCGAAGCCGTCGCCGTTGGTGGTCGGGCTCAGCTGGATCGGGCCGCCTGGGGGGGCGCTCGGGTAGCCGGCGCGCGGGTCGATCATCGGCCCGGTGAGCGCGGTCTGGGCGAGCTTGGTCACGAACCCGTGCGCGGAGGTGTCGCCGAAGGTGGCGGTGTGCGCGTCGCGGGACAGCTTTGAGATCGAGAAGGTGACGACGGTGCCGACCTTGACGTGCAGGGTGGCGGGGAACATCGCCATCACCTCGACCCCGTCGGCGCCGGCCTCGCCGAGCGACACGTTGTCTCCCGTGATCTTGGTCCGGTCCAGCCGCCGCGCGATCACCTGATCACGGGCCTCCTGGCTCTTGAGCATGGCGGCGTCCTGGGCCGTGGAGGGCACCGTTCTATCCTTTGGGAGGACGACCACGGTGCCGCCCATCCCGTTGTGGACGTCGCAGAAGTAGTGGTACACGCCGGGCTTGGTGAAGGTGACCGCGATCGAGTGGCCGGGCGGGCGCTCGATCCCCGAGTCGATCCGCGCCGAGCCGTCATAGGTGTAGGCGCCGCCGCCGGGGTCGGCCGTCGGGGCCAGCAGCATCGGGTTGAGCGCCAGCGACGGGCGGCCGTTGAACCAGAACGGCTTACCCGCTGCATCCAGCGCATCTGTGACTGGATGGGTCGGGTCGGGCACGGCCAGCGGCAGGTCGTGGCCGCTGCGCCCGGGCAGATCGAGCGTGTGGCCGCCGGCCGCGAGCGCGGGACCGTTCCAAACGACGGTGTCACCCTGGTTGATCGTGACCGTCTCCGGCAGGAAGTCGTGAACCATCGCGCCGGTGGTGCGCATCAGACTGTTCTGGTAGGACACCGGGCCGCTGGCATAGACGCTGACCGTCCGCGCCAGCGCCGCGCCCGGCGCCACGAGTGCCGCGACCACCACACCGACGGCCGCGAGATGTGCCTTTCGAATCGACATGGGTATGAGTTCCCCCTGACTGGTTGACGATTGCCAAGTGTTCACCCGCGACGGACGCGTGAACCGGCAATCGGCCGCTGAGCGGTCAGAGGGCGGCGCCGGCGGCGTGCCCAGGCGTCTGGTCGTACAGCTCGTCGACGGTGAACAGCACCGATACCAGCGACGAGTGATCGAGCAGGCGGGGAACCAGGCGCAGCTGCAGCCCGACCTTCTGCACGTCGGCCGAGAACGCCAGCTGATGCCGGTCGACGAGTTCCAGCTCCTGCTCGGTGGGCGGACGGACCTCGACCGTGAGCCCCTTCAGCTGGACGCTCTGATACGTCGACGGGAGGGTGAAGGTGACCGCGATCTCCGGGCGCTCGGCCAGGTTCAGCGCGGTGGCCGATCCCTCGGGGGCGTCGACGCAGAGCCGTACCGGACCGCGCGGGTCGAGGACCTCCGGCCCCCACGCGCGGGCGATCTGGGGCCGCATCGCGGCGTCGCGGGTGGCGACGGCGATGGTCACGCCCTGTCCGATCAGCTCCAGCGCCGCCGGCGGCAGCCGCCGCGGAGCGTGGGCGGCGCGCAGTCGCAGGACACGGCCCCTGTCGTCGATCGCGCGGTCCCCGCGGCGGCGCCGCAAGGCATGCGGCGTCGCCCCTCGCCGGCCGTCGAGTGCCGCGCTTGCAAGCTTCGTGTTCGAATTCATCTGTCAGACCCCCGGTCGTTCTTCAGTGAACGCTGCACGGTGAGGTTGACACAGGTGCGGCGGCTTGGGATCGGGCAAACGCCCAGTCTTTTCCGGGATTTGTTTAGGGCGGCGGCCGATTTGTTTAGGCGCTAGAAGAGACCGAGGTCGCGCGCGCGGGACACGGCCTGCGCCCGGCGGGTGACGTTCAGCTTGCGCAGGACGTTCGACACGTGCACGCCGACCGTGCTCGTGCTGATCGCCAGCATCGCGCCGATCTCGCGGTTGGTGTGACCCTCGCTGACCAGTTGCAGCACCGAGCGCTCGCGCGGGGTCAGCAGCGCGATCAGGCGCTCGGGCGTGTGCGGTCCGAGATACAGGCGCCGCGCCGCGCTGCCGGCCTCCCGGGCCGCGTCGTCGAGGGCCATCTCGCGGCCGACGGCGCGCCGCACCTCCAGCTCCCGGGCCGGCAGGGCCCGCCGGAGCTCGCGCAGATAGCCGTCGTGCGCGGGACGCTCGACCAGCGGCACCGGCGCCTCGATCCGCTCACGGGCGCTTTCGGCGGCGGCGAGCAGCTCGGCGGCGAGGCCGGGCTCGAGCGGAATCAGCAGCGTCCCGGCGATGTCCTCGACCACCCGTGCGGTCCGCCACTGGTCAAGCCGGCGCTGGAGCTCCAGCGCCTCCACGAACCGCTCCGCCGCCTCGGTCAGCTGGTAGGAATGCGCCGCCACCACCCCGCGCTCGTGCAGCGCCCAGGCGATCCCCTCCTCGAAGCGGTATTCCCGCGCCTGCACGGTCGCCTCGTCCAGCAGGGCGGCGGCGCGCCCGTCGTCTCCGCGGTAGTGCGCGATCACGCCGAGGTCGGTCCCGCACGCGGCCACCTCCTGCGGCTCACCCAGCGCCTGGAAGCGCTGGATCGCCTCGTCGATGAACTCCTGGGCGTGCTCGAGGTCCGCGCCGAGCCAGCTGGCGAAGGCAAGGAAGTGCAGCGAATCCGCGACCCCGAGCGAATCGTCCATCTCCTGCCACAGCGCCAGGCTCTGCTGGTGCAGTTCAATCGCGAGGTCGTAGCGCGCCTGCTCGCGCGCCACCGAGCCGAGTCGCTGCAGCGCCGTCGCCGCCCCGGCGGTGTCGCCGAGCTGGCGGTACAGGGACAGCGCCAGCTCCAGCCGATCGGCGGCCAGCGCGTACTCGCACTGCAGATGGGCGCAGCCGGCGGCGATGGTGAGAACGCTCGCCCGCGCCGCCAGCGTCATCCGCTCCGCCGCGTCGACCGTCTCCTCCAGCCAGCGCCTGGCCTCGTGGTAGTGGCCGCGCCGGTACCAGAACTGCCACAGACCCGAGACGAACTCGGCCGCGGTCTCGAGATCGCCGGCCAGGTTCCATTCGAGCGCGCCGCGGAGGTTGTCGTACTCGGCCTCGAGCCGCTCGAGCCACTGGACCGGCTCGGGTCCGACCAGTCCCGGCTCGGCGTTGGCCACGAGCTCGACGAACCACTGCGCGTGCCGCGCACCCACGACCTCCGCCTCGCCGCTGGCCTCGAGCCGGATTCCGGCGAACGCCCGCACCGCCAGCAGCAGGCGATAGCGGTTCTCCGGCGCGCCCAGCTCCACCTCGACCAGCGACTGGTCGACGAGCTCGCCGAGCGCGTCGATCACGTCGGAGTGCTCGACCCCGTCGCCGGCGGCCACGGCCTCGGCCGCGTCGAGGTTGAACGAGCCCCGGAACGCGGCCAGCCGGCGAAACACCGTCTGCGCCCCGGGGGTCAGCAGCTGGTGACTCCATTCGAGGGTGGCCTCGAGGCTCTGGTGGCGGTCGGGAAGCTCGCCGGCCTGGTCCTTCAGCACCCGGGGGTCGTCGCGCAGGCGCGCGGACAGCTCGGCGACGGCCAGCAGCGGCGTCCGCGACGCCGCGAGCTCGATCGCCAACGGCATGCCCTCGAGTCGTTCGCAGATCTCGCGGATCGCCGCCAGCGTCCGATCGTCGATCGACAGGGTCGGGTCGTGGCGGTGGGCACGCTCGATGAACAGCTGCTCCGCCCCCTCGGCGTTATCCGCCACCGGTAGGCCGCTGACCCGGAACCGCTGCTCGCCGGCGACGCCGAGCGGCTGCCGGCTGGTGGCGATCACGGTCAGCTCCGGGCAGGCCGGCAGGATCGAGTCCAGCAACTGCGCGCACGCGCCGGCGACCTGTTCGCAGTTGTCGATCACGAGCAGCGACGGATCGCGCAGCGTCGACGCGATCGTCTCGTCGACCGGCCGCGGCGACAGCTCGCCCGCCCCGACCGCGTGCAGCACCTGCTCGGCGACCAGTCCCGGCTCGGCGATCTGGGTCAGGTCGACCCACCACGTCGGGATCGCCAGATCCGTGCGCACGTGTTCGGCGAGCGCCAG
>Ga0123356_10007488_pt1 | contig 10890 bp, 7 predicted proteins | sample TergutEmb28metaG_2_FD_92546 | JGI IMG/M metagenome (GOLD analysis project Ga0123356, IMG submission 92546) | Embiratermes neotenicus P3 segment gut microbial communities from Petit-Saut dam, French Guiana - Emb289 P3 | ecosystem: Host-associated > Arthropoda: Insects > Digestive system > Gut ... | reverse complement strand
CCTTCATGCGCGGCGCTCGCATTGCCCGATGCCGTCGCGGGCAGGCTGAAAAGGTCGACACGAAGCGGATTGATGCGCCGCAGGTCGCCCCGACGCAAGGTTACGCCATGGCGATCGAAGAATTCGAGGATCTGAATCGCCACCTTGCGGCCATTCTCCAGCCGGTCGCGGAGCTGCGCCGCCGTGAACTGCCCATCCGCCGCGCGATGCCCAATGTCCTGGATTAAGGCGACGATCTCCGCGACCGTTTCGCGCAGAAAGAAATGGTCCGTTGCGATCTCATCCACCCACCCGAGCCGGCCGGCGAGCTTCAGCGTGCGGCGCAGCTGGGCCTCCGGTGCAGGCAGCGCCTGCGCCAGATCCCGCACCCGCGGCGGACGGAACCGGTCCTCACCGCCGAGTTTCGGCCGAACCCTTTCCCACAACGCTTCGTGTTCGGGAGCGAGCCGCGCCCGATGGGCTTTGAGCCGGACCCAGGCACCCTCGAGGGCGATCTCCCCCGCGTCGGCCAATTTTTGCGCCGCCGCCAGAAAGACCGCGGGCGTCAGCCGCGGCTGAAGCGCGTGCCGAAGCCGTTCGCGTGGAACGCCCGTGAGATCGGGATTCTCGGCATGGAACGCCGCGAGCCTCGTCTGGAGTGCACGGCGAAACGTCTCCCAGCCCTGCCGCGACAGCGCAAATGTCCCGTCCGGCGTCGCCAACACCACCAGCTGCAAGGCCTTGGCGGCGGTCTCGATCTCGGCGTTCGACATCACGCGGTCGCGGGCAAAAGCGGACAGATCGACGAAGTCGTCCGGCGTCGCCAGCAACCTCGCGAGCGAAGGGCATGGATCGGCGAGCGCCATCGCCTCGAGCCGGCTGCGACGCTGGGGCGTTCGGCGCTTGCGCGCTGGCGGGCGCAGGTCGACCAGCACGCCGCCGCCGATCGTGCGCTGCGACGACGTATCGCGCAGGATGAAGCGGTCGCCGACGCAGGCGGCGACCGGACGGTCGAGCACAAGCTGGACCCAGCCTTCGTTCCCGGGCGCCAGCGGCTCATCTTCGAGCGGGACGACGCGCGCGCCGCATTCGGCGGCACTCAGATGAAACCGGGCCGGCAACCATTGCGGGATTGGTCTGGTTTCGCTCCGCAGAACCCGCAACCTGGCATCGAGCCGGTCGGTCGGCGCATGGAGATGCGGATCGAGCACCATGTCGCCGCGTGCGATTGCTTCTTTGTTGATGCGGTCGCCGGTGAGATTGAGGGCGCAACGCTCCCCCGCCCGACCGCGTTCGGCGGCGCGGTTCTGGGCGTGGATCGACCGCACACGTGCCGCCAGCCCCGAGGGACTGATCGCCAGCCGGTCACCGATTTCGACGGCCCCCGTCAGCACGGTGCCGGTTACGACCGTCCCCGCGCCGGGCAGGGTGAAGGAGCGGTCGACCGCCAGGCGAAAGCGGCCACGCGCGGGCCGTCGCCGGGTCTCCGCAGCGGCCGCAAAGAGATGCGTGCGCACCACATCGATGCCCTCGCCGGTTACCGGCGACGCGTCGAGGATCGCGGCACCGGCAAGCGGTGTCGACGCCAGGAGGTCCGTGATCTCCGCCCGCCTTTGCGCTCGTTCCGCCGCGGATACGAGATCGACCTTGCCGAGAACGATCAACCCGCGCCCGATGCCCAGGAGATCGAGAATCGCAAGGTGTTCGACCGTCTGCGGCATGACGCCGTCATCGGCGGCAACGACCAGCAGCGCAAAATCGATCGCCGCGGCGCCTGCCAACATGTTGTGGATGAAGCGCTCATGCCCGGGAACATCGACGAAGCCGATGACATCGCCATCGGGCGCGGGCAGATAGGCGAAGCCGAGATCGATCGAGATGCCGCGCGCCTTTTCTTCCTTGAGCCGGTCGGTATCAACGCCGGTCAGTGCGCGCACCAGCGCCGTCTTGCCGTGGTCGACATGGCCTGCCGTGCCGACGATCATGATGCATCCGTCGCTCGATCACGCACGATGTGACGTGCCGGCAACCATGCACATGGCGGCCGCTGACGCGTGTCGACCATTCTGGCTTCGGTCAATAGCCCAAGAGGAACGGATTGAAGGCACCGCGACGATAGCCGGCCTCGCAAACCAAGAGATCGAGCGCCACTGTGGCGACGTCATCGGCGATCGGGTCGAGCGCGGGCTCCTTGTCCTGATGGAGAATCTTGACATAGCCGCGGCAGCGGTCGCAGGTCTCCGCTGTGGCGATATCGGGACCGCCATCGATACCCTGGTAGGCGATGCCCCCGGTCGACCCGCAAAGCGTACATTTGATGCGAACATAGTTCCAGAGTGTGCCACAAAGGCCGCAGGCGCAATATCGCGTGCCGTGGGCCCCGACCCAGCCGACGATCAACGACGCCGCGGGCGGGCCGGCGCAAACCGGACAGGTGCCGCCCCCGCTCGCCTTCAACCCCTTCGCGTCGAGCCCGGCGGCGATGCGGGTGAAATGCACCTGGAGCGCGGCCGCCATCAGAGCGTGCTCGGCAAACGCATGCGCGGGAACCGCGTCGGCGAGGAGGTTCCGGACGAAAGCGGCGCGTGCCTCATCGTCCGCGCGGTCAATCCGCGCCAATGCGACACGCGCAGGATCGGGCATCGCGACTTGGCGCAAGGCGGTGGCCAAGCGATCCCAGGTGGCCGCAAAAGCCGCGTCGATCAGGAAGCCGCCGCGATCAAGCGGCGGCGTGCCAGCCGTCACGGCGTGCGCGATGGCCTCCGGCGATGGCCAAGTTGTGCGCGGCAGGCCGGTCAGGATCCGGCGCTGCATGGCAGAAAGATCGGCAAGGAATTTGAGATAAGGGGCGAGACCATGGCCGTCCGCCAGGCCTCGAAGCCGTTCCGCGCGCTCGGCAAAAAGCACCTCCGGCTGCGGCAGACGGATGGCGGGCGGCGCCGCCACCTCACCGATCGGTATCGGCTCACTGAAGGAATGGTGACCGCTCATGCGTCCGGCGAACGCGGACCAAGCGATCGCGGCACCGACACATCGCCCTTCGCAACTTCCTCCCGCAGCCATTTGCGGTGATGGCGCCAGGCCCACCCGCCGGTCACGGAGCCCGCGGTCATGCCGCGGACCGTGCCGCGCACCCAGATAGCGGCGTAGACATGCACGATCCAGATCAGGATGGCGGCGATCGCCAGCATCGAATGGAACAGTATGGCGACCCGCTTCTGTTCGATCGAGGTGAAGTCAAAGAAATACCGGTCCCAGACCACGATCCCGCTCGCGATCAGCAGCACGATCAGAATGCTCATGCCCCAGAAGACGAACTTCTGGCCGGCATTGTACTTGCCGAGCTCGGGCAGGTTTTCCTCGCGGTTGGCAAGCACATCGCGAAATCGCGCGAGCCAGGTGCCGTCTTCGGCCTGCCACAGATTGAGGCGCCAGAAGCGGATGAACATCCCGAGGAAGCTGAAGAACAGCACGACGCCAATCCAGGGATGGAGGATGCGCGTCGTCTGGCCGCCGCCGAAGAGCGCCGTCAGAAAGAACAGGCTTGGGTGAAACAGGGACAGGCCGGACAGGGCGAGCAGGATCAGCGAAACCGCCGTGATCCAATGATTGATGCGCGCAAGTACGGTATAGCGCCCGACGGTGACCGGCCGCTCTTCGCCTTGGAGCGTGCCGCGGCGCCTCGGCTCGGGGCGTGTCGCCGCCGTCACCTTGTCCCCTCCGCGAGGCGGCGCGCCCGTTCTTCATCGTCATCAGTGACGCGATTGGGACCGCGCACAACGTGGTGAATGAAGCTGACCGCCACAGCCGCCGCCAGCGCGGCGAGGCCGACGGTGCGCGTGACACCCTTCCAGGCCGTCACCACCGGGCTGATGGTCGGATCTCTGGCCAGGCCGGAATACAGCTCCGGTCGGTCGGCGTGGTGCAGCACGTACATGACATGGGTGCCGCCGACGCCGTCGGGATTGTACAGGCCGGCCTGATCGAAGCCGCGCGACTTCAAATCCTCGATGCGGCCCTGCGCGTGGCCGAGCATCTCGTCCTTGGTGCCGAACACGATGGCCTGTGTCGGGCACGCCTTCTGGCAGGCGGGGCCGCCGCCGACAGCGACCCGGTCGGAGCACAGTGTGCATTTATGCGCCTTGCCTTCGACCCTGGAGACCCGCGGGATGTTGAAAGGGCAGCCCCTTATGCAATAGCCGCAGCCGATGCAGTGCTCGGACACGAAATCGACAATGCCATTGGCATATTGGACGATGGCGCCGGGCGCCGGACACGCCTTGAGACAGCCCGGATCGGCGCAGTGCATGCAGCCATCCTTGCGGATCAGCCATTCGAGGTTGCCGGTGGCGGGATTGTCCCATTCCGCGAACCGCATCAGCGTGTACATGTCCGGCGTCAGGTCGTGGGGGTTCTCGTAGACGCCGGTGTGGAACTCCATCGCCGGATGGGTGTCGTTCCATTCGATGCAGGCGGATTGGCACGCCTTGCAGCCGATGCATTTCGAGACGTCGATCAGCTTCACCAGCTCGTCGCGGAACGCGACCGGCGCGGCGGCGGTGCTGGTCGCTGAGGTGCGGACGATGTCCATGGCGCGTGCGGTAGCCATCGGATCCTCCTCAAACGACCGGCGGCGCGATCGGCTCGATGTCGACGAGGAACGCCTTGAACTCCGGGGTATCGGTATTGGCGTCGCCGACAAAGGGCGTGAGCGAATTGGGACCGAACCCCTTGCGCGCCACGCCGGTGAAGCCCCAATGCAGCGGCACGCCGATGATATGCACGGTCCTGCCGTCGACCGTGAGCGGCTTCAGCCGTTTCGTCACCATCGCCTTGGCGCGGACCTGGCCGCGATTGGACCGGACCCTGACCCAGGAACCGCCGGCAATGCCTTTCTCCCTGGCGAGCTGCTCCGAGATCTCGACGAAAAACTCAGGCTGCAACACCGAGTTGACCCAGACATGCTTGGTCCAGAAATGGAAGTGCTCGGTCAGACGGTAAGAGGTGGCGACGATCGGGAATTTCGCGGCATCACCGAATTGCGCCCGGTCGTCGGCGAAAACGCGCGCCACCGGGTTGCCCCGCAATTTCGGCGCGATCGCATTGGCGACCGGGCTTTCGAACGGCTCGTAGTGCACCGGGAACGGGCCGTCCTTCATCTGATCGCGCGCCCAGAGCCGGCCGACCCCTTCCTGATTCATGATGAAGGGCATGACGGTGCCGGGCTTGGCCGTGGGCGCGATGTCCGGCACGTCGTAGCCGGTCCATTTCTGGCCATTCCATTCGATCAATTTGCGGCGCGGATCCCACGGCTTGCCGGAAAGGTCGCAGGAGGCCCGATTGTAGAGGATGCGGCGGTTGGCGGGCCAGGCGAAGGTCCAGTTCGGATAGAGACCGACGCCGTCGGGATCGCTGTTGTCGCGCCGGGCCATCATGTTGCCGGCCTCGGTGAAGCAGCCGGAATAGATCCAGCAGCCACTCGACGTCGTGCCGTCGTCGCGCAGCGCGGCAAAGCCCGGGAGCAGCTTCCCCGCTTGTTGCAGCGGCTTCGCCGGATCATTCGGATCGTTAACCGTTTCGAGCGCATAGCCGTTCATCTCGCGTGCGATCTCGTCGGGCTTCGGATCCGCGGCATCCTTGTAGGGCCAGTTCAGCTTGACGATCGGATCGGGGAAGGCGCCGCCCTCCTTTTGATAGAGCGCTTTGAGACGGTTCCAGAGCTGCGCCATGATCCAGGTGTCGGTCCGGGCCTCGCCGGGCGGATCGGCGCCGGCCCAATGCCATTGCAGCCAGCGGCCGGAATTGGCCAGGGAGCCTTCATCCTCGGCGAAGCAGGTCGAAGGGAGCTGGAACACTTCGGTCGGGATCGATCTGGAATCGACGTCGTTGAAGTCGCCGTGATTCTCCCAGAAACGCGACGTCTCGGTCTCGAGCGGATCAACCACCACCAGGAATTTAAGCTTCGACAGCGCCGCCGTGATCTTGGTGCGGTTCGGGAACGAGAGGAGCGGGTTGAAGCCCTGGCAGACATACCCGTTGATCTTGCCCCGATGCATCAGCTCGAATGCGCGTAAAATGTCGTAGCCCGGCACGTCGAGCTTGGGCAGATAATCAAAGGCAAAATCATTGTCCCTGGTTGCCGCCGGACCCCACATCGCCTTCTGGAAGCTGACGAAGAACTTCTTGTAGTTCTGCCAATAGCTCATTTGACCGGGACGCAGCGGCTTGAAGCCGCGTTTGCCCAGATAGGTCGCAAGATCGTGCTCGGCGTCAGTCGGCAGCGTCATGTAGCCAGGGAGCAGATTCGACATCAGGCCAATGTCGGTAAGCCCCTGGATGTTGGAATGGCCGCGCAACGCATTCATGCCGCCGCCGCGCACACCGATATTGCCAAGGATCAGCTGCAGCATCGCCATGGTGCGGATGTTCTGCGAGCCCTTGGAGTGCTGCGTCCAGCCCAAGGCATACATTGAGGTCATCGTCTTGGTCGGCGACGCCGTTTCCGCGATCATCGCGCAAATTCTGAGGAACTTGTTCCTGGGCGTGCCGCAGATCCGCTCGACCATCTCCGGCGTGAATTCCGCGACGTGGCCCTTCAGGAGGTTCCAGACGCAGCGCGGATTCTGCAGCGTCTCGTCGACGACCGCATAGCCTTGCTGGTCCATCTCATAGTCCCAGCTCGACCGGTCGTAGTCGTGCCGGGCTTCGTCGAAGCCGCTGAAGAGGCCGTCCTTGAAGGAATACCCTTCCTTAACGACGTAGGTCGCGTTGGTGAAAGCCTTGACGTACGGCCACTGCACCTTGTCGTTGGCGATGCAGTAACGAATGACGCCGGACAGAAAGGCGATGTCGGTGCCGGGCCTGATCGGGGCGTAGAAATCCGCGACCGAGGCCGTGCGCGTGAAACGCGGATCGACCACGATCACCCTGGCGCCGCGATGCGCCTTCGCCTCCGTGACCCATTTGAAGCCGCAAGGATGCGCCTCGGCGGCGTTGCCACCCATTTCGATCACCAGGTCGGCGTTACGGATGTCCGTCCACACGTTGGTCATCGCGCCGCGGCCGAATGTCGGGGCCAGACTGGCCACCGTGGGTCCGTGTCAGACCCTTGCCTGATTGTCGAAGACGAGCGCCCCCGCCCCGCGCACGACCTTAAAGGTCAGGAAGGCCGTTTCGTTGGTGGTCGCCGACGCGGCGAGGAAGCCGGTTGAAAGCCAGCGATTGACGGTAACGCCGCTCTTGTTCTTGGCGATGAAGTTCTTGTCGCGGTCGTCCTTCATCATTCGGGCGATGCGGTCGAGGGCCCAGTCCCAGGTCACTTCTTTGAATTCCGTGCCCCCGGGCGCGCGATAGCGTGGTGTCGTCAGCCGGGTCGGGGCGCGCGCGAAACCGAGCAGCGCCGCGCCTTTTGGACAGAGCGTGCCGCGATTGGTGGGGTGGTCCGGATCGCCCTCGATGTGCATGAGCGTCCGCTTGGCGCCGTCCCGGGGCTGCGGCGCGTACATGATGATGCCACAGGCGACGGCGCAATAAGGGCAGGTGTTGCGCGTCTCCACCATGCCGGCAAGCTTATAGGCCCTGATGGTTGCGGCATGGGCCGCTTCCACATCGCCGAAGCCCAATGCCCCGAGCGTGGTGCCTGCCAGGCCGGCGGCGGCACCTCGGAACACGTCCCGCCTCGAAACGTCATGCGGCATCTGTTTCCTCCAACCGGTGATGGTCTTGGAGACAGTCTCAATATGCCGGGTTTTCTCTGATCTTCCGGATTATGTTTCACATTCCGGTTTATATGGGGGCGGAGTATCTGCTTCGGCATCTATGGCGTCAAGGCGAGTACGCCGATTTGCTTGTCGCGGAAGGCGCAGCACCCGCTCTCCAAAAAATAGATCGACGGGACATCGCGCGATAACAGCGCTGGCGAGATCGCGCGGCGCCGGCGGCTCCTCCCGGTGCCGTGTCTTCATGCCGTCGGAATGCGCCGCCTGCTTGTGGCTGTGAGATCCGGACCGAGAACCTGGCCGGGAGACGAGGCCACCCCGATTGCCGGCATGCTCAATGCGGAGCGGCGAGCGTCATCACCCCCGGGGCGAAGAGATAGAAGAGCACGCCGATCACAATCAGGTAGGCGAGCAGGACCAGGGTCCAGCCCATATTGTGCCGTATCACTTCGCCTTCGTTGCGCACGAAGCGGCTGGTCGAAACCCCGACACTCGCCGTTTGCGGTGCCACAGGCTTGCCGACTTCTGCGCCGACCGAGTTGAGCGTCGGCAGCAGAAGCGGCGGGAAGCCGAGCAACCGGCCAACCGAGGCCTGGAAAAAACCAAACATCGCGTTGGTCGAGGTGTTGCTGCCGGAGAGGGCGACACCGATCCAGCCTAGAATAGGGGCGACCACGATGAAGAACGGTCCGATCTTGGCGAAACCACTCGCCAGCGATGCCGCCATGCCCGAGTAGTTGAAGACGTATGCCAAGCCGAAAATAAAGACACCAACCAGTATCGCACCCCACATCTGCCGGAAGGTCCGGCGAAACGCCTCTCTTATCTGTTCGGGCCTCGTTCCCATCAGCACGGTGGCGATCAGCCAGGAGACGGCAACCGCAGTCCCGGCGACAAAGGGAGAGAAGATGAAAGCGGCCTCGACCTTCGTTCCCGGATGGATGGACGAGCCGGCTGCCACGGCAAGCTTGAAAAGCGAGATCCCGGGCAACGCCGGCCACGGCCACCACGACCCGGTCCATAACACCACCACGACAATCAGCACCACAAAAGGCAGCCACGCGCGGGCAATATCGCCGGCGCTGAGGCCGTGCGCCCCTGTGTCGTGTCGCGCCTGGTCTGCCGTGCTTACGGGGACGCCGCCATAGCCGAGCACCCGTGCCGGACGCCAGAACTTCAAGAGAATGAGGAGCGCGGCAAAGGAGACGATGGCACCGGCGATGTCCGGGAGGTAGGGCCCGAGATAGACGGCGACCGGGAATTGACCCGCGATGTAGGCAAGCGAGCCGACCAACGCCAGCGGCCAGCCGTCGCGGAACCCCTTCTTGCCGGCGACCAGATAGATCAGCACCCAGGGCGGTGCCAGCGCCAGGACCGCGACGATGTGGCCGACCGATGCCGAGAGCTGCATCAGCGGCAGGCCGGTGACCGCGGCGAGCGCGATGATGGGCGCGCCGAGCGCGCCGTAGGAAACGGGGGCATTGTTGGCAATCGCCGCCACGCGAATGGCGTTGAGGTCGGGAATGCCGAGCGCGATCAGGATCGGGGCAACGAAAGCCCACGGAAAACCAAACCCGACCAGGCCTTCGAGCAGCGCCCCGAACGCCCAGGCGAAAAGGATCGCCTGGACACGAACATCGGCGGTTCCGTGTGCGGTGAGCCAGCGACGGAATTGTTCGAAAACCCCGGTCAGCACGAGCGTGTTGAACAGCATCAGCCCCCAGAAGGTGATCCAGTTGACTGACCACATGCCGGTGAGGGAACCGTAGACATAGGCCCGGATTCCCGATCCGACCGGCATGTGCCAAACCAGGACGGCGATGAGGTAGGTCACGATCGAGCCGATCAGCGTCGCAAGCCAGGCCGACATCCGGAATCCCGCGAGGAGGACCAGCAGGAGCGCGACCGGCACCAGCGCGAGCAGCCACCCAATGAACAGACTGCCGAACGGATTAAGGATCTGGTTGAACATCTCCCCTCCCTTCGTTTCTTGCCGTAAATGGCCGAAACGCTTATTCAGCCGGATTTCTCCGATCGCCGGCCGCTATGGTCTTGACGCAGGAAACTATGTCCGAATACGGACGCGGCGCAACCACGAGATCGCGAATGACCCCGGGTCAGAAAATCCGGTACCACGCACCGGACTGACACGAACCGGGCCAAGCGCTGCGATCGGATTACGCGCATCGGGAGCGGGCGAGGCGGAGGCGGGGCTCCTTGCTCAAGACGATTTGCTTTCGTGCCCGTCGTTGCCATACTCAACGTTCGAATGGCTCGCACCCGGATGAGTTGGGAAAATGGCGACACGGACCGACGGCGAATGGCAGGCCCGCACAGACCTGGCGGCGCTCTACCGACTGGTCGACCTTTACGGCTGGTCGGATCTCCTCGGCACACATATCTCGCACCGCGTGCCGGGTGAGCCGGATCACTTCCTGCTCAATCCTTACGGCTTTCTGTGGGAGGAAATGACCGCCTCGATCCTGCTCAAGGTCGATTACGACGGCAATGTGCTGACCGACAGCAATCACAAGGTCAATCCGGCGGGCGTCACGATCCACAGCGCAATCCTGCGTGCCCGGCCCGACGTGACGTGCGCCATCCATACCCATACCCCGGCCGGCGTCGGCGTCGCGACGCAGAAGGACGGGCTTTTGCCGATGACGCAGCATGCGCTGCATGTGATCGCGCACGCCGGTTACTATGAGTATGCCGGCATCGAAACCGACCCGCGCGAGCGTGACCGGATCGCCGCGGCGGTGGCCCACCACAACGTGTTGTTTCTGCGCAATCACGGCATGATCGCGATGGGCCGGACGCCCGGCGAAGCGTTCATGTGGTGCTATCGTGCAGAACGTGCCTGCCGCGCGCAGCTCGCGATCCAACAGGCACGCGCCGATACTGTGGCGTTGCCGAACGACGTGATTGCGGAAACGATCGAGCGCAATCGCTTCCTCAATTCATCGGAAGGCTACCGCGCAATCGGTGTAAACGAATGGCCGGCATTGCTCCGCCGGCTCGACCGGATCGATCCAAGCTACAAGGCTTAGCGCTGAAGCGGCGACGGCGAAGCATCAGCCGCGCTCCCGCCTGTCGCGGCCGAGGCTGATCGCCAGCAGCCGCGCGGTGAGCTCGCCCGTGGCCTGCTCCTGCGTCCAGTCCATCACGCAGGCGTCTCGGAACGTGTTCTCGT
>Ga0123356_10007487_pt1 | contig 10892 bp, 9 predicted proteins | sample TergutEmb28metaG_2_FD_92546 | JGI IMG/M metagenome (GOLD analysis project Ga0123356, IMG submission 92546) | Embiratermes neotenicus P3 segment gut microbial communities from Petit-Saut dam, French Guiana - Emb289 P3 | ecosystem: Host-associated > Arthropoda: Insects > Digestive system > Gut ... | reverse complement strand
TATTTCAAACTACTACAGGCAAGATACCCCAAAATCCTTTTTGGTCGAGCCGCATGTTGCTGATTGCTATTACCGTTCGGCACAAAAGGGAGACGGTGAGCCTGTATATGTAACAGGTGAAATGAAAACTATAATGGCAGGCCTTGCCTGTGGAGAGCCAAGCATATCGGCATGGGATATACTAAAAAACAATACAGACTACTTTGCAACAATTGACGATATTCATACAGAGGACGCAATGCGAGTACTTGCAAATCCGAGGGGTAATGATACGAAGATTGTTTCGGGAGAGTCCGGAGCGTCAGGCATGGGATTTTTGCTTGAGCTTCTGACAGATGCTGATATGGCCTTACTCAGGAAAAGTGCCGGTATCGATGAGAACTCACGTATTTTGGTCTTCAGCACCGAAGGTGACACTGACCCTGATAACTATCAAAGGATTGTTTTTTCGGGTTAGCTTATGGTATATTAGTTATATGAAATTTGTAGAATACGTTTATTGCGAGTGATATAAATTACACTTCGCAGTGGAGCATGGATGCGGAACGGCGGCAACCGAATGCACGGATGTCATTCATTGCCGGAAGAAGTGTATTTATATCACGAACAATATAATAATAGCAATCAATAAATAACAATAAAAAAGGAGAAAAATCATGAAGTATGAATGTGTGTGCGGGTACATGTATGACGAGGAGCTTGGAGAGCCTGACTTTGACATTGAGCCGGGAACCAAGTGGGAGGACGTGCCTGAGGACTTTTCATGCCCGGCTTGCGGCATGGGTAAGGATGCTTTTTCCGAGGTTTAAGACACAAAAACAGCAGATTAATACGAAAGGATACAGGTTTTAATGGATTTTCAAGCTGTTAAAGCTCGTGCGGAGTTTTACAAAGCTGATATGACAAAGCTTTTGCGGGACTTGGTCAAAATACCCGGTGAGAGTAGCCGTGAGGAAGGCAAGATTAACCGTGCTGCCGACGAAATGAGAAAGCTCGGCTTTGACAAGGTTGAAATTGATGCTATGGGTAATCTGCTTGGTTATATGGGAAGTCTCGGCTGCGAGAGTAAGATAATTGCATTTGACGGCCACATTGACAATGTGGGAGTCGGAAACATGGATAATTGGACGTTTGACCCGTATGAAGGATATGAAAACGACGAGGAAATAGGCGGGCGCGGAGTGTCCGATCAGCAAGGCGGGATTGTCAGTGCAATTTATGGCGCAAAAATCATGAAGGACCTCGGCCTTTTGAGCGACAAATATACTATTCTTGTGACAGCGACAGTTCAAGAAGAAGACTGCGACGGTCTGTGCTGGCAATATATCATTAACGAGGGTGGGATAAGACCCGAGTTTGTGGTGATTAACGAGCCTACGGACGGCGGGATTTATCGCGGACAGCGCGGACGTATGGAGATACGTGTCGATGTTAAGGGTGTCTCGTGCCATGGCAGTGCACCCGAACGCGGTGATAATGCAATATACAAGATGGCGGATATTTTGCAAGATGTCCGCAGCTTAAACGAAAACGATGCCAAAGACGACAGAGGGATAAAAGGTCTCGTTAAAATGCTCGAGGAGAGGTACAACCCGGAGTGGAAGGAAGCCGGCTTTCTAGGCAGGGGGACTATAACAGTCAGTGAGATATTTTTCACATCACCGAGCAGGTGCGCTGTTGCAGACTCGTGCTCTGTTTCACTTGACAGGCGTATGACAGCCGGTGAAACATGGGAGAGCTGTCTCGACGAAATCCGAAACCTCCCGTCGGTTATAAAATACAAAGACGACGTTACAGTTTCAATGTACAGCTATGACACCGCTTCATACAAAAACTGTGTTTACCCGATAGAGTGTTATTTTCCGACATGGGTAATACCCGAGGACCACCCGGTCACAAAAGCAATGGAGAAAAGCTATAAAAGCCTTTTTGGCGAAAAGCGCATAGGCTCGCCGGGTACTATTGAAGCGCGGCAAAAGCGCACGCTTATTGATAAGTGGACGTTTTCGACAAATGGCGTTTCAATTATGGGGCGAAACGGCATTTCCTGCATAGGATTTGGGCCCGGCGCAGAAGCCGAGGCTCATGCTCCTAACGAAATTACCTGGAAGCAGGATCTGGTAACCGCAGCAGCGGTCTTTGCAGTACTGCCGGGAATTTATGCCGCTGAGACAATGTAGATATTTTAAAGGAGATAAACCATGGGAGTTAATATTAAAAAGTATGTAGACGAGCTGAGAAGGCTTGATACGAAGGACATGTTTGAAAACGATTTCCTTCTGACATGGGACAAGAGTGACGATGAGATTAAAGCTGTGTTTACTATTGCCGACGCACTGAGACATTTGCGCGTAAATAACGTATCGGGCAGAATCTTTGACAGCGGGCTTGCAGTCAGTCTGTTTCGTGATAACTCCACAAGGACAAGGTTTTCGTTTGCCTCGGCAGCAAATTATCTGGGACTTACTGTACAGGACTTAGACGAGGGCAAAAGCCAGATAGCTCACGGTGAGACAGTCCGTGAAACAGCAAACATGGTTTCGTTTATGGCAGATGTTATTGGCATCAGAGACGATATGTTTATCGGCAAAGGAAATACTTATATGCGTGAGGTTGCAAAAGCTGTTCATGAGGGTTATCGTGAGGGAGTGCTTGAACAGCGTCCGACCCTTGTTAACCTGCAATGTGATATTGACCATCCGACACAATCGATGGCTGATATGCTTCATATAATCCACCATTTTGGCGGCCTCGAAAACCTAAAAGGAAAAAAAATCGCCATGTCATGGGCATACTCCCCGTCATACGGCAAGCCATTGTCGGTGCCACAGGGGATTATCGGTCTTATGACACGCTTTGGAATGGATGTAACCCTTGCACATCCCAAAGGGTATGAGCTTATGAGCGATACAATAAAAATAGCCGAAGATAACGCAAAAAAAAGCGAAGGCAGCTTCACAAAAACAAATAAAATGGCTGATGCCTTTAAAGATGCCGACATAGTATATCCCAAAAGCTGGGCACCTTATGCCGCAATGGAAAAAAGAACTAAGCTGTTTGAAAAGGGAGACACCAAGGGAATAAAGCAACTCGAAGAAGAGCTGCTTGAGCAAAACAAAGAGTTTACAGACTGGTCGTGTACGGAAGAGTTAATGAAAACCACACTCGATGGCGCAGCGCTGTATATGCATTGCCTGCCTGCCGACATTACAGATGTCAGTTGTAAAAAAGGCGAGGTTGATGCGGCTGTGTTTGACCGTTACCGTGAGCTTCTTTACAAGGAAGCAGGTTTTAAGCCATATATCATTGCCGCAATGATTTTCCTCTCAAAATGCAAGGACCCCGCTGACAAGTTAAAAAGAATTATATCCGGAGGCGGCATTCCGAGGAGCTTATGAAAAATCGTGTTGTTTTAGCTCTTGGCGGGAATGCATTGGGTGATAATCTTCATGAGCAGATGAGTGCTGTCAAAACAGCTGCTGTGGCTATTGCAGATCTTGTAGAGGATGGATATGAGGTAATTATTACACATGGGAACGGACCTCAGGTCGGCATGATAAACCTCGCAATGGAAACAGCGGCAAAAATTGAAAAAAGTCTTTTTTACATACCGATGTCAGTCTGTGTGGCAATGAGCCAGGGCTACATCGGTTATGATATTCAAAATGCACTGCGCGAAGAGCTTCTTTGCCGCAACATTAATAAACCCGTTGCGACAATTATAACGCAAACACTGGTTGATGCCGGGGACCCTGCTTTTGAAAAACCGTCAAAACCAATCGGAGCTTTTTACACAAAACAGGAAGCCGATGATATGTCAAAACGCGGATATGACATGTTGGAGGATGCAGGGCGGGGATATAGGCGTGTTGTAGCTTCACCAAAACCAATCGCAATAGTAGAGAGCAGCAGCGTTCGCGCACTGCTCGAAGCAGGTCAGATTCCGGTCACAGTCGGCGGCGGTGGTATTCCGGTCAAAAAAACAGACGGCAGACATTTAAAGGGTACCTCTGCGGTGGTTGACAAGGATTTTGCAAGCGCAAAGCTTGCCGAAGAGCTTGAAGCTGACATGCTTGTGATTCTCACAGCTGTTGAAAAGATTGCAATAAATTTTGGAAAACCCAATCAAAAATGGCTCGACGAAATTTCTGCTAAAGATGCAGAAAAATACATCAGCGAGGGGCATTTTGCTCCGGGGTCTATGCTGCCCAAGGTCGAAGCTGCTGTCGCATTTGTAAAGTCCGGCGCGGGCCGGAGGACTCTTATTACAAAACTTACCTCTGCACGCGATGGTCTGCACGGCAATACAGGAACAGTAATATTTCGATAAATGCCCCCAGGTAGCTATATGAGGGCATATAGGTGTGCGCATGTTATTATCTGTAATTTTGCTGGCAGCAGGCTTATCAAAACGAATGGGTGATGATAAGCTGCTGATGAGCTACAATGGAATACCACTTTTACAAGTAGCGGTAGACCTGCTTGGCAGCATTGAAGCACATGAAAAAATAATAGTGACAACCGGAAAAAGACTAAAGCATGTGACTTTGCCGCAGGGGATAAGAGCAGTAATTAACAAAAACCGCAGCAAAGGCATCAGCAGCAGCATCCACCTTGGTGCTCTAAACGCTGCAGGTACGCATTTTATGTTTATGGCGGCAGACCAGCCAAAGCTGAGAGCAAGTGACATAACACAAATAATAAAAACATCAAAAGAAAACCCTGATAAAATAGTATATCCTGTAATAAGCAATAAACCTTGCCTGCCGTCAATATTCCCGGAGTGTTTAAAAAATGAACTGCTTACAATCACAGGTGACATAGGCGGCAGGAGCATTCGGGAAAAGCACCCTGAGCTTGCAGTACCGGTAATACCGGCATGCCCTGAGAATTTTATAGACATAGACACACCAAAGGAGCTGTATGATATCTCTCAACATTAACGGAAAAGAGGTAAATTGCGTTAGTCCGGGCAAAAGGCTAATCGACTTTTTGCGTGAGGATCTGCGCCTTACATCTGTAAAAGAAGGCTGCTCAGAGGGTGCCTGCGGCACATGTATGGTTATTGCTGACAAAAAGCTTATAAGAGCATGCTTGGCGACGGTAGATAAAATGACAAGCAAAAGTATAATAACTGTCGAAGGTCTCTCGGCGCGCGAAAAAGAAGTCTATGCGTACTGTTTTGCACACTCCGGTGCTGTTCAGTGCGGTTTTTGCATACCCGGCATGGTAATGAGTGCAAAAGCACTGCTTGACACTAATTGCAGCCCGACACGCGAGGATGTTAAAAAAGCAATAAACGGGAACATTTGCCGCTGCACAGGGTATGTAAAAATAATCGATGCCGTGCTTATGGCAGCAAGGTTTTTTCAAAAAAACCTACCTGTCCCGCCTGTCCCGGAAGATAAAGCACACGGAAAACTCGGAGAGAGCTTGAGACGCACAGATGCAGCTCTAAAAACACTGGGGATAGGCTTATATACCGATGATGTTACAGTCGATGAAATGGTATATGCAAAAGCACTGAGAACAAAATACCCGAGAGCACGGGTGGTGTCTATTGACAAAAGCAAAGCCGAGGCGCACCCCGATTGTATAAAAATAATAACAGCACAGGATGTACCGGGAAATATAAAATGCGGTCACTTAGTAAAAGACTGGGATGCACTGATAAAAACAGGTGACACCACAAGATATGCAGGTGATGCCATTGCAATTGCCGTCTCGGCAAATGAAAAAACTCTCGACGAAATCACCTCTTTGATATCTGTCCGGTATCAGGAGCTAAAGCCGGTGACATCACCTTTTGAGGCACTGGCGCAAAACGCACCCGAAATTCACGAAGGCGGCAACATCCTTAGTGAGCAGAAGCTGCACCGCGGGGATCCCGACACTGCAATAGCAGCATCAAAATATGTTGTTACAAACCACTATTCACTGCCTTTTACAGAGCATGCATTTATGGAGACGGAATGTGCTATCGCAATACCTGCTCAAAACGACGGACTATTACTCTATACAGGCGCTCAGAGTATATATGACGAGCAAAGAGAAATCAGCAGTTTACTGGGTGTCCCTGCCGCTAAAATCCGTGTTCAGTCAAAGCTTGTCGGTGGGGGTTTTGGCGGAAAAGAAGACATGAGTGTACAGCATCATGCCGCGCTCGCTGCATGGCTGACAAAAAAACCGGTTAAGGTTAAATTTACACGTGCAGAGAGTATACTTGTCCACCCAAAGCGCCATGCAATGGAAATTGATTTTACAACAGCATGTGACGAAAACGGCATTATTACAGCAGTAAAAGCAGAAATTATCTCAGATACCGGAGCATATGCAAGCCTTGGCGGACCTGTTTTGCAACGTGCCTGCACACATGCGGGAGGACCTTATAATTTTCAAAATATAGATATAAAAGGGAAAGCAGTTTATACAAACAATCCACCTGCCGGAGCTTTTCGCGGATTTGGAGTTCCGCAATCATGCTTTGCTATGGAAAGTAATTTAAACCAACTGGCAGACATGGTAGGGATAACTGCGTGGGAGATTCGTTACCGCAATGCCATAAGACCCGGACAGGAATTACCAAACGGTCAAATAGCAGACGAGAGCACATCGATGGCTCCTTGTCTCGAAGCAGTAAAAGATGCATATGAAGCCTCGGAGCATACGGGGATAGCATGTGGCTTTAAAAACTCCGGACTTGGTGTTGGTGTACCTGATATAGGCAGGTGTATACTTTCGGTAGAAAACGGCAAAATTCACGTTCGCTCAAGTGCAGCATGTATAGGGCAGGGGATGGCTACAATTCTCACTCAAATGATTTGCGAAACATTGGATATTCCCGCCAAAATGGTTGTTGTAGAACCTCCGGACACAGAGCGCACACCAAATTCCGGCACTACTACAGCATCCAGGCAAACCCTGTTTTCGGGAGAAGCGGCAGTAATAGCGGCACGTAAGCTGCTGGAGCATCTGCAAAAACCATGTGACATCACAGCACTTGAAGGACAGGAGTTTTATGGCGAGTATTTCCCGCAAACTGACCCTATGGGTTGTGAAAAACCAAATCCTGTCAGTCATGTGGCATATGGATACGCAGCGCAGGTGGCACAGCTGGATAAAGAGGGGAGCTTAATAAAAGTAACCGCAGCTTATGATATGGGAACTGTTGTAAACCCCTTAGCAGCCGAAGGGCAGATAGAGGGTGGCATTTTAATGGGAACAGGTTATGCACTGACAGAAGACTTTCCTCTTATTAACTGTACTCCTGTCGCAAAGTACGGAACACTGGGATTAATCAGAGCAACAAATGCACCTGATATAGAAGCAATACTCATAAAAAAACCACCGGCGCGCGGGTCGGACTTAGATACTTTGCCTGCTTACGGGGCAAAAGGAGTAGGGGAGCTTGCTACAATTCCAACAGCGCCCGCAATCACCGGTGCGTATTACAAGTTAGACGGCAAGCTGAGAACAAAACTGCCAATAAAAGAAAAACACAGGTAAAAGAGCATAACAGAAAAGGATGGTCATAATTATGACAAATGAGCAGTTACTGGAACATGCAAAAAAAGCGCGTGAGTATGCCAATGTGGATATGTCGGGCTTCAAGGTAGGCGCTGCGCTGCTGCTAAAAAGCGGAAAGGTCTACCATGGCTGTAACATAGAAGACCCTTCGGGTATTGGTATAACAAATGTGTGCGCAGAGAGATGCGCAATTATTAAAGCAATATCGGAAGGACACACAGACTTTGTAAAAATTGCAACAGTCGGAGGTCCCTGCTCAGATCCCGACAGTAGCTGTGACAAAAGCTCTGAGGGCTTGCGGTTTTGCCCGCCATGCGGCGCCTGCAGGCAATACTTAAACTCCTGGAATCCGGAGATAAAAGTAGTATTACAAGACAAAGAGCAAATTAAAGAATTTGCTCTCAGTGAGTTATTACCATTTTCGTTTAACGAAGAATTCTAAATTAAGAGTTTGCAGTTAAATCGTTGTACCATTTGACGGAAGCGATATAAGTGTCGCTGACCATAGTGGAATCAAGCTGATTCTCTTCGACAAAGCCGGAAACAGCATCCCAGTTGGCATATTCATAGTTCTCATAAAAACGGAGCAAGTCGGAATAAACACCTGTGCGCGTGAGCAGCGACGAGCGAATCTCTTCTGTGACAGGAATGTCCTCGAGCAGTTCTTCTCTTGACATATCCATAGCAATATGGAGTAGTGACAGCATACCGACCATAAAGACCTGTTGCGGATTGCGTTTTATGCGAAAACATGGTGCAAGCAACTCACCAAAACGTGCGCGGATTAGTGACATACGGACAAGCTCGAGAGGCTTGTCTTCTGCTATGCCGCGAAGAGCAAGTACTGCAATCCATTTTTTGAGGCTCTCTTCACCCATATAAGCGACAGCAGCAGAAATTGATGAAACATTCCGCAAGCCGACTGCCGCGGAGTTTAAGATACGCAGCAGCTTATAGGACAAGGCGACATCGGATGCAATAACGGTGCTGATTTCCTTAAAGTCCATATAATCTTCTGTGCTCGACAGCTGCATCAAGCGGAAATAGTTTACCTTTAGCGGGCTGACTTCCTTGGTCCTGCGCCCGACAACGGGAGTATTTGTATTAAAATAATAACCCTGAAACATATGAAAGCCGGCATCTCTTGCTGCTTGATAATCTTCCATAGAATCGACACCTGTTGCAATAAACCTGATTCGTTGATTTTTTGCAATAAGCACCTTTTGCCTGACAAGATTGGTGTCAGAGCTTACGAACTTGACATAGTCTGCTATAACCAGCAGCTCAGCGACGGGATCGCCACTGTCAAGCCCTGTAACAGCAACCTTATAGCCGTTGCTGCGAAGCTCGTTATATATTTTCAAATCCTTTTGAATATCTGCCTTTGTAGCCTTTGGAGGGAGATTCATCTGTACGATAAATTTTTCCTTGGGTAGATTTCTAAGCACAGCGGGACTAAGAAGCTGCTTAGAGTATGTGATAAAGTAGTGCAGATTGTTCTCCAAATCACCAAGACCAAGTGCATCCAGTGTGCGGTTAAATTCACTGAGGGTTATTGTGCCCTCATCGTCATCGTCACCCTGCCCGCGGTCTATAAGCTCGTATCCGAATGTTTTCCCGGCACTGAGCAAAACAGGCTGTATATTAATATACATATCCTTAAATTTCTGTGCCTTGTCATAATGGTCTTCAAAAAGGAAAATTTGGTTGCGCCCGGCTTCTTTTGCCTGATACAAAGCAATATCAGCTTTTCGCAGCAAATCAGATAAAGTGGCACCGTGATAGGGGAAGCAGGCAATACCAATACTTAAGGTGCATTTCACGTCGATATTCGGCAAGGTATATGAACGAAGCGCTGCAGAGAGAACATTGGTATAGTGCTGCTGCAGCTCGGGAAGTGTCGAAAACCTGCCTGCAGGGTTATTCATAAAAATGATAAACTCATCCCCGCCCAGGCGGTAGAGTGTATTGCGGAAATCGGGATTTTCCTGTAAATGTTCGGTCAAACGGCGCAAAACGACATCTCCGGTATTATGACCGTATGTGTCGTTTACTGTTTTAAAGTGGTCGAGATCAAAAAGAGCTACAATACCGGAAATCTTACCGGAACCAATCTGATCCTCTAAAGTGACAAAATCCTCTTTAAGCTTTTGACGGTTCGGAACACCTGTCAGCTGGTCGACATATGCAAGTGTATATAATCTTTCGTTTGCTTCTTTCTCAGGTGTGATGTCACGCATCATAAAGATAGTAGCGGGTTTTCCGTCAGCCCAGTTGATTGTACTGCGTCTGACAACAAAATGACGTCCGTCTCTATCTTGAATCTCAAAAGGAATGCCGTCTGCCACATCGGTTTTCCCGCCATAAGGGCAGTTTTCGCAAAGGCCGGGGAAATGCTTGGAAAAAACCGCCTTGCAGGTAAAGACAGTACCGTCCTCATCAATTAAACGCTCTTCGGCTCTTGCGTTAGTATAGATAACCTCACAGTTTTTCCCCCTTACGACAATTACCTCCATATCGTGAGGGTCGAGAATACCGCTAATATCACCTAAAATACTACGAAACTCAGTTCTGTGGCTGAATTTCTGTAAAACTCTATCTTTTGCTTGATTTGCTTTTTGAATGATATCACTAAAACCCATGAGAATTATCTACCTCTTTATTCCTTGTTAAGATAGTAAGAGACAAGTTCTTGAAGGAGCTCATCTCTGTCAAGTCTGCAAATTAGTGCGCGTGCATTGTTGTAGTTTGTGACATAGGTAGGATCCTCGGACAAAATGTATCCGACGATTTGGTTAACAGGGTTATAACCCTTTTGCCTAAGTGAATCGTAAACAACGGAAAGTATTTCGCGAGTGTTGTTTTCGCCACTTATAACATCAAATTTTCTTGTGTAACCATCCAAACCTGGTACCCTCCAAATAAACTGTTTGATTGTATTATATCAAATATCTGAAAAGAGTAAAGTAATAAATCGTTACATTTTGATGAAAAATTATAATGAAGTACACAAATTACCCTTCATTTGTTGCTACAAGAGGCAGCGGGAGAAGTGAGGAAAGGGGATAACTCACAAAGCGGCCGTCCGATGCGCGGGCGCAGAGCACTTCGACATTTGGTGAAAACTCGGCAAGGAGTTGACGGCAGTTGCCGCAAGGCAGTCTGTAAACATCTCCTTCAGAAATGATACCAATTCGCTTAAAACTGCGGTGACCTGCCGAGACAGCAGCTGCAATAGCTGCAGCCTCTGCGCAAATTGTTGAGCCGATTGCAACGTTTTCAATCAGACAACCGGTAAAAACAGCGCCGTCACTACACTCAACTGTTGCTCCGATTTTTGTCAGAGAGTAAGGCGAGTATGAGTT
>Ga0123356_10007486_pt1 | contig 10892 bp, 7 predicted proteins | sample TergutEmb28metaG_2_FD_92546 | JGI IMG/M metagenome (GOLD analysis project Ga0123356, IMG submission 92546) | Embiratermes neotenicus P3 segment gut microbial communities from Petit-Saut dam, French Guiana - Emb289 P3 | ecosystem: Host-associated > Arthropoda: Insects > Digestive system > Gut ... | reverse complement strand
TAACGCTTTCTTTAAGCGTCAAAAAATCCTCTTTGCACTTAAAAAAGCTACCCAAATCCCACTTAAAACAATTATCAATTTCCGCGCGCGTTCTTGCCATGGCATTATTATACCCTATTTGCGCGCAAACTGACAACAAATTTTGAGGGATTAGGGAATAGGGAATAGGTTAATTCAGAATTAAGAATTCAGAATTAAGAATTGTGGATTTTATTTATTTAGGTACGAGGCACGAAGTACGAAGTACGAATTGTGGATAAAATCCTAAAGAACCCCGCAAGGGGTGAAATGTGCAGAACCCCGTGCAAGCGGTAGCGTAGCGCGGGGGGTATGGGTAGCTACGGATATATCCATGAAAGCCCCAAGGGGGCGTAATGTGCATAACCCCGTGCAAGTGATAGCGTAGCGCGGGGTACATGGGGGTGCGCAGACATATATATCCCCCCACCCTTCCGCCTTTGGCGGAAGGGTGGGGGGATATGCGTGGGTGGGTTATACCGTGCCGTTTGCACCGTGGGTTGCACCCACGGTTATGCATATCCTGCCCGCTTCGGGGCAGTTACGGATTACGGTTATGCATATCCTGCCCGCTTCGGGGCAGTTACGGATTTAGGATTAATTCAGAATTAGCCCATCGGAATTACGATTGGGGGTTCTGTAATTAAGGTTACGAGTTTTGTTGCCGTATCTAAAACATTTTCGGGAATAGTTACAACGGTATTTTCGTAGCCAATAGTGTATTTGCTGTACCCGGACGGTTCAGTAATCAATAATTCGGAAACTTTATCGCCCCTGAAAACTATGGAAAACCCATAAGTAAAGCTACCCAAAGAAACCCACCCTCTATATTTGCCGTCATAATATTCAATGTAAGAATAATTATTTTTTACATCTTCCAAGTACAACACAAACCTGTTAATCCAATGAAATTCTGCTTGTTTATTGCTGATGTCATCAAATGCAAATTCCCCATAATACCAAGCGCCTTCTTGGTAATAAGTTTTTGCCGTATTGTTTTCTATATCTACTTCTATATAGCTCACCCAAAGATCGTTCGGATCTTGATTGTGTTCGGATGTTGATTGAACTATACTTTGATAAAAATTATGAGTATCATTGTAATAAAAACCACTACCACTATAGCCTTTAGCTGTAAATTGCAGGGGTTTTGTCCAATCCATAATATGTGCGATAGTGTCGTCTATAAACTGCTCAAACTGTTCCGCCGTAACTTCTTGGGGTTGCTTGGGTTCTTGTGGCGGTTCGGGTTCGTTAATTTCTTTTATTTCAAGGATCATGTAAAGAACCATTGACTGAACCGCGGGGATTTGGATTTTTGTATCCGCTCCAAACGCAAATGCATAAAAGTTACCAAAAGAATCTCTTATTCCCAATACCTCAACACCAAATTTATCCCCTAAGTCTTTCAATTCTTGATCATAATGTAAAGTGATCGTTTCGCCGACTTTAAGTTGCAAAAAGAATGATGTGTATTCGTATTCAATATCTTTGGCAAGATCAGGATCGTCTTTTGCCCAGTCCATAAGGTATTCATAGATGTGCCGTTCGTATGTTAACTGCACTGTAACCTTTCTTTGCGCGATTGGTTTGTCCGTATCGTCCTCTATTACGATAACTTCCCTATCTTCCTCGCCTTTCCACTTATTGCCCCAATTCGGAACTTTTGTGCCTCGTACAAATATGCGTGTAAGGCTCTTGCAATTCTTGAACAAATCATTGCCCAAATTTTTAATCAAATCATGCAGTATTACCGAAACCAAGTCCAAACACCCTGCAAAAGCCTCATCCCCTATATCTCTAACGGTATCAGGAAGGACAGCCGTTATCAATTTAATGCAATCCTTAAAAGCGTTCGCGCCTATCTCAATAACCCCTCTCGGTATTTCAACTTCTAACAAAGAGATACAATCTCTAAATGCGTTTGCACCTATGGTTACCAAACCGCTTGGCAATTCTAAATCTTTCAAATTCTTACAGCCTTGAAAAGCGTTTGCGCCTATTGTTTTCAAACCACTGGGGAATGTTACCTTTGTTAGTTCCAAAAAGCCCTTAAAGCCGTTTATGGCTACACCAAGCACAGGCTTTCCTTTAAATATTGAGGGTATTTTTATGTGATTTCCGCTTGCCGTACCGCCCGAAACCTCATAAGCCGTTCCATTGTTTATGGGGCTAAAATTCAAACCTTTCGTTCCGTCATGCGTTTCTTTTTCGCCGTATTTTATAACGGTAGCTTGATTATCGCCATAAGATGCAAAGGTAATTAAGCCGTCTTCAACCTTAAACGCATATTTATCAACTCCTGTTAAAGAAAAGGATTTATTTTTGTCGTAATAATATGGACTGTGATTGACGGTAAATGATTTCCCCTGTTTTAAGGTGTAAAATCCCTCTTTTAACTCAAACAAATCACGCTTGCCTCTTAAACTTCCCGCAAGAACTCGGTGATAAATGTCGTTTACGCTCGTGAGGTGTCTTGTCGCAACTCTTTGACCGTCCAACACAAAAAGATCGTTATATAAAGAATTGTTATTGGGCTTGTTGGGAAACTTGACCTTAATTGAATTTTTATCAATTATTTCCACTATCTCAGCACCATTGTAATGTGTATAGGTATAGTAATCTTCGCCGATAGGAAGAACATTATCGTAGATAATAGCGTAAACTGCCCCGTTTTCAAGCCAGCAATGCGCGCTTATTAATGCCCCTCTTTGAAAATTGTGAAGCGACCCAGACAACTGCTCTTCAATCGTCTGATTTCCGTCAACAAAAATCCCTCTCAGTTCAGACCCCCCCATTTCCATTATCATTTCGTAGTTTGCGTTTTCCTTATCAAATGCGAATTGTGCGATAGTATTGTTAATAAATGCGTTCCATTCCCTTTCCGTTATGTCACCATTACCGCTATTGAAACCACAAGCAACCATTACCGCTATTGAAAGCACAAAAATTGCAGTAACTAAAACCAATTTGTAAAACTTTTTCATAATTTCCTCCGTTATGTATTTTTTATATCAAAAAGCCCACAGCAAAAGCCGTGGGCTGATTTGTTTATGGTTTGAAATTTATTTTGCCGTTACAAGAGAGAGAGAGAGAGAGAGAGAGAGAGAGAGAGAACGCACACTAACATTGCTTGCCGTTAAACCTTTGCTCTTCTGTAAAAACACTTCGCTTACCCTCATGAATATATTTTAACCCAAAAAAATTGCCTTGTCAAGCGCAAATTTTGGATTAATTAACTAATAATGATAATTGGATTCCATATATTGATTAAGTGTGCAAAGATATGTTAATATGTTAATATGAAACTCTATCACGGTAGCAACATGACAATAAGCGAACCTTTAATTATAGAACCAAATAGGCATTTGGATTTTGGAAAAGGTTTTTATACAACTACGAATTTTGAACAGGCTTTGGAATTTGCAAAAAAAGTTGTAAGGCGGGAAAAAAGTGGCAAACCTGTTGTAACCGTTTACGAATTTGATATAGAAACCGCCAAAAAGCAATTATGTTTTTTGGAATTTACCGAACCTAATAAGGATTGGCTTGACTATGTGGCTAAAAACCGTGCAGGGGAATATACTGAAACGGTGGATATAACTATGGGGGCGGTTGCAGACGATGATGTGTATGTGGCAATCGGTTTATATACGGGTGGCTTCAGCAACCTTGCAGACACCCTTAAAAAACTCAAAATTAAAGAATTATTTAACCAAATAGTTTTCAAAAGCGAACTTTCACTAAAGTATTTAACATACGCGGGGGTAGCAAATGACTAAACAACAACTTCCGTCTTACTTAGGAATAGTGCTACTGCCAAGCGTGGTAAAGATACTTTGCGACAAAAGAGGCATTACTGAAAAAGAGGCAGTTGCCTTGCTGTACAAAAGCGAATTGTACTCATTGCTTGAGGACGAAGAAACAAAACTTTGGCACTGTAGCCCACTTGCTTTGTGCGGTATGCTTGAAAGCGAATTAAATATGGGAAAAATTGAATTTCCAGAGGGTGTGTAACACAATGAGTAAAGAAGGTAAATTTTACATTTTTTGTGTGGAAATATACAAGAACACAAAAGGCTTAAGCGGAAAAGAAGTCATGGAACTATTTGACAAATACGATGTTTGTGGCTTTATATTTGACTGCTTCGGCGCGCTTCATGTTCAAGGCGAACTTGCAACCATTCAAGACATAGACAAATACATTGCAAATAGCGTTGCATAATTTTGGCATTTAAGAGGGTTAATTCAGAATTAAGAATTCAGAATTCAGAATTGTGGATTAATTATCTGATTAGATTTAGAATTCAATTTTTTAAGTTGCACATAATACCTTTATGGGTAAAATTAAAATGCGTTCGGAAGATATGGCAAACCTTGTGCAAGCGAACAAGGAAGAAGCGGATATGACAAGGAAGCTATATAGGGGAAAGCAGAAAAAATAGGCTTTTATCAATTATAGATAAATTCCCAAAGAACCCCGCAAGGGGTGAAATGTGCATAACCCCGTGCAAGCGGTAGCGAGGCGCGGGGTAAGGCGTGGAAAAGTGAAAAGTGAAAACCCCCTCTCTTTCTGCCAAAGGCAGAAAGAGAGGGGGTTTTGTTTGATTGGTAGATACTTGCTGTGCCGTGGGTTTCACCCACGGTTATGCACATTGCGCCCCTTTGGGGCTTTATTGCGGATTAATTATAATGAGATTTAGAATCCACAATTCTGAATTCTGAATTCTGAATTAAACCTCAATTCGTACTTTGTACTTCGTACTTCGTATTTTTAAACAGCCTTTACTGCACTAACTTCAAGTTATCTATACCCACAATCCCCGCAAGTTCCCTAATCGCCGTATCGGGGGATTTTATTTTTGTGGGGTGTTCAAAGAGTTCTTTTGTGGATTGATCGTAAATCCTTACGGCAACACCGAATAAATCCTTGTGGGCGGATAAGATTTCGTCTATCCTGTCTAATTGCTTTACATTGTTTTTGGTGATTTGGATATACAAAGCCTTTGCTTTGGGTGCCTTTTCCTCGCTTTTGTGTTCTTTTAGTTCAAGTTCCCACGGCATAAGATCATTAACCGTTATTTTAAAAGTTTCGCGGTTTATGCCAAGTTTTCCACGGACTTTAACAAGGTTATCCTTAAATAAATTAGCCCTCACATTTATAAGCGTGCGCGAAAAAATTGCGGATTCAATTGTGCCGTGCATATCCTCAAGCAGGATTACGCAAAATTCCTTGCCGTCCTTAGTGCGCTTAAATTCCACCTCGGATATCAGCCCCCCTGTAAAAACTTCCATGCCCTCTTTAAGGGGGTTTGTTTCTTGAAATGTTTCGCCGTCCTCTTCTTCCTCTTCATTGTCCGATTTAGCACGCGGAAGCATGGAAGTGTTAAAATTAAAGGCTTTAAAATCTTCCTCATGCCCTTGCAAGGGGTGTCCTGTAAGGTATGCACCCGCCACCTCTTTTTCCTGCACAAGTTTTTCTTTTAAAGGAAGTTCTGGCAAAATCCGATATTTATATTCGCTGTTTTCTTCTTCACCGAACATGGAAAACATATCAAGCTGATTAGTATCCTCATGCTTTTTTCTCTTTTCAATAAACACGATTATTTGCGCGTAATTGGCAAGAAGGGTGGCACGCGTCATGCCGAAGCTATCCATTGCGCCCCCCCTAATAAGGCTTTCAATCATACCGCTGTTAAGGCGCGTATCAAATGTGCGGTAAAGAAAATCATATAAATCCTTAAATTCGCCGTTCTGCCTTATGCCAAGAATGGCGTTAACCGCCGCTTTGCCCACATGCTTTATGCAAGATAAACCGTAACGCACCACTTTGCCCTCTTCGGGGGTAAAATTTGAATCCGATTTATTTATATCGGGGGGCAAAAGAGGAATGCGCATTTCCTTAAGCACGCGCATATACTTCTTGGTATCGTCTGGCTTATTCATGCGGTTATTTAGCACCGCCGTCATAAATTCCACAGGGTAATAATGCTTGTAATACGCAGTTTCGTAAGCAAGAAACGCATAGGCGGCTGCGTGAGATTTATTAAAAGCATATTGCGCAAATTTTTGAATATCAGAGAACACCTTTTGCGCCAAGCCTTCGTTTATCCCCCTTTCGGCGCAACCGTTCATAAACTTTTCGCGTTCGGCAGGAATTTTATCCGTTTGCTTTTTGCCCATTATGGCGCGGAATTTATCTGCGTCCGTCATGCTGTAACCTGCCAAAGCCCTCGTGATAAGCATGGCTTGTTCTTGGTAAACGATTATTCCGTAAGTGGGTTCAAGAATCGGTTTAAGCAAGGGGTGTCCGTAATCAATTTTATCAGGCGCGGATTTATTTTTTACAAGCAAGGGGATATTATCCATAGGGCCTGGGCGGTACATGGCAACCCCTGCGATAATATCTTCAATTCCTTGGGGGTTCAAATCGCGCATGGTTTCTTTCATGCCACCGCTTTCAAGCTGAAACACTGCGTCTGTGTTGCCTGCGCCTATCATTGCGTACACCGATAAATCGTTATACCCTATCTTTTTAAAATCAACATTAACCCCTGTGCGTGCAAGCACATAATCATGCGCAGTTTTAATATCGGTAAGGGTTAAAAGCGCAAGGAAGTCCATTTTCAAAAGCCCAAGCTTTTCAACCTCAGTCATATCATATTGAGTTATAGGTTCTTTATCCTTAGAAATGGCAAGGGGTATGCTTTCAATGGCAGGATCTTTGTAAATAACGATTCCCGCGGGGTGGACGCCTGCTTGGCGGGGCATATCCTCAATTTGTTTGGCAACATTTATTATTCTTCTAAATTCCTCGCTTTCGTCATAAAGCGTTTTTAGATCGGTTTCAAGTTTGGGATCAACGGGATTTAAAAGTGCCTCAATGGTAATATTAACCTTGCTTTTGGGATCACCTTTTATTAGTTCAATTTCCTTTTTCGCCCCCAAATCGCCCATGCTTTCGGTTAGCCTTGTGGAATCCGCAAACGGCAGGCGGTAAGCGCGCGCCACATCTCGGATTGCGTTTTTCTTTTTCATTGCGCCGAATGTTATAATATTGCTTACGAAACTTGAGGTGTACTTATCTCTCACATAAGCGATAACATCTGCGCGTTTATCCGAACAGAAGTCAATATCCAAATCAGGCATACTCGTTCTGTCCTTATTCAAAAACCTTTCAAAAACCAAGTCATATTTAATCGGATCAATATCTGTGATATTAAGTGCGTAAGCAATAAGGCTTCCCACACCGCTTCCGCGCCCAGGGCCCACGGGGATATCGTTATCTTTTGCGTACTTAATAAAATCCCAAGCAATCAGATAATAATCCGCAAAGCCCATTGATATGATAACTTCAAGTTCGGTTTCGGCGCGTTCTCTAATTTGAGGGGAAATTTCGCCGTATCTTTTTTTCAAATTGGCATAAGAAAGTTCTCTTAAAAATTCCTTACTCCACCCCTCTTTTTTCATGCTTAGCCCAAAAGATTCCACTTCTTTAAGCATTTCGCCCTCGGCTTTATATTCAGGCAATTTGTATTCGTTGAACACAAATTCCACATTGCATTTTTGGTGGATTTCGTAAGGTGTATCCAATGAATCAGGATATTCGCCCAAAACTTCTTCCATTTCTTCACGGCTTTTATAGTAAAATTCCTTGCCTGTGAATTTCATGCGCCGTTCGTCATCATAGAATGAACCAGTTTGCACGCACAGCAAAATTTCGTGCATTTCGGCATCTTCGCGGTTCATATAATGCACATCGTTTGTGGCAACGCATTTAACGCCGATATCCAAAGATAGCTTATATAATTCCCTGTTAATTTCCGCTTGGGACATAAGCGCGCCGTCTTTTAAATCCCTAATGCCGTGTTCTTGAAGTTCAATATAGTAATCCCCCTCTTTGAACATTGCTTTATGCAAAAGCGCGCACTCTTTTGCCAAGTTATAATCACCGCTTATCAAATAGCGCGGAACTGCGCCCTGCAAGCAACCCGATAGGCAGATTAAGCCTTCGCTATATTTTTTTAAAAGGTTTAAATCAATTCTGGGGTGGCGGTAAAATCCGTCTACAAAAGAATGTGAGGATAACCTTGAAAGGTTTCTATATCCGTTATAATCCTTTGCAATAAGCACAAGGTGGCAGGGCTTTTCATAATCCGCCCCCTTATTTTCCTTATCGTCCATATCCTTGCAAACATAAAATTCTGAACCGATTATAGGATTGATATTTTTCTTCTTGCATTCTTGGTAAAATTTTATCACACCGTACATATTTCCGTGATCGGTAATCGCCACGGCAGGCGCACCCTCAGCTTTGGCTTTCGCCACCAATTTTTGAATTGTGGCAGCACCGTCAAGCAGGCTGTATTCTGTGTGGTTATGAAGGTGTATAAACGGTTTATTCATTAGTAGTCCTTTTTGCCCTCTTTTTATCTATGGCAAGCATTGCGAAAGAAAGCCCCAAGTAAAACGCACTCATTACCGCAATGTATAAAAACATAAATCCGCCCACATCATTGTAATCAAGGAAGAAGTACGGAAAGTTGCTGGCTTCGGTGAGTTCGGGTATTTGAAATTTAACCGCACCGCTAAAGCCTATTATTAAAGTTTTCACAAGATACACAATAGGCACAATCATGAAAAGATACGGATCGGTTTTCTTAAGCGCACCGCCTTTTGAAAACATGATATAATCGCCAAGCATTAAAAGCGGGGCAATTAAATGCACGCTTAAATTGCTAAAGGATTTTAAATACCCTGCGCCCTCAGGAAGCATGAACGGCGCAAGCACAAGCCAAAACACAATTAAGGTTAAAGCAATCGCCACTAAAGCACCTGCCGAAAGCCTTGGGAAAAATCCATTTTCGCCCTCTTTTCCCTCATTTTTAAGCGTGGTAGCGGTTTTCACAATAAGCATTCCGAACATTGCAAGCACAAGAATGTTAGTTTGAATGGTGTAATATAAAAGTGCAACGCCGTGAAATTCCCCTGAAAATAAGTTCGTAGCCCAAAGTATACCAAAAAGGCAAACAAGGAAAGCGGTAATTCTATAAGCAAGTGCAATAACGCGGTTCTTAATCACAATAATATTTTAACATAATTCCTCTTAGGAAACAAACTTATTTTAATCTTACGCTTGCGTGAATTGAGATTTTATTTATATTATGCGAAGTTGCAACTTGCTTGCAAGGGTTGCAACAAGCGTTATTCAAACGAGGAAGTCGGCAAGAATTGCCGAGGAAAACAAGCGTAAGCGAAGTTTTTCAAATTGCAAAATTCATTTTGAAATTAACTTCCGATAGTTTATAATTTTAGAAACAATATGCTTTAACGCTGTGTATAATATATAGATACTTTAATGAGGAAAATATGAAAAAAATCACAATAGCTGTAGCTGGGGCTACAGGAATGGTAGGAAGAAAGATTCTTGAAGTCTTGGAAGAAAGGAATTTGCCTGTAAGCGATTACATTTTTTATGCGTCCGCAAAGTCCGCAGGTTCTAAAATTTCTTTTTTAGGCAAGGAATTTACGGTTATTGAACTTAACGAAGAAAACATTAAGGGCAAGAAAATTGATTATGCTTTGCTATCCGCAGGCGGTGCGACTTCCAAGGTTTTCGCACCAATTTTTGCAAAAAACGGCGCGGTGGTTATTGATAACAGTTCGCAATGGCGCACTTATCCTGAAATCCCCCTCGTTGTGCCTGAAGTTAACGGCGAAGTTGCGCTTAAGCATAACGGAATAATTGCAAACCCTAACTGTTCCACAATTCAAGCGGTTGTGGCACTTAAACCATTGCATGATAAGTACAAAATCAAGCGCGTTATTTACAGCACTTATCAAGCGGTTTCGGGCGCAGGCGTGCAAGGATATGAGGATTTGAAAAACGGTATTTTGGGAAAGCCCACGGCAAAATTCCCCTATCCCATTTTTGCTAACCTTATTCCTCAGATAGATTCGTTCCTTGAAAACGGTTACACCAAGGAAGAAGAAAAAATGATTTTTGAAACCAAAAAAATCCTTGGTGACGAAAGCATTAAGGTTACCGCCACCACAGTTCGCGTTCCCGTTTTCCACGGGCATAGCGAAAGCATTAACATTGAGTTCTTTAAGCCCTGCACTCTTGAGGGAATTAAGGACGCACTTAAAAATGCAGACGGCGTAACGGTTATAGACGAAGAAGGCAAATATCCCATGCCCCTCTTTGCCGAAAACAAGGACGATGTTTTCGTGGGCAGAATAAGGCTTGATAACACCGTGGATTCAGGTTGCAACCTTTGGTGCGTGGCGGATAATATAAGGAAAGGCGCGGCAACGAATACGGTGCAGATAGCGGAATACCTTATACGAAGGGCATAGGGCATAGGGCATAGGGTATAGTGGTGGTTTAATTCAGAATTCAGAATTAAGAATTCAGAATTATGGAAAATTTATTATATAGATTGAGGATTCAAAATGTCAAATTCAATATTTAAAGGCGCAGGCACTGCAATAATCACACCGTTTTTAAATGATAAGGTAGATTACGACAGCCTTGCAAAACTTGTAAACTTACAAATAAAAGGCGGAATTAACGCACTTATTGTGAACGGCACAACGGGTGAACCCACCACAATGACTCACAGCGAAAGAACCGCCGTGGCAAAGTTTGTTATCAAAGAATCGGGCGGAAAAGTGCCGATTATTTTGGGCGCAGGAAGCAACAATACTTACACCGCCGTGGAATACGCAATTGAAGCGGAACAGCTTGGCGCAAACGGCATTTTGGTTGTTACCCCTTATTATAACAAATGCACGCAAGCGGGCTTAATTGCCCATTACACCGCTGTGGCAGATAAGGTTTCTACCCCTGTTATCCTATATAATGTCCCCGG
>Ga0123356_10007485_pt1 | contig 10893 bp, 6 predicted proteins | sample TergutEmb28metaG_2_FD_92546 | JGI IMG/M metagenome (GOLD analysis project Ga0123356, IMG submission 92546) | Embiratermes neotenicus P3 segment gut microbial communities from Petit-Saut dam, French Guiana - Emb289 P3 | ecosystem: Host-associated > Arthropoda: Insects > Digestive system > Gut ... | reverse complement strand
CTGCACCGGATGGCTCTTGTCCTTGGACAGACCCTCGATCGTCAGGATCGACTGGCCGCTCACCCGGCTCACCGGCACCACGCAGCTGCGCGCCGGCTTGCCGTTCAGCAGCACCGTGCAGGCCCCGCACAGTCCCATACCGCAACCGAACTTGGCACCGGTGAGCCCGAGCTCATCGCGCAGCACCCACAGCAGCGGGGTGTCTGCTTCGACGTCGATGCTGTGCTCCACGCCATTGACTTTGAGGACGACCATATTCAGGTTCTCATAACCCTGTAGGAGAGCGGATGTCGCGACAGCGGCAGGGACCGCAACCGGGTGCCGGTGGCGGCGTAGATGGCATTCGCCAGAGCGGGCGCAATCGGCGCCGTGCCGGGCTCGCCGACGCCGCCGGGAGGCGCGGTGCTCGGCACAATGTAGCTTTCGACCCGGGGCATCTGGGCCATCATGAGCATGGGGTAGTCGTTGAAGTTACCCTGCATGACGGCCCCGTTCTTGAGCGTGACTTCCCCGCGCAGCACAGCGGTCAGCCCGAACACCATACCACCTTCCATCTGCGCCCTGATGTTGTCCGGGTGGATCGCCACGCCGCAATCGATCGCCTGCACCACACGGTGCACAGTCACCACGCCATCCTGCGCAGACACCTCCACGACGGTGCCGATGAAGCTGCCGAAGGACTCGAATGCCGCGATGCCGAAGGCATGACCCGCCGGCGGATGATCCCAGTTGACTTTCTGAGCCATCAGATCCAGCACCGCGAGCTGCCGCCGAGCCGCGGGGCTGTCGTACTGCAGCATGGCGCGGCGGAAGTGGTACGGGTCCTGTCCCGCCGCGCGCGCAAGCTCATCGATGAAGCCCTCGATCATGAAGGGATTGTGCGAGTGGTTCACCGAGCGCCAGAAGCCGAACCGCACACCCAGATTCTTGTTGAGACCGGTGACGTGGAAGTTGGGAATCTGGTAGTGCGCATCCGCCACGGCTTCGGTGTAGGAAGGCCGGCCGCCCGGCCGCCCGAAGCCCGGCGCCGAGGCGGTCACCACCTTGCACTCGAGGGCAATCAGCTTCCCGGCGGCATCCAGCCCGCCGCGAAAGCGGATGGCGGCCGCCGGCCGGTAGAAATCATGCTGCAGGTCTTCCTCGCGGCTCCAGATCAGCTTCACCGCCCGGCCCGGCGTGGTCTTGGCCGCCGTCACAGCCTGCGTCACGTAGTCAGCCTCGCCCCTGCGGCCAAAGCCGCCCCCCAGGTACTGAACATGAACCTTCACGCGGGCGGGCTCGATCCCGAGCACCCGCGCGGCGGCCGTCTGCGCGGCCTGCGGATTCTGGGTGCCGCACCAGACCTCGCAACCCTCGTCGGTGACCCGGGCGGTGGCGTTCATAGGCTCCATGCAGGCGTGAGCGAGATAGGGCACCTCGTAGCTCGCCTCCACCCGCTTGGCGGCGCCTGCCAGCGCCCGCTGCACGTCGCCGTCGTCGCGCGCCATCGTGCCCGCCTCATCGAAACCGGCGCGCAGCTGCTGCGATACCTTCTTGCTGTCCAGCCCTGCCAGGGGACCCGGATCGTAGTCCACCGTGACGGCGTCGAGCGCCTTGCGCGCCTGCCAGTAGGATCGCGCGAGCACCACCACACCATCCTCGAGACGTACGGTGCTGTGGTATCCCGGCATGCTGCGGCTGGCGCTGTCATCCAGCGACCTGAGCTTGCCGCCGAAGGTCGGAGAGGTCTTGACCGCCGCGTACAGCATGTCCGGGAACGCAACGTCGATGCCGAACCGGGCGCTGCCGTCCACCTTGTCCGGGATGTCCACGCGCGGGCTGACGCCACCGATCACCGTGTACTCGGCGACGCTCTTCAGTGGCGGGCTCTGCGGGACGGGCACGCTGGCAGCGAGCCGGGCCACGCTGCCGAAGGAGCACTTGCGGCCGCTTGCTGCGTGAGTGATCTCGCTGTTCGCGGCGGTGAGCTGCGCGGCCGGCACCTTCCAGCGCTGCGCGGCCGCCGCCAACAGCATCATCCGGGCCGCCGCACCGATGCGGCGCAACTCGGTGTACCAGCCGCGGACCGAGAAGCTGCCGACCGTGGCCTGCAGCCCGAACATCGGGTTGTTATAGATCGCCGCAGCGGGAGCGTCCGCCACGTGGACCCGCTGCCAGCTCCCGCCCAGCTCCTCCATGATGATCATGGGGAGAGAGGTGTGCCCGCCCTGCCCCATCTCCACTGCGGGAGTGATGATCGTGATGGCATCGTCTTCGCCGATCTGCAGGAAGGCCGACGGATTACGCGGTGCGGAAGCTGCCGAGCCGGCAGTCCGGGGAGCCTGCGCCGCAAGCTCGAGGCTGAGCGCCAGCCCACCCACGCTGGCCGCTGCGCAGACGAACTGCCGGCGGGTGATCTGAGTCGTCATAAACGCCCTGCGCCGAACACTTGGGATGACGCTGATGGTACACGCCCGCGCGGGGCCAAGCACACTCTTGACCAATGGGTGCGGCCAATCGAGTTGCGCCCGGCCTTGTCTCCCCGCGCGGTAGCTCCCTGCGCGCTATATCCCACTGGAACCAATGAGCAACATGCCAGCATCCCTGCCGCTCGTTCCGCGTGGATGCGGGCCGAACCGGGCGACCGATCGGCACTGCCCCCGCTCTGCAACGGCGGCCGGCACGGGGGACAAACGGACGGGCTCTGACGGGGCGCGGTTCGCGTCCAACACCGCTGCGAGCCAGGTCAGCTCGTGCTGGCCGTCCCCTGCCCGATCCGGGTGCAAGCGCCCCCTGGCGGCGCAAAGCTCGTATGCCCTTAAGTCCCGTACGCACTGGAAAGAGTGAGCCCAAAAGAGGTGCAATCGCTGATGTTCGCAAGTTCTCTCGAGAACCAGCGACCCGCAGGAGCAAGACAGACAACGGCCCCTACCCAGCGCCTTGTGCTGATGCGATACTATCTGTTGAGAGCTTCTACCATGGATGCATGGATGCGCGGCTCATGACAACAGTCAATTTCAGTATACCGGACGATGTCAAAGAAGAGTTTGGCCGGGTATTCGACGGACTGAACAAGAGCGCCATCGTTACCGACCTGATGCGCAAGGCCATTGCGGATGTGAAGCTCCGCAAGCAGCGCGAGGAATTCTTCCGGGCGTTGACGGAGCGCCGCACGCAGCGCCCATCGTTGTCGGAAAAAGAGCTGCAAGCGTCCCTACTAAAAGACAAGTCGTGACCGTTGTCGTAGATGCCAGCGTCGTCATTCGATGGCTGCTACAAGATCCGCAGCACAAGGCCGGCACGGATAAAGCTACGCAGTTGATGCAGCAGGTGACAGGGGGCGGGCAGCCTGCCTTGCAGCCGCCGCACTGGCTCGCTGAAGTGGGCGCGTTGCTGGTGCGAGAAACCCCGCACACAGCCGCTGACGATATCACGATGCTGTCTGGGCTGGAGCTGCCGACCACCGATGATCCGCTGATACTGCGGCGTGCGGTGGAGCTTGCGATCAGGCTAAAGCAGCACGTGTCCGACACCTTCTATCACGCCGTGGCGCTGGAGACTCCGGACGCAACGCTGGTCACCGCGGACGAACGCTACCTCAAAGCGGCGCGAGCCCAGGGGCAGATCATCCATTTGCTCGACTGGACATAGAGCCTGTCTGCCCCTCACGGGTGCAGCGTGCAGACGATCAGCTCCGGGTCGGCATTGATCCGGATCGGCAGGCTGCTGCAACCTATCCCACGGCTGACGATCAGCGGCCCGTTGCCGGCGATCTCGAAGCGACCGCGCGTATAGCGACGCGACAGCGGTCCACCCACCATGACGACCGGCCGGCCGTCCCGGTAGGCGATCTGCCCGCCGTGCGTGTGGCCGGCAAAACCGACATCGAAGCGTTCCCCGCTCAGCAGGTGCAGGCCATCCGGCGAATGCGACAGAAAGATGCGGATCGGGCCGGCGCCGCGGAAGGCGTGGGCCGGATCGGCGCAGCCCGCCCACGGGTCATCGATCCCACAGATCGAGACCTGATCGAAAGGTGGGGGCAGCGCGACATTGCGGTTGACCAGCACCTGCACACCGGCGCTGCTCAGCTGCCGGGTGATGTAACTTTGATCAGTCCACAGGTCGTGATTGCCGAGCACTGCGTACTTGCCCAGACGCGCAGCACATCGCGAGAAAACACCGGGCAGCACATCCACGTGCTCAGCCTTCGATGACACGTAGTCGCCACCCAGCATCAGGACGTCCGGCTGCAGGCGATTCACCTCATCGATGAGACTTGCGTAGATCTGCGGATGCGTGGTCGGCCCCGCATGAAAGTCGGATGCGAACGCAAGCACCAGTGATGTGGGCAGCGGCGGCTCGCCGCCAACATGCAGCTCATGGGTGGTGACGCGCAGCTGTCCGTGCAGTCCGAAGCGATAGCTCCACCGGGCAACGACCCCGCCCAGCAGCATCATCCCCATCGCTGCATCCAGGGCTGCCAGGGCGAGCTGTCCCACGCGCGGGTAATCCTTGGCGCGAGCTTGGCGGCGCGAGCGCACTCGCATCCCGCCAACGGGGGCCACCCGGCCGGACGCCACAGCTTCAGGTCGCGCTCGGCTCGGGCTTGTCGAAGAGGTGCTCCGCATGGACGTGAAAGATTTCTCCGTATCGGCGGCCGGCGCCTCGTTCATACACCTCTCAAATGATACCCCGGCGCACACGCCGCAGGTGTCTGGAGATCTGGGCGCCCCGCGCGGGCGCTGCCACGTGGCGCGTACGCATTGCGCGTCCGCGACAGACGGTTGGTCGGGTGTACGCAAACAGCTGTGTTTTTCCGCATCCGCGGCCGCAGCAGTGCGCCAGGCCACCCCGGTCGCTCAGACGGGGTCCGTCAGGCACGTCCGTGCCCGGAGCAGGGTCGAAAGGCCGGCTGCGAGGCAGACCTCGCAAGAGCGCAGCCGTAGGGCACGGCAGTACTGTGAGGCGCAGCATGGCCGCCGGCGGCCGCCCCGGGCATCGTCGAGCTGTGAAGCCGGTGAGGGGCGGCGGGCTGTCCACGCCCGCATGGAGGCTGATGATGAACCGTCGATTGACCTTGTTCCTGATCGCAGCGTGCGTCCTGCCCACGATCGCAGGCGCCACGGGTCCGCAGGACGCGGACGCTCGGGCCGCGACCACCGAGAAGCAGATGACGGTGGCCGAGCGGATCGGGCTGCTGCACGGGATCATGGCCCTGCCGTCGCGCACCAAGGGCCCACCGCTTCCGGCGGGCGTGAAGCCGACTGCCGGGTACATACCCGGTGTGCCGAGGCTGGGCGTTCCTGACCTGCTCGAGACCGACGCCAGCCTAGGGGTGGTCAATCCATCGCAAGTGCGCCCCGGAGATGTCGCCACCGCCCTGCCCTCAGGGCTGGCGCTGGCCTCGTCCTTCGACGCGGCCGCCGCCCAGCAGGCCGGTGCCTTGATCGGCCAGGAGGCGCGCGCCAAGGGGTTCAACGTCTTGCTCGGCGGCGGCGTGGATCTGACGCGCGATCCGCGAAACGGCCGCAACTTCGAGTATCTCGGTGAAGACCCGCTCCTGGCGGGAACGATGGCGGGCGCGGCCGTGGCCGGCACGCAGAGCGAGGGGGTCGTCTCGACGGTCAAGCACTTCGCGGTCAATGACCAGGAGACCTTGCGCAAGACCGTCGATGCACGCATCGATGAGGCCGCGCTGCGGGAGTCGGATCTGCTGGCGTTCGAGATCGCGATCGAGCGCGGCAGGCCCGGCGCGGTCATGTGCGCATACAACAAGGTGCAGGGGGACTATGCCTGCGGCAACGACTACCTGCTCAATCGGGTGCTCAAGGGAGACTGGGGATACAAGGGCTGGGTGATGTCGGACTGGGGCGCCGTTCACGACGTCGCGGATCTCATGAAGGGGCTGGATCAGCAATCCGGCGAGCAGCTCGACAGCCAGGTCTGGTTCGATGCGCCCCTGAAAGCTGAGCTCGCCGCCGGGCGAATCCCCGCCGAGCGGGTCGCGGACGCCGTGCATCGCATCCTGCGCTCGCTCTACGCCGTGGGCGCCGACAAGCCCCGCGGGGAGGGGCCCATCGACTACGACGCGCATGCGCGGACCGTTCGCGGCATCGCCGCCGAGGGGCTCGTGCTACTGAAGAATGACGGCGCGTTGCCGCTCACCGATCAGCCAGGCAAGATCCTCGTGGTCGGCGGCCACGCAGACGCAGGCGTGCTGTCGGGCGGCGGCTCAAGCCAAGTCACGCCTTATGGTGGGCCGCCGCTGTTCGTGACGATAAGCGGCCCGGGTGCCACCGCTAGCTACGCGCGCGCTCTGTACATGGCCTCATCGCCGCTGAAGTCGCTGCAGAGCGCCTTGCCGAAGGCGCAGATTGAATTCGAGAACGGCTACGACATCGCCGCCGCCGCGGCGCGCGCGGCGCGGGCTGATCGAGTCATCGTGTTTGCCACCCAGTGGCAGGCGGAAGGCTGGGATCACGCCTCCATGTCGCTCCCCGAGGGTCAGGATGCGTTGATTGCGGCTCTCGCCAAGGCGAATTCCAACGTGACAGTCGTGCTGGAAACCGGCAATCCGGTGGCGATGCCCTGGCTGCACGACGTCAAGGCGGTCTTGCAAGCCTGGTACCCGGGCGAGGAAGGCGGCGCGGTGATCGCCGACGTGCTCACCGGGGCGGTGAATCCATCCGGCCACTTGCCGATGAGCTTTCCCGCGGATGAGACCCAGCTGCCGAGGCCATCCATTCCGGGACTGGGGCTGCCCGCCACGGCGACGGCGGCGATCGACTACACGGAAGGGTCTGACGTGGGCTACCGCTGGTACGCCGCGCACCATCTGCAGCCTCTGTTTCCCTTCGGCTTTGGCCTGAGCTACACCTCCTTCGAGCTGTCATCCCCGCAGCTGACCGTGTCAAAGGGCCGACACCCGACGGTGGCCGCGACCTTCAAGGTGCGCAACACTGGCGCGCGCGCCGGCGCCGCAGTGCCGCAGCTCTACCTGGTCTCCGCCGCCGGCAAGCCGTGCTTGCGACTGGTGGGGTTTCAGCGCCTCGAGCTGCCGCCGCAGGCTGCGAGCTCGGTCACTGTGACTATCGATCCGCGCCTGCTGGCGAGCTGGAATGTAGCCGCGCATCGCTGGCAGATCAGCCCGGGCACCTATCAGTTCGCGCTGGGGCACTCGGCGAGCGAGCTGGGTCCGACCATGGAGGCGCGTCTCGGGGAGCAGGTCCTCCCGCCCTAGTCGCAGCGCAACCAGCAGTGCGCCCGTCAGCCTGACAGAAGACAGATGCATGGGAGCACGCCTGCACAAGCACCCTTGACCGGCCAAGGCGGCGTTGCCAGCATAAGCACCGCGGGTCTCGCGCCCGAAGCACCTCAAGGCGCCTGGCCAGCGCCCGGTGTGGGCACAGTTTCTCGCCGGGTGCACACAAGCCTCCGGGCCGCTTGCGTGCAGACACCGGTCTGCTGCATGGATGGCGGGTGCGGCTCGCTCAAACCTTTAGGAGAACCGACGTGTCGGTGTATGACAAACTGCGTGCCTTGTCGATCACGCTTCCCGCGGCGGCTCAGCCGGCCGCGGCCTACGTGCCCTTCGTTCGCACCGGTCAGCTGCTGTTCCTGTCCGGCCACATCGCCAGGCGGGACGGCACGCCGGTGCGCGGGCAGCTCGGGGTGGAGCTCACGACCGAGCAAGGCAAGGAGGCGGCTCGCGGCATCGCGATCGACCTCCTGGGCACCCTGCATCACGCGACAGGCGACCTGGAGAAGATCGCACGCATCGTGAAGCTGCTGGTGCTGGTCAACAGCACCCCCACCTACACCGAGCAGCATCTGGTGGCGAACGGCGCTTCAGAGCTTCTCCAGGAGGTGTTTGGAGCGCGCGGCCCGCACGCCCGCAGCGCATTTGGCGTGGCCCAGATCCCCCTGGGGGCCTGCGCGGAGATCGAGCTGATCGCGGAGCTGGCCGCCGGAGCCTGACGGGGCGCCAAGCGCGTCCAGCTCGCGGGGTGCGGGGCGCCTGGTGCGTACTGTTGCATGTTGCTGATGCGACAAGGAAGGCTCCAAAGGCGCCCTGGAACGTCCCCGCCCGCGGCTCCGCAGGGACCCACGGGGGCAGCACCAAGATCCACGATTTTCTCGCTACATCGTTTCAGGGAAACCACGCGCAGACTTCGTGGACCGCGTTGGCGATCTCTTCTGCCTCCTCTGCCCGTCCCGTGAGCTGAACGGCACACCATGTGAGGTCGCCGACGTCGGCTAACAGCCAAGGACGAGGCAATCGGGCCCGTAGCAAGTTTAGCCAGATGTCGTAGGTCAAGAGGCAGGGATTCTGGCGCAGCAGCGGCAGACAGGTTCCAAGACGTACATTGTCGTTGCTGATCCCAAGCGCCTCCTTCAGGCAGAAGGCGTGCAGCTTGGGGTATTGGGCCAGTAGCCCTGTCACCGCGTAGCCACGCAAGGTCTGGTCCTCGTCGTTAGATTTAATCGCCGCAGCCCGCAGCTCCCGCTGCAAAGCCATGCGCCCGGTCCACCCCTTCAACTGCTCTACCACGAGGCTCAGGGTCCTGGGGCGAAACACCCGATCGATCGCCTTTGCTGCCTGCAGCGCCTCCTTGAGGACCGCGCGCCGGGTCTTCCCCTGCAGCTGGGCTGCCACGGCCGTCAGTGCTTCGGCACGCGTGCCAAGGTCCGAGATCCCCCGTGCCGCCGTCAGCGCTTGTTGCAACAGTGCGCTGTCTTTCGGCAACTGGGGTATCACCCTACGCAGGATCGCGGCGCGCTGGTACGCGCCCTGTATCGTCGTTGCCATCTCGAGCGCCCGCTGCAAGAGAGCGCTGTCTCCGTGCAGCAGGGGAGCCACCGCAAACAGGATGTCGCCGAGGTCGGGTTCAGGCCGAGTTGCCGCGGCTACGGCAAGCGCCTGCCGCACGACCGTGTACCGGGCCTCCCCCTGCAACTGGGTTGCTACGTCACACAAGGCGTGGGCACGCTGTCTTCCGTCCTGAATCGCCGTGGCCGTCGTGAGGGCCTGCTGCAGGACCGTGCGCTGGGCTTCCCCTTGCAGCTGCGCTGCCACCGCGCTCAGTGCCCTGACGCGACGCCCTCCGTCCTCGATCGCCTCGGCCACCTCGAGCGAGCGCTGCAAGAGGGCCGTGTCGCCCTGCAAGCGCTCTGCCACCGCCCGTAGACTGTAGTCGTCCTGGATCGCCGCGGCGATCTCAAGGACCTGCCGCAGAATGCTGCGCTTGGCGTCGCCCTGTGAGCGGTCTGCCACTGCGCACAGGATCCGGGAGCGCTGGGCCGGGTCCTGAATCGCGCCTGCGAACTGCAGGGCCTGCTCCAGGAGTGCGCGGTCTCCCTCCGGAAACTGGGCTACCATCGGCAACGGGTCTCGTCTGGCGGTCCCAGTTAACCCCCAGGTCGCCACGGTCGCCTCCAGCGCTCGCTGCAGCACTGTGCGCTTGGGCTCGCCCTGCAACTGCGTTGCCACCGCAAGCAGGGCGTCGGCGTGTTGGTCTCCGTCCTGAATGGCTGTCATCACTTCGAGCGCCTGCTGCCATAGCGCGCGGTCCCCCTCAAATTGGCGCGTTGCTGCGAGCACGACCTTGGCGCGGATATTTTGTTCCGGAATCGCCGCCGCCAGCTCCAGCGCCCGCTGCAACAGCGCGCTGTCTCCCTGCAATTCGGCGACCACCAGGCTCAGGGTCTCGGCGCGCTGGTCGCTGTGTACAATCGCCCCTGCCTCGCCAAGTGCCTGCTTCAGGACGGTGTGCCTGGCCTCACCCTGCAACTGCGCGGCTATCTCGATCAGGATCTTGGCGCGCTGAGCTGCTTCTGCGTTCAGCTTCCACTGGGCGTCGCTTCCTTTCTGCGTCATCCCGGCTGCAGCAAGGGCCTGCTGCAGCACCGCGTGCTTGGCATCCCCCTGCAAATGGCGTGCGACCGCGCAGAGTGCGGCGGCGCGTGCGTACGGGCCTTCAATCGCCTCGGCCCCTTGCAGCGCCTGCTGCACGGCCGTATGCTGGGCATCTCCATGCAGGTAGGTTGCCACCGCGCACAGGGCGTGGACGCGGCTGTATCCGTCCCGAGTCGCCGCCGCCAACTCGAAGGCCTGCTGGAACAGCGCGCTGTCTCCCTGCATCTGGGCGGCCACGGTGCTCAAGAACTGACACCATATTTCCGGAAGCCGTAGAACCGCAACCGCCACCAGCTCCTGTTGCAGGGCCGTACGCTGGGCTTCCCCCTGCGGGAGGGCTGCCAGGGTGGTCGCGACTTCGGCGGGCTCCGGCTGGTCTTGGGTGAGCTGGAACCGGCCCTCGTCACTGATCGGCTCCTTCTTCCCGGTCCGCATCGCTGCGACTGCCGCAAGGGCCTGCAGCACCGGGCGTTTGGCCTCCTCCGGCAACTGGGCTGCCACTGCGCGCAGGGCGCGGGCACGCTCGCTTCCCTCCTGAATCGCCATCGCCACCTCGAAGGCCTGCTGCAACAGCGCGCTATCTCCTTGCAACTGCGACACTAAGAGGCACAAGTCGTTGGCACGTATCATTCCCCACTGAATCGTCCCCACTGCCTCGAGCGCCTGTCGCAAGGCCGTGCGCTGGGCATCTCCCTGTAACTGGGCGGCGACCGCGCTTAAGGCTCGGGCACGCTCGCTTCCGTCCTGAATCGCTGGCGCCGTTGCCATCGCTTCTTGCAGCAGAGATCGTGCTTCGGTGGGCTCCCCCCTCTGTGTAGCCAGGCCCGCGAGCTCTGCCAGAGATTGGGCTCGCTCATTGTGCCAGTGCCTCAGCACACGGACCGCTCGAGCGATTGACCAGACCCCCTCGCGGGCGAGGGATACCAGCAGCTCGCGGGGAAGATTGCCGAGCATCGAGTAGATACTGGCTGCCAGCAGGGCGCATCGCACCTCGGCCG
>Ga0123356_10007484_pt1 | contig 10893 bp, 5 predicted proteins | sample TergutEmb28metaG_2_FD_92546 | JGI IMG/M metagenome (GOLD analysis project Ga0123356, IMG submission 92546) | Embiratermes neotenicus P3 segment gut microbial communities from Petit-Saut dam, French Guiana - Emb289 P3 | ecosystem: Host-associated > Arthropoda: Insects > Digestive system > Gut ... | reverse complement strand
GCAGCGACGTAAAGACCAGCTCGCAGCGGACATTTGTGTCGATCGAATCGACAACGATGCTCGCAACACGCAATCTCAATCTCGCACGGGTCACGCAAGGCGCACAAGCACCGGCACAGGTAACACAAGGTACGCAAGGTAATCAAAACTCGCAAGGCAACCAAAACTCGCAGGGTTCTCAGGGGACACAGAACTCTCAAGGCAACCAGAACTCGCAAGGAGCACAAGGTAACCAGAACTCGCAGGGTAATCAGAACTCACAGGGGACGTTGGGTTCACAGAACGATTTGGGACAAGACGAGGACACAGTTGTACTCTCGGACAAAACCGGAAAAAGACACAGCAGAGGTATTGACGCAAGTCACTTCAGGCGGATTTTTAAGAACATTACTGATGAAAGTCTAAAGCGTCTGGCAGAGAAGATCTCGACAGTGCATACGGCAAAGCTTAAGAAAGCATCAGCGCAAAAATCAACAACACCATCAAACCCGGCAGAACTCAAAGCAAAACTACTCGAGATGATGCTGGAGATGCTGACGGGAAAGAAGACAGGTTTCAGCACGTCTCAGCAAGTCGATAGCGACAGCGGCAGGCGTGAGTTCAGCATGTCTTTTTCGTTTGAAGGCACATTCGACACCTCACAACGCGCGCAGCGTCTTGACGGATGGAATGTCGAACACTTCCGTTACGAATCGGAGCAGGTCTCATATCAGGCGCAGGGTGTTGTAAAAACAGCAGACGGCAGGACGATCAATGTTGATATCAATATGCACATGTCAAGACAGTTCGTATCGTACATGAACATCAACGTTGAAACCACCCGCCCGATCGACCCGCTCGTGATAAACTACGGAGGTACTGCAGCGTCACTCATGGGTGACAGATTCCAGTTCGATCTCACATCGGACGGCAATCTGGACAGCCTTGCGGTACTTGGCGAAGGCAGCGGGTTTCTTGCAGTCGACTGGAACGGCGACGGTAAAATCAACAACGGCAGCGAACTTTTCGGACCAAACACCGGATGCGGATTCAGTGAGCTCAGAGCGTATGATACCGACGGCAACGGCTGGATCGATGAAAATGACGAAATTTTCGACAAACTTGTCGTATGGAGCCGCGACAAAGACGGAAACGACACCGTCTATACACTCAGAGAGCTGGGTATCGGCGCGATATACCTCGGCGACATAGAAACAGAGTTCTCATTCAAAGACGAAACAAACCAAACACTGGGAATCATGCGCTCCACCAGCTTCTTCCTGAAAGAATGCGGGGGCGCCGGCACAGTATCGCACATAGACATGATGGTGTAGCAAAATCTGCTGGACATAAAACAGAAATTATGATATCCTCTAAAGGAGCCTTGCGGCATACACGGCAAGGCTTCTTTTTCAAGGAGAAGACATGGTACAAAGCGGAGCAAAAATCATTATAGAGGAGCTCATCAGGCAGGGTGTTGACACAGTATTCGGATACCCCGGTGGATATGTGATCAACATTTATGACGAGCTTTATAAAAACGCGGACAGGATCGAACACATCCTCACCGCTCATGAACAAGGCGCGGCGCACGCGGCCGACGCTTATGCCAGAGTCAGCGGCAAAGTCGGCGCGGTGATAGCGACAAGCGGACCCGGTGCGACTAACCTCGTAACGGGCATAGCCAATGCTTATCTTGACTCCGTACCGGTGGTATTCATCACAGGAAATGTTCCCGTTCCAATGCTCGGACAGGACTCTTTTCAGGATATAGACATAGCGGGCGTCACACTGCCTATAGTAAAACACAGCTATGTTGTAAAAGATATAAAACATCTGCAGCACACATTAAACGAAGCATTTCTTATAGCCGGTACAGACAGAAAAGGACCTGTTCACGTTGACATACCAAGATGTGTCCAACTGGATGAGTGTGAGTACGACCCGGAGCTCAAACTGCCGGCAACTATTAAAAAACCGGCTGATTTGACTAACATCAAAGCGGCAGCCGCGTTGATCGAAAAAAGTGAGCGCCCGTATATATACTGCGGCGGTGGAGTCGCCGCAGCCGCTGCAGGTCAGGATGTTGTAGCCTTATCTGAGAAAATCGGAGCGCCCGTAGGCATGAGCCTGATGGGATTAGGCGCCGTGCCCCATTCATATAAGCTCAATCTCGGTATGAGCGGCATGCACGGCAGATACGCGTCCGTTGTCGCAAAATCGGAAGCGGATCTGATAATCGCGCTCGGCGTCAGATTCTCGGATCGCGCTACGGGAAACGCAAGCGAGTACGCAGCAAATACTTCTGTCATCCATATCGATATCGACGCAGCCGAAATAGGAAAAAATATACGCCCAACAGTCAGCATATGCGGCGATTTGAGAGAAATACTCCCAAATCTGATCAGTAAAGCGCCGATCTGTCATAATGATGCATGGTTGAAAAGGGTCAAAGTGCTTAAGAAAGAAGACACTCCCCCGTCCGGTACCGATTTTTCCCCGCAAAACATTATTGACCAAGTGGGCAGGAATTACGGCGAAGATACAGTAGTAACAACCGACGTTGGTCAGCATCAAATGTGGGTCGCGCAGAACTATAAGTTTGAAAAACCCGGTAAACTCATATCTTCCGGAGGACTCGGAGCAATGGGGTACGGTCTGGGGGCAGCTATCGGAGCGTCGATCGCCCGGGGACGCAAAAGGACGATTCTGTTCACCGGCGACGGCAGCTTTGGAATGAACCTTAACGAAATGGCAACCGCGGTCACGCAGCAGCTCCCCATCACGATCATATTGCTCAATAACGGTGCGCTTGGTTTGGTACGCCAGTTGCAAACATTTTTTCAGGAGAAACGCTATTCCAACACTACATTAGACAGAAAAACAGACTTTCCCGCCCTCGCGAAAGCATTCGGCGCGGAGGGTTTTAAAGCGGATAATCTTCAGGAGCTTAACGATGCATTGAATAAACTGCCGGATAAAAGGCCGTCTCTGATCGACTGCAGGATCAGCAAAGACGAAAAAGTACTCCCGATGATCCCCGCCGGCGGAACAGTAAAGGACATGATACAATGAACGAAAAATTCACAGTCGGAATAATAGTGTCAAACCACTTTGGCGTACTCAACCGGGTCGCGGGTCTTTACGCTAAAAGAGGCTACAACATTGACAGCCTCGCTGTGGGTGAAACGGAAAACCCGGAATTTTCACGAATGACGATCGTATCGACAGGTGATGAGTATATGAAAACCCAGGTGCTAAAGCAACTGGAGAAGCTTCACGATGTTAAAATGGTCACATTGCTCGAAAAAAACAGCTCAGTATCGATCGAGCATATGCTGATAAAACTGAATCTCAAAAATGAAGGGAAAGCGGCAATAAGTGATATTATCAACGACTACGGCGGAAATGTCATGGATTTCGGTGATGATTTCATAACAGCGGAAATATCCGGCAGTTCGGAGAAAATCGAAAGATTTATAGAGGCGGCAAGAGAGATCGGCATACTGGAGGTATGCCGGTCCGGGTTGATATCAGTGACACAAGGCACTGATAGTGTATTAAGGAGTGATCCGTATGTTTAAATTATTCTGCAGAGTATATCAGTTTGTGTTCAAGTACGCGGCCTATGTGCTGCCGTGGCGTAAGCCGGAGCTGCTTGAGGGAGAAGGTTGCGTTACCGGACTCCCTGAGCTGATAACAAAAAAAGGGATAAAAAGCGTACTGCTGGTTACTGACAGCGTCATAATGTCCCTCGGGCTGACTGACAGCCTGCAGGAAGCGCTGCGCGAAGCCGGCATAGATTTCGCGGTTTATGATAAAACTGTACCGAACCCGACGCTTGACAACATCGAAGAAGCGTATTTGATGTATAAAGAAAACAAATGTAAAGGCATAATAGCCTTTGGCGGCGGCTCGCCTATGGACTGCGCAAAAGGCGTTGGAGTTCGCGCGGCAAGACCGCGTACCAACATCAGGCACACAAAAGGATTACTCAAGGTCCTCCTCCCCCTGCCTCCCCTGTATGCGATCCCGACAACAGCGGGGACCGGCAGTGAAACAACAGTTGCCGCAGTTGTAGTCGACAGCAAAACAAAAGCAAAGTACGCGATAATGGATCCGGCGCTGATACCGCGCGTCGCGGTACTTGACCCGCTGCTGACAGTAAAGCTGCCGCCTTTTATAACTGCGACAACAGGTATGGACGCGCTGACACATGCGGTCGAAGCGTACATCGGCAACAGCAATACAAAAGAAACGCGTGAAATGGCTGGAAAAGCGACAGCGCTGATTTTTGAGAACCTCTATACAGCATACAGTGAAGGCACAAACCTCGAAGCCCGTACCAACATGCTCAAAGCCGCTTATTACGCGGGAATAGCGTTCACACGCGCTTATGTCGGTAACGTCCACGCGCTTGCGCACGCGCTCGGCGGCACGTATGGAGTGGCGCACGGTCTCGCAAACGCGGTAATACTCCCCTACGTCCTCGACGATTTCGGAGAAAGCGTCTACAAACCGCTGGCGGAACTCGCTGACATCGTAAAGCTCCCCGGCAAAACAAACGAGCAGAAAGCAAAAGCATTCATAACCGCGATACGTGATCTTAACGAAAGCATGGGTATCCCGGCGACTATAGCAGAGATACAGGAAGAAGATATACCCGGTCTGGCAAATCACGCGTACAAAGAAGCAAACCCCACATATCCGGTACCGCGGATATTCTCACGCGATGATTTTATAAGTGTATATCAGCGCCTCGCGGGAAAATCCGGAATACACGGGTACGCAGGTAAAATCGCGCGTATCGATCTGTCGACCGGTGAAATCAAAACATTTATGCCCTCAAAGGACGATCTGCGAAAATACATCGGCGGCAAGGGTCTCGCGGCAAAAATCATACACGACGCTTTTGATAATAAAATAGAGGCTTTTTCGGATGAAAACCTCATTGTGATCACCACATCACCCTTTAACAGATCCACAGCGCCCAGCTCATCACGCTTTAACATCTCCACGATCTCACCTCTGACCGGCCTGCTTGTCTCATCAAACTGCGGCGGAGATTTTGGTTTGCAGTTAAAAGGCGCGGGATACGACGGGCTTGTCATCTCGGGTAAAGCGTTGAATAAAACATATATAAGCATCACCGATGACGGTATCGAGCTTAACGACGCTTCTGAAATTTGGGGCAAGTCAACAAGTCAAACACAGGAGTTGCTCGGCAAGGGCGGCAAGCTGGTAATCGGTGTCGGCGGAGAGAATCTCGTACGATACGCAAACGTCACAAGTCAGGAACGGGTCGCGGGACGCGGCGGCGTCGGCGCGGTCTTCGGTTATAAACAGCTCAAAGCGGTCGTGGTTAAAGGCAGCGCGCCCGCGATCACTATCGCCAAAAATGAGCGTTTTAAAAAGTTCAATAAGAAATGGATAGCTATTCTTAAAAAGCATGTACTCACAGGAAAGCAGCTGCCCGAGCTCGGAACCCCCGCGCTCGTCAGGCAGATGCAAAGAGCGAAGCTCCTTGCTACAAAGAACTACACCGGCGGACAGTATGACAAATATGACAGCGTCAGCGGAGAGACATTAAAAGAAAAATATCTTGTCAAAAACAAAGGGTGCGTAACATGCCCTATGCAGTGCGGACGTGTCGTGATGCATGAAGGACGGGAGATAAAAGGACCAGAACTTGAAACCATCGGGCTTCTCGGTCCGAACCTGCTAAATGACGATCTGGAACTGATAATACGCGTCAACTATCTCTGCGACGAGTACGGTATCGACACAATGTCCTTCGGCGGTTCGGTCGGATTTGCCATGGAGCTTGGTGAAAAAGAACTTTGGGACAACGGCTTGCGCCCCGGAGAGTGTGAAGAACTTGAAGCTCTGGTCGCAAAGGTAGCCAATCGCGAAGGAATAGGCGATGACATCGCGGACGGTGTTAAACGTTTGTCGGAAAAATACGGCGGCGAGGATTTTGCCGTTCACGTAAAAGGCATGGAGCTCGCTGCATACGACCCGCACGCGGCACAGGGAATGGGGATCGGTTACGCGACCGCAAACCGCGGCGGATGTCACCTCAACGGCGGATATCTGGTCGTACTGGAAGGTCTGGGAATGCGTGTAAGCGGATCGACAACACTGGGAAAAGCAGCGCTTTCGATATTCTTCCAGGACCTGATGGAAGCGGCGTCGGCGGCAGGAAGCTGCCTGTTCACAACATATGCGGTTCTCCCCTCACCGCTTATCAAATACCCGAAGAACATCATCGTCCGCGCAGTAAACGCACTTATGCCAAGCTTCGGCGGACTCGTATCATTCTTACACAAACACCCCGGTCTGCTTGACTTCAACGCTCCCTCGATAGTCCCCCACCCCTATGTATATAAACTGATAACAGGCAACAAAATGGACCTCGGAACATTCGTACGCACAGGGGAACGCTTATTTAACCTCGAACGTATGGTAAATATAAGACAGGGATTAAAAGACGGAGATAAACTGCCGAAAAGGCTCACAGATGAACAGCAGAAAGAAGGAAATGCAAAAAGCATCGTCCGTTTACAGAAGATGCTCAAAAAGTACTATAAGATCAGAAGATGGGATGAACACGGCGTCCCGACGAAAAAGCTCCTTAAAAAACTGGGTTTATAAATTTACTATCTGAACGCGTCCTCGCTGTAAACGCTTATATGGTTCCATAGTATCCATTCTTCAAACCCCGAGTCATACACTGCCTGTATCTGCGCGCGCACTTCATCCGCGCCGTAGGGTATATAATAACCGTCCCCCAGATAAGACGCGGTGAAATCCTGCAGATACGGTCTTATCACAGCCTGTTCCGCATCCGGATCCAGATGACGGATCACATGCATCATAGTATTATATATAACTTCGTAAGGTTTGGTATCCGGCGCTTCGAATAATACACCATTTATGACCTGCCCCGTCCCGTTTTGCCTCTTACTGGCGAAATGGGACGGATAAATCATTGGGCAAAGAGAGTCCGCGACAGGTAAAAGAAGCTTCAGATCCTGTCCTATGGCCGCCCCGTCCCTGTCGCTCAAAGCGATGATCCCGAAAACATCAGCGGAGGTCCGCAGTCCCTCTTTAAGCATCAGATCTTTGATATAAGCCATGAACTCGGCTATGACCTCGGTTTTTGTTTGTTCCTCACCTGCCGGTCCGAAATCGATGTTGCTCAGCCGGCCGTCCGCCGGGAAACGCACATAATCCAGCTGGATCTCTTCAAAACCCATCCGCGCCGCTTCCAGGCAAATCTCTCCGATATACTCCCAGTTCTCCCGTTTGTATGGATCAAGCCATCTCGTACCGCTTGCGTCCTCCCACGGTCTGCCCTGACTGTCCTGGATCGCGAACCGGGGATTTGCGCCGCTTCGCATCGGGTCTTTAAAGCAAACGACCCGCGCTATTGTATATATACCGCGGCTCTTCAGGTCTGCGACCAGTCCCTTCATATTCGGGATCAGCTCTCTGACCATCCCGGTAAACATCTCATTATCAGTGAAGAATGTTATATAACCGTGATCTTCCTTAACGTCAAGGACAAGCGAGTTGATCTCTGTCGTTTCGCAGAGATCGATGTAATTGTCCATTCTCTCCTTATTGCCGGCAAACCACGCTCCGACATATATACCTTTGACCTTCACGGCGGGAGGTAACTCCACCGGCGGTTCCTCTACCGGATCCGGCGGTTCCTGCGGCGGCTCGGCCGGAGGTGTAATGGACCCGTTGGCGGGAGTGGCGGGCGCGGGGTCATCCGGAACCCTGCCGTCACCGAATCCGTACACAAAAAAGAAAGCGGACACTATCAGGTAACAAGCAATAAGCACCACGGAAAATAACGGTAAACGCTTGCGTTTACCTCTGCCGGACTCATTATATCCGCTATCCGGTTCTCTCATAACTGTATAAACTCCTGTAGCGCTCTTATCTCCTGTTTTATAATAATACCATAAAATGCAGCCGTTGGTCAATGCAGAGATAGGCGGATATTAAACTGTCGTTACAGTTTGCTTATTATTTTATTTAGTTTATTGCTTATTTTGTGGAATCATGCTACTATAATCATCAATACAAATAAACAGATGGAGGAAGAGTTGTGAGCAATATCAGCAGAAGTAGAGACACCTCAAGACCATCAGATGAAACCAGCGTTCTCCAGTTGATGGAATTTACAATGGCAGGCGACTCCTTTGGAATAAACGTCGCAAAAGTCACAGAAATAATGAGAAGATGCCCTATCACGCCAATGACACTGTCACACCCTTGCATCGACGGCGTATTTAAACCGCGCGGTAAGATAATCACCGTGATAAACCTGCCAAGATATATGGCGCTGCCCGAAAATGAGAACCCCGAACAGGATATGTTCATGCTGACTAATTTCGACAACGTAAACGCCGCGTTCCTTGTCCACACGGTCGAAGGAATGCATCAGATCAAATGGAGCAATGTTGAAAGACCCTCCTCCATCATCTACGGCGGCGACGACAGCGTCATAACGGGAACAACAAAGATCGGCGACAAGATACTGACGATCATAGACTTTGAAAAAGTCCTGTACGATATAAACCCGGAAACAGGACTGCAGATCTCCGAAGTCCAGAGAATGGGCTCAAGAGAGCACTGTAACAAACCCGTCGTAGTTGTCGAAGACTCTGTATTTCTCAGGAGGATGCTGCTTGAGTCACTGGAACTTGCCGGATACACCAATATCGCCGAGTTTGACAACGGTCAGGATGCCTGGGAGTATCTGACAAACTGCCAGAAAGAATGCCTTGAGAACATCACACCGATCGAGAAAAAAGTATCAATAATAATCACCGATATAGAGATGCCCCGGATGGACGGGCACCACCTTACAAAACTGGTAAAAAGCGATGATGTTCTTAAAAAAATCCCTGTCATCGTATTCTCCAGCCTGATAGACGACGCCCAGAAACAGGCGGGCGAAAGAGTCGGGGTCAACGCTCACCTGTCAAAGCCGCAAATAGGAAAACTCGTCGCTACACTGGACGAGTGGATATTATAATATTCGCTATACCCTGTGCGTCCAGTGAGTGCAGACGCATGAGCTCATCGACGTCCGCAGGCTGAACTATAGCTTTACCAAGATTGATCGAATGTATATGATTGGTATACCCGTTCGTCGAAGCCTCAAGAGCAAGCCTTGAAGCAAGGCACCCGCCGGACGCGCATTCCTCGACTACAAAAATCAATTCAATACCGTTCATCAAACTAAACATCTTACCGAGATTATCTCCGCTTATCTCGGTAAGTTTTATTACGCCGGCACTGATCCCGCGTTTATCGAGCAGCTCCGCAGCCTCCATCGCGTTCTCAACAAGCCTGCCGTAGCCGATTATCACAGCATCTTTGCCTTGCCTGAGCAGTACAGGATCATAAGGCGGACCCTCAACACCGTAGCTGTTACACGCGCCGCGCGGATAACGGACAGCAACGGGACCGCTTAAATCGTTGATAGCATATTTGAGCATATGTCCCATCTCGGACATACTGGAAGGGCACAGAACGGTCATATTCGGCATTTGTAAAAGCATGCCGACGTCATATATCCCCTGATGGGTCTGCCCGTCCTCACCGACAAGACCTGCCCTGTCTATCGCAAAAACCACATGCAGGTTCGAAAGGCAGACATCGTGGAAGATCATATCATACGCCCGCTGGATAAAAGTCGAATAAATCGCGCAGACGGGAACCATCCCCTGCTTTGCCAGCCCGCCCGCCATAGTCACAGCATGCCCCTCGGCAATACCCACGTCAAAAAATCTGTCCTTGTACAGTTCGGCAAAATCATCCAGCCCGGTACCGGACTGCATAGCCGCGGTTATGGCGCATATCCTTTTATCAGCTTTGGCAAGCTCTACGATCGTTTCTCCGAAGATCGAAGCAAAGGTTTTTGACTGATCCTCGCCCGACTCCCCGTTTTCCAGGTCAAACCGGGAAACTCCGTGAAAGATCTCAGGTTTTTCTTCCGCGAACTTATACCCCTTCCCTTTTACCGTCGTCAGATGTATCAGCACAGGTTTTTCCAGATCTCTCGCGACTTTCAGTAACCTGCATATTTCCTTGATATTATGCCCGTCTGCGGGACCCAGATATATAAACCCCATGTTTTCGAAAACACTTGACGGCAAAAGGGCATCCTTGATACCGGTTTTGATTTTACGTAAAAACCGGTCCAGCTTCCTGCCTAACGGGATCCTGGCGACTATTTTCCGGTATATCTTTTTGAATGATAAATAATACGGCCGGACACGCAGCCGCGCGAGATGCCTCGCCAGACCTCCGACATTCTGTGTGATCGACATCTCGTTATCGTTTAGTATAACAATAAGCGGCTCACCGCTGTGTCCTGCGTCCGACAGCCCCTCGTACGCCAGACCTCCTGTCAGCGCGCCGTCGCCTATCAGGGCAATGACATTATAGCTTTCATTCAGTGCGGTTCTCGCTCTTGCCATTCCGAGCGCTACCGAGACCGAAGTGGAAGCATGACCTCCGACATACGCGTCATGCTCGCTCTCCAGCGGATCCGGAAATCCGGATACACCCCCGAGACCGCGAAGATTTTCAAATCCTTCACGCCGTCCTGTCAGTATCTTATGTGTGTAACACTGGTGCCCGACGTCAAAAACCAACCTGTCCTCCGCAGTGTCAAAAACATTGTGGATCGCTACTGTTATCTCAACAACACCAAGATTTGAAGCCAGATGCCCCCCTGTTCTTGAAACATTCGCAAGAAGAAAGCTCCGCAGATCCTCACACAACGCGTGAAGCTCTGCGATACTCATACCCTTGATATCATCCGGAGAACTAAGTTTTCCCAATGTTTCCATAAAAGATGCCTTACTCCTTATCGGGATCGTTGAT
>Ga0123356_10007483_pt1 | contig 10894 bp, 8 predicted proteins | sample TergutEmb28metaG_2_FD_92546 | JGI IMG/M metagenome (GOLD analysis project Ga0123356, IMG submission 92546) | Embiratermes neotenicus P3 segment gut microbial communities from Petit-Saut dam, French Guiana - Emb289 P3 | ecosystem: Host-associated > Arthropoda: Insects > Digestive system > Gut ... | reverse complement strand
TGAGGTACGAGCTGATCTATGTTTACCATTTCCATTTGTGCTGTATTCATCGGACACCCCTGTTGCTTTTCCATAATTATACTTCTGTAGGCATGATACAGCTACTATTTTTCAACAGGGCCACACCATAATTTACGAGGGCTTGGGATAACAATAAAGGGCTGTGCGACCACAACAGCCCTTTACCATAATTGACACTTTTCCAGAAATTATATATTTGCTAGGACATCATCTATTACAGATGCTACTTCTACCACTAGATCCTCCGCCTCTGGCGGCATATCAATAGTGACCGAATCACCCTCCTTAAAACGTCCACGCAACAGGTCTTCCGATAGTTTATCCTCGACCAAGTCTTGGATTGTACGGCGCAGGGGGCGAGCCCCAAAGACCTCATCGTAGCCCTTGACCACCAGATAGTCTTTTGCAGCCTCGGTCACCGTAAGGGTAACCCCCTTCTCGGCCATTTGTTTTGTTGCCGACACCAGCATGAGGTCTACAATCTTCCTAATCTCAACTCGCTCCAACGGATGGAAGACTACCACCCCATCAATACGATTTAAGAATTCAGGTCGGAATGTTTTCTTAAGCTCGGTCAGTAGGTTTTCCTTCATGCGATCATAGTTTTTCTGCTGCGCCTTAGCCTCATCAGAGTGTGAAACAAAACCCAAGGTGTTGCCCTTGCGGATAAGATCAGCCCCAATATTTGAGGTCATAATAATGATGGAGTTTCGGAAGTCCACCCTTCGGCCCTTGGCATCTGTGAGGTGGCCATCATCAAAGATCTGGAGCAGGATGTTAAACACATCCGGATGCGCCTTTTCAACTTCGTCCAAAAGCACTAAACAGTAGTTCTTGCGCCGCACAGTCTCAGTAAGCTGTCCTCCCTCATCGTAACCAACATAGCCGGGAGGGGCCCCCACTAATCGCGAGACAGCAAACTTCTCCATAAACTCACTCATATCAATACGAATGAGGGAATTCTCATTGCCAAACATAAACTCGGAGAGCGCGCGTGCGAGCTCCGTTTTGCCCACGCCCGTAGGTCCAAGGAAGATAAAGGTGCCAATTGGTCGACGGGGATCTTTTAGCCCAGCACGGGCACGTCTTACCGCTTTAGCAATACTAGTAATAGCCTCTTCCTGGCCAATAATGCGCTCATGAAGCACCTCTTCCATTTTCAGAAGGCGCTCGGTCTCCTCTGAGGCGATTTGCACTACGGGGATACCTGTCCACATTGCTACCACCTCAGCAATATCCTCTTTTTTCACCTGCGGCTTAGCTTGATTCTGCTTTGTCTGCCACTCAGCCTCCAAGCTTTTGATTTCTTCTTCTTCTTGGAGTTCCTGTTGGCGTTTCTCGGCAGCTAAATCGTACTGCTGGTTGGCAAGCGCCGCCTCTTTTTCGCGGCGCAGCTTAAGCTCATTCTCTTTGCGCACCCGGATGTCAGCAGGCTTTGAGCGCTCACGAATCCTCACCCGCGAGGATGCTTCATCAATAAGATCAATGGCCTTGTCTGGTAAAAAGCGGTCGGGCACATAACGCGTCGCGTAATCCACTGCAGCTTTTAGCGACTCCTCTTGAATGGCCAACCGGTGATGCTCCTCATAACGAGTTTTGATGCCACGCAATATTTCCAGTGACTGCTCAACGGAAGGCTCTTCCACTAGTACAGGCTGGAAGCGTCGCTCCAAGGCAGGATCGCGCTCAATGTACTTGCGGTAGTCATCCAAAGTGGTAGCCCCAATACATTGGAGTTCCCCGCGGGCAAGCACTGGTTTTAAGATGTTGGCTGCATCAACAGCACCCTCGGCCGCACCCGCGCCCACCATGGTGTGAAACTCATCGATAAAAAGCACACAATTCCCTGCGGCCTTAAGCTCTTCCAGCACTTTTTTAAAGCGCTCCTCAAATTCGCCTCGATACTTTGTGCCAGCCACTACAGATGCCATGTCGAGGGCTACAACACGCTTGTTCTCAAGTGTCTCAAAGATATCGCCAGAGACAATACGATGGGCAAGTCCTTCCACAATAGCTGTCTTACCCACACCAGGCTCACCAATAAGGGCGGGATTGTTTTTTGTGCGACGTGAGAGGATTTGTACAACACGCTCAATTTCCTTGCTCCGCCCAATGACCGGATCGAGTTTGCCCGAGCGGGCATCGGCGGTGAGGTCACGCGAGACCTGATCCAAGGTGGGAGTTTTGGAAGCCACCCTAGATGTACGGGTTCGTGCCGTATTTTGGGATAAAAAGCGTGTAATCTCGGCGCGTGCCCGCTCCAAGTTGATATGAAAACTATCAAGTACACCTGCGGCTACACCATCATCCTCGCGCAGAAGGCCAAGCAACAGGTGTTCCGTACCAATGTAATTGTGACCCATCTGGCGGGCTTCATCGATCGAAAGCTCAATAACCCGCTTGGCACGGGTGGTCAGTCCAGTGCCACTAGTACCCAATTTCTCGCCAGGCCCGATAACATACTCAACGGACTGTTTTATCTTGGGCAGACTCACATTCATAGCGGTTAGGACCCGAGCAGCTACGCCTTCCTCTTCCTTCACAAGGCCCAAGAGGATATGCTCGGTACCTATGTAGTTATGATTGAGGCGTTGGGCTTCTTCCTGAGCAAGGCTGAGAACCCGGCGCGCTCTTTCGGAGAACTTATCAAATCGGCTCGCCATTATCTAACTCCTTGGGGTGTTGAGTCACTTTTGGGAACTACCTATTATACGTCATTTACGATGGAACGTCCAAAGTATTATACATAATGACAAAGTAGCATAATCAACATATTACACTTTCCCTTTACAACCCTCTCAGCAATACGCTATCCTAGCCTTGAGTTAGAGGGGGAGAATCATGTTTCAGGCACCGCGCGGCACGCAAGATATTCTACCCGAGGAGCAGTTTTATTGGCGCTACATAGAGGGAGTGGTAGCGAAGATAACTATGCTCTACGGTTACGAACGCATTGAGACCCCGATCTTTGAGGATGCCGGGCTTTTCGTGCGCTCGGTCGGAGCGGGCACGGATATTGTGGAAAAAGAGATGTACACCTTCACCGATCTGGGCGGAGGCGAGATGACACTTCGGCCAGAGGGTACGGCATCCATCTGCCGCGCCTATGTCGAGCATGGCATGGCAAGCCTACCCCAACCCATAAAACTCTATTATCTGGCGCCCATTTTCCGCTACGAGCGCCCTCAGGCGGGGAGGTATCGCGAACATCATCAGTTCGGTTGCGAGGCCATCGGCGATGAGAGTGCGGCCATGGACACCGAGGTGATTGATATGGCTTGGCATTTCTTTGAAGCCTTGGGGTTAAAAGACCTCAAACTCCAGGTCAACAGCATTGGTTGCCCCCAATGCCGCCCCGGGCATCTTGCCGCCCTTAAGGAATACTTCCAAACGCTGACGCTATGTGCCGACTGCCAAGTGCGCTTCAAGAAGAACACCTTACGCCTTTTGGACTGCAAAAACCCGACCTGTCAAACCCAGGTCAAGGACGCCCCCAAGAGTATCGATCACCTTTGCCAGGAGTGTGCTATTCATTTTACTGACCTAAAAGATCGCTTAGGGCTACTGGGGTTACCGTTCAACATTGATACCAGCCTAGTGCGGGGTTTAGATTACTATACCCGCACTGTTTTCGAGATACAGCCAGAGTTAGAAGGTGCCCAGAATACACTTGGCGGTGGCGGACGCTACGATGGGCTAATTACAGAAATCGGTGGCAAACCCACCCCCGGCGTGGGCTTTGCCACTGGCATTGAACGCATCATCCTCAATCTTAAACGCCAAAATGTGGCAGTGCCACCCATCCCTCGGCCAGATGTCTTTCTAGCTTGGGTGGGAGAGGAGGCGCAAGACGAGTCCATGCGCTTGATAGCCTTACTCCGACGCGTCGGAGTAAGCGCAGTTACTGTTTACAACCCACGTAGCCTCAAAGCTCAACTCCGCTTGGCCAACACCCAAGGATGCCATTACACTGTGATCATTGGGGAAGCAGAACTAGTCCGGAGGGTAGTCATCTTGCGCGACATGCAAACAGCAAACCAAGAGGAAATTGCCCTAGATGCGCTGGTAGCAAGGCTTGACCAAGGCTAAAGGGGATTGTAAAGTACAGACTTACGTGACACCCCATTGAAAAAAGGTTGAATGCTTTTCCAGCTATGAGGGTAATACCGCGCCCATAAAACCCCTCTGCCCACGCAAGAAATCCGCCCCCGAAACAGCCTGTCGGCCCTCAAGCTGGACCGTTAATAACTCGAGTGTACCAGAGCCCGTGACCACCCCAAAGCCATTATCCAAGAAAATCACAGCACCAGGTGTCCCGAGCGTTCCATTATCTATTACCCGCGCCGCTAATACTTTGAGTAGTCGGCCTTGAAAGTGCGTATACGACGCTGGCCAAGGCTGGTAAGCACGTACTTGGCGATCTATTTTAGCTGCAGGTTGCGCCCAGTTTATCTCGCCCGCCTCTTTGGCTATCACCTTAAAATAGGTCGCCAAGGCGTTATCCTGCGGCTGGGATGCTAGATTGCCCTGCTCCCAGCGTGGCAATACATCGAGCAAGAGACGTGCCGAGATTAACGCCAGACGGGCCGCGAGCGATGCTGTGGTATCGTCCGAGCGCACCAGTACTGAGGCACGCGTAAGCACCGGTCCCGTATCTAACCCTTCATCCATGAGCATAATAGTTGTGCCACCCCAAACATCCCCTGCAAGGATAGTGGCCGCCACAGGCGAGGCGCCACGGTGGCGAGGGAGTAAAGATGGATGGATATTAATACAACCGAGTTTTGGTAGCGTGAGCACCGGGCTGGGGAGAATTTGGCCATAGGCACAAACAATAATGGCTTCGGGACAAAAATCCTTGAGCTCGGTCTGCACGCTGGCTTCTTTCAAGTTTTTAGGCTGCATAACGGTAAGACCGATGGTAGATGCTACCCTCTTGACCGGAGATATACTCAGTGCACGCCCCCGCCCTGCCGGCTTATCCATCTTTGTATAAACAGCCGCCACCTCATAGCCAGCCTCCACAAGGTAAAGCAAAGGTGTAACAGCAAACTCAGGGCTACCCATATACACTATACGCACAAGCCCATAATAACACGCTGGGGAAGGTATACACAATAATCCTAAACAGTCACAATACCAGACAAGTCTGTATAGTGCTGTTATATTTGACTCAACAATACTCCTATTAATATCGAATACTACTAATAACGTTCATCACTCAACAACGCTAGTACCAGCTACAAAAACGCTTGATACTATCAAAACTAGGCGCGTTTATGTTGACCGACATAACTACATGGGGTAGTGTGATAATAAATTTTACCCCGCACCAGCCTTTATCCTAGGCTGAAATACCCATGCAAGGTAAAACAACTCGAAAAAGCGAGCATTCAAGACATTACCGGGTGGTTTCAGGCCATTTATTACCTCAAGAAGGCGTTTCCCCCGCCTTGCTTGGCTCTAAGTAACCCTGCTAGATTATTAACGCCATCAAATCCCACATACATGGTGCCATTTTGGCGACCTGATCAAAAGAAAAGACCGTAAACAACTGATGAGTATTATTGTGCCTAAAAAGTGGAGATCTGAGTCTTTATGAGTTCTGCCGTGACAATTTGGAAAGCCGCCCTAGGTGAGCTTGAGTTGCAGGTCAGCCGCCCAAACTTCCAGACCTGGTTCAAAGATACCACTGCCCTAGCTTATGATGGTGAGACTTTTTTAGTCGGCACACCTAACAATTTCGTTACTGAATATCTAGAAAAAAACCAGCGCTCCCTCATTGAGAAGACCCTTATCGGGCTTACCCGTCATAGCGTACGTGTACGCTTCCAAATCGCTTGGGAAACGGGAGATGGCGAGGTAACCCCCCGCCCAGAAAATGATACCGCCGCCCTCTACGGCTTTAACCCCCACTACACCTTTGACAATTTCGTAGTAGGCCCAGGTAATCGTTTGGCCCACGCAGCAGCGCTGGGGGTGGCCCAACACGCCGCCAAGGCCACGTACAACCCCCTCTTTCTCTACGCTGGCCCAGGCCTTGGCAAGACCCATCTCCTGCATGCCATCGGTCAAGAAGCGGTGCGACAGGGGCAGCGGCCAGTACATACCTCAGGTGAACAGTTTACCCAAGAGTTTGTAGAAGCTATCCGCGAGCAACGCGCCGATGACTTTCGCGCCCGCTATCGCTCTGCCGATATCCTCATGATAGACGATGTCCACGCCATCAGTGGCAAGGAGCAGACCCAGGAGTGTTTCTTTAACACCTTTAACGACCTTCACAACGCCGGACGCCAGATTGTCATCACCTCCGATCGCCCTCCCAAAGAGATGTCCCGCGTAGAAGAACGATTGCAAAGCCGCTTCGAGTGGGGGTTAATGGCCGACATCCAGCCGCCAGATTACGAGACTCGTCGAGCCATCTTGCTGGCGCGAGCGGAAGATGCCCATACCGAACTCACCCCCGATGTACTGGAGATGTTGGCCAGCGAAGCCAGGCGCAATATACGTGAGCTAGAGGGCAACCTGAACCGTATCTTGGCATATGCCAGCCTCTTACGTGCCGAAGTTACAACCGATCTTGCACATAAGGCCATGAAGGATATTGCCCCCCAATCCACTCCACTCCTACCAGCCCCTGAACTTGCCCTCAGACTGGTAGCAGAAAATTTTGCCACCACCGTCGATGACCTTTTAGGACATAGGCGCGACAAAGTGACTGCTCAAGCACGCCATGTCGCTATGTATCTTCTAAAACAACGGGGTGGCTTGTCACTTGCCGAGATAGGGCAGTCACTGGGGGGACGTGGCGCCTCAACCGTAAGCCATGCTTACGAGAAAGTCTCCCGCGATATAGAGGCCTCCCCTGTCTTCTGTCGACGCGTAGAGGACATTCGCCAAAAGTTAGACGCCAAATAAAGCGCCCTACTTTCTGGATGCTATTTTTGCATAACACCAACTATTTTTCGACAACTTAGTCGACTGTCACGCCTAAATATTCCCATTCTTTCCTTAATTTCGACAACTTAACAGGCGTCGGCACGCGTCTTATCGAATGACTTATGCTATCATTATAATTAGTATTAACTATCATAATCTGAAGTTTTATTAAGTATTTTATTCAATAGAGTTCTAAACTATGTTAGATAAAGTTAGAATTATAGTGCGCTCTGGTGCTGGCGGAGACGGAGCCGTTGCTTTCCGCCGTGAGAAGTTTGCCCCACACGGTGGTCCAGACGGAGGGGATGGGGGTAAGGGCGGTGACGTAATTGTTAGGACTAATCCCAACATTTCACATCTGTCCAACTTCAGATACCGGAAGTTGTTTGTTGCTGAAGATGGCGGCAAGGGGCAGGGGAACAATAGAACAGGTAAAGGCGGGATTGATACTATCCTTGAGGTGCCTGTGGGCACAGTAGTAGCTTGTAAAGACCCCACTTTCGATAGTTTTTCAATAACTGACCTTGATAAGCCTGAGGCAATGGTAGTGGTAGCATGTGGGGGGCAGGGTGGACGAGGTAATGCCCGTTTTGCATCATCTACCAACCAAGCACCGCGCCTTGCCCAGAAAGGCGAACCGAGCGAAGAGAAGGAACTTGTCCTAGAACTCCGCCTTATTGCAGATGCCGGTATTATTGGTTATCCCAATGTAGGCAAGTCGTCCCTGCTTACAGCAGCTTCGGCGGCACGGCCCAAGGTTGCTGATTACCCTTTTACAACCCTTGAGCCGATGCTAGGGATGGTAGAGGCTGACCAGGCACGTTTTGTGTTGGCAGAGATCCCCGGCCTTATTGCAGGGGCACACCAAGGAAAAGGGTTAGGACATGAGTTTTTGCGCCATATCCTACGGACGCGAGTGTTGGTGCATATTGTGGATGGGTCGTCATTGGATCCAGTAGGCGACATGATCGCTGTGAACAATGAGCTGGCCTTGTTTGACCCAGAACTCATGGCAAAGCCCCAGATCGTGGCAGTCAACAAAATCGATCGACCAGAGGTGCGGGAGAGGACTGGGGAAATTAAAGAGCTATTCCGTGCTGCCGGGGTGACAGTAGGTTTTGTCTCGGCGGCAACCGGGGAGGGAGTTCCGGAGCTTATGCTCAGGATTTCCACAGCACTTGAGCAGGCGCCTCCTCCGTCTACTTTACACGATACCACTGCTATTCCAGTTATTCGTCCCAAGGGGCATCCCCGTGACGTAGAGGTGACTCGGTCGGGAGAGGTTTATTTCGTCTCAGGACACGACCTTGAGCGACTCGTGGCAGGTAGTGATACCGCTGATGCCGAGGTGCGCCGCCAAATAGGGGCTATCTTAACAAGGGGTAGGGTACGTGCAAACCTCGAGCGGCTGGGTATTCGCCCTGGTGACAAGGTGCGTGTGGGCGCTTTTGAGTGGACTTGGTAAAGGCCTTTGAGCCCTTATGAATATCTGCGTCTTGGGTGGTACTTTCGACCCTATCCACAGGGGGCACTTGGTGGTGGCGGGGGTAGTGCGCTCGCGTCTCCACCCAGCTGAGGTGGTGTTGGTGCCGGCGGGGCGTCCATGGCTTAAGAATGAGCAGAATGTTGCGTCGGTTGCAGACCGGCTGGCCATGGTGCGACTTGCTGCTGCCGAGACGGGATTACAGGTGTCATCTATTGAGATCGAACGCCCCGGACCGAGTTATACCATTGATACCCTACGTGCACTCAAGGCATCTTTACCGCCGGAGGATATGCTTTATTTTGTCTTAGGGTGGGATAACCTGTTGGATATAACGCGCTGGCGGGCACCGGAGGAAATCATCAGGCTGGCAAAACTAATCGCTGTGCCGCGTGTGGGTAGTCGTGTACCAGATAATGAGACGTTGGAGAAGTGTTTGCCGGGGCTTGCTCAGCGAGTAATATTGTTGGATAAACCAGAAATAGACATCTCAGCTACCATCATACGTGAGCGGGTTGGGCTGGGGTTGTCAATTGATCATCTTGTGCCAGAGTCGGTGGCGCGCTATATCAGGGAAAATAGTCTATACCGGAATAGTGTGTGAAAAAGCCCTTAGGGCCAGTCCCCGAGATTGATCTGCATGCCCTAATAGTGGCAGAGGCCATCCCCCGCCTTGCCGAATTCTTACAAGGTGCCTACAGTGCCGGCTCGCCCCAGGCGCTTATTGTCCATGGCAAGGGCACGGGGGTTTTACGGTTAGAAGTACGTCGTTACTTGGCACATCATCCACTGGTATTCCACTATGGCGAGGCCGATCGCTTTCATGGTGGGGCAGGGGCCACGCAGGTAATATTCAGATAGAGACTTTTCTTTACAACTGCGCAATACTGTTTTCAAACCCAATGGCTACAGATTATTGGCAAAATAAATAATAATGAATACAACGCACGCAATTATGCCAATACAGATAAGGACGAGTTTCAGTACTTCCTTTAGGATGTTACCCATTTTGACCTCCTTCTAACAGGTCTCCCGGGTTTGATGATACCAACTATATCTCACCCATCTTAGGAATTTTGAATAGCCAAACATTGGTTAAGCAACGCAATTCGCCCGCCAAGATAATTTTAGGAATAAAGTGGCGTTCGTGCAACCACAGTCGAAAGAGCAAACGTCTTGTTGTCTGTCTCAATCTCGTCTAACAGTATATCATCAACCACTACAGGTTTGTCACTTCCGTTGAATACCATTGTCGCTCTATCATCGTAAAGGTAAATCGCACCCAAAAAGACATTAATGAGACCTTTTCTGGTTCTCTCATCGTTAAGGCTGCTTTTTTGAAGGGAGTGAAAGAATGCCCTGATTTGCTCTTCGGTAACTACGATCCGCCGGTTCATCTCAATAGCAAGCTGTGTTTGCAGCTTCTTCTTATCGTCTTCACGCTTCTTGATGCGTTCGGTTATCATTGCAACGTCTTGTCCGACTTCAAGTGCCTTCCAGAGGTTCTCAATGGCAGTTGTGGCATCATCCAGTGAAGATTTAAGCCCTCGTACTACCGAACTGTCATAATCGGCTTCACAAGCGGTGGCGATTTCTTTGGATACGATATCAATATCCATTTCAGCCAACTCTTTGCGGCATCGCCATACAGCGAAATTCTCAATGCGTTTTTTCTGAATAGGTTTCTTGCAACAGGTCTTTTTCTTGGTGTTCTTACAGTTGTAATAGCGGTACATCGGACCGCCTCTGGGTTTGCCGCCATAACCAACCATCATTTCCCGGCAATAACCGCAGAAGAGCTTGGTGGTTAGGAGGTACTCTTCTTTGCCTCGTGTTCTTGCCGGAGCAGCATAATTCTTATCCAGAATGCGTTGAACTCGATCAAATAAATTGTCCTCAATGATACGGGGCATGCCGTTTGGCGTTGCTGTGTCTTTATACATGTAATATCCGACGTAACGCTTATTGCGTAAAAGCCGATGAAGACTGTTTTTGTTGAACTCTTTGCCGAGAGAGGTTTTTACTTTTCTGTCATTTAATTGCTTAACAATATTGGCGACAGTTTCCCCGCTAGCGTACTTTTCAAAGATTTCCTGAACGATGGGAGCGGTTGCGGAATCTATATGGAATCTGCGCTCTTCATCTACCGAATAACCAAGTCCGGGGTTACTGCCATTACTCAAAAACTTCTGGGCATTTAGATCGAGTCCGCGACGGATCTTCTGCGCAAGCTCTGCGCTGTAATACTCGGCCATAGATTCCAGAACTCCCTCAATCAAAATACCACTGGCATCTTCAGTGATGTTTTCTCTTGCCGATATTACTCGAACACTATTCTTCTTGAGCTTGGCTTTGTTGATGGCGCTGTCGTATCTGTTTCGAGCGAAACGGTCAAGTTGATAGACCAAAACAGCGTCAAAAGTGCGTTTATCGCTGTCGGCAATCATTTTC
>Ga0123356_10007482_pt1 | contig 10895 bp, 12 predicted proteins | sample TergutEmb28metaG_2_FD_92546 | JGI IMG/M metagenome (GOLD analysis project Ga0123356, IMG submission 92546) | Embiratermes neotenicus P3 segment gut microbial communities from Petit-Saut dam, French Guiana - Emb289 P3 | ecosystem: Host-associated > Arthropoda: Insects > Digestive system > Gut ... | reverse complement strand
GAGCACGTAGGTGCCGCGTGAGCCGCCGACATAGCTCCAGTTGGTCACCAGGGTCTGTGCGACCACCGCCATTGCCAGCGTGGCGATGCCAAAAAACGTGCCGCGCAGGCGCAGCGTGAGATAGCCCGTGCCCAGGCCGATCAGGCCGCAGATGACCCCGCCGGCCAGAATGTCGAGCGGGATCGGCGGCGACCACAGCTTGTGCAGCACGACCGTGGTGTAGGCGCCAACCGCGAAGAACGCGGCGACACCGAAATTCACATAGCCAGTATAGCCACCCAGGATGTTCCAGGCCGTTGCCAGCACGATGTATTGCAGCACCACATAGCCGGCGAAATAGACATAGGCGTTGTCGATGAGGCGGGCGATAACGCAAACAACGGCAGAGACGACGACCAACTTCAGGACGAAGGCGACATTGCCCATCCTCACGCCCGCCCGAAAATGCCGCTCGGCCGGACGGCAAGCGTCAGCAGTAGCACGCCGAACGAGACCGCCGGCGCCCATGACGGGCCGTAAAACGTTGCAGTCAGGTTCTCAGCGATGCCGAGAACCATCGCCGCCACCAGCACACCGCCGAAGCTCCCGAGCCCGCCGAGCACGACGATCGCAAAGACGCGACCGATATAGTCGCGCCCGACAGACGGCTCGACCGGCTGGATGATGATCAAGACTGCCCCGGCGACGGAGGCGGTGGCGATCGACAGGCCGAACGCGATGCGCTTTATGCGGCTGGGATCGGCAGCCATCAGGCGAAGCGCCTGAGGATCCTGCGCCACGGCCTGAACCGCACGGCCAATGAACGTGCGCGAGAGAAAAAGCTGCAGCACGCCCATCATCACCAGCGAGACGACGCAAGGCACAAGTAAGCGCAGCGGGAACTCAATGACACCGAGATAAAAGCTCGGGCCGATATAGGGGGCGCCGACCAGGCGGTAGTCGACGCCGAATACCAGCACCAGCATCACCTCGGTGATGAACAGCAGCCCGAAGAAGAAGGAGAGGCCGCCCAGCGATGTATCGCCGCGACGTTCGAAGGCGACGTCATAGATCGTGTAGATCGCTACGCCGAGCAGGTAGAAAGCCGGGATCGCGAGGATCGAGGCGAGGATCGGATCGACGCCCCACCATTGGTTGGCGATGTAGGCGATGTAGGACCCGAGGATGATAAACGCCGGATGTGCAATGTTGACGATGTCGAGCATTCCGAAGGAGATCGCAACCCCGACGGAGACGGCGGCGTAAAACCCGCCAAGCAGCATTCCGGACACCAATGCGTTGCCCAGTAGATTGAGCGACAGATCCATTTGTTTCACTTGCGACGTTTCGGCGCGGCAATCTGACCGAACCGCGCGTGCTTGGCTAGACCGCGGGCGCGCGGATTACGGGATTTCCAGATGTGCCGCCAGCGGCTCCGATGCGTTCGTCAGAGGCGTCAATACCGGGCGCTGCGCTAGGAGTGATACCGTCGGCCGCGAGGGTGGAGACTGACCCGCGCCTACAGCGTTGGCAGCGTTATCCCGACCATATCGCCTTCACGCACGATCGATGCCAGCTGCTCCTCACCCCAGCCCTCGGTTCCGTCCGGCCGTCGCGGCAGCACCATCCAGCGATAATCGGCGGTCGAATCAACCACGCGGATCCGTACGCCGTTGGCCAGCACCGTGCCCCATTCCGCTAACAGACCGCGCGGATCGCGCACCGCGCGGGCCCGGTAGGCAGCGGACTTGTACCAGAATGGCGGATAACCAAGAACCGCGCGTGGATAGCAACTGCAGAGCGTGCACACGACGAGGTTGTGCACGCTCGAGGTGTTCTCAAGCACACCGAGCGGCGGCATGCCGCGCATCGGAATGCCGAGTTCCTCGGCGGCTTTCGATCCATCCTCCAGGAGCCGGACCCGGTACGCCGGATCGGTCCACGCCTTCGCCACCATGCGTGCACCCTGACCCGGATTGGCCCGGTCCGTGATGGCAATACGTTCGGCGATTTCCGCCGCTGACGCGATGCCTTTGGCATTCAAGAGACGGCGAACAGCATTCAGCAATTTGTCGCTGTCGGCTTCCAGAAGGTTCATATCTGGTCTCGGGTGCGACCCCGATCCTCCTTCGTCATGGCAGTATTCGATAGCCGTTCGCATGGGACTGACCGGCGATGGCCGACAACCGCCGGTCTCTTCGCACGCCAGAGCGAGGCGTCGAGACCGGCACCCGCTGCCAATGCGCCCAACCCTCCCTCGTGGTCGCGGATCTCTTAAGTCGTCCCTGGCCGGGAAACCGGCTCCAGCCAATGTTCATAGATTTCCACCACCAGCTCGTCGTCTGCTTCGCCTTCCCGCCAGATCGCCGACTGGTCGAACCGCACGTGATAAAGCGGGCGCACCGGCGCCGGCCGCGCGAAGGCCAGATCTTCCGGGTTGGCGAACGCACCAAGGTGGCGCACCACGGTGCCCTCCATGCCACGCACATAGTGCGGCGTGCGAACGTGAACCGGGCCCTGCGTCTCCGGCCAGTCATCCTTCACTCGCACGCGTGCACCGGCGGCGAACATCACTCGGTGTCCAGTGCGGCACGCAGTTCAGCTTCGGTGATGATGCCCTTGCACAGCAGGTTGTCGGCAATCGAGCGTATCCAGCGGCGGTAATAGCTTAGTCGGTGATAGTCCGCTTCGGGGATCGCCTCGATGCCGCGGCGGAGCTCGTCAACGGTCATCACGCCCTTCGCGCCGAGCACACCGCGGATCGCGTCGACCTCTTTGTCGAAATCGGTCAGCGCATGCGGCTCGGTGTCCACCGGCTCGCACATGAATTTTGCGGCGCCACCCAGATCATGGTGCGCCCGCGGCACATTCTTCTCCATGAGCGCGGACGATACCGTGCGCCGATCCGCGCGCAAAGTCAGGGATGCACGACCTCATCGGGCAGCGTGCCCCAGAACCCGGTCCGCTTCAGATAGCCGTCGTAATCGCCAATCCGCACCCGGCACCAGGCCGAGCCGGCCTTGCACGAGCGCAGGAAGCCGATCACGCCGACCTTCAGGATCGCGACGGCCGAGGCGTCGTCACGGGCATCGGCGCGCAGCGTCGCATCGGTGCCCTGCACGATGAACGTGCGCCGCCCGGCCAGCGTCGCCTCGTGCATCCAGCCGCGCGCGCCGTCCGGTGTTTCAACCAGGCGCCAGACCTCGAACTCGCGCAGGATTTCCACGGGCAGGTCGCGCCGCTTGTAGTCCCATTCGATCGGGTAACGAAATCCCGGTCCCTTGCGCATATTCACATCGTCGGTGCGGAGCGCGACGAAGCGCGGAATAGGCAGTCCGGTCACCGAGCCCTTGTTGCCCTCCTGCGTGGCCGGCGGCGCCTGCGTCGAGGTGGCAGACGCTGCGGGGGGCTTTTGCGGCGTGGTCCGGCCGCCCGGCCGGACAACCGGTGGCGGCGGCCGGCTGCTCGCCGGCGGCGGCTCGGGTGGCAGCGGCAGCGGCAAGGGCGTGGTCCGGGCCGAGGTGTGCGCCGGCATCAGCACGGAGGCGACCAGCAAGAGTTTCCCAGCCAGGCGTGCAAGGCTGGCGGGACTTCCGCCAGACATGCCTCTCTGTGGCACTTAGTGGTGCCGGACGACGTGCCGGGTCCGCTGGACCACCTTGTGTGCCGGCGCCCTTGAGACCGGGCCGCTGCATATGGTCACCGATGCCGGCACCAGATCCTGCCCCAGGGCGAACGCCGGCAGGTCGCTGCCGCTCGGCAGCGCCATGACCTCCTGGAAGATCACCCTGTTGCGCGGACAGAATTGGTTGCCGAGGCGGGACCCGTCGAGCGAGTGCGCATCCGCCAGATCGGTGACGAACGCGTCATGCACAGTCTGTCCGCGGGCGCCGTAATGCCGCCGGAACCAGGCGGAGATATCATGTTCATTCGCCATCAGCTCCGGTCGATAGCGCTCGACGAACGCATTGTACGCCGCGTGTTCCGAGCATCCCGTCGCGAGGACCATAGTTTCGCTGCGCAACGCCTGCACCTCGAACATGCCGCGCTCCGCTGGGGTCAGGCAGGACATCGATTGGGCCTCTGCCTGTTGCGCGGCGAACGTGGCCAGGGCGGTCATGGTGAGAAGCAGGCGGCGCATCCGTGACTCCATGCGATGATCGCGGAACAGCATCCGGCACAACGCGCGCAGCGGCAAGTTTTTTCGCCGGAACGTGTCTGCGGCCGACGCCGGCAGCACGGTCCGTTACAGCGGCCGGCGCAAACGATGGCGCGGCGTGGTAGAGCGGGGCGCCGCCATCGCTGCCGGCGACATCAGCAGCAGCATCGGCAGGCAGCAGCGGCGACGTCGGTGCCGCCACTCTGGCCCTGCCGGGCGCGACATGGTGCATCGCTGACGGCGCCGCCTCGCAGCCAGCTGCCGCGCGGTGCATGTGCCGGCCGGCGGCGGAAAGCGTCGATGGCTCGCTCGACGCACAGGATCCGCGCATACGCCATGCGGCCAAGCCGCGGCTCTGGGCTTGTCGCCCGGCAGTGTCGGAATCAATCGGGTTGACGGACCGGCATGCGGTTGGCACGCCGATCGAGGATGCACGCAACGCGGAAATGGCGCATCTGAACAAAACGATTCATGTTGAGCCGCCAAATAAGGCGAAACAGATGGCGTTCCTGTGGTTTGAGAGACAGCACTCCCGCGTTTTGCACGGACGAGGTCGCAACGCGTCAGCGAGAGCGGTGAGCGACCAACCGCCACCCACCCCATGCTGTCCGCTTAGTGCCGGACGCAAGCATGGCTTGCATGCTGTATCATCATTACCTGTTGCTTTACCTGTTGCTTTGCGGCGCACCGATGCAGCACCTAATCCTCGCCCGTCGCGCCGGCGATGTTTCCTCTTGCTGACGCTTGTCCTCTGGGGGTCGCCCGCCTTCGCGGCCACGCGGGTCGTGTCCCTGAACCTCTGCACCGACCAGCTCCTGGTTCTCCTGGCCCCGGAGAAAATCGCAGCGCTGTCGCCTTTGGCAGGCGATCCGACGGTGTCCTTCGTTGCCGCGCGCGCCGCATCCCTGCCGGTCGTCCGCCCCTCCGCCGAAGCCGTGCTCCGGGTGCATCCCGACCTCATCCTTGCCGGTCCCTTTGGCGCCCAGACGACGGTCGCGCTCCTCAAGGCCGAGGGCCTCACGATCCACCGCATCACCCTGCCGCAGACCTTCCCCGCCATCCGCGCACAGACGCGCCGTCTCGCTCTTCTCCTGGGAGTACCCGAGAGAGGTGCCGCGCTGATCCGCGCGATGGACGCGACCCTGGCGGGGGTGCCCCCGCCGCCACGCCCTCGGACCGCTATCGCCTTGGAGCCACGCGGCTTCACCGAAGGCCCAGCCAGCCTGATGGGCGCGATCCTCCGTGCCGCCGGCCTCACCGACCTCTCGGACGGCAAGCGCCTCGGCGCCGAGGCTCTGATGCGGCTCGCGCCGGATCTGCTGGTCGTGCCCGAGGCGCCGCACTTCCCGTCGCTTGCCACCGATTTGCTGCAGACCCCCGCGCTCACCTCGACCCCCCGCCGGTCGCTCCCACGCGCGCTCACGCTCTGCGCCGGCCCGTTCACGGCCGAGGCGGTTGCCATGCTGGCGCGATGACGCTCCGGCTCGCGTCTCTCGTCGCCCTCCTGGTGATCGCATCGCTGCTGATCGGCGACGGCATCCTGGCGCTGCCCGACCGGCTAATCTTGCTTCAGATTCGTTTGCCACGCACCCTGCTGGCCGCGCTGGTCGGCGGCGGCCTCGGCCTGTCCGGCGCCGTCCTACAGGGTGCGCTGCGCAATCCACTGGCCGATCCGGGCTTACTCGGCGTCACCGGCACCGCCGGTCTCGGCGCGGCGCTCGTCTTCTACTGGGGGCTGGCACAGAACTTTGCCCCGGCACTGTCGCTCGGTGGGCTTGCGGGCGCAGCGATAGGCGCCATCTGCCTGCTCGTGTTTGCCGGCCGCGCGCCATCCGGACCGTCGCTGATCCTTGCCGGCGTGGCGCTCTCCGCACTGGCCGCCGCCCTGCTCGCGCTCGCGCTGAGCCTCGCGCCCAATCCGTTCGCACTTGCCGAGATCACCTTCTGGTTGCTCGGCAGCGTCGCCGATCGGTCGCTGCCGCAGGTCGTGCTCGCCGCCCTGCCGATCGGGCTGGGCGCCGCGATCCTGCTGTGCCTCGGCCCCAATCTCGATGCGCTCAGCCTCGGTGAGGACACCGCCGCCAGTCTCGGCGTTCCGGTCGGCCGCACGTTGCGGCTCGCCGCCGCGGGTGTGGCGCTGGCCGCCGGTGGCAGTGCCTCGGTCGCCGGCGGGATCGGTTTCGTTGGTCTCGTCGTGCCGCATTTGCTGCGGCCATTGCTCGGGGATCGGCCCGGTGCGCTGCTACCTGCGTCACTCTTCGCTGGCGCGGCGTTGTTGCTGGCGGCGGACCTGCTGGTTAGGCTCCTGCCGTTTGTGCTGCGGCTGTCGCAGCCGGTCCCGTTGGGTGTACTGACGGCGCTGCTCGGCGCACCGTTTGTGGTGGCGATTGCGCGAAAGGCCGGGCCGTGACCCATGCGCCCCTTCGTTCCCGTCCGGCGGCCACCGCCCGCCCACAAATGGAGGAGGTCTTCAGTCTCCCTCCGACCGCCATCTCGCTCAACGGCCGCGTCGTGCTACCGGACGTCACCTTCGCTGCGCAGCCTGGCGAGTTCGTCGCGATCTGCGGCCCTAACGGCGCAGGCAAATCGACGTTGCTGCGCGCACTTGCCGGTCTGTTGCCCGAGACACCGCCGCGCGACCCGCGTCGCGTCGCCTGGCTGCCGCAGGGCGCGCACTGCGCCTGGGGGCTGACCGTCGCGCAGGTCGCCGAACTCGGACGTATCCCGCATCGCGACAGGGCGAGACGGCCTGTCACAGATGCGATGGCGCGATGCGGGATCGAGGCGTTGCACGATCATCGTGTGGACCGCATCTCCGGTGGTGAAGCCCGTCGCGCGATGCTCGCGCGGGTCTTCGCGACCGAGCCCGACGTGCTTCTGCTGGACGAACCGACCGCCGACCTCGACCCGGCGGCGGCGCACGTTATCATGCGGCTGTTGCGACAGACGGCGGATGCTGGCTTGGTGGTGATTGTCGTGTTGCACGCGATCGAACTCGCCGTGACACATGCGACGCGCATGGTGGTGATGCAGAACGGCCGCATCGTTGCCGATACGTCGCCTGATGCGGCGCTGCCGGCCGCCGCTGCGGCATTCGGCATGCGGCTCGGTCGTGATCCGGCGCGGCGTTTGTTGCCGCCTGACGGCGATGCTGTTCGTCCCTGATCCATCGCTCGAGCGGGTCCGCCCGCCGCAGTCGACCGTCCGGCGTTGGCTCGGATGGGCGGGATTGGCATCGGTGCTGCTGCACGCGGCGATGTTCGGTGCACTGCTCTGGTGGATGCGCGCGCCGCGCGTTGTGCTGCATCCGATCGGTCGGCCGGCGACAGTGCAGCTCGTCATGTCCCCGCCCGGCAGCGATCACAACGCGCCACCGACCGTGACGAGTGCCAAAGGGCCGCAGAACAAGCCTGGCGCGCCACAGCCGGCGAAACCGACGCCACCAAAACCGAAAATGATCGCGGTGCGGAAGACCCCGGCTGCTACGCAGAGGCGCGTTGCAAGCCAGACGCCGCGGCCGGCACCGAGTGAGGTTTCGAGCCAACCGCCTCAGCCGGTGGAAGCGGCGCCAGCAAAGACAGCTCCACCGGCAACTGCTGTGGCGGCACAGCCTGCGTCGCATTCGTTCGCGATGAATCTCGGCGCGATTGAGAGCGACACCAATGCCTGGGTCACTGGCAACAATGTCGTTCCACCAAGTCCGGACATCAAATTCCATAACCGCAAGCCAAGTTATCCTACTGCCGCCGCATTGCGTGGTGAGCAGGGGACGGTGGTGCTGCTCGTGCACGTGCGACCGGATGGGCTGGTGAGCGGTGTCGAAGTGGAGAGGTCGTCCGGTTATGTGCGACTGGACGATTCGGCGCGCGACGCGGTGCAAAACTGGCACTTCCTGCCCTCGATAGAAAACGGCCAGCCAATCGGGTCAGTCGTGTCGGTGCGGATTGCCTACGAGCTGGATTAGTGAGGGCCGCGGCGATGGTGCGCATCAATCGGGTGGTGACGCGCGGGGGCGACGGTGGCGAGACGTCACTCGGCGACGGCGTGCGGGTTGCGAAGAACGCGCCGCGCGTGGTTGCCATCGGCGAGGTGGACGAGGCCAACGCGGCAATCGGCGTGCTGCGCGTGCATGTGAGGTCCGATGCGGCGGTCGATGCGATGCTCGCGCGGGTGCAAAACGATCTCTTCGATCTCGGTGCAGATCTGTGCGTGCCGGGCGGGGACCGCGCGCGACTGATCGAAGCGCCGATCGCGCGGCTGGAGGCTGAGGTCGCGGCGATGAACGCTGACTTGCCGCCACTCGCAAGCTTCATCCTGCCGGGTGGAACAGAGGCGGCGGCCGCTGCGCATATGGCGCGGACCATTGTGCGGCGGGCCGAACGCGCGGTCGTCGGTGTGGAGGGACTGAACCCGACGCTGCGGCGTTATCTGAACCGGCTCTCCGACCATCTGTTCGTTCTCGCCCGCGTGCTGAACAAGGGCGGGGACGTATTGTGGGTGCCGCAACACCTCGCCCGTGGCGGCGCCGCGAGCGGAGCCGGCGGGGCCGGCGTCAAGCCACGAAACGGGTCGACGCGCCGCCGAGCGGCTGATGAACCACAAGGTGCGACGTCGGCGGCGCAAGTCTCACCCGCACCGGTCCGGTCGGCGACCCCTCCCGCGCGCCGGAAGAGGTGATAGGTTGGCGGGATGCCACTTTGCATCCCACCTGATGCCGATCCGACGGTCGCCGAACTGATCGCGGCGCGACCGCACATTCGCATGCATGTGATGGACGGCCTGCTGATCGAAGATCTGCCGCTGAACTGCATCGCCGATGCCGTGGGGACGCCGACCTGGGTTTACTCCGCTGCGACCATGCGTGCGCGGGCGCGCGGGCTTCGCACGGCACTGGTCGACACCGGCCTCGACGTCTCGCTGCACTACGCCATGAAGGCGAACGACCATCTCGCCATACTGCGCATCTTCCGTGCCGAAGGCCTCGGCGCCGATGTGGTCAGTGGCGGCGAACTGGACCGCGCGCTGACCGCCGGCATTGTGCCGGCGCACATTGTTTATTCGGGTGTTGGCAAGTCGGAGCATGAACTGCGCCGCGCGCTCGCAGAGGGTGTCGGCCAGATCAACGTCGAAGGCGCCGAAGAGCTCGATATGCTCTCCGGCCTCGCCGATGGCATGGGCCGCACCGCGCACATTGCACTGCGCGTCAATCCCGACGTGGATGCCGAGACGCACGCCAAGATCAGCACAGGGCGCGCACGCGACAAGTTCGGCATTCCGTGGGTCGATGCCGCTGCGCTTTACGCGCGGGCCGCGACTCTGCCCGGGATCGAGCCGGTGGGTCTCGCAACGCATATCGGCAGCCAGATCATGTCGCTCGCGCCGTTTCGGGCGGCGTACCGGCGTCTTGCGAGCCTCGTCACTGAATTGCGCGCGGCCGGCCACACTGTCCGCAGTGTCGATTGCGGCGGCGGCCTCGGCGTGCCCTATCGCAACGAGCCGGCGCCGGGGCCGGCCGGCTTAGCCGGCGTGTTGCAGGCTGCCTTCCACAACCTTGAGGTGCGGCTGCTGCTCGAGCCCGGCCGTTGGCTGGTCGCGCCCGCCGGCGTGCTGCTGTGTTCGGTCGTGCTCACCAAACGGAGCGCCGGCACACGTCTCGTTGTGTTGGACGCGGCGATGAACGACCTCGTACGACCGGCGCTCTACGAGGCCTGGCACGGCATCGTTCCGGTCTCGGCTGCGGATGCCGCGCACCCGGCCGAACTGGCGGACATCGTCGGTCCGGTCTGCGAAACCGGCGACACATTCGCGCGCGGGCGCGCGTTGCCGCCGCTCGCGCGTAACGCGCGCGTGGCGATCCTGGACGCGGGCGCCTATGGTTCGGTCATGAGCTCGACCTACAACGCCCGCCCGCTCGCCGCGGCGGTCCTGGTGGACGGTGAACACTGGTCGGTGATCCGCGCGCGTCAGTCCGTCAAGACGTTGTGGCAGGGCGAGAACATCCCAGATTTCATCGGATGACCTTGCCACCGCCTGGGGATCTCAATCCGCTGCTGCGTCGCCTTGCCGGCCGGCGTGCCGCGGCGCGCTTGGTCATCCTGTTCGAACGCCTTTGGCCGGCCCTGTGGCCGCCGCTCGGCGTGTTGGGTGCTTTCGTCTGCCTGGCTCTCCTCGATCTACCGCGCCTCCTGCCGCCGCTGGCACACAACCTTCTGCTGGCTGGAACCGCAATCGCCATCGGTGTGCTTCTGGTGCGCGGGCTGCGCTCGCTTCGCCCACCCGATGACGCGGCGGCGGACCGGCGCCTCGAAACCGCGTCCGGGCTGCGCCATCGCCCGCTCTCGGTGCTGACCGACCGGCCGGCCCAGCGTGACGCCGCCGGCCTTGCGCTTTGGCAGGCGCATCTGGCCCGCGCCATCGGCCAGATCAGCCGGCTGCGTGTCGGGGCGCCGCATCCCGGCCTCGCCCGGCGCGACCGCCGCGCGCTCCGTCTCGCCCTGGTCGTCGCACTCATTGCCACGTTTGGCGTTGCCGGCCGTGACGCACCGGCGCGCCTCGCATACGCCGTAGAGCCAACGTTCCCGAACGTACCATCGCTACCCGGTACCCAGCTGCAGGCCTGGATAAATCCGCCGGCTTATACGCATCTTGCGCCGATCTTCCTGCATTCCGAGGGAGGCGCTGTCACCGCGCCAGCAGGCTCACACCTGACGCTCAGTGTCACCGGTGGAAGTGGCACGCCAACGCTGCGGCTGGATTC
>Ga0123356_10007481_pt1 | contig 10895 bp, 5 predicted proteins | sample TergutEmb28metaG_2_FD_92546 | JGI IMG/M metagenome (GOLD analysis project Ga0123356, IMG submission 92546) | Embiratermes neotenicus P3 segment gut microbial communities from Petit-Saut dam, French Guiana - Emb289 P3 | ecosystem: Host-associated > Arthropoda: Insects > Digestive system > Gut ... | reverse complement strand
GGGTTGTAGAAAAAACGATCAAGTGTTGATATCGGAACATTAGTACGCGGAAAGCCTGGCGCAGAAGATGCAGGGTTAAAGTTTTCCCTTGCATGTGTTGTATTTCTGTATCTGGCATCAAGTGCGTTGCCCAAATTCCATCCTATGTTAACCTGATCAACCCATGCTGCGGCAGTCATTCCCGGATATTCATCTTCCATTACCATAACCGGCGCAGTTCTGGTTTCTGAACCGCCTGTCGAAGCACATCCCGCAGATATAATAAATATTATTGCGGTTATTACGGCAATACCGGCAAAAATATATTTTTTCTTCATTCGCTCTCCTCCTGAATGTTCAGTATTTATTCAATTCCTTTGAATAATGCATCTACTATTTGGGTATACTGGTTTGAAAAGCTATTTGTTGCTCTGTTAAATAATTTGAAGTTACCGCCGTCATCCCAGTAAAAACATTTAACGCCTTTGCTCTCTGCATAACGTACATAATACTCTGCCCATAACGCTCTGGTTGCTTCGTTATTTGTTAAAACATTGGTATTAACGTTTCTGTCTACAGCGCCGAATTCACCCAATAAAGCAGGAACCCCCTGGCTTACAAATCTGTTATAAACATTGTCAATCGTTTCATGGATTTGCGCTGTTCCCGCATTTGATGAATCGCTTGCACTCCATGTTGTTGTAGTTCCATTCAATGCAAAAGCACCTGGTACATAACTGTGAATTGATACAGCAATCCTATTTGGTACAGTATCATTTGGAATTTCAAGGCCATTTACTGCAACTGCTAAACGAGAGGCAGCATAAGTATTAATTAATAAAACCCTAAATCTGTTATTCCCGCCGCTTGCACGAACTGTATTAACAAAATTCTGATAATATGTATTTAAAATAGCGCGCTCTCCTGCAGAACCGCCGTTCCATTCACCCTCAGAACCTGTCTTACCTACAACTCTTGGTTCGTTTAATCCTTCAAATATTAGTTTGTAGTCATAATCTTTAAATGTCTCTGCAATCTGTTCCCATATCCTGTTGAATATTGGCAATGACGCATCTCTCTCAAAATCATTTCTGAACCCAAACAACCCTCCAACACGATTAGTATTACTTGGAGTACCGCTGTAATGATATTCGTCATGATGGGTATTAAGAATGATATACATATCATTAGCAACTGCCCAATTAACAACTTCCTTAACACGAGCCATCCAGTCAGCTCTGATAGTGTAATTATTATTTGGATCAGCTGCTTTCTCCCAGGTAACGGGAATTCTGATTGCGTTAAAACCTCTTGCTTTTATAAAGTCAATGTGCGCTTTAACAGTGCTGGGATTGTAATTTGCTGCATCAAGCTGGTTAATAGGAGCAGTTAGCGGAGCAAAACCTGGAGCAGAACTTGGAGGATTGTAATTACTGGAATGACGTGATTGTCTGTGCCTTGCCTCAAGTGTCATGCCTAAATTCCACCCCATTGTAATTTGGGATGTCCATTGAGCAGCAGTCAGACCTGGCAGTACTGATTCAAATTGTGCAGTAACAGCAACATCAGCGCCAGGCATTACAAATGATCCTGGATTGTTTGTAATATTCGTTGAAAGTCCACCGCTCACCGCAAATTGGATAAAGTATCCGGTTGTTGTGGAAGCGTTTAACGTAATAATCTGACCAACTGTTGCTGTAGTGCTGGCATTAACTGCTGTTTTACCTGCCACTGATATTGTAAAACTGCCTTCTGTAACAGGGGGCTGATTGACTACAATATTATAAATAATTTCTTCAAAAACTGCTGTAACAGTAACATTAGAACTTGGCATAATAAATTTACCTGGATTATCTGTTATATTTGTTGAAAGACCTCCAGTCAATTCGAATCGTAAAAATTTATAACCTGATGCAGGTAAAGCATTAAGAGATATTTCCTGGTCTATTGGTGCAAGTGTGCTGGTATTTACAGGCGTGCCTCCGGATACAGAAACTGTAAAGCTGCCTTCTGTTGCAGAAGGTTGATTAACAGTAATGTTTCGCAAAGTAATTGAAAAAACAGCGGAAATTGTAACAGCAGCATCAGGCATGGTAAAAGTAGCAGGATTATCAGTGGTTTCAAAAGAAAGCCCTCCGCCAAGTTCAAATTTGACAAAAACGTATTCTCCGGCTTTTGTTGCATTAAGGGTAATTCTCTGTCCTTTTTTTGCTTGTGTATTAGCGCTCGTAGCCTGACTTCCATTAACAGTTACTGTAAAACTGCCTTCTGTTTCATCCGGCTGATAAACGATTATAGAATTAAATTTTTCTTCTTCTTTGGGATCGTCTTTGCAGCCGATTAAAGATATCGTGCTGATAATTAAAAAAATGCATAATCCAAAATAAAATAATTTTTTATTTAACATATTATTTCTCCGTTCCTTTCATCAATCCATCTACTATCAATGGAAAATGAAAATTGTTATTTCTTCTGTTATATAGTCTGTACCAGCCGCCGTCATCCCACCAAAAACACTTTATGCCTTTGCTTGCAGCGTAGTTCACATAATATTCTGCCCAGGCAGCTCTTATAGCTTCGTTATTTGTAGGATTATTGTTATTGATGTTAACATGAGTTGCTCCAAATTCACCGATTATTACTGGAATTCCCTTACTGACAAATAAATCATAGAAACGGTCTGCCCCGTCATGGATCTGTGCTATTCCCGCATTAGATGAATCGCTTGCACTCCATGTTGTTACAGTACCATCTAAAGCAAAAGCATTTGGAACATAACTGTGAAAAGAAACAATAATTTTGCCTGGAATCGTGTCAACAGGAAGCTTTAAGCCGTTTGCAGCAGCAGCAGTTCGTGATGCAGCATGAGTATTTAAAACCAATACTCTGTAATTATTATTTCCGCCGCTTGCACGCACAGCATCTACAAACACCTGGTAATATTCATTTATTACTGCAATCTCTGTTGGAGTACCGCCCATCCATTCATTTGGACTGCCAATGACTCTGGGTTCATTTAATCCTTCAAAGATGATTCTGTCATCAAAATCTTTGAATGCTTCAGAAATTTGTTCCCATATTTTTTTAAACCTTGGAAGTGATTCATCTCTTTCTTCATAAGTTCTAAAACCAAAAATACCGAATGTAACATCATTATAATTAATTGCATTGTTGGGTAATCTGGAATACCGGTATTCGTCATGGTGAGTGTTTAATATTACGTACATATTCTCATTAAGCGCATAACCTACAATTTCTTTGATTCGTATTATCCAATCCGGCCGGATATTGTAATTTGCGTCAATTGCTTTTGTCCATGTAACAGGAAGTCTAACTGCATTAAACCCTGCGTTTTTTAATGCTGTAAAATGCGTTTGAGTCGTTGTTGGGTTGTTCCATCCTGTTTCAAGCTGATTTACTGTAAGTGTATTTGAGCCGCCCATATTTCTCCAGTCAAGCGTATTGCCTAAATTCCAGCCAACCCTGATATCTTCAACTAACTCCACTGCAGAAATACCCATATCTACCTCAACTAATTTTATTGAATTAATTTTTATAATATAGCGGCTAACATTTCCTAACCCAGGGTTATTTCTGACTGTAAAACCGCTTGTAACATCGTCTGTTAAATAAATTTGCAATGATTTAGCCTGAGACGCCTGGTCAAAAAATCTAGATGTTAAATCAATACTGGTATTATTGTTTGCGCTGAATGTACAGCTCATATTACCTGACTGAGGGCGATATATAACCCGATAATCTATAACAAGTGTATTATAATCTTTTATTTCTACGTCGGCGGGGAAGGTATATGTCAATGAGCCGCTGTTGTTAAAAATTATTAAGTCATGGACACTATCTGTTGCTCCGGAATTTTTTTCCCAATCAGCAGGATCTAATACATACTCATCATTATTTTTGCCAAATCCGGCAGTACTTCGTTTTGGCAGAAGTAACATTGCATGTAATCTGATTTTATAACCTGTTCTGAACGCAGGACTGCTGACATTGTTCTGTAAATCGAATCCGGTGTCCGAAATCAAATCTGTATACAAACTGCCTGATACACCGGCAAAATAAATACTGTTTTCTTCATAGGGATACATTCCGGTATTGTCCGCAGCAATAAATGTTTTTATGTTAGCGGAACCATTTCTCATATTAATGCTGATGTTTTTTGGCTGAGTGCTGGCGTCTTCTGGCTTAGTAATATCAAAAATTTCCATAACCATTACTACAGCTTCAAATTCAGAAAGATTTAAACTGGCAGGAAATGTATAAGTGACATCGTGAAACCCTGTTCCATTCCATGAAATTACATTTCCGATTATTGTTGAACCGGATTTGTTCTGGAATGCTGTTGTATCAAGCGCGTAAGCACCTGGATACAGCGTTTTAATAACTGTCTCCCAATCTGAGGTATTAAGATCAAACCATGCTGTAACAGTAACATTATTTGAAGGCATAATAAAAGTTGCAATATTGCCGTTTATTTTCACATTAGCGCCAAAAACAGAAAGACCGCTTAAAATCCAGCCTGTAGCTGGAGATGCAGTTATGGTAATGGTTTCTCCTGCTTCGGCTTTATTTTTATCAGAGCTGATAGTTCCGCCTTCTGATGGCTGGGTTACAGTAATGAAATACTCTAATTTATTTCCCTCGTATGACTGAGGACATGCGGTAAATAATAGCATAACTCCCATGAGAAGTAAGGCGAGTATTGTATTATGAATTATTTTAATCATGCTTTATAATATCATCATCATTTAACGTATTGATCATTAAAAACGCTTCCATACCATGAAATTCCATTGGTAATACCTTGAAAATACGGTTTTTACCTATTCGTTAGCCATTCCTTGTATTATTATAAAGTTACTCTTAAACAAGGTGGATTTTATGAGCAAACTAGGTGAATTTACTCAGGGCGGGAAGGCTTTCAGAATTAATACGCCTAAAACCCCGGAAAGATGGTATAACTTGCTTTTTAATGATAGTTATCTGGCGGATGTCTCGCAGACACTTCAGGGTAAAAGCGCGTTTTTTAATGATTATAACCAAAATGACTACACCGCAGGTTATCGGCATTTTTACCTGTTGGACAGGGATTCCAAAGAGGTTTTTTGTCCTTGTTATGCTCCGTTAAAAACTGAATTTGATTCGTTTTTTTGTGAGCATCATTTGGGGTTTAGTTTGATAAATGCCGAAAAAGACGGTTTAAAAACATCGATACGGGTTTTTGTACCTGCTGAAGGCGAGGTTGAAATCTGGACAATCTCGATAGAGAATAAAAGTTCCAGCGTCAAAAATCTGTCATTATTTTCTGTTATACCTTTTGAAAACTCAGATCCAATGGGCGGGGAAGCTCGTTTTTTAAAGGACGAAGGTTTTTTGTATAAATACTCCTTTCCTTACCATGTTTTTTATGAAGATAAGGAAAAGGTAGAAAACGACAAAGCATATTTTTTTATGTTTTCCGATCTTCCTGTTGATTCCTATGACGGCAGTTCATTAAGATTTTACGGCTCCCCGGATATTACAGAAATTCCAGAGGCAGTAAAAAACGGATGTTGTTCCAATATCGACGGAGACGGCGAGAAGGATTTTGTCGGTGCATTTGAACATAAGATCAATTTAAAACCAGGCGCGGTGCAGACTGTTAATATCGTTATTGGTGTATCACGAAGCTTGAATCAGATACGGGAAAATAAAAAAAGATTTGACACACCTGCAAGAATTACAGATGCTTTTAACGAAGTATACCGTATATGGGATGAACGCTGCGAAAGTTATCATATCGAAACACCTGATAATGATTTTAATTATTTAATTAATTACTGGATTAAAAAACAGGTAATTCTATTGACTCGTCTTAATCGTATGTCTGTTTATTGTCCTGTTCGCAATCAATTGCAGGATGCATTGGGTTATTCTCTGATAGATCCGCAGCATGCGCTTGAGTTTGCTTTGGCGGTTCTTCGCCGTCAGAATAAAAACGGTTTTTTACAGCAATGGTATATGACAGACGGCAGTTCTCCCAAACCATTATGTTTTCTAAAACATGGGGATGCAGGGTTGTGGCTTGTAATGTGTATGATCGAGATAATCGATAAATGCGGAGATTTCTCAATTTACGATCGAATGGAAAAATACATCGATTCTGAAGATAATAGCAGTATCTATGATCATTTACTTAAAGCAGCATTTTATCAGGCAGATAACATAGGAGAACATGGGTTATGCCTGATGCTCGATGGTGACTGGACAGACCCAATTAACGGCGCTGGCAGGTTTGGAAGAGGGGAGTCAACCTGGTCGAGTATGGCTCTTTTATATTGTTTAAAGCAATTAATTGCTGTTGCGGATAAGCGAGCAGATACTGAGAATTCACAAAAATTACATAAATATGCTCAAAATATCGACAATGCCATAAATACGTATTGCTGGGACGGCAAATGGTATGTAGCAGGTCTTGATGATAACGGTATACCCTTTGGCAGAGAATCAGACGAAGAAGCAAAACTTTTTCTTAATGCTCAAACCTGGGCTGTTATAAGCGGAGCTGCAAAAGACGAAAGACTCGAACTTGTAAAAAAAGCAATTGATCAGCTGGAAACCCCGTTTGGTTCTCTCCTCTTTATCCCTGAGTTTACAAGGTGGAATGAAACATGGGGCAGAATCAGCGTAAAACAGAAAGGAACCACAGAAAACGGCTCAGTTTACTGCCATGGAACCATGTTTAAAGCTTATGCAGACGTTTTATCCGGTGATGGGGACAGAGCTTACTCTGCAATTGTAAAAACACTGCCCACAAATCCGCAAAACCCACCGGAGAAGAGCCTGCAGGTTCCCCTGTTCGTGCCTAACTACTATTTTGGTTTGAGCTCTGTCCCCAATTTTGGACGATCAAGCTGCCATTACGGCACCGGCACGGCGGCATGGCTGATTTGGGTAGCTCTTGAACATATAACCGGGGTCAGAGCCACTTGTGACGGTATTAAGGTAAAACCGTGCCTGCCAAAGGGGTGGGGATCAATTAAGGTTAATAGGCGGTTTAGAGGGGAGATACACAGCTTTGAGGTTTCTGCTCATAAATAATGCTATGTCTACATAATGTTATTTCCTAATGGTGAACATTTAATTCATCTTCATCAGCTTCCAAATCTGCCAGTTCTTTTAGTTCTCGCAATTTATCTGCAAGTAAATATTTAGCAGGAAGGTGGAGCTGATAATCGGCGACTAATGCCGGTGAAAGACTTCGGCTTAATGCGTACTCTACAACCATATCGTCCTTGCCTGCACAAAGGATTAATCCAACGCTAGGATTTTCGTTTGGTTTACGAACATCACGATCCAGAGCTTCAAGATAAAATTCAATTTGACCTAAATGTTCGGGCTTGAAATCGGTTACTTTTAGCTCGATTGCCACAAGACATGAAAGACTTCGGGAAAAAAATAAAAGATCTATATAAAAATCGGTATTCCCTACCTGAATACGGTACTCATCGCCGACAAATGTAAAATCTTTGCCGAATTCAAGTATAAAATTACGTATATTTGCAACAATGGATTTTCGCAATTCTTTTTCTTTGTGGGTTTCCGGAACATCCAGAAATTCAAGTACGTAGCTGTCACGCAGAGCAGATAATCCAGCATTTTTTTCGATAAATTTCTTATTCTTTTTGTTGGAAATCATTGTGCGCTCAAAAATCATACTGTCTAGCTGGCGTTCAAGATCGCGTTTTGAATAATTGTTTTTACTGCACAATAAAAGATAGAATTCTTTTGCTTCGTCGGTCTTTGCTCGAGACATAATTATTAAGTTGTGCGTCCAGTTAATTTCTCGCACCAGTGGTGCGAGTTTTTCATTGCTTTGGTAGGTATCATAAAATTGACGCATTCGCCATACATTTGATGCAGAAAACCCTTTTATATCGGGGCGTTCGATTTGAATAAATTGAGCAAATTCTACGACAACAGATTTTCCCCAGCCTTTGTTTTTAACTTTTTTACTGATATATTCACCTACCTTCCAATACATTGTGATAAATTCCTGGTTTACCGCTCTAAAGGCATTTTCCCGGGATTGTTCGATAATGGCAATTATTTCAGAAAATTCTGTTTGGTATTTGGATATTTTTTGAATAGTGCTGCTTTTTTTCACTTTTTTCATTCGTTAAACAACTCCTTCATCATTATATCATAAATTACCATTAAAATAAAACTTCCTCCCTACTTCCTGACTTCGCTGGGTGAAACTCCGTAAAATCTGCGAAATGCTTTATAAAAGGAATTCTCGGAAGAATAGCCGCACTCTTTTGTAATTGATGAGATGGATTTTGTTGTTTTAAGCAGCATCTCTCTGGATAACGCCATTCGTCTTGATTCAACATATTCAAGAAAACTTTTTCCTGTATATTTACGCGTAATCATCTGTAAACGGTTTTCTGAAATATGAAAAAAGCCGGTTACCATTTTTGTATAAAGACCGGTGTTAGTCAGATTTTCATCTATGTAATTAATTACTGATTGTTCAAAGCTTTTGTTTTTTTCCGTGCGGCGGGAATTTACAAGCCGGCAGATTGAACGAGCGGCATCGGCTACCCGTGCAAATAAAAAACTTAATTCCAATTGTGAATCATAAGCGGGAATCATGCCTTCCTGAAGTTCAAGGCTTAAGTCTCCTGTAATTTTAAGTAAAATACGGCGGTAGATAAAAAATATCTGCTGAACGTCTTCTTCACTTGTGTAACCCAGGCGGCAGAAATCGTAAAACATAGTATTGATAAAATCTACTGCTTGTTCCTCTTCGCCCTGGAATAATAATTCGTAAAAGCGGGAAGCGTCCATTAGTTCCGGATGAAACGAAAATAAATCCCGGTTTTTATCGTGCAGGATTAATACTTCTCCCTCGCGCGGAGGCAAGCGAAGAAGGTGGCGTACCTGATAAAAAGTTAAATGAATATTTTTTATATCCCGCTCCGGTTCGCTTAAGGCAACACGGCATTCGGCATTGATTTTTAAACGTAAGTCGTCAATTAATGCATTAAGGCGGCGGATTAATTCATCCCGATCGGAACCGGGAAGAAGCAGAACAAGAAGGTTGCTGGAAAAGTGGACGTATGTTCTTTCTTCTGCACATGAAGGGAGGTGCGGTTCGATAATGTCCTGAATCATTGCCTGACGCATGGTATAGACTGATAAAACCGCTTCTTCAATGTCCGGCAAAGCTGCTGCAGCAATGCTGAAAACTTCCGGAAAACCCGGGAAATAATCTTTCATTGTCTGCCTGTCAGTATATTCAAGCCCATGAAGCAGCCTTTCCAGTTTGTTTTCCTGGAAACGTTCTTCCTGCTGCGCAAGTTTTGTATTAAAGGTTTCGATATTGCGGCTCATTTTTGTAAGGAAGTTTTGTATATACTTGTAATCGCTTTTAAAATCAGCAAGGTTTTCCGGTGATGATTCCGGAGTTTGTTGCGTTGTTACCAGGTTACCGTAACTTAATACATCCTGCACTATTTCCCGGATAGGTTTTGCGCTCCGGTTGGAAAAGATAATACTTAAGATAACTCCAAGCGCAAGATAAACAAAAGCAAAAATAACAGCTATTTGCCTGAACGGAGCGAACTGCTCCCGGAAAACATTTCGCGGAATATCTACTACTACTCTGATGCTCCGTTTTTGCCCAGTAGATTCCAATGTAATATAATCCCTTCCAGTTATTGCAGCGCCTTCATCAAAGAGAAGTATACCAGCTGGATCAAAGATTTGAATTCGTCCTCTTTTTAAAAAGTCATCTGTGATAAGTCGTGAAATGATATAGTTTTTTTCCAGTGTGGCAAAAAAGAACGCCTGTCTTCCCGGTGAATCCTGGAAATTAGCATGGTAAGTAATCGCCTGATAAGAATCTTCCAGAGTGATAAATCTGCTTATCGGGAGCAATCCGCTGATTAAGTGTCCCTGAGGTATTGCAGCTCTCCATTGCTCCATTGTCGGGAATCCATCCTGCGAAAAATAATGACCGTAGAATTCTTCCCACGGAAAATGAATCCGTTTTGATGTGAGTATCATATTGTTTCCGAATACAATACCGCAATCCTGTATTATGCCGACAGATGAAAAAATCCTTCTGAATTCATCGATCAGTGTGAGTGCCTGGAAATATTCAGGTGCAGAAGGTTCCTGCAGATATGATAACCGCCGGAATTTTGGATCATTGTAAATGGTATGAGCTGCGGCTTCAATGCCGCCCAATTCTGTCTCCAGGTTGGAAAGCCCTGTTTTTAACATGTTTTCTGTTGTGTTAAGGTAGCTTTCGGATACCATCCTCAAATTGATCCGGTATATGGGTACGAACAGAATTATCAGGCAAAAAAGAAAGAGGATGTAATATCCAAGAAACAGTTTTTCTGTCCTTCCCGTCATTTTAACAGTATATCATATAAATCAAATTGAAAATTCAATGTTCCGGGGCAAAATTAATGATCCAAAGAGGTTTTTGTCTGACATACTGATAGGTAGGAGAACGAAAATGAAAAATTATATAAAAATTATATGTCTTGTACTTGCCCTATTGGCACTTCTTTGCATTGGCTGCAGACCCAATCGTATTGCCGGTCCCGGTGCCTTTGTTTACAGTCCCGATCCGAATTTGAACCCGCCGGGAACTTTTCCCATCGCAAAAGAGAAGGTTTCTTTAAAAATCGGCATAGAATCCGTGGCTAATGTCGAGGATTTTAAAACCAACTGGATGACCCGCAGGCTGGAAGAAATGGGTAATTTCGATTTAAGTTTTGAAGTTTATCCAGCCGGAGAACTATCTCAGAAAATCGCCTTGATGGTGATGGCAGGCGGAGCTGATCTTCCGGATGTAATCATCGGGCATATTGATATTGCAACTGCTACAAGATACGGGC
>Ga0123356_10007480_pt1 | contig 10899 bp, 6 predicted proteins | sample TergutEmb28metaG_2_FD_92546 | JGI IMG/M metagenome (GOLD analysis project Ga0123356, IMG submission 92546) | Embiratermes neotenicus P3 segment gut microbial communities from Petit-Saut dam, French Guiana - Emb289 P3 | ecosystem: Host-associated > Arthropoda: Insects > Digestive system > Gut ... | reverse complement strand
TCGATAAACTGGTCAAGTAAACCCATGTGTATATACCGCAAATCAATCACTGTGACCTTTGAATAAGACCCCGCTAAGAGCGGCGCCAGGCTGCTGCCGTATGAATCACGAAACAGGAAAAGTTCGCGCTCGGGCACAGAACTGTTCTCAATCACGATTAGAGGTTGCGACCCGCGCAAAAACAAATCGTACGGGTCTATGCCCGCAAACCGCTGCGTATCATAAACCGGCCCTGATTCAAGCTTCAATGTCTTTTCATTCAAATAAGTGACCGACAAACCCGGCATATCAAGATAATTCATTTCATCAGCGGCTATTGGCAGAGCAAGCTGCCCCGAATACACGCCACGAAATTCTCCGGCATTCACTATGGAAAATCCACCTAAATCCGCGCTTGCCCCCATACTTGATAAAATGTGGCTGACAACGCCCGATATCTTCGACTGATCCCAATGTATATCCGTTTTATAAAAGCATTCCGCATCAAGCTTATTCATAAGAGGGATGTATTTATAATCACCAAACACATCAAAAAGTATCCCCTCAGCGGTTGCAAGATCAAAACCGGGCATATACCGCCCTGAAAAAACACTTTTATCCGGAACAATGGAATAATATATATTCATATCAAGACCATCCAGGCTATCCGCCGCTTTCTTAAGTCTCTCAGAAGACTGCCTGAAAGATTTCTCGTCTATGCGCTTAAACTCCCCCACCCCAACACTATTAGTACGGTAAAGCCCGGCTTTATCAGTTTGCATATAAATATCATACACCATAAACGAACGCACACCCCGGAAAACATCCCGGAAAACAAAACGATCCGCCGCATAATTGTCGAACTTGCTCATGAAATCCCCTGACAAAACTGATTTTAAACTAAGCTCAGGCAACGTCGCAGGAGGTCGGCGCTCACTGACAAGAACAGTCGGCGCAGGAATAACAAAATTAAGCACAAAAAGCACACCAATCACAGTAACAAAAACAGCAAAAGCAAGCACTTCCCGAAGAACAGGCTTACGCCTCTCCATATTCAACACCTCTTTCTCTCCCCTAAAAGCGGAAATAAATAAACGGATTAAAAGACCCATCAACCATACTAGCCGTAGTAACAATAAGAATCAAACCCAAAACAACAGGCTCGAGAAAAGCACCGGCAAACCGCTTAGCGAGAACCCTCTCACCAACCAACCTAACCAAAGGCGTAACCCCTATAATCCCAACAACAAACGGCACCGCATAACTGCGCAGATAATAAAGCGCCTCGCCCCCGGCAAACCCACTGGCGCCAAAACCAAACATACGCCCAATAAGCACAAACGCAGTACTAAACCCAACAGAATCAAAAAACGTCCAACTCACAAACAAAACCAGCATTACATAAACATGACGTACCACCTTTGGGGACTTCCCTAACACCTTAGCCAGGAAAAACTTTTCAACAAGCATCACAATACCAAAATAAGCGCCCCACAGAATAAAATTCCAATCCGCCCCATGCCAAAACCCGGTAAGCATCCAAACAATCAGGATATTAATGACATGCCGCAACGCCTTAACCCTATTGCCACCAAGCGGGATATAGATATAATCCCGGAACCAACTCGACAGCGACATGTGCCAGCGCCGCCAGAAGTTAGTTATGCTGTCGGCAATATAGGGATAGTTGAAATTTTCAGGTAATTTAAAGCCGAAAATATGCCCCAAGCCGATAGCCATATCACTGTACCCGGAAAAATCAAAGTAAATCTGCAAAGTATAAGCAACTAAATATATCCATACGAACAAAACGCTCTGATTCCCGCTTGATTTGTATATCTCCACCAACTCCCCGAACAGGTTTGCCAGCAGCATCTTCTTTCCAAGCCCAAGAATAAAGCGCCGGGCTCCCATGGCAAATCTGGCAACAGACTGCTCACGCTTGACAAGATCGTTGGCAACATCCGAGTATCTAACGATAGGCCCGGCAATCAATTGAGGGAACAGCGCCACATATGTTGAGAAATCAAGCACATTACGCTGAACTTCTATTTTGCCTTTATACAAATCCACGGTATAGCTTATAAACTGGAATGTGTAAAAACTTACGCCGATGGGCATAAGCAACTTAACTAACGGTATTTCAGCGCCTGTAATGTTGTTGATATTATTGACAAAAAAGTTTGCGTATTTAAAGTACAGTAAACCTGATAGACTAACAGCTATAGATATGAGCATAAATACCGTGGCGATTTTCTGACCACGGTATTTATTAATAAGCAAGCTGAACACCCAAGCCGCTGCACACTGCCCCACCATTAGAAAAACATACTTAGGCTCACCCCATGCGTAAAAAACAAGGCTGACCAACAAAAGCGTCAGATTCCTGAATCTAGGCGACCCTTTCGGCATAGGCGTCAGGAAATATAAAATCAACGTAATCGGCAAAAAATAATAGAGAAAAGTCGGGCTAGAAAAAATCACGGCATAACCTCCCAGGAATCATAGAGTCTCCTCGAAAACTCGTAACGATTGCAATTACTGTCATTCTGAGCGCCAGCGAAGAATCTTACCTCCGTAATTTGGCGCATATTTGCTTTGAAAGATCCTTCGCTTCGCTCAGGATGACAACTGGTAATAAATGGTTTTCGAGGAGACTCTCATAAACTTTCAACTTTCAACTTTCAACTTTCAACTTTCAATTAAAATCGGCATTCCGCCGCCTCCGAAACCTCCGCCGCCTAAATCACCGCCGGCTAAATCACCCTCCGCATGTTCCCAGAAAACCACGACGGCGCCAGTGCTGCCCGCTGACTTTTCGAAAGCTTTGATTGCAGCATCTACTACCTCAGTATATGAGGCAACGAGCAGGACATATTCTCCCGCGTCCACAGTCGCAACCTTTTGAGGCCAAACGCATATCCATTTTTGAGCGTCATAACCGTTATCTCCGGAAACAAGTTTCTTCGCTTCAGCGGCTGACGCTGTATCTTTAGCTTTTATCACAATTATCTGGTGCGCAAACGTAGCGATTCCCGCCATACTATATGCAGCCGAGTCGACTAACTTGCCAAAATTCGCTTCAGATAACCCAATGGTGTTCTGACTGAGATCAGGCGTCACTTCCATGGGAGGAAGCGCCATTGGCATTTCAACGCTTGCGCCCTGAATGTCCGCGATAAGCTTGTTAAGCACCTCCTCCGGCGTCCCCGCCAGATTCGATCCTCCGCCGCCACTTCCGCCGCTTCCACCGCTTCCGCCGCTTCCGCCGCTTCCACTACCACCGCTTTCGCTTCCACTTCCGCCGCTGCTCCCATTTCCACCACTTCCGCTTCCGCTGCTGTTACCACTATCGCCGCTATTGTCACCATTATTGTTTTCTGTGTCTGGCTCCCTGTTGGTTTCGTTGCCTTTATCTTCTCCGTTTTCACCGCTGTTACCATTATCGCCGACATCAATCTCGCTATTACCCCCACTATTACCACTATTATCAGTATTTATCGTATCTTCTCCCCCACTGACATTGCTATTTCCGCCATTATCACTACTGTTTTCACCACCACTATTATTGTTACTGCCATTATTCTCGCTACCGCCGTTATTTTCCTCGCCATTGCCGCTATCAATGCCTTCGCCTGCGCATGCTGCTGATAATAAACAAACCATAATGATAGCTAATATAACGCATAATATTTTCTTAGTTTTCATGCTCATCTCATCCTTTCACCGAATTGAGGAATATACACTCTTTGTGTATTCTTATGATGAATTATATCACAATACTGTAGAAATATTAATATTATTTTTTATTTTATGTTGAATTTTTTACACGATGATTACTATTCACGGAAGCGCCTGCAATTATTAATGGGCTGCTTTCGCAGCCCAAATGGTATTAACCTATCGGTAAAGATGGGTTTGTTGCTTTACACTCAGCCCCTCACGCGAACTCCCTCAGTCAGCTTTGCTGACAGCTCCCTCGGAGAGGGAGCCAAGGTGAGACTGTTTACCCTTTCGAGGCCGCTTTCTCGTCCCTTTTTTGCCTCAGTATCTTATAGATGGACGGGAGATATCTCGACGCTGCCCTTTTGATAAAGACCTCAGTCCAATGCTTGCGCCTGCGGAACATACCAATCAGCCTGCGCGGGTGGCCCCTACTCAAAATCTTGCTGTCAAGCTTGCTTATCTCCTGCTCCAACCGCTCCCCGGTGAGTGTTTTATATAGATTACGGTATTGCCGCATCAACTTCAAAAAGCTGTATCTTATATAATACATGTCGCTCCTGGAATACTGCGGCATACGGAGTTGCACCGGATCGCTCGGGCTCACGCGGGGATCAATGAACCCTGCTTCTTCGGCGATTTCCCTTAATCTCGTAGTTGGATATGGCGCAAAAAAGCTGATTACAACATTGTCTGTGTGCATCCGAGCGTTTAGTTTGACTGTCTCGAGCGACAGCGCCAGCGTCTCATGCGGAAGTCCAATGATATTGTACGCGTTCACAATAATTCCAGCGTTTTTGAGCATGTGTGATACCTTTACGACATGTTCATTTTTCATCGTGCGGTGCAGATACTTGCTCCGAAACTCCTCGTTACCGTTTTCCAGTCCGATCGTCACAAGATAGCAGCCGGACTCGGCTAGTTCCGCTACCATTCTTTCATTAATTAGTTCAACGCGTAAATTACAGACATATTTCTTCTTGATCCGCTCCTTGTAAAGCGCGGTAAACTTATAAAACCAATCCTCATAAACATTTAGAATCGCGTCGTTGAAGCTGAAGCATTCTATTTTGGGGTCCTTCGCCAGTATCCGCTCCAGAAGCAAAACCGCGTTTTCCGGTGAACGGAAACGCGCGTAATGCGCCTTATCCGGATAGATATTCCTAAGCTGCGCGTTTGCGCAATATGTGCAGGAGTAAACGCACCCCCGGCTGACGATTACTTCGGCGGTATTCTGCTGTATATTACTGCGCAGGTTACAATAGTCAAAGACGTCGATATCCGGAAACGGCAATTTGTCCAAATCTGTTATGTAGGGCCGGATGGGGTTTTTATAAACTGTACCGTCAAGATCCTTGACCCAGAAGCTATCCGCTTTTAGGTTCAATTTACCGTGTTGCGCGAAATAATCTACAAAATCCAGGCATGGGTATTCACCTTCGCCTATGCAGATAGCGTCGACCCCCCGAAGAGCTATAACCTCTTCCGGCGCAAGTGACGGGTGGTACATACCTGCCATCACGAATATGTCTGGAAGGACCTCGTCCAGCCACTCCACCATCTGAGATGAGTATATCATAGCGCTTGTCCGGATGCTAATTCCTATTATATCCGGGCTATACGATTTTACCTTATCAATAAACTCATTCTTTTCGGGCATATACGTCAAGTGGTATAAACTGACGCTGTGCCCGCCTTCCTTCAACACGGCGGATAACGAGGCCAGCCCCTCGTTATAATTTCCGGGTATATTCCTCGAGTTTTTGGTCGAATCCAAAAAATCGGGGTAAATGAACAGAACCTTCAAACCTAAGTCCATCTTTTGTCTATTCCTTTCCGCTCCATCTTGCGATCCCTGGTTAAGCCCGGGATCCCTTGGATTTGCGGCCTTTTTTACTCAAATTCTGTATCGTAACATCAATTTCCTGAGCGCTCGCGCGGATTTCATCCGCCGTTGGGTATTCGCACAACTCGTCTATATCCGCATCCGCGATAACGAGCGCAATGTACATAGCCGTTTCCTTGCTTTTTATTAAGTGTCTGTATTTTTTTTGATCGCTTATTACCTCAACTATTGCTTCATCACGTGAACCGCATGACCTCAACTCGCCCTCATACAGTTCCTTACAAGTCAGAAAAGCTATGAGAATCATAGCAGTGTTATCCTTCGGGAACAACTCCTTCAATAAAGTCTCAAGATTATCCCGCTGCTTTTGCCCGTGCGGAAACGCCCATAGCGCGTATTCCTCCTGCTCTTTTTTCTGTGCTTCCTTACTTTTCCACGAAAACATGTTAAACTCACCAAGTGCCATACTATGCTATCTCCTTTTTTCTTACAAATATCTTATGTATTTCACCGACTACCAGGGGGGTAATCGATAACGCAATCATAATAAACCAGTGATTCAATCCAACTGGTACGCAGTGGAATACGTCCCTCAAACCCGGTACGGTTGCCGTTAGTCCAAGTGCAACAAAGGAAAAGCATATACCTGCGAAAAGCAACTTGTTTGAAGTAAACCCTATTGTGAAGATCGACTGGTTGAAACTCCTTACATTGAATATATTAGCGATTGATGACCAACCGATAACCATATACGCCATTGTCATACCTATTGTGTGGCTCGGTGTGACACTATCCTGGACATTAATAAAGGCGCCGATATAATAGGCAATCAGCGAAACTATGGTAAAAACCGCGCCATACAGTATTATCCTCGTCGATACGCCCCTGGCAAATATGCTTTCATCTTTCCTTACGGGTTTTTGCTTCATAGCGTCTTTTTCCGCCGGTTCACGGCACATACACAGGTCAGGTACGCCGTCGGCGATTACATTTATAAACAGCAACTGGATGGCAACAAGAGGCGCTTTCTTCCAAAACAGCAAACCAAGCAGCATTGTAAATATCTCGGAAACGTTACACGCAACCAAGGAGCAAAGAACCTTGCGTATATTTGTATAGACCCGCCTGCCTTCTTTTACGGCATCTACTATCGAAGAAAAATTATCGTCCGCCAGAACCACATCGCTGGCGCTTTTAGAAACATCCGTGCCAGAACCCATCGCAACACCCGCGTTTGCCGCTTTTAGCGCCGGGGCGTCGTTTACGCCGTCGCCGGTCATTGCCACAACTTCGTCATATGTCTGCCACGCCTGGACGATACTGATTTTGTCCTCAGGGCTTACCCTTGCGTATACCGCATAGTCCCTGACATTTTTAGTCAATTCTTCACTGGATACATCTTCAAGCTCGGCGCCAGTCATTGTTTTTCCGCTGTCGCTTAATATTCCTATCTCACGCGCTATAGCAGAAGCCGTCGCAACGTGATCCCCTGTTATCATTATTGTCTTTATACCCGCTTCTTTGGCTGTTTGTACCGCTGCCATACTCTCCGGGCGCGGCGGGTCGATCATACCCACAAACCCCGCAAAGATAAGCCCGTTTTCAAGTTCAGCCGCATCCATAACTTCCGGAAGCTCGTTATAATATTTGTACGCCACAGAAAGTACCCTTAGCGCTTTGTCCGCAAACTGGTCGTGTATACGCCTTGCGGTATCCATGCAAAAGGACGTGGCATCAGCCGGTATTCTGTCAAAAGCGCCTTTTGTAATAGATATATACCTGATATCGCTTAAATCACCCGTCTCATGGACTGTTGTCATTAGTTTCCTTGCTGAATCGAAAGGTATTTCAAAAACCTTTGGGAATAATGCGTCAAGGCTCCCCTTTTCGATATTCTTATCATGCAGAAGGCGGATAATAGCCATCTCTGTCGGGTCGCCTATTTCTTTTTCCTCCCCGTCCCTCACAACAATTGTCGCGTTACTGGCAAGGCCCATCATCTCCATCAGGCGCTTTTCATCATGATCGAATTCATCGTCAGCGCTTTTCGGCTCATGCCCCACAGCCCAAACCTGCATGATCGCCATCTTATTCATTGTCAGCGTTCCTGTTTTATCGGAACAAATAACAGAAGTGCTCCCAAGGGTTTCTACGGCGGATAACTTGCGTATTATAGCGTTTTTTTCAGCCATAAGCATAACGCCATAAGCCAGAGTTGTAGTAACGATTATCGGCAAGCATTCCGGGACGACCGCAACAGCCATTGAGACCGCGTTCAGAAGCGTATACATCGGATTTTCACTGAAACTGCCATTAATGATTTCCATTACGAAGAGGAGCGCGCCCGCTGTCACCGCAACAAGGCACAAGATTTTACCAAGCCCATCCATTTTCTTCTGGAGCGGTGTTTTGACCTTCTTCGTTTCACCCAGCAAACCGGCTATTTTCCCCATTTCTGTGGACATCCCGGTTTCGACAACAATTGCCCTCGCCCTGCCTCCGGTAATCAGGCATCCGGAAAAAAGCATATTTGTCCGGTCTCCAAGCGTCGCTTTTTCAGGCACCTTGGCGTCCGCGTCTTTTTCGACGGGTACGCTCTCACCTGTCAGGATCGACTCATCAACCCGAAGGTTCACACCTTGAATTATGCGTGAATCCGCCGGTATCATGTCCCCAGCCTCAAGCATCAGGATATCCCCCGGAACCAGTTCCACAGCGTCAACGGTCGTCTTTTCGCCGTCCCGTATTACGACCGTCATTTGCGCATGCATGTTCTTGAGCGCATCAAGGGCTTTCTCAGCACCTAGTTCCTGCTTGGTGGCAAGCGCAACATTTATTATGACTATAGATATAATTACGATTGGATCGGTAAATCCATGAGACTTATCAACAAACGCTATATAAAACGCTATCGCCGCCGCCGCCAGCAGAATCAGCGATGTTATATCCATAAGATGATGAAAAGCTTTTCCTAATACTGTCTCTTTCTTTTCATCATTAAACTTGTTATAACCTTTTTCTTTTTGGAGCGCGCCTACTTGTAGGCTTGTAAGACCGGTATCCGGGTTTGACTGTACTAACTCATAAATGCTTATTAATGTATTTTGCGAATAATTCATAAGTCAAAGTCCTTTCTCCAAATAAACTCTTACCAAAGCAAACTGAGATCACTGGGTATGACTGAAAATCTACACGGGACGCCTACACGCCGGCTCTCGTAATTGTCAATTGTCAACTGTCAACTGCCTATATACACTCTCGGCAACCGCCCGCCCATGCGACATAGTATATCGTTTGTTATTGTCCCGGACGCTGCCGCGACTTCTTCGCAGCGTATCTCCTCTCCTCCGTCTTTGCCGATTACTGTTACGACGTCGCCTGCTGCGACGTTTTCAATCTCTGTTACGTCAACCATAAGCATATCCATACATATACGCCCAACGATAGGCGCCTTGCACCCATGTACGATGCATACTCCGCCGTTTCCTGACATCTGGCGCGGTATGCCGTCTGCGTATCCAATGCAGACCGTCGCAAGCTTTATCGGTTTATTTGCTGTGAATGACCTGCCGTAACTCACGCTTTCGCCAGCGCTTATCCACCGAACCTGAGCAATAAGTGCTTTAATCGACATTACCGGGTGCAACTCAGGGATCAGTTTTGTTTCATCATCATGGCTCATTACACCGTACATCGCAATTCCCGCGCGGGCATAGTCGCATTGCATGTCAGGATAATTATAAATACCATAACTCGCCTGAGTGTGTATCTTCCCAGTATTGTACCCTTTGGCTTTTAGCCGATCCACAACAGTCAGGAACCTACCCATCTGCATTTCGGTAAATTTCACATCGCTGCCGTCAAGACTGTCTGAAGAAGCAAAATGTGTTGCAACCCCTTCAACTGTCAGGTTTTTTTGTGCATATACACTTTCGATTATATCAAAATCCGAAAATTGTATCCCCAATCTATGCATACCCGTATCGATGGCGATATGCACATTGATTTTATGCCCTGTATTATTTAACTCTTTCGAATACGCCCCGTCAACCACAAGCTGCGACAAATTATAATCAGCCAGTAATCCGGCATCGTTTGGATGTGTGTAACCAAGTACCAGAATATTCCCATCCAGCCCGCTCTCCCGCAAACTAACTCCCTCGCCTACTGTAGCCACAGCGAATGTCCTGACGCCTTCATGCCAAAGGCGTGTTACGACCCTTTCCGCCCCATGTCCATAAGCATCCGCCTTAACGACAGCCATAAGCTCGCACCCTGACGGAAACCGTGAGCGCAGTTCAGCCACATTATATGCAAGCGCGTCCAAATCAATCTCAACCCAAGCACGCCCACATTCCGACAGCTTTCTTGCGTTGCTTAACATAAAAACATACCTCCAGGCGATTCAAGTGGAAAGTTGAAAGTGGAAAGTTGATAATGCTTAGTATCACTCACTCACTCTCTTTGTTATGTTCCTCCAACTACTATCAGCTATTCGCTATTAAACCCTACACGGGATGTCCGGGTATACGTCCCCTTCACGGCGCCAGTTAACTATTGGATTTAGCTTGTAATATTGCTAACAAACGCAAACTGAAAACTTTCAACTTTCAACTTTCAACTTTCAACTATTTAAAAAGGCTCAACTCAATAAGCGTATCCACAAGTTCCGGGTACTCCATTCCGACGCCTTTCATCATATTTGGGAAGCGGCTGGTCGATGTAAACCCGGGGATCGTATTTGCTTCGTTAAAAAGTATCTCATTTTCAGGTGTAAGGAACATATCGATTCTTGCATAACCCCAGCAGCCCAGAGCGCGATAAATCGTCATTGCAGCGTCTTGCAGCCGCCGTTCCGTCTCTTCGCTAATACGCGCGGGCATGTGAATCTTTGATGTTTTGAGCGTGTATTTTTCTTCGTAATCGAAAAACCCGTCTGACAGTTCGATTTCGTCTATCCTGCCGGTTCTCAGTTCATGGTTGCCAACAACCGCACAGCCTGCTTCAAACCCATCGACGTTTTCTTCTATAATCACAGCATCGTCAAATGAAAGCGCCAACCTGACCGCTTCCAGTAGCGCTGAATAATCCTCAACCTTAGTTATCCCGATCGATGAGCCTGCCTTAACCGGCTTAATAAATAACGGCAATTTCATTTTACTCGCGGTGGCAAGCAGCTCACTATCCGACGGCACATTTTCAAAACAAACAGCGTTAGGTATCTGTATCCCGGCAAGCGACACAATTTTATGCGCCCTGTCCTTATCCATGCACAGCGCAGACGATGCCGAACCTGCGCCTACTACCGGTATCCCCGCAAGTTCAAACATACCCTGAACCGTTCCGTCCTC
>Ga0123356_10007479_pt1 | contig 10899 bp, 12 predicted proteins | sample TergutEmb28metaG_2_FD_92546 | JGI IMG/M metagenome (GOLD analysis project Ga0123356, IMG submission 92546) | Embiratermes neotenicus P3 segment gut microbial communities from Petit-Saut dam, French Guiana - Emb289 P3 | ecosystem: Host-associated > Arthropoda: Insects > Digestive system > Gut ... | reverse complement strand
TCGCCTTGCGGCTCTTACTGGCAGCTTTACGATGAACGAAGCAGTGGCTGCGGCGGGGGGCCATTCGGACAGCGACTGCGATGCGACGGATCAGGTTGTGTCCCTCATCGCGAAATCGCTGGTGGCAGCGGACACTGATGGATCTGAGACCCGACTGCGATTGCTGGCGACCACGCGTGCCTATGCGCTCGAGAGGTGTGAAGAGAACGGTGAACCCGACGCAATGCCCCAAGCGCATGTGCAGGTTTACCAGTGCTCGGCGCTGGGACTAGCCTTCTAGAGAACCCCACTACATGGAGCGAGAAGAGTGGCGGCCCGATAGCCGCACAACTGATAATGTGATGCTTCTCGGCCATCCCGAGATTCGGTCTTTCGGGCGGCTGCTGTTACAGCGGAGTGTCTTTCGAATGGTGACGGGGACCAGTCCCGACGTATGGCCGCGTAAGAACATGCCATTTGCACCTATCAAACGAGAAGCTTGGTCGTGCTGCGGCGACAGATTCCGGCGGTCGCGTGAGAATCTTGGCCGAACCGGCAAAGTTTTCCAAACTCGATGCCCTGGGCAGGGTAATCCGGCACTCCTTGCAGCGCCAATCAAGATCTCATAGTCGTGGCCCCCGACATGGTCTGCCTCTGCAATCGTACGATCACAGCACGGCGAGCGGGATTCTGGCGGTTCCCGAGCAGACGAAGTCTATGCTGGTGCAGTCCGGATTGTCTGAGGGACCAGCAGCGATTGCCGACAGAGCCGGGCTACAGCCTCGGAGCCGGCTTTGGGCGTGTAAAGTGCAGCCGCGGACTGCGCTATGGCGGGTTTATCGACTCTATCGACCTCTCTTCGTGAGGTCGCAACAGGACCCGTTCCCGCTGATACCTTCCCCAAGCCTCCTGATCACCGATGTAGAGGCAGCCGCAGACCAGAGTATCGGCCAGCACGTACTCGATCGAATTGCCATGCATCCTAGGGACGATGCGGTTCTGCGGGAGCGTGTGGAGCGCCGCCTCGCGCTGCACTGTGTCCACGGGGAACTGCACGAAGCCGGCGGCGGAAAGCAGGTTCTCCTGATATTCCGCCCGCTGCTGTGGTGTTTCACAGCCAGTCAACGTCAGCGTCACAGCAATTAGAGACATCGGGAAGGCAACTCGTACTGCCGCTGCAACCCGCCTTTTTTTGGTGCGGCTATGGACGTGCCAGCTACGATGGATTGCTCCTGTGGCTGCTACCCCCCAGTTTGGTCGGACGCGCAGGCCGGCTGCCGACGATGATGTCGAGGAACAGATCATTAGGGAGTCTCTCCGGCGTCGTTGGCGCGTGGCGATTCTACATTACATCGACTTGTCGACAGATGAGGCAACGACCTTTCTACGTCCTGCTTTAGCAGATAGACGGACACCGCGAGGAGCACGATGTCCTTGATGAGAAACGGTACATTGCCGGTCATGGCTGGAAAGCCACCTGCTGCAACGTCCCAGCCTCCCGGCATGAAGGGGATGATTGTGGCGGTCGAGATGAACGTGATGGTCGAGCCAAGCACCCCAAGAATTCCGGCGGGCTTGCTCCAGAATCCGAGCAACAGCAGCGTACCGAACGTCCACTCCGACACGCCCAGGAACAATGTGGCCCCTCGCATTCCAAGGGCGGGATAGAGCCAGAAAGTCAGCGGCCCGTTGCTGATAAATGGGATCAGCCGCTGCGCCTCGTAGGGGAACCATTTCTGGTAGCCGAAGAAGAAGATGATGACCATAGCGGCGGCGCGCAGCACCTGATTCTCGGCGTCGTGTTGCATCAGCCCCGCTTTAGTGGGAACAATTGCAAGCGCATCGATCGACAATCGAGGAGTCGGGTAGGTTACGGTTCCATCACGAGCGGACGTGGAGTGGTTCACAGCTGCCTCCATGAATATCTCCTTTCTTCCGAAGCGCTGTCCGCGAGATGGCTCGGTGAGATCGGCTTCTGTATTCAGTTCTGTATCGTAGACACATGCAGCGCCCGCATGGGGATTGGCGTGTCCACTGCGATCGCTTCCAGTCCTGACCGTAAATGTGAACAGGATAGGATCTACGGTAGTCACCGAGGCGGATTAACAAGTATGCAAGTCTGAAATAGGTTGCGGTCGAGGTAAGGAGCTGGAGCTGTTAGAGGTACTGAAGCCGGTTACCCGCAATGGCTCGCGAGCTGTTCCTCGGTACCTTCGGGCATCGGTTCTTCGGCCAACATGGCGAAGGGTGATGCTCCGCGACCGTGACGCTCATTGGTGGCTCTACTAGACCTGTGTGCGCGTCACTCTCTATGAGAGGGGTAACTGCGAGACATGAGTTACGCTGCCGTGAAAATCGGACCGAAGATTACCTGCTTCAATGTTCCCGAGCCGGGGCTCAGTGTGGGCTCGGGATGGTCCGCCAGGTCGCTGTAAGATCTGACGTCGCAAGCCCCTCCGTAAAACGGTCATAACACGAGCGTCAGCAACTGCCGAGCCTGATTGCGCTCTCCGTTTCCGGCGAGCAAGCCGCCAAGTCGATTGCTGATCGCAGCTCGAACGCGAGCACCGACTGCCCGAGCGCAAACGCCAGCGCCTTAGTCAGGCACTCAATGGCCGATCCTCTGTCTTGCTGCGGCAGAGCGGCGAGAATCCGAGCCTTAATTCGCAACAGTTCGGCGGCATGCCAGCCATCCGCGCTCAAACCCATGCGTGATAGCCACATTGATGGTGGAAAGCCAGTAGCCTCGGCCTCCTATCCACCCCATCGGTCCTCGCCATCCTCCGCCTGTCGGGGACAGGTTCCATTCGGAGGGTGGCCTGGCGGCAGCTAACCGCCTCCGCGCCGCAACACTGGATACCCGCCAACGTAAATCCAATCTGTGGATCGCGCTGGCAGGTGGCAGCCCAGGCAATCTGATTTGAAGTCCGTCGAAGTTGTTTTCAGCGGGTTACCCGCGTCGAACCACGACCAGCCCCAGCCATCTCCCCATAACGGGTTCGCCGGATGGCTGTTCGCTCGGTCCTTCACCATTACGAACCAGCCTTTGAGCATGTCGGCATGGCTGACAGTGCCAGTTGTCATATTGGCCGTCGCTCCGCTGAACACCTCCTTTACCAAGACGGTACCGTCAGGGAAGCCTCCGGTCTTGCGATAGGCGGCCACCGCGCCAGGCGACGCGTACACCTCATGGATCTGTTTGGAGCCCGCTCCGCCGCCCGCCGCGACCGCCCAACTTCCGAGCGCCTGGTAGTGCTCGCGGTAGTTCTCTGGAACCCGCAGGTTGCCCTTATCATCCACCACCTTGGCTTCCGCGGATGCGTCGCCGCTCGTCTGCGCAAGTACCGCGGCACTTCCGGCTACCAGTGCGACTGCGAGGGCGATCCCTGTTGCCTTCGAGGGCGTCATGCGCGGCTCCTTCGTGATTGGTGTGCGGCGCGGTGTCGGTGAGCCACACGATCTGGGCACTCAATGCACGATACGAACACAAGCCCAGAGGTGCAGGCATTTCGCAAGACACCAAGATGACCAGACTGCCGCCAATGCCAGATCAGGCGCTACTTCGGAAGCGGGACTTCGTCGAGTGCCTGATAGAACTGCGTCCAGACTTCATCACGCTTCGCACCGGCGATATGACAAAAGCCACACTCCATTTTCGACTTGACAGTGGCCGTTGGTGCCAGGGGCAGATAGTGGTGGAAGTTGAAGTATCCCCATCCCCCTGTGGCCGCAAAGCGCTTGGTGTCCTTCACGGTGACATCTGCTCCGTTGAGCTTGCCGGGGAAATATCCTCGGCCCGACGGTTCGGTTCGTGACCCGTCCGGATTCTGCGCCGGCAACGTCAGCTGAAGCTCCTTGTAAAAAACCGTTCCATTCGGGAATATACCGGTCTTCTTGTACGCCTCGTATGCGCAGGGTTCAATGTAAACGTTGTGATATTCGGGAAAGTTTGCATGCCCATTGTTCAGGGCGTTCGGCGTCAAAGGTGAGCCGACGAATATCCAGTCTCGGTAATTCTTCGGAAGAATGAGGTCTCCCGACTTTGTGTACTGCGGCGGATAGCACCGACTGATCGGCGGCACCGTGGCAGGCGCGGTTGCCGCCGACTGAGCGAACGATGACGCTCCGAGCATGCACGTGACGATTGCCGAACCTACCGCTAGAAATGACCGACGCATTTGCTGCTCCCTCTGCGCTTGGTGCACGTTGCCGTTGACCCCGCTCGGATGTTCCTTTGGCCAATCGGCACCTCTCCGACTTAGATGGGCAAATCTCGCGGCGCCGCCAAGTCAAACCAGGTTAACGGTGGTGAATGCTCATAAGCCTCGTCACGGCTAACGCGTGCAGGTCGGGAAATGTTGTCCATAGTGCGTATTCTTTCGGAGCCTGGCGTATGTCGGCTACAGGTATCCATCGCTTCCAACCGATCCATCCCTGCATCTCCTTGGGCGAAGTGCGAAATACGGCGCGCGACGATCGCGAAATTTCGGTGCCGGATGGCCGTCGATACTGGATGGCAGTGCGTTGCAGATTGATTTATAATACTGTCCTCCATAAACCCCGCGGCAGCTGAATTTTCGTGTTCGTTTTGCGGGCCACGGTCGAGATGCAGACATTAGCCATCAACCAATTCAATCTTCATCTAAGGCACAGCTCTGTGTACTACCCGCTGACACGACGTCTGGAAGACGCGGTCAAACGCCGGTCGTCTCAAGCAGCGACCCGTGGTATCCTGCTGACTCGCGTGTTGCCGTTGAGCAGGGATCCGCATCCGGGATGGGATCGATAGGCCGGCGGCGCCGGCCGGGCTATCGGCATGGAGGCCTTCGGCGCCTCTCAAGGACCTTCGGCGCAGCTTCGGCTTTGAACTAGAGCGGGTCGTCGATCTCGCGCGGGAGATGCTGGGCGGCAACTGCCCTGGAACACAGGCACGTCCAGGCAACGGCGTGGTTTCCCGGAATTGTAACGAACTGCGCCCAGGGCGGGTCCAACTCGAACAGCACCACATTCGAGGCCGGCGCGCGGGTATATTCGGCGTCGCTGCGATTGATCGTGCGGTCGAGGCCGCGCATCAGCGCAGCCACCTGCGCGCCGACCGGAAACTCGGCGCCGGGCGTGTTTGCTCCGGCCGACGGACTCGATGCCCTCTGGGTCAGCCGCTTGACGCTCTGGGAACGGGTGCAAGATTGCCGGCGCGAGATATGACGTGTTGGCCCTTGCTTGTTTCGGGCAGCGAGCGGCAGCCCGTTCAAGGAGGGGACATTGTGGATATTCGCAACTACGTCCGAATGCTCGATGGAATCAGTGATCCTGATTCCATCATTGGTGAACCACGCGTAATCGTTGATTTGCCGATTGCAGTGGGGTGCGGATTGGATGCGCCAAGCACACCACGCGGTGGGAATTTCATGTAGGCTACGGCAGCGTGTTCCGTCTCTTCGCGGCTCGCGACCATTGGCACTGATCGTCGTGATGCCGGTATCAAGGGCAAGGCTGATCTACACAGCGTGATTATCTGACACGCTGCTCCGCGCCTCGGTCGATTTCTCCGCTTGTGATCGTCGGAACCCAAGACGGTCGGGTGATCGGTGATCGTGATGCTCTGCTCCTACATCACCTGCACTCGGCGACGGATGGCGCTTGCGTGTTTTTCGATCCAGCCGTCCAATGCCAATGGTCCGGAGCCACCTATGACAAGTGATGCAAGGCATGCAAGGTAGAGAAGGTCAGTTTCATAGCCCGGTGGGCCAAATTGCGCGCCGGCGGCCGTGACGGTCAGAAGTTTGATTGAGCTAAAGCCGTTAGGAAGATGCACGCTGAATATGGCAACCAACAGCACAGCCGCCATCGGAATGCTGACTAGCGTTACGAAGGCGCCGACAAATATTGCCAGGCCGCCAAGCAGTTCAATCAAGATGGTAGACCATGCCATGAAATGTGCGGCCGGCACGCCGATCGCTTGCAAAATGGCGACAAAGTTGTCAGGACCTCTCGCCAATTTGGCGAAACCATGCTCCATGAAACCGTATCCAACGATCAGGCGAAGCGGGAGCGGTGACCAGCGTGCGAGCGGCCATCGACCCAGGAGGGCCATCGCGATGGGGTGGTTCAAGACGCCGGACATGCATACTGAAGCCATAGAGTTTCCCGTTCAGTAGAACCCGTGGACTGCTGGGACGATCTTGTCGCAGCGCATTCGAGCACGAAGTGACTGCGCGAGCACGTTGCGTATCCGTGGCTCACTAGGCGGGGCCTGACGCGCGGTCTCTGAGCAATACTTGGAAAGCTACAAGCTCAGGATTGAATCCGCCCCAGATATTGCCCTGACGCGTCGTCACGTTGGTTTGCGCCAGCCACCCGCCCCAGATCGGCGCAACGGAAATTGCGACCCCAGATTTAGTGACACCAACCTGCAGGCGTGTCGATGATGCGCAAACGAAAGAGCTGTCCTCCTTGCCGTGGGTGGCCCGTGTCTCCTGCTACCGCTGTCGGCGCCTGGCACTCTCCGAAAATGATTGCTCACACAGGAGCCGGGTAGTCACCTTGAACGACTATCTAGTATTCCTGGAACGATATGCCCGTATTTGGGCGGACGCCAGCTGGCGGATCAGCGACAACAAAACGGCGTCATCTCGGCCATCAGGGTGTGAAGGGAACTTTCAGCCAGCTCGGGTTGTCGATGTTTCTGACGTTCTGGTAGCGTTTATATTTAGCGCCCGACAACGGCGCTCTCCGGCACGGTGGCTGCCAACGTGGGGGTTGCCGTCGCCCCCGTACCGGCAAAAGCGGCGGGTCAATTCCTTGTCGAGTTCGTCGAGCACGATGTTGCTCCGCTGCCAACGGCAGGAGATGGCCGAGATGAAGCCGACATTCGTTCGCGATCGGATGGAACGCGTCCTATCGCATCGACGGGCGTTGGTTCGTCTACTCCGATTGGGAAGCCTGTCAGGTTACTACCATCCTCGGATACCCGACAGACCACATACTCCAAGCTGTTTAGCCCAAAAAGTCCAAACATGTTGGCTAGTCGTAGTGATCAATGACGGGTCCTTGACCCCGACTCTGAAGGGAATGATTTGCATTGCACCAGTCGCTGGCGATTCGGTGAGAGGTTGCCGAGTGCCGGCGATGTCGAGCCCATCTGTTGTGAGGCGCGAATCGGCGCTGGATCTGGGATCCGAGGTTGGAGCCCAAGAGCAGGGGGTTTCGTGTCAGGCATGAATATCCAGAATATTGCCACCGCCATCAGACCCACTGTGGTCAAACTTAGGAAGCCGGCCGCATGGCCGAATTCCTCGACAACGACCCCCGACATCGAAGCGCTGAGCGAGGCCCCAATGCCGGAAAAAGTACCTACGAGGCCCTGTGCCAGGTTAAATCGGCCGGTCCCTTTCGCGAGGTCGGCAATGACCAGCATCGTCAACACCCCCAGTGTAGCTCCGCTTAGTCCGTCCATCATTTGGATGACAACGAGCAACACCGGATCTGTAGTCAACGCAAACAACGCTGCGCGAACCGGTACGACACCGAGGCCGATAAGGAGAAGGGGACGACGCCCGCAAGCGTTGGCAGTGCGTCCTACCCACGGCGCCAGCAAGGCAACGATGACCTGCGGGGCCACGATCAACACTGCCATGACGAGTGAGGACCAACGCCCTTCGGCGTGCACCAAAGTTTCCCCGATCAGCGGCAGCATAGAGGCATTCGCGACCTGGAACAGAAGAAGGCAAATGGCAAAGATTACAAGACGACGGTCTTGCAAGAGAACGCCGCGGTTGGCCCTCTGAGGGCGTGTAGGATGGAGGTCGGCGGCGCAACAGGACCTGCTGAAATGAATGTCGTCAGCGCGTATCCTGACGACCGCCAAGAGCGCCGGGATCCCGAATGCAGCGGTCAGGAGAAAGATATCGCTCGTGGACAGGAGATAGCCGACAGCACCCATGAGTCCGGCTGCCGAAAGGCCGCCGATTGAAGCGAAGCGCTGATTGCGACCGAGCCGCTCTGAGAACGCCTCCTGTCCGACCAACCCCAGGCTGATGGCGGCGACCCCGGGGCCTAGGACGCTGCCGGCCGTACCCTGTATGACAGTCGCAGCGAGGACTGACGTGAAATCCGGCCGTAGCCCGAAGATCAATGCCCCCGAAATGATGGCAGCAGTCGTCAGTCCTACTAATATCCGCTTCGATTTGCTGCGGTCGACAAGTTCGCCAGCTGGAACCTGAGTCAATAGACCAGTGACTCCGCCGGCAGTCAGGACGAGTCCGATGTTCGCCGGCATCCACCCGCGGTCCGCCAGTTTGACTGCGACGAACGGCCCAAATCCCATCAGCAGAGCGGCAATGGAGAAGTTCAACCAATCAAGCGCGTGTAGGCTTTTGGCATGTGGCATGGGCGCCTGGGCGTTGCGCGATCTACTGAGCATCCCGTGGCTGATTGCGTCGGGTTCATGCTGTCGCGCGAGCCGGGCCGTCCTGTCGCGAGCCTCGCCTGACAGACCCACGCCGGCGCCATCGCGTTCTTTCACCATGCGTTGTCCTGTGGCACTCTACAGTGATCTCCTCGGAGGCGGTCGCGCTGTGCTCACTGTGCCAAGGCGCTGTGTCAGTCCGCGATTCCGAGTACGGTCTTTCCGGGCTTGTTAGGGGCGCGATCCAGCATACGGTGAGCAGTGCTCGCGCCGGCAGGCTCGAGAACGTCGCCAACCGAAAGGTTGAGCATTCCGCGGTTGACCATTGCCGAGATCCTCTCGAGCAAGGCGCGCGTGACGTCAAAGACGAAATCCGTGCGCGCATACCTTTCGACCGGAGATAGGCCTCGTCCGGGGTGCCCATGACGGAGACGATGATCCCGTTCGGGCGCAACGCCTCACAGCCTAGGAGGCAGATGCCGCCTTGGAGGGACTGGCGTATTGCAAGGCGATCCGCTGAAACACCTCCGCCTGGGTCGGATAGCAGTGGATCGTCTCGGCCAAACCTTCGAGCTGTACCTTGCTGGTCATCGCCAGTGTCAACTCGCTGATCATCTCACCGGCATGCGCCGCAACCAGTGTGGCTCCGACGATTTCACCTGTGCCACGACGGGTGTAGATCGCCGCAAACCCCTCTTCTTCACCGTCGATGAAGGCACGTTCGACCTTGGTCAACGCGAGCCGATACTCGTCTATGGCAATCCCCGCTTCGCTGGCCCGGCGCGGTGTCAGGCCGACCTGGGCTACCTCCGGGTCGGTGTAGGTGCAATGCGGAACCACCAGCTCGCGCGCAGGGCGACCTGCTCCATCGAGTGCATTGGCGACGCAAACCCGGGCGGTCGCTATGGCCGCGTGGGTGAATTTTTGCGGGTATGCTACATCACCCGCAGCATAGACGTTGGGGTTGGTTGTGCGTAGGTACTGGTCAACTTCGACGCCGTTTTCGGTTCGGCGCACATTTGCTGCCGCGAGGTTCAAACCTTCGACGTTCGCCTTGCGACCTGTGGCCAGCAATATTGAGTCGTAACGCAATTCGTGTGTGTCGGAAGCGCATTGTACTCTCACGCTGCCGTCACCCGCGTGAACAGCCCTAGCGCCCAGATGCAGCCTCACACCCTCTTGTTCGAACCGACGTTGGATCAGCACGCCGACCTCCGGCGTATCAATGGGCAACAGACGCTGGGTGTTGCCGACGAGATCCACCTCACTGCCGAGACGGCGAAAGGCTTGCGCCAATTCGCAGGCGAGCGGGCCGACACCGATGACAACCAGTCTTGCCGGCAGCTCGGTGAGCGAGAAGACGCTCTCGTTGGTAAGGTACTCGCCGGTCCGCAGCCCGTCGATTGGAGGCACCAAAGGGTCCGATCCAGTGGCAATCACCGCCTTGCCGAACCGCAACTCTCGGCCGTCCACCTCGACGATGTTCGGCCCGGTGAAGCGGGTGTGCCCGAGGTAGACCTCTGCGCCTGTCTGCTCGATCGTCCGAACAGCATCGCCCGCGCTGCTTAGCGTGCGCATCCGACGGACACGTTCCATGACCGCGCTGAAGTCAGTCCGGCGCCCGTCGAGCCGAAAACCGAATTCGGCCCCGCGGCCCGCATCGTAAACCGCGCGAGCGCAACGTATGAGTGCCTTGCTCGGCGTGCAGCCAAAATTGACGCAGGTTCCTCCGGTCAGCCGCTGCTCGGTCATTGCGACACGGTGGCCTTTCTCTGCCGCGGTCATGGCTGCAACGAGCCCGGCCGGACCGCCGCCGAGCACCACCAGGTCGTACTCGCCGCCTGCTCTGTTGGTCCAACCTGGCGGATGACCCTGCTGGACTGTCTTTTGGTTGTAGATGTCCATGGGGAACAGTGTTACGTCCGTCATTGTGCGCTCTCCTTAGAAGATTGTCTTTGTGATTTCTTTGCTGTTCCGCTCGCTGGGTAAGCTCGACTTCAGGCTTTGCCTGACGGAAATCGAGGCCCTCATTACATCCTGCTTCAGCAAATAAACCGATGCAGCAAACAGCACGATGTCCTTCATCAGAAAAGCAACAGTTTCAGTCATAGCCGGGAAACCACCTGCGGACGGAGCCCAACCGTTCGGCATAAACGGGATAATCGTGACCGTGCTTATAAACGTGGCACACGAACCAAGGGCGCCGAGAATCCCCAACTTCTTGTGAAAGAATCCTAACAACAAAAGTGTGCCGAAGGTCCATTCGGCGGCCCCCAAAAACCAAGTGGCTCCCCGGATTCCCAAAACCGGATACAACCAAAAAATAAGTGGTCCGTTTCTGATAAACGGAATCAACGCCTGCGCCTCGTACTCCCACCACTTCTGGTAGCCAAAAAACAGAAATATCATCACCATTGAGGCGCGGATTAAATGATAGTCGAAATCCCCTCTGAGGATACTGAGGTGACTCAATACATTTATAAGAGAGTTGAATAGGCGCGTGGTCGTGCGCT
>Ga0123356_10007478_pt1 | contig 10899 bp, 10 predicted proteins | sample TergutEmb28metaG_2_FD_92546 | JGI IMG/M metagenome (GOLD analysis project Ga0123356, IMG submission 92546) | Embiratermes neotenicus P3 segment gut microbial communities from Petit-Saut dam, French Guiana - Emb289 P3 | ecosystem: Host-associated > Arthropoda: Insects > Digestive system > Gut ... | reverse complement strand
GGGGTGCCCGGTTTTGAGTCTTTGCTGTCGACGGCGAAGTAACCCAGCCGCAGGAACTGGAATGCCTGCGGCGGTTTTGCGTTGGTCAGCATTTTTTCGGCTTTACAGCCTTTTAAGATCTCCAGCGAATCCGGGTTAAGGAAATCCGTGAATTCCTTTCCGGAGGCGTCGGGGTCGGGGTCTGTGAACAGATTGTCGTATATACGGACTTCCGTATCGATGGCGGTTTGGGAGTCGACCCAGTGGATGGTGCCGCGGACCTTACGGCCGTCGGGGGTGGTACCGCCGCGTGTTTCGGGGTCGTACTCCGCTTTGACGAGTATCACATTACCGTTTTCGTCAGTTTCATAACCTGTGCACTTTACAATGTATGCTGCTTTTATCCTGACCTCGTTACCGACAAACAGGCGGTTATATTTCTTTGGAGGATCGACCATAAAATCGTCGCTTTCGATCCATAGCTCACGGGAGAATGATATTTCCCGGGAGCCGGCAGACTCATCCTCGGGGTTGTTCTCGACCTCAAACAGCTCTGTTTTGTCCTCAGGATAATTAGTGATCACAAGCTTTACAGGACGAAGCACAACCATTGCTCTTTGAGCTGTACTGTTGAGCTCCTCACGGAGGCAGTGTTCCAAAAGCGAATATTCTATCGAATTTGTTATCTTACCTACGCCGATACGCTCGCAAAAATCGCGGATGGAGCCGGGAGTATAACCCCTGCGGCGCAAGCCGCATAATGTGGGCATCCGGGGATCGTCCCAGCCGTCGACAAAGTTCTCGTCAACAAGACGGCGCAGCTTACGTTTTGACATAACGGCATATGTCAGGCTGCGGCGGCCGAACTCGATCTGCCTCGGACTGCTTGGGACATCGGCATTATCAACGACCCAGTCGTAAAGCGGGCGGTGATCCTCATACTCGAGAGAGCAAAGGGAATGTGTGATGTGTTCAAGCGCGTCCTGGATGGGATGCGCAAAATCATACATAGGATATATACACCACTTGTCACCCTGACGGTGATGATGAGTGTAACGGATCCGGTACAATACGGGGTCGCGCATGTTGAAATTGCCGCTGGTCAGGTCTATTTTTGCCCGGAGCGTCATCGCGCCTTCGGGAAACTCGCCGTTTTTCATGCGGGCGAACAGGTCAAGGCTCTCTTCGGCAGGTCTGTCCCTGTAAGGAGACGTCGCGGGAACTCCGATATCGCCGCGTCTTGATTTAAACTCCTCTGGAGAAAGCTCGCAGATATACGCGAGTCCTTTTTTTATCAGCCCAACCGCAAACTCGTAAGTTTCGGGAAAATAATCGGAACCGTAATAGAAGCGGTCACCCCAGTCGTAACCAAGCCAGCGGATGTCTTCTTTGATCGCGTCGACGTACTCCTCGTCCTCTTTCTCCGGGTTTGTATCGTCCATACGAAGATTGCACAGCCCGCCGTACTTCAGAGCTGTGCTGAAGTCGATGTTAAACGCGTAGCAGTGCCCTATGTGCAGATAACCGTTGGGCTCCGGCGGGAAACGCGTATGGACGGACTTGCCTTCAAAGCGGCCGCCGGGTCCGATATCTTCTTCAATAAAAGCGTGGATAAAGTTTTTTGAAAGCTCTTCCATTGATGTATCTCCTGAATTATGGTAATATAATCAATGTCTGTATGAGACAGACATCGCCTGTATGAGACAGGCATCGTCAGTCCAGATCACCGAGGGGGACAGGTGTACCGACCTCAAGCTCCTTGATATAGTTGACACGGATGGCGAGATTCAGGTTCTGGGCGTATGTGAATGAACTGGACGCAACGCCGATCACCTGACCGAGAGTGTTGAGCAGCGGACTGCCGCCGCTTCCGAATGAGATCGGCGCCGTGAACTGTATAAGCGAATCTCCGCTTACTTCACGTTCAGTGTTTGAAACGATACCTTCCGTGATCGCGTTTAGCAGGGATCGCGGGCTGCCGAGCGCATAGACGATACTGCCGGTCTCTACAAGATCGGAGTCGGCAAGAAGCAGATAGTCAAAGTCACGTCTGGCGGTGTCGAGCGAAAGGATCACAAGATTATTTTCCTCACTCACAGCAGCAGCACCCAGCACATCGAACTCCTCGCCGTTTGATAACGTGACCTTTGCGCTTACCGCGTTTTCAACAACGTGAAGGCATGTGACGACAAGACCGGTCTCCGAGATGAAAAAGCCGCTGCCGGTCCTGATCGAACGCCCGTCCTGTCTGAATGTTTCGATCATAATAACAGCGCTTGTGTTCCTCCGGTATATGAGCTCGGCGGGCATAGCAGCGGGTAGTACCGTCGCGGCGCGATAGTCAGGATCGGCGATGCGGGTCAGGATAGTACATACCTCGGCGCGTGTGATACCGGCGTAGGGTCTGAACGTACCGTACCGGTCGGTGCCCGCAAGGATACCCGCCCGGTAAAGGGTATAAACTGCAGCGCCGTGCGGGGCGTCGGACGGGACGTCGTGGATACCGTATTCCGGGATACTGTTTATACCTTCATAAGCCCCGGCAGGCAGCGCGTTGACCATCATCATCGCAAACATAGCGCGTGTTGCCTGAGCTGTATAGTTCAAAGGACGGTCGATGATCCCGTTTGCCAGCGCGTACTCCGCGTAAACCGCGTAAAACGGACTTGACGGAGCAAAGTCAGCGCTGCCGGTGTGGTAGATACTCCTCAGGCGCGCGGCAAGCGCAACTGCTTCGCCGAGTGTGAGCCCGCCGTTCGGGTCAAAGATGCCCGCGCTTTTTCCCCGCATAAAACCGAAGTTATACGCGGCTTCCACATACGGCGCGAACTCATCGGAAAAACTCACATCCCTGAACATACCGGCTGTGTAGTCTCCGGAGTAAGTAAAATTATGAAAACCTTCCTCACTCGCAAGAGCGGGACCGGAAAGGGAAACTGTAAGGACAGTTACGATGACTGTTACGAGGACTACCGGCAGGATTTTTTTCATCGGAATATATAACCTTCCAAACTACAGTATGTAAGGATCATCGTATCACAATAGAGGCAATTTATCAAGAGCACGGGAGGAGCGGCTTATGTTATTTGACGAGAGGAAGTATGTCTTTTTTGACGGGGCAATGGGAACGATGCTGCAGAAGTACGGCTTAAAACCCGGCGAGAAACCTGATCCGATGTGTATCACCGCGCCGGATGCCGTTGAAAAGGTCCACAGGATGTACGTGGAAGCAGGCAGCGATATAATTTGCACAAACACCTTCGGCTCAAACGCTCTTAACTTAAAAGGGACGGGTTTTACCACCGGAGAGATCATCAAAGCCGCAGTGGCGATCGCAAAAAAAGCGTGCGGAGAGACAGCAAAGGTCGCGCTGGATATCGGACCTACCGGTCAGATACTTGAGCCTGCCGGCGATCTGGAGTTTGATGAAGCATACGAACTGTTCAAGGAGATGGCGATGGCGGGGGAAGCCGCAGGCGCGGACTTTGCCGCGATCGAAACGATGAGCGACCCCGGGGAGCTAAAAGCGGCTGTGACTGCGGTGACGGACAACACAAAGCTCCCTGTGCTGGTAACGATGACATTTGAAAAATCAGGCTACACATACATGGGCTGCACACCGGAAAAGTTTGTCGAAACAGCGGAGAGCCTCGGCGTTGCCGCACTTGGTCTGAACTGCTCGCTGGAACCGGGGGAGATGTTTGAAACGGCGGAGCGTATCGCAAAAGCAACCAAACTGCCGCTGATAATAAAACCAAATGCCGGACTGCCCGATTCGATAAGCGGTGATTATCACACGGGGGCAAGGGAGTTTGCGGAGCAGATGTCAAGGTATGCCGCGCTTGGAGTAAAAATAATCGGAGGGTGCTGCGGAACAACACCGGAGTACATAAAGGAGCTTAAGCTGGAGTTTTCAAAGTTATGAAAGATATCTTTACGCCGGCGGATATACTGATACCCGACGGAATATTAATGGAATCATGGAGCGTTATCGCCTGCGACCAGTTTTCCTCGGAGCAGGAATACTGGGAAAGAGTGCGCGGTAATGTCAGCGGGGTGCCGTCGACGTTGAAAATGATATTTCCCGAAGTCTATCTCGGGAAAACCGACGAAGCCGCTGTGATAAACGATATAAGCGCCGAAATGGATCGTTATCTGAAGTCCGGGTTATTCCGGGAGATCAGGGACTCATTTATCTATGTAGAGAGGACTCAGCCGGACGGACGGATACGAAAGGGTCTGATCGGAGCGATAGACCTCGAAGAGTACAGCTTTGAGGAGGGCTCAAAATCTCCGGTACGCGCGAGTGAAGACACTGTGCTTGACAGACTGCCTCCGCGTGTGCGTATCCGCCGCGCCGCGCCGCTGGAAGCACCGCATATCATAACGTTTATCGACGATAAGGAATGCACCGTCATCGAGCCGTTTTCCGGCAAAACAGACGATCTGCCGCTGTTGTATGACTTTGATCTGATGGAAGGCGGCGGGCATATAAGAGGTTTCCGCGTCACAGGCAAGGACGCAAACGATGTTTTAGAAACGATGCGTAATCTAACAGCCGGCAATGATATGCTGATGGTGATGGGTGACGGGAATCACTCGCTTGCCGCGGCAAAAGTATTCTGGGACGAGCTTAAGTTGAGCCTAAGCGGGGAGGAGCGGAAAACACATCCCGCGCGTAAGGCTCTGATCGAAGTGAATAATGTTTATGATCCCGCGGTATCCTTCGAAGCGATTCACAGAGTGCTGTTCGATACGGATGCAGCGCGGTTCATCGAAGCGCTGACGGGCGCAACACCGCGCGGGACTGATTATACGATACGGTGGACGTCCAACGGGGAACGCGGAGACATCGGCATTAAAGCGGACTGCATAGGAGATATGCTCAAGATGCTGCAGACCGTGATCGACGGGTTTGCGGAGAAAACAGGGTGCCGCGTCGATTATGTCCACGGCGCGGAATCAGTAGAAAAGCTGGCAGAAAAGAAAGCCTGTTTAGGGCTGATCCTGCCAGCAATGGATAAGACCGAGCTGTTCGCAACGGTTGCGATAAGGGGAGTTTTTCCGAGAAAAAGTTTTTCGGTAGGCCACGCGAAGGACAAACGCTACTATCTGGAATGCAAACGCATACAAAACTGAACAGTTACTTTCTGCGTCCGAGGATCGAAAGTATTTTAAGGAACAGGTTGAGGAAGTCGAGGTACAGTATCAGAGCGCCCATGACGGATATCCTCTTGATCACCTCTTCATGGCTTCCTTCATTCGCTTCCGCGAGCATACGCTTAATGCGCTGTGTATCATATGCGGTCAAACCTACAAAAACAAGGACACCGATGTAGTTGATCACCATGCTGAGCATGTCGTTTCTGAAGAAGATCATGTTGATGATGGTTGCGATGATGACTCCGATCAGGCCCATAAAGCATATGCTGCCGATTTTAGTCAGATCCCTGCGGGTTATCGTACCGTAGAGTGCCATCGCGGCGAACATCAGCGCGGATACAGCAAATGCCTGGAAGATGACGCCCATCTCATAGGTGATGAAAATGACCGATAAGGTGAGTCCCATCAGAATCGCGTATAAAAAGAACATAAAGTTCGACGCTGCTGACGACATTTTCATAACTCTGGCTGAAAGAATAATGACAAGTACAAACTGCGCTATAAGCAACCCTATCAGTATAAACACGTTCCCGATGATCATTTCCAGTAATGCGGGAGTTTCATAAACTCCGTAAGAGACACCGGCCGTTACAAGCAAAGCGGCAAACATTCTCATAAAAACTCTGGCGAGGCACGAGGTAGTCGCTTTCTGAAGCTCCTCCGGGTTACCCCACAGAGAAGGAAAACGTTCGCTCGGCTGCTCCGGGGCGTAGGGATTTTCATTATGTTGCATGGACGATATCCTCCTTAGTTGTTTTATAAAGTATTACACACAAGGAACATCAAAATAACATCAAAAATAAACAGTGCCTTCCGGTCACTGTTTATTTTTGATCGCTTTTTTCAGCGCGGGCAGGATCACGATCGCGCATGCTCCGCCGATGGACGCTGTAAGCAGCTGCGGAAGAGAGAACAGATTTGTGATGATCGTCGCCTGCGGCTCGGGCAGACCAAGCAGTACCGGTACAGCTATCAGCGAAACACCGCAGTAGAGCACAAGGAACTTGGCGACTGCCGCGGCAACCAGCGCTATAACGTACGATGCGCTTGCGACAGGCAGTTTCAGATTTCCGAGGAAATGCCACAAAGTGACAAGAGCCATGTTCCCGGCTGCTATAAACGGAACGATCGGCCACACGGGACCGAAACCCAGAAGGGTCGGCATGACCGGGGTTACTATACTGACAGTCAGCCCTGTCGGCAGTCCGCATGTCATCACCGAAGTGATGAGCATCAGATTTACTATGGAGCCGGTGAGAAGCTGATTGCCGAGAGGCACCGTCAATGCCTGGAGCACAACGGTTATAGCTATAAACACGGCAGTACGTGTTATCCAAAGAACTTTTTCATGCTTAAACATAGTGATATCCTTTCCAGAGTTCGCGGGGAAAAGCACCTACGGCATTACCGCGTTATGCCAAATATCCTGAATGTCGTCGTTGTCTTCCATCAGCTCGAGCATTTTTTCCATGTTTTTTATGTCACCCGGGTCAGAGAGTGTGACGTAGTTCTGCGGGACCATCTCGATCTGCGACGAAAGAAACGTATACCCCGCGCTTTCCAGCGCTCCGCTTACGGAAATGAAGCCGTCCGGTTCGGTGTATATCTCAAATACAGTGTCGTCAGTCTCGATATCGTCCGCGCCTGCTTCCAGCGCGTCGTTCAGTACAGAGTCCTCATCAAGGGCTCTGTCTTCATTATCTATAATGATAACGCCCTTGCGGTCGAACGACCAGGAAACACAGCCGGTCGCGCCGAGCTTTCCTCCGTACTTATCAAAAAGGAGGCGCACCTCGGCGGCGATCCTGTTGCGGTTGTCTGTCATTGCTTCTACGATCACGGCAACACCGTTAGGGCCGTATCCTTCATATGTGACGCGCTCATAATTATCGCCGCTTCCGGCGCCAAGCGCTTTCTCTATCGTGCGCTTGATATTATCGTTCGGCATGTTTGCCGACTTTGCTTTTGCTACCGCCGCAGCGAGCCGGGAGTTGTTCGAGGGGTCCGCGCTTCCGCCATCCTTTACCGCAACGATGATCTCGCGGGCGATCTTGGTGAACACCTTACCTCTTTTCGCGTCCTGCGCGCCTTTTGTCCTCTGGATATTCTTCCATTTTGAGTGTCCCGCCATAACTATCACCTCACAATAATCCGGATCTCAGCATATCATCAAATAAGGTATTTTGTAAAGTCAAATCGACAACACAGTACAGAAAGTGTGATTACAGATTGTATTAATTTTGTTTAAAGTGAATATTAGTGATGAATATTCATAACCGGTTATGCAGTGCTTCATCAAATACTGTCAAAACTACCAGAATTTTGTGTAAAATTTCTGTCAAAACTACAAAAATAATGTCAAAAAATGACGATTTCCGGTGCTGAATTGGTTTACATAAATTGTGACATAAAAAAATAGTACAAAGAGTTATTCACATAATCCACAGGTTTGCCCACACCCAATTAGCCTTTCGGCTGCATGCGATAGCGCCGATATTACCAAAAAATGTCAGTACCCGCAAGTGAATATGTTACATTTTGCACGGTACTGCAATTGGTTTACATAATGTCATAATGGATACTCTCTCAATGTTTATTCAGTCTTAAGTCCTCTAGGACAAACGGCAGGTAATATCCCCGGCACTGATCGTATGATATCAGCAATTAAAAGACATATGTTTATTTTATGTTGACAAACAGCTCCGGCTCTGTTAATATTGTTGAACAAAAGGTAAGCAAAAGGAAAGCAAAGAGGGGAGAATGGTTATCAACAGAGAGTTGATCCTTTCCGAACTGAAACGCACACGCGAGGCTCTTAACAACGCTATAGCTTATGTTGAAGCCGAGTCCGTATCTTCATCCGCGCTTCCGCCTGTCCGAACAAGATCCATCAGGATAGGCGAGGGGCGGGCTGTTGCTATTCTCGCTTGCCTGAGAGACGCCGGCGGGAAGCTGCTACAGCATGACTTTGAAGAGACCTGCCTGCGTAACTGCAGGACTCTTGTAGGCGCGGGAGGCTTCATAGCGCGCGGGAGCATAGTGAGGACAGCGACCGCAGGCGGAGACGTCGAATATGAGCTGACGGAAAAAGGTCTCGAAACAGTCGTCAGGTGGGAATCGAGATACGGCGCCGGCTGGCTTGGGTGTCTGGAAAATCCGGGAGCGCTGGGGAATACAAACATACATGATCAGCAAAAAGTAAGACTGGTGACGTAAAATGTTTAATAAAAAAGAAAAAAATGCTTGACAACGGATAAGCTCTGCTATATATTCAAAGGTAAGCAAATGGTAAACAAAAGGTAAGGAAGAAAGAGAAAAGTTTACAAAGGGGGAGTCCGGGAGTGGAAGAACAAAAGGATACTGTTAAGTTTGAAGAAGTTCTGGAGACTGAGATCGACGATATATGGGATATTTTCTTCCCTTATATGAACGAGAAAAACAAAAAACCCCGGAAGCTTGAGCTCAGCGAGCAGACAAAACCCCGTAGGCATTTAAGATTCCTCACAATGTAACGCACAAAGTTACACGTAACGCGTTAATAAACGCGTTGGAGATACACTTACACTTACTCTTTATTTGCAAAAGAAGCGCTATAAACAGCGCTTCTTTTGCTTTAAAACGCGCTTATGAAGTCATCTCCGGACACTATGATATGATCGTCGAGGCGGATACCGATAAGATCGCCTGCCTGTTTGATCCGGCTTGTCACCTCCCGGTCCTGGTCGGATATCTCCAGACATCCGGAAGGATGGTTATGCGCGATGATGATCGACGCTGCTCTGTCTTCGATCGCCTGTGAAAAAACCTCACGCGGATGGACAAGCGAAAACATTAGCGTACCGATCGTGATGACCTTGTTGCTTATGAGCCGCCTCGCTCCGTCAAGGGTCAGCAGCACAAAGTGCTCCTGCTTTTTATTTTTTATATAATCGAGCTGCTCCGCGGCTCTTTCCGGAGAATCGATAAGCGGAGCGGTTTGTTTTGTAAACTTTCGCCGCCAGAACTCAAGCGCGGCAAAAACAACTGCCGCTTTTGCGTCGCCTATGCCTTTTACTGACTTGACGTCACTAAGCGTCAGGTTCGCTGCTCCGACCTTCTGTATGACGCTGTTAAGGTTTTTTGCGATCTGCTTAAAATCGTTGTTTTTTCCGCCGCTGCCGATCACAGCCTGGAGGAGCTCGATATCGCTCAGCGCCGCCGGACCTCTGCTGCCAAGTTTTTCCCTCGGTAACTCTGTAATACAACCCATAAAAGAACCCTCCGTTTTGTGTATACTACACCTAAACGGAGGATATTTTCAATATGAAAATAAAGTTGGAAAAATACCCCTCAGAACTTGTAACAGCTACACATTTGCGGGCGGATCGAGGCTTGCTTCCGCTTTCTCGCGCCTGCTGTTAACTATAAGGGCGATGCTGAACACCACAAGCCCGAGTCCGATGAAAATAAAGCTGACTATTTGAGACGAAGAGGGTTTTTCACCGCTGAGCAAACCGTAGGTCATCGAAAGCGAAGGGCTGATGTACTGAAAGAACCCGACAACTATAAACGGGATGTCGTTTACAGCGCGGGCATAAAGGAACAACGGGATCGCTGTCAGGGCGCCGCCGCCGATCAGCAGCAGGACATGGACAAAGCTGAGCGAAACGATACTTTCCGTCATAAACATAAACGAAAAAATCAGCGCGAACGGAGCAAGGATAAGGCTCTCGACAGCTATGCTCGCGGCAGGATCGGCATGAGCTTTTTTCTTAAGCACACCGTAGACCGCAAAGGATAAGGAAAGACAGACCGCGATGACCGGAAAGCTGCCGAACGCAACCAGAGACACTACCACGCCGGTGAGCGCAAGAGCGACCGCAACGAGCTGGAGCGCTGAGTATTTTTCGCGGAATAAAAGAACAGCAAGCAAAAAAGCTATGAGCGGGTTCATATAATAACCGAGGCTGCTGTCGAGCACACGCCCGTTATTGACCGCCCATATGTACAGCCCCCAGTTGAATGTGATCAAAACCGACGCGGGCACAAGATAAGACATCGTCACTTTATTCTTTAACGTATCGCGGAACACCTGCAGCCTGCCGGTCGCCGCGAGGACGCCGATCATAAACACAAACGCAAAAACGATACGGCAGCACAGTATGAGCAGAGGGTCCACCCCGATCAGAAGATTCCAATACGCAGGCAGAGTCCCCCACATTACGTAGCACAGTAATGCGATCACTATGCTTTTTTTATTAACACCCATTTATAACAACTCACCCGGATCCTATAATTTAAACATCATATGTCGAGGCTGAAGTATTCCCGCCCTGACCTGTCCAGTTTGTATGAAAAAACTCACCGCGCGGTTTATCCGTACGCTCATATGTATGCGCTCCAAAGAAATCACGCTGAGCTTGAAGCAGGTTCGCCGGCAGCCGGCTTGAGCGATAACCGTCGTAGTATGTAAGAGCGCTCGCAAACGCCGGGATAGCGACGCCGTTTAACAGCGCGGCGGAGCAGATCCTGCGCCAGCCGTCCTGCGCGTCCGCGACAGCGTTGCGAAAATACGGATCAAGCAGCAGGTTATCCAGCTCCGGATCTTTGTCAAACGCGTCTTTTATGTTCGAGAGGAACACCGAGCGTATTATACATCCTTCCCGCCACATCATAGCGATCTCTCCGTATTTCAGCCCCCATCCGAAGGTGACCGACGCCTCGCGCATCAGCGCGAATCCCTGCGCGTACGACACTACCTTTGAAGCAAACAGCGCC
>Ga0123356_10007477_pt1 | contig 10900 bp, 10 predicted proteins | sample TergutEmb28metaG_2_FD_92546 | JGI IMG/M metagenome (GOLD analysis project Ga0123356, IMG submission 92546) | Embiratermes neotenicus P3 segment gut microbial communities from Petit-Saut dam, French Guiana - Emb289 P3 | ecosystem: Host-associated > Arthropoda: Insects > Digestive system > Gut ... | reverse complement strand
TGATTATTTATATATAAATTGATATTTTCATTACCAAAAATTTGGTGCTTGACTATATTATCTATAACTATAATTGATATTAAGATTTATAACAATAGCCATTTTTAAGGAATTTTCAGTTAATATAAAAAAAATTCGAGATATTTAAAATGATGTCCAAATTAAATTTTGATAAAGAAAGAGAGAGAAAAAAAAGAGATTTGTGGCTTTTAATCCCAATTGCTATAATAACTACTTTTTTAGCTATTAGTATAATAGGAACAGTTAATGCAGCTGATATAACAATAAGTCCTACTACGCCAGGTGGTTTGAAAAAAGCTATTGAAACAGCTGAAAATGGCAGTACTATCTACTTAGAAAATGGTGTCTATAAAGGAGAGAATAATATGAACATAATTCTTGATAAAGATATCAATATTAAAGGTAAAGGTAAAAATGTTGTGATAGATGGACAAAAAAAATATTCACGTCTTTTCTATTGTGGTTACCAAACTGGTCGTTACCACCCTAGTGATAATAGAGGTCATACTCCCCATTCCTTAAATTTATTGAATTTAAAGATAACAAAATTTTATGCAAACAATGAGATAATAGATAATTGTGGTTCTCTTAATGTTGTTAACTGTATTTTCAGTGATAATGTTGGTGCAATTATCAGTAATTCTAAAAATTCTAATTGTAGGATAATTAACTCTATATTCACCAAGAATGGGAATGATAATGGTATAATTTCAAATGTCGAGAATTCTAACGTTTTAATGGAGAAATGCAAATTCAACAATAATATAAATGGGCTTAAATATCCAGTTACTATTACTATTTACGAAAACAGTAGTGTTCGTTTAACTGATTGTAGTTTCATCAATAATAATAAAGAAGGTTTTATTGCTATCCATACTAGCAAGACTGTGGTTATATCAAACTGCACTTTTAAAAAAAATAAGAATATCTACATTCATTCTGGTAAAGTGAAAATAACTGACTCTACATTTACAAATTACATTGGAGAAAAAAAACACAAAGGTTTTAGTCTCTCATCTATTATTACAAATACTGGTTCTGCAACTATAACCAATTGTAAATTCAACAACAACAAATGTCGTGGAGGAGTTATTAATAACTATGGATCTATGACTATAACTAAATCCACATTCAAAAAAAACACTGGTGAGTATACTGGAGTTATACATAATAATATTCTTTTTAGCGGTCGACATCATATTGGTCGTTTGAATATAGGTAGTTCTACTTTCATATCCAATAAAGCTATTGGTGGAGCGGGTGAATATATTTTTAAACCTGCAGCTATTCAGAATATTAGAACTACTTTGAAAATTACTAATACTAAATTTAAAAATAACATCGCAGGGAAAACTTACAGAGCCATAAGTACTGATGTTTATGATGCAAATAAAGGTAAATTTATTAAAACAGGTAAGGTTACTAAAAAGAATGTTAGTATAACACCTAAAGATGGTACTAAAGTTAAAAAATAAAAGAGTAATTAGTAATTAATACTTTTTTAATTTTAAATGATTTAATTAATATTTGAAGAAATAATCTTAATTATTTCTAATTTTTTTCATCTCCATGTTTATTAACAGCCACATAACTACTACCCTTTAAACTTTAATCAATATTAGTATATAGCTATTTTAACCATATTAACTAAAAATTCCATTATTTTCACCATCCCTCCGTTATTCATCCATTTTAAACCCAAATTTTTTGGCTACTATTTCGAGTAATGAACTTTCATTAACCTTATCATCAGTTATAATACACAAATTGTACAATACACAATTTTTGGCAAAAATTTAATAATTTTAATTTTAACTTAAAATGAATATTTTTTTAAAATAAACAGTTAAAACTTATTAAATATTCTAATAAACCGTAAATATATGTTTATATTAATAAATAGCTAGGATATATAATTTTAAAAAGTGAAATAAATGAATATTACATAATATAGTTAATTACCAAACTTTTTTCACATTAAATCATGTTTCATTTATATATAAATATCAATTTAATGAGAAACTTATTAGGTAATAAACTATAAAAAATTATATTAATTTTGTCAAAAACTACATTTCATACTTATAAAGAAAATATTTCCAGTTACTATAATTGTGGAATTAAGATTATACATTCCTAAAAGAAGCATCAATAAGTCTATAAGATTCAATGAAAGCTTCAAAAAATCCTAACCATTCGGGAATCTCATAAACAAATAAAGGTGTTCCAGTAGCTACTATCGGATCATTAACCATTCGAATAGATGAGCTTTGAGGAGGTATACTAACATTTCTTTTATAGTAATTAAAGTTTGGAAGATCTTTCATTACTTTAGTAGCTAATTTCACTGATTTTGAGTCCATAGAAGGAGTAGCTATATAAAATCCATCACCATAACCTTCTTCGTGATCATGACCAATAATCACAAGATCAAAATTTGATTTGGCAATATCATTAACAACATAATTACGAACAAGTTTTTCACCATTATTTCTACTTATAACAAAATCTTCAGGATTATCTAAAACAGTAACTCGATAATTTACAATTTCAACATTATTTAAAACTGCATAAATCTTTGTAACAACAGGTAAAACTTGAGAAGATAATGTTTCACGAGGGTGCATTCCTGAAACAATAGCTATTTTATTGCTTGGATTTGAATGGTAAGAATATTTATCTTTGACAACATAGCCAATTGATTCAGATCCAATTTCTGATGTTTCATATGATAATTCAACAAATAAATAGATTCCTAGAAAAATTACTAAAATTATAAGAATTAAATTGATAATTTTGGATTTAAACATATGCAAAAAACCCCTTTATCCTACAAAATAATAAATCATTTATTTTTAATATATTCATAGACATTTAAATATTTATATACCTGTTAAAGAATCTTCAAATATGTTTTATAGATCTTAAATGTTGAATGTGTATTCCTATATGTCCAATTCCAAGGACAATTGCTGATAATATTAACCATATTACTTTCCCATAAACACCCATCAATATAAAAGCAGCTACAGGTAGAGTTGCAAGTGGTACAGGAATTTTGTAAAAATCACTGTAAAAGTTTTTTATGTTACGTTCACTTTTAAAATACTTAAACCAAGCTATTTCATATAATATCATTAGTAAAAATGATAGTATTAACCATAAACTCCATATTGAAAAAGAATCAATATTAAAATCATTGAAAATTAATATAATAGATGCAGAAGAAATTTGACCTATGCGTTCAAGTATAACTAAGATTTTATTTTCAATAGTACTGTCATAATTTACTGGTTTATTCTTACTCCATATAATATTTGGGATGAATAACATTAAGAGAAAAATCAATCCTATGTATGAAAATCCTAAGTGTCCTAACATTTTTAATCATCTTTATGAATTGTTGTAGATTCTTTTAACTTTTAATTGAAAATTTATCAAAGCTTTTATGAAAAATTTTAAAAAAAGCATAATTAGCTATTTAAATACTTTTCAACTAAAATAGCTGTTCCAATAGCTGGAGCAACAGCACATTCTTCGTCAGTTAAAAATTCATTCATGGATTTTACATTTAAATTAAGATTTTGAGCTGCAAGGCCACCTAAAATATCTTTTCCAAGTCCTGTAGTTATAACTAAATCTAAATTTTCTCTTTTTGAAACTTGATCTAATCCATCCATGATTTGTTGAACTTGTTTTTTATAAATTTCCACACAAATTTTATCTATATCTTCAGTAGATAACATATCTAAATCAGCACATAAAATTCTAGAAATTCTTCTTCTAGATTCTTCAATAGATTTTCCAGATCCATCAGGAGTATCACAGCTATACTCATCCCCAGATATTTTTTTTAAAACATTGTAAACATCCCCACTTATTGCAAAAAGTTCAGAAGCTATTTTATAATTATTTCCATCTAAAGAGATTTCATCTACAAATGTGGAAATATTGGTTCTTAGTGTTCCTGTATAAACAAGCTCCCCAGTAGCTAATCTCATCATGTCTGATCTACCTTTAGCACATTCACAACCATTTTTAACAGGGATGATATCTGTTGTCGTGGTCCCAATGTCTAGGAAAATACAGTTTTTATTTATTTTTCCAGCAATTTGAGCAGTAGCTATCCAATTAGCAGCAGCTACATCCAGTGGATTTTCTTCTAAATCTTCACATGATAAAACTCCATTAACTCCTATAAACACTAAGGGAATATCAAAACTTTCTTTAACTTCTTTAGCTATTTCTAAAACACCTTCTTTTTTTGTTTCATATGCATCTACAAGTTCTGCAGTCATTGAAACTCCTACTGCATCAATTGAATCCAAAGTCGTAATATTATCAATTAATTGTAATAAAATATCTCCCAATTCATTTTTATTACTCCACATAGGGAGATATTTAAAATCAGTAGCTATATTGCTGATTTTACTTTCTTTATCAAAATCAACTATAGCTAAATCCGTATTTGCTCCACCAATATCAAAACCAGCTATTCTCATTTTAATACTCCTAATTAAAAATATAAATGTGAAAATTAATAAAATCTATTTAATCGAATTGTTCCTAAAACAATACTTAAAAAAGTCTCTATTTTATTAAATAAATATTTATTATAATAAAAATTTAAAAATTATATAATTTTAATCTCCAGATTATATCCATTTTTTATAAATTTAACTTTATTATCAAATTTTATATTATTTTCTATTGAATCAATATTCATTTTTTTATCAATCAGTTCAATTATTGATTTTCCAATATTAAAATTAGATATCTTTTTAATACCAACATAAGGAGTTGTAAATCTTGAATTGACTTCTAAAAAATAAACCTCCTCATTTAAAATTAAATCTACACCAACAAATCCTTTAATCCCCTGGATAGATTCAATAGACTTTTTAGCTATTTCAAATGCTTTTTCCTTTAAAGGATGTTCATAAGGAAGTTCCCCACCAAGATAGCTATAATTTTTATTATTTAATATGATTTTCTGTTTATTTAAGCTAATAGGAATAGCTATTTCACCATCACTTATTAAACTAACGCTTACAACATCTCCTTCCACAAAATTTTGAATTAAAAGGGTTGAATCCATTGGAAAAACATCTTTTAAATTTTTAAGATCACGAATACTGGAAATAGATTTTGTATCTTGGCAATCTACTCCATAAACAGGTTTAGCTATTAACTTAAAGCTTTCATTCAAATCACCATCTAATAATTTACAGTTTCCAATCTTAAAAAAATTTATTATCTTTTCAATAGCTATTTCCCACTGAAATTCCTTGCCAATAGTAAGTTTTAATGTTTTAGGCTGTTTTATCACAGCATCCATATGCTTATATGTTTTAAACTTGTCAGAGCACAATAAAGTAGCAAAAGTATTTGAACCATATAATTTAACATTATTTTCCTCAATTAAACCAGTTAATTCATGTAAAATCATATCTTCTTCTGAAGAAATAAATATACAACTATTAAAATTAGCTACATTATTTGATAGCCATTTTTGTAAGTTCTCTTCAATTATTATTGATTTTAAATGTTTATGGTTTTCTACAATATATTCAAATTTTTTTGAAACTAAAAAGTAAATATTAAACTCTTTTAAATCATCCAAAAGAGAATTGATCATAGCTACTGCTTCTGAAATTATCTTTGGATCATTTATTCCTGAAGCAGTATAATATTCAAATACTAAAATAGAATCTTCTTCTTTAAAATCAGTCTTATTCATAAAAATTACCATGAATTATTAAAATTAAATATGATTAATCAGTATAATTCAACAGATCTAACATTTTATAAAGTTTTGTTTGAAAATCATTTTGAGTTGAAAATAATATGAAAATAATAAATAATAGCTAATTTTTAAATCTATCAAAGAGTATAAATTTATTATTTAAGTTTAGATCATCTAATGGGAATTCCATTGAATTATTATCATTGTAATTAGTATAAATAATTCGTACATTTCCTTTATTTTTCTTTTCAAAATTTAAAACAGTTATATTCTCATCAATAGATAGTATCTCAGTGGAAAAACTATTCATAATATCCTCTGGAGTTTCTATATTCAACTCATTATCATTGTAGCTATTAAGTATAATATCTAATATTTCTTTACCAGAATCTCCAATACCATAAGGATTTATAGCATTTTTCATTTCATCTAAGAATTCATCATCATTTAAAATAGATTTTGCTTTTTCAACTATTTTTTCTTTGTCAGAACCAACAAGAATATTTCCACCAGCAGCTACTGTTTCAGGTCGTTCAGTGTTGTATCTTAGTGTTAAAACTGGAATATCCAGTGTAATAGCTTCTTCTTGAATTCCTCCAGAATCTGTAAGAATCATTAATGATTTTGACAAAATTAAAAGGAAATCTAAGTAACCCACAGGTTTAACAAGGTGAACATTTTTTAAATTAGATAGTTTAGAGTATAAACCAAAGCTTTCAAGTGTCTTTTTAGTTCTTGGGTGAATAGGAAATATTATATTTAAATCGACTAGTTCAGCTAATGCCTCAATTATATTGTTTAATCTATCATAATTGTCAACATTTTCAGCCCTATGCATCGTTAGTGTAAGAAAATTATCTAATTCATCCAATTTTAATAAAAAATCGTTATTATCATTATTTTCATTTATTTTGACAAGTTTTAGTGAAGAATTATCATTAAATTTCTTCTTAGCTATTTCCAAATTTCTAAAACAAGCGTCTACTACAGTATTTCCCGTTATAAAGATCCTACTCCTATTTATTCCTTCTAAACTTAAATTAATAGCTGATTGTTCAGTGGGGACAAAATAAAGTTTAGAACAAACATCTGCAACTTTACGATTAACCTCTTCAGGCATTGTTTCATCAAATGAGCGTAATCCTGCCTCTACATGACCGACAGGAATGTGTAATTTTGAAGCTGCAATTGCACCAGCTAATACTGCATTTGTATCTCCTTGAACAAGGACTATATCTGGTTTTTCATCTATTAAAACCTTTTCAACTCGTTGTATCATCAAAGCAGTTTGTTCCCCATGTGTTCCAGCACCAACATCAAGATTATAATTAGGAGCAGGAAGTTTTAAATCCAAAAAAAATTGATCTGACATTTCATGATCATAATGTTGACCTGTATGGATTAAAACCAAATTTAATCCCCTTAATTTAATTTCGTCAATTATCGATGCCATTTTGATGATTTCTGGTCTTGTTCCAAGGACAATAGCTATTTTCATATTTTCACCATGAATTTAAAAAAACATATAAACAATATAATTCATATTAATTAAATTAAAATTTCAATAAATACTTAATGATTTTTCTAAAAAAATTAATTTAAAATTATATTTAAAGATTATGATTATACTTAAAATTAATTAAGATCATGTTAATTAAGATTATAATTAATCCATTGAAAATAGATTAAGTATTTTTTAACAAAATTCAAAGATTCATTTTACATTGATCTTTTTCTTTTTGCTTTGTAATCTCCAATAACTCCTAAAAGTTCTTTTTGAGCTTTTTTTACAGTTTTATTTTTTTGATTATCTTTCCATTTTTTAATTTCATTATCTAAAATCTTTGTACTAATAGTTGCAAAATTACCAAAAAACTCAATTTTTAAATCATTAGCTAAAATAACAGGAACATTTTCCTCTTCAAATATTTCTTCTGCTTGTTGAGGAATGATCCCATAAGTTAAAATAGCTTTAATATCAAAATCAGTTAACATCTTAGCTGTTTGTGATCCTCCTCCTTCTGGTGAATTTAACAAGATAACATCATCTTTTTTTATTTCTAATAGTTTTGAAGCTTTATTTATACTTTCTCTTGTAAAATCCATGAGTTTTATAGGAGTTGTTTCATCAGATTTAGTAAAATTGTCAAATGAAGCTCTAAAATTCAGTTTATCTTCCAAAGATTTTCTTATTTCCTTTTCTTCCATGTATTTTTTCTGAATAGTTTTAAGTAATTGAACTTTAGAAGCTATTGTTTTTTCTTTTAAAAGATTTTTTGAATATTTTTCATTTAATTCTTTTAATTCATTTTTCAACTTAGTAATTTCCACAGCATTCTCATTTATCTTTTTGTTTAATTCTTTATTTTTAGAATTTAGATTTTTAATAAGTTTATCTTGATTTTTAATCTGTTTTTCTTGAAATTTAAGGGTTGTTTTAAGTTTATTCACTGGTTCTACATTTGAATAACTTACATCTGAAAAATTTTCATTTAGCTTATTATTAGATTCATTATATTTGCTTTTTTCAATAGCTACATTATTAACATCGTTTAAATTAGCTATATTGCTATTTTTATTATCAAAACCATCTTTTAAAACTGAATCAATAGCTATACTTATTGGAACTTCATTTATTAAAAGTGTTTTTGCTTGATCTAATTTTTCAATTAAATTATCTCCATTGCCAATAGTATTATCTTTAGTTTCAAAAAATTTCTTTTCTAATTGGTTTAATTTATTTTCATAACTTTTATAAGCAAGAATAGCTGCAGATAGTGAATCTCTTCCATGTGCATCAAAATCTGTAAAGTACAACTCATCTTCATTGTAAATATTATCTTGATTTTTTTGAATTTTATACTTAGATTCAAAATCATTATAATTATTATTTAAATAATCATTAACAATCTTATTTTTATAAGAAACTTGAATATCATTTTTTGGAGAATATATTTTTGAATTTAAAGAACTAGCTAATTTTTTCACCGTCTTAGGAATTTGTTTAACATCAGTAGCTATTAAAACAGCTCTCCCATATTTCATGATTATGTTTATAATTTCTGATCTGGAAATTTCTTTAAAGCTATCTAAAAAGATTAATTTACCATTCAAATCCAAAATAGCTATTCCTACATTTAACCCAGGATCAAATCCAAGGATTATGGGAGGTTTATAATTTTTATTCCTTTTATTCGAATTATTTTCTTCATGAAAATTTAAATTATTCTTATTCAGATTATCCCTCAGTTAAATAATAAATAGTAGCTATTATTTCTGTTTTCATATCCTTAAGATAATTAGCTAAATAAACGTTCATTTCTATCATTTATCATTAAGATATTTGGTATTATTATCATTTAATATTTTTTCCATACTATCTAATATATTATTCTCTATTGAATGATTCATCTTATAATTAAAAAGAGTATCCCTTAAATATCTTCTAAATCTTTCACAAGCATAATCATCATACTTAAAGTTAATGTTATTATAAGAAGTATCCATTAAAATCAGATTTTCACTTTCTAATGGTTTAATATTAAATTTTTCATTTGGATTGAAAAATTTTTCAACTTCATAAATATCCATTTCATTTTTACCAACAAGAAGAAAAATTCTCATCATTTTCCTAATCATATTCCAAAGAAAGCTTTCTCCATAAATATCAATAAAAATTGAATCAAAATTATCCATAACTTCTTGATTAAACCCATAACACTCAGTGGATAATTCAATTGATTCTTCACCATCTGAAACCATTTTTTTATTTTCTACTTTATATTTTATAGATTCTCCCATAATAGGTTTATATTTAAGAGCATCCCTATTTTTCTCATTTTTAGGAACTATAATATCAATATTATCAATTTTTCTTACAGGTGTTTTTTGATCTCTTTTTGAAAAATTGGTAAAATCATGTACTCCTATAAAAAGTTTAGATAATTTTTTCATAGCTGAAATATCCAAGTTTTCCTCAAAAAACATATATCTATAATATTTCATTAAAGCATATCTTGGTCTAAATCCATATCTAACAGGAGCTTTAGCTAATACTTGAATATCATCAGGTAACTTATGATTTATTTGATTAATAAGAATCTCCTTATCGCTCATAAAACTAATTACATTTCCAAGACTATGAACTCCTCTATCAGTTCTTCCAGCTATTTTAAACTTTGATTTTTTCAAGTCATCAATATATCCTAATTTTTTTAGTGTATATATGATTTCTCCTTCAATGGTTCTAAGATTAGGCTGTCTTTGAAATCCATGAAAGTGAGTGCCAATATAAGCTATTTTTAAAGCGACATTTTTCATAAAATTCCCTTAAAGCTCAATGCTGTCAATTCAAGCTACAAGTTAAATATTAATAAATCAAATTAGTATTTTTATAAGCTAATGTTTTAAAAACATTAACACAGAAAAATTTCAAGAATTTTCCTAACTTGACATCTCGGTATTTAACCATAATTTAATATCTTTAAAAATAAAAATGAGTTAGATATTTGATTATAAATACAACTCACCTTGGACTTTTTTAATACATTCTTTTAATGTCCCTTCTTTTAGAATTATAACTTTACTCTTGTGAGGAAGTTCAAGAGCACAGTTCTTATATTCATCATCAAAAACAGCTATTCTATTAATCATTTCATTTTTACCTTCTTCTATTGGAGACTCATGATATAAATAAACCCAATTCCTATAATACCTAACATTTGTAATAGCTTTCTTAAGTTTAGGAATTTTAGTTATTTCATCTCTCACAGCTTTTAATAATTCTTCCTTTTTTTCACCTTCTAATTTAGGAGGAGTTCTATCAATAAACCATCTTTTTTCACTCATTTTTACCACTAAAAATATATTTTTAAAAAAATTATCATTTGAACAATTTATGTGAAAAATCCTTTTTTCTTAGTTTTCTTAGAATCCAATAGCTCATCCATTGGATGTATCAATTAGAACTATTTCAGCTCCAATTTCAATAGCTATATCAATTGTAGCTTTCATTGCTTTTTGTGTATCATTCCTATATTGTGTGCTATTGCTTGTAGTGTATTTTCCATATTTGCTCTTTTTGCTGATTTACATTGCCTTCCTGAAATTTCATTTGATTTTTCAATTATTTGA
>Ga0123356_10007476_pt1 | contig 10900 bp, 11 predicted proteins | sample TergutEmb28metaG_2_FD_92546 | JGI IMG/M metagenome (GOLD analysis project Ga0123356, IMG submission 92546) | Embiratermes neotenicus P3 segment gut microbial communities from Petit-Saut dam, French Guiana - Emb289 P3 | ecosystem: Host-associated > Arthropoda: Insects > Digestive system > Gut ... | reverse complement strand
GCAAAACGTCAGGCGGATTCGGGTGCTGATTTTATTGACTGCTGCGCATCCGTAAAAGACGGCGAATTTGAAACATTAAGCTGGATGATAGATGCGATTCAGAGTGTTACGGACTGTCCGATTTCATTGGATTCACCCGATGTATCGGTTATTATTAAAGCTATGCCACTATGTAAAAAACCGGGTATGTTTAACTCTGTTTCCGGTGAGGGCGATAAGATTGACCTCGCTTTTCCTGTCCTGGCAAAGCCTGAAAACAGCAAGTGGCAGATAATGGCTCTGCTTTGTGATGACACAGGCATTCCCAAATCCGCCGAAAAACGTATTGAGGTTTTTGATAAGATAATGGCAAAAGCGGCTTTGTACGGAATTGATGAAAGCCGGATTTTCATTGACCCTGCCGTTGAAATGCTCTGCACAACCGATGACGGAGAGGGCGCGTTTATGATTCTTGACGTAATGAAGCATATAAAGAAAACGTTTCCGAACGTACATATCTCGGGTGCCGTATCAAACATTTCCTACAATCTGCCCGTCCGGCGGCTGGTTAATCAGGCATTTGTTGTTCTTGCGATTAATGCCGGAATGGACAGCGCCGTGCTCGACCCGTTGAGCAAGGATTTGCGCGGCATGATTCTTGCCGCCGAAGCAATGCTCGGTTTTGATGATTATTGCGCCGAATACGTATCCGCCTACCGTAAAGGGATTTTTGCATAGGTTCTGTATTTAATCTTTTTCATCTTATTGTACAAGTGTTATTAATATGATATACTTATTCCGGTTATAAAAGTTAACACGGAGGAATTTAACATGTCAAAAATTCAGGAAATCGCAACAGCCGTTGAAACAGGCAAAGTAAAACTCATTGAAGGTCTTGTGCAGGAAGCGCTTGATGCCGGCGAAAACCCTAATTTAATACTCGATGAGGGCATGATTGCGGCAATGGGCATAATCGGAACGAAATTCCAGGCGAATGAGGTGTTTGTCCCCGAAATGCTGGTCGCCGCCAAGACAATGAAAAAAGGAGTCGAGGTCATCCGTCCTCATTTAAAAAGCGGAAGCCTCGGAAAAAAAGGCAAATATATTATAGGAACAGTTGCCGGAGATTTACATGATATAGGAAAAAATCTCGTTGCGCTTATGATAGAATCCGCGGGCTTTGAGGTAATCGACCTTGGGGTTGATGTTCCGCCCGAAAGATTTGTTGAGGCGCTCGGAGAGAATCCCGATTGTAAAGTTGTTGGTGCCTCCGCGCTTCTGACAACAACTATGGAAGCTTTAAAAAGCACCGTAGATGCCATTCATGCCGCAGGATATAAGGATAAGGTAAAAATCATGATTGGCGGCGCACCCGTCACTCAGGAATTTGCCGACCAGATAGGAGCCGATGCTTATACACCCGATGCAGGCTCGGCAGCAGGAAAAGCGGCAGAGCTTGTATCGTAAAGAAAATCAGTATATTTGCCCCGTTTAGTTCGAAAGGAAGTATATCTCATGAAAGTACTAAGAAATTTCACAGAAGACGCCGTAAAAGCATATATAGAAAGATGGTTTCCGGAAGAGGATGTGTGTCAATGCGAAGACTGCCGTCTTGATGTTATGGCAATAATGCTCAATAACCTCCCGCCCAAATATGTTGTTACGGATACAGGGGCACTGTATGCACAGCTCATCGACTTTGACCCTCAGAACAGAATTGACTACATGACTGTAATGAGCCAGGCGGTTCAACTCGTAAACAAAGGTCCCCGCCACACAATTGAAAAAGAATAAAGCAGAAGAACCGTCCCCCTGCTTTAAAGCAGAAGAACCGTCCCCCGGTAACATAGTCCACCTGCAACATAAAGAAAAAGTGCTCATTTGAGCACTTTTATTTTTTCATCACTTGAATCTGTCCGCCGAGCTTTTCAAAATCATCGAAGAAATCCGGATATACCCTATTAACCGCATCCGAGTCATTTATTGCGACTGTATCCTCACAGACGCAGGCAGCGATTACAGACATCATCGTGATATAAGGGTCTTCATATGAAGAGACAGTCCCGCCTTTCAGCATCGGTTTGCCCTGAATTACCAATCCGTCAGAGTTTTCGATAATATCGGCACCTAAAGTTGTCAGCACTGCGGATATCTTATGCAGCATTTCTTTTTTTCCCAGACCTACCCGCTCCGCGTTATATATAACAGACTGCCCCTCCGCAACGGCTGCAACCACAGCCAGAGCCGGCACTATGTCCGGATTCACCGCTGCGTCTATACGAATACTTCTGAGTCTCGAACGTCTGACTGCCACGCTGTCACCCTTGTACGCCGTAATCGCGCCGAAACGCTCCAGTACACTAACAACTTCCTTATCGGCCTGACGTGAAGAGCGGCTCAGCTTCTCGCAAATTACACCGCTGCCTGAGATTGCGGCGGCACACAGCCAAAATGCGCAGTTTGTCCAATCTCCTTCTGTTTGTATCGTCCCCGGAGTTATATATTTCTGACCGCCCGTGATTTTATACTCGGCTCCGCCGTCACTTTGTACCACACGTTCAATTTGAATACCAAAGGCATCAAGCATATCAATGGTCATTTGTATATTTGATGAATATTCCTCCCTGCCATCGACTGTTACTCTGCTGCTTCCGCTTAAAACAGGCAATGTAAAGAAAAGCCCGTTTATTGTTTGATACGCAACATCACCGGGAAGACGGTACTCCCCACGGTTATTCTGTCCTGCAAAACCGTTATCGGCGGCAGCGGCTGCAAAGCCTCTGTCCGATTCGGGGATTCGCAGCGGAATAACTTCATATCCGCTGCCGTTGTAGCGGATTTTCGCACCTTGATTAATAAGGCTGTTGATGGTTGTATAAACATCATCAGGTCTTTCATTGCACTCTATAAATGTCTCCGCATCTGAAAGCGAAGCGCATATCAATGCCCTGTTTACCTGCGCAAGAGAAGCGGTGGCATTAATTATGCCACCGTCTATCGGTTTGATAATACCTGCCTTCAAGATTTCACCTCGATAAAGCTCTCGAGCCTGTCCATGCCTTCTTTTATGGATTCCATCGACGAGGCATATGTCAATCTTATGAAGTTTTCACAGCCGAAGCCCGTACATGATACAGCAGCTACCTTGCCGCTTTCAAGAAACGCGAGTGAAAAATCATCCGAATTATTAATCAGAATTCCGCCGAGTGTCCTACCGATTTGCTTTTCTATGTTTAGCATAACATAAAAAGCACCATCGGGATTCCGGCAGCTTACGCCATCCATCTTATTTATGCGCCGGACTATGTAATCGCGCCTTTTTTCAAATTCATCCCGCATAATGATGACACTGTCTTGCGAGCCCTTTAAAGCCTCAATTGCCGCCAGTTGCGAAATCGTACTCGGGGAGCTTGTCGAATGGCTGAGGTAATTGCCCATGATTACGGCAAGATTTTTATTTGATGCCGAGTAGCCAATACGCCAGCCGGTCATTGCGTAGGTTTTTGACACTCCGTTAATAATAATCGTGCGCTCTTTAATATCATCTCCAAGCTTTGCGACACTGGTGAATTTCTTTCCGTCATAAACCAGATTATAATAAATCTCATCCGACATTATGTATAAGTCATGCTTTACACATATATCCGCAAGCTCCTTGAGTTCATTTTCGTTATAAAGCATTCCGGTCGGATTTGACGGATTATTTAGGATAAACAGTTTGGACTTACTGCTTACAGCGGCTTCTAGCTGCTCTTTTGTTATTTTAAAATCGTTTGATTCCAACGCCGGGACGATAACGGGTATGCCGCCGGTCATTTTAATTATTTCGGCATATGTAACCCAATAAGGAGCGGGAAGAATTACCTCGTCACCCTCATCTATCAGAGTACGGAGCGTCACGTAAACATTATGCTTTGCTCCGCTGGTCGCAACAATCTGTTCGGGCGTATAATCTATGCCGCAGTCCTCCATCAATCTGTCCGCGACTGATTTGCGCAGCTCCGGCATTCCGCTGGAATGAGTATATTTTGTATGCCCGTTTCTGATTGCTTTAAAAGCGGCTTCTTTAATATTCTCCGGAGTATCAAAATCAGGTTCGCCCGCGCCAAAGCCGATAACGTCAATTCCATCCGCTTTCATTTGCTTAAACAGTGCATCAACCGTAAGAGTTGTTGATGCCTGAACATTTGATGCAATTTTTGATATTTCTTTCATATAATTGCTCCTTGCTTGTTTATGCGGCAAATTCCCCCGGTATCTTGTTTTAACGAACCCGTTTTAATCACATCCTGCAGCCGCCCGTAAAAAACATACCGTTTAGGTAAAGAATTCCGATTAAGCATAGAATTATTACAATAAATGATATGAGGACGCTGTTAATGCTCGGTTTTTGGGGATTTTCCTCAAAATCCTCCGGTTCGGGAATCAGCTTTGCTTTAATCAGTGCCGTTTTCAGCGGTATATAGAGCTGCATTGTAACCGCCGCAATCAATGCGTACTTAACAAAATTAAACACTCCGATGCCCGAGATAAGTATTGCTACTACCACATGCCGCGGTACACCCATAAAAAACGGTGTAATCAGATAGTTTAGCGGTATCATTACCGATGTTGTAATAATCGTTCCAATCGCAAGCCCTATGGCTGCTCCGTATATCGTTTTCCATCTTTTATAAATTATGGCTGCCGTGCACGCAAACGCGCATGTGGAGGTCACATTCATAATCAGTCCATAAATCCAGGTGGCGCTGAGCGGCATTTCCAAAATCCCAACAACCAGTGCTATAGGAATTACGGCAAGAGGTCCGTACATAAAGCCCGCAATAACTATTACAACATCCTTCGGCTCAAATTTTAAGAAAGGGGCTGCCGGCACAAGCGGAGGAAGCGGTAAAAAATGAAAAAGCAGCGCCAAAAGAAGCGCCAATGCCGAAAGCATTGCCAGTACTGTAATTTTTTTTGTGTTTGTGGTTTTCATTTGATTACTCTTTCTCCTCCTTTTCTTCATCTATATCATCATCTTCGTCATCGTAGTCGTCATCGTCGTCATCATAGTCTTCGTCGTCGTCTTCGTTGTCGTAGTCGTCGTCATCTTCGTCGTCGTAGTCGTCATCTTCGTCGTCGTCTTCGTTTTCATCCGACGGCTCGGGCTCCGGCTCTTCGAAGCGTTCTATTCCCTCATCGTCTTCATAACCATCCGCAGTGTAGAGCCCCGCTTTTTTGTTGCGGACATATTCTAAAACCGTGGCTATTACCAGCCATATGCAAGCGATTATAAAGAACGCCAGTATTCCGTATCTCAGCATAGGATGCATGGATTCAACATCTTCAACATCCGCATCAATCATCGGGAGTATCACATAAAAAATAAGAAATACCAAAGCGACGCCCCGCAGCATTATGCGGGTTTTTGCCATCTGCGCTTTTTGCTGTGCCGATTTAGGTTTTTTTCCGAAAAAAGACATTAAATGAATCCCCTTTACATACTGTACATCTCTTTTGCCGTGAGCATGGTTATTCCGCTTGTTTTCAGGATTTTTACGGCGGCATCATTATTATCCACACGGACTATAACATAAGCACTGTCACTGCTGTGAGCTACAAATGCGTAAGTATATTCGATATCAACACCTGCTTCGGAAAGAAGACGTACAACGGAAGCAAGACCGCCGGGTCTGTCTCCGATAACAATAGCAAGCACTTCATTTGATTTGACAAGAAATCCCGCATCACTCAGCACTTCCAGTGCTTTTTCGGGTTTGTCCACGATGATTCTGAGTATTCCGAAATCCGAGGTATCGGCAAGTGAAAGCGCACGAAGGTCTACTTTGGCATCGCCCAATGCTTCCAATGCTTCAACAAGCTTCCCCGGTTTGTTTTCCACAAAAACGGATAATTGTTCAACTGTCATAATACTCTCCTGTCTATAATCCTCACGGCTTTTCCTTCACTGCGGGTGATTGCCTTTGGTGCTACAAGAGTTACTTTTGCGTCAATACCGAGAATGCTTTTTATCTTCTCGCGCAGTTCTCTTTCCCTGCCTTCAACTGCCCTGACCGTATCGGAGAACATATCGGGCGTCAGTTCGACACAAACCTCAAGCGTATCGGTATGATTTTTTCTGTCAATAACCAGTTGATAATTTGAAGACAGACCGTATTCTATCAGCACTGTTTCAATTTGAGACGGGAATACATTAACACCTTTAATTATCAGCATATCATCACTGCGTCCCATCAGCCTCGACATTTTCTTAAGTGTCCTGCCGCATGAGCAGCTCTCGCTGCTGAGAATGCAGATATCACGTGTTCTGAAACGGAGCAGCGGGAATGCCTGCTTTGTAAGGCAGGTGAATACAATCTCACCCTTTGACCCCTCGGGCAGAACCTCTCCGGTGTCGGGGTCTATAATCTCCGCCGCAAAATGGTCCTCATTGATATGCATGCCGGTTTGTTCGGAGCATTCAAATGAAACACCGGGACCTGTTATTTCGGTCAATCCGTAGATATCATAGGCTTTAATACCGAGATTTTCTTCAATGCGCCTGCGCATTTCATTACTCCATGCCTCCGCGCCGAAGATGCCCGCTTTTAATTTTATTTTATCACGCAGTCCCGACTCTTCGATGGTTTCGGCAAGGTACTCCGCATAAGACGGTGTGCAGCAAAGCACTGTCGCTTCCAAATCGCACATGAACTGCAGTTGTCTTTCCGTAAAACCCGATGACATCGGCAGTGTGAGACTGCCGAGCTTATGTGAGCCGCCGTCCATCCCGGGTCCGCCCGTAAACAAGCCGTAGCCGTATGCCACCTGCACAACATCTTCTTTTGTACTGCCGGTTGCCGCTATAGCCCTTGCGCAGCAATCCTCCCACAGGTCAATATCATGCTGTGTATAAAACGCGACAACACGTCTTCCGGTTGTTCCGCTCGTTGATTGAATACGCACCGCATCCTTAAGTGACACACCAAGCAGACCGTAAGGATACGCTTCCCGCAGGTCGTCTTTTGTTACAAAAGGCAGCTTGTATAAATCGTCTATGGATTTGATATCATCCGGCTTTACACCCGCCGATATCATTTTTTCTTTATAATACGGGACATTCTCCCAAACATGCCTGACCTGATTGATAAGGCGCCCGCTTTGCAATTCTTTCATCTCCACGCGGGTCATACACTCTATTTTCGGTTGATAGTATTGCACTGATGATTTACCTCTTTCTATGCTCCCGCGCCGAGTTCAAACGCACGGCGGTTCATCTCAAGGAATTTTGGCGGAACGGTTTCTTCAAGCGCCTTGTGCCATGTTGAAAGCGGAAAAGAAAAATACTTTGATAATCTGCCAATCATAACAATGTTGACGGTTTTTGCCGAGCCCGCTTCTTCCGCAAGTTTAAGCGCGTCTATCGCATCCACCTTTGCTCCGAGCTTTTCAAACTTTTCCGGCAGATTTTCCGGATATTCCGCAACTCCCATTATTACGGGAACCGGATTTATCTGCTGGGTGTTTGTCACGACTGTCCCGCCGGGAGCAAGAAGCTCAAACCAGCGTGCCGCTTCAAGCAGTTCAAACGAAACCAGAAGCTCAGCCTGTCCTTTGTCAACAATCGGCGAAAATACTTTTTTACCGCAACGTACATATGTGACAACAGCCCCGCCGCGCTGGCTCATTCCGTGAACCTCCGATACCTTTGCGTCATATCCTTCTATCATCAGAGCCCTGCCCATAAGGTTGCAAGCCAAAAGACTGCCTTGGCCGCCGACTCCGACTATAACTATATTACGTGTTTCCATTACTGCTCTCCTCCTTTGACAAACGCATCGAACTTACATAGCTGCACACACACATCGCATCCGACACAAAGCGTTCTGTTGATTTCCGCTTTTTTGTCTTTTTTGCTGATTGCGGGACAACCTATTTTCATACACATAAAGCAGCCGTTGCATTTGTTTTCATCCACCTTAAGCGGCGGATTCGGTTTTGAGCTTTTAAGCAGTATACATGGTCTTCTTGCTATGATTACCGACGGACCCGGGGTTTCCATTTCTTCCTTAATTATTTTTTCGCTTTGAACAAGGTCGTTCGGGTCGATTACTGTGATACGTTCTATCCCGCAAGCCCTGCACATCGCTTCGATATCCATTTTTCCGACTTTTTCACCCTTAATGTTAACTCCCGTTGTCGGATTTTCCTGATGACCCGTCATGCCGGTTGTTGAATTATCAAGAATTATAAGCGTTGAATCCGAACCGTTGTAGCCAATGTCAATCAGACCGGGAACACCCATATGAGCAAAGGTTGAGTCACCTATCACTCCTACGGCATTTTTACCGCCTCCGCGCACAAAGCCGTGAAGTCCCGATACCGCAGCTCCCATGCATATTTGCATATCCATTGCGTTAAGCGGCGGTGTTGCCCCCAGAGTGTAGCAGCCGATATCGCCGACTACTGTGACCTTCATTTTTCCGAGAGTGTAGAACAAACCCCTGTGTGAGCAGCCGGCACACATAACAGGCGGGCGCATGGGTATAATATCCTCTACGTTTTTGCCGTTATTGTACGGAGCACCAAGCTTCTCCGCTACAATATTCGGTGAAAGCTCGCCGATTATCGGGAACAAGTCCTTGCCCGATACTTTCAGACCAAGCTTTTTGCAGTGGTCTTCCAAAAACGGGTCAAGCTCCTCAACAACAACCAGTCTTTTAACTTTTGACGCAAAATCAAGAATCAGCTTCTGCGGCAGCGGGTTAACCATACCCAGCTTAAGAACGCTGACCTTATCGCCAAAAACTTCCTTCACATACTGGTACGCCGTACCCGATGTTATGATTCCCAAATCTGTCCCGCCGATTTCCATGCGGTTGAGTGGTGATTCCTCTGCAAGAGCCGTTAAATCAAGCATTCTCTGTTCAACAAGCGGATGCTTCGGTCTTGCATATGTCGGCATCATGACATACTTTTGCGGATTCTTTATATATTCTTTTCTCGGCGGTTCCACACGTTCGGACAGTTCTACAACACTTTGAGAATGACAAATACGCGTGCACATGCGTATCAGAACGGGTGTGTCATATTCCTCCGAAAGCTCATAGGCATATTTTGTAAACTCGAGGCATTCCGCCGAATCAGCGGGTTCAAGCATCGGGACCTTCGCGGCTTTTGCGTAGTAGCGCGAATCCTGCTCATTTTGGGACGAATGCATACCCGGTTCGTCCGCAACCGCACAAACCATTCCGGCGTTTACTCCGGCATATGAGATAGTAAATAAAACATCCGCCGCTACATTCAGTCCGACATGCTTCATTCCCGTAAAGCTTCTGACTCCTGAGACACAAGCACCCCACGCGACTTCCATTCCGACTTTTTCGTTGGGAGCCCATTCGGTGTATATTTCATCATATGTCGCGATGTTTGCGGTGATTTCCGTGCTGGGAGTACCGGGATAACTGGACGCGACTTTAACTCCCGCCTCGTAAACACCTCTTGCGACAGCGGCATTTCCCAATAATAATGATTTCATACTTTCTCCTCTGTTTTTTCTTTATCTAAGGCTTACGGATTGCCAGATTAACAAAAAAACCGACAACCGTTAATCCGGTCAGAATTATAAAAGCTGTTATAAATCCGCCGGTTGATGCTTTTATATTACCTGCAAGAATAGCCGCAAACGGAGCGGGTATAAGTATCAGATTCAAAATGCTGAAGTTTAAAGAGAAATTCTTCGGACCGTAAAATTCAGACGCAAATACGGAGCTGGTTGTCGGCGCGAAGCCGTATGAGAATCCGCACAAGCACAAGCCCAATACACCGAGAATCAAAGAGTTTGCCGTAAGCGCCATAACTACCGTAAGAGGGGCAAATATCGCGACGGCACTGCTTATAAACTGGGTTTGACGTATTCCCAGATGGTCAAATAACCAACCAATCGCAAGCCTGCCCAAGCCGTTTGAGATACCCAGCAGACCTACCGCCATAATCGCAAATCTCTCCGACGCACCCGCTTCAAGCACTATGTCTCTGGCAAAACTGATAGCCGCGCTGCCTGATGAGGCAAGAATCGCAATATAAATAAAAATCAATATAAATGAGGGGCGCTTTATCATTTCAAGTGCCGTGTAGTTTTTGATTACTTTTTCCGGGTTTTCTTCGGAAGACGGTTTTGGTTGCGGAAAAACAGTATCCTTCGGCGGAGGTCTGATAAATAATGCCGCGATTAAAAATACCGTTCCCAATGCAATCGCGATATAAACATATGTCGATCTCCAGCCGACGGCTTCGGAGTTTCCGAGAAGCTCCACAAGCCACCCTACAACCAGCAGGCTTAATCCAAAACCCATCAGCATCATTCCCGAAGCGAAGCCGCGTTTATCGGGATACCACATGTTTACCGTAGATATAACAGTCACATATGCCATTCCTATTCCCAATCCGCCCAATAAACCATATGCCGCATACAGCATCATATAGCTCTGTGTATAGGTAAAGGTGACTATTTGCAGCGAAGTTATCAAAAAGCTTGAGAACAGCAGCATCGCGCTCAAAACAAGCCTGAGTGTCGGAGAGGTGTGTTTCGCCACTGCTCCGGCGCCAAAACCGCCGAGGCAGAAAAAAATAATTGTCAATGTGTAGTTGAGACCCAGTTGCGGCGCGTTTGTGATTACACCGTCGGTTGTCTGACGAAACGGCGCGTTAGTAATCGACCATGCGTATATGATACCGGCAAACAGCATTACAAATACGGCTATTATGAGTTTTACTCTGCGTTTTTCAATTGTCAGTTCCATGACTTTTCTCCCAAAACAAATGGTTCTTGATTCGTGGCAACCATAATAACATGATAACCATATGCCTGCAAGGTATTTTCTTGCCGCGGATGAATGATTTGAACCGAAATCAGCCCTTTTTATGCTTTAATTCACCG
>Ga0123356_10007475_pt1 | contig 10900 bp, 10 predicted proteins | sample TergutEmb28metaG_2_FD_92546 | JGI IMG/M metagenome (GOLD analysis project Ga0123356, IMG submission 92546) | Embiratermes neotenicus P3 segment gut microbial communities from Petit-Saut dam, French Guiana - Emb289 P3 | ecosystem: Host-associated > Arthropoda: Insects > Digestive system > Gut ... | reverse complement strand
TTCCCAACTGTATTCATACAGATGCATCCCTTTGGACATTGCCAAAATCTCGCCGTCTTCAACGCCTATTTCCTGTGCCATGTACTCTTTCAGAAGCTGCATGGCCGCCAGATTGGAAGGAAAGCCTGCCCAAAGGTCCCATGAGCGAAAATAAGCTAAGAAATGCAGTTTGCCATAGCGTACGCGCGTGTCTATGCCACGCAGACATGGCGGATCGGGCAGGTATATGGATGACACGTCACCTACGGTCATATAGGCTTGATTTGTGTTGAAGCCGTTCTCTTTGTACATTTTGATAACTTCGGCGATCTGCGGCTCAAGGTATTGCCCATAGGTATATTGCTCACCCTCGGCGCGATGCGCTGTCATCAGATAAGGCAGGTAGTTTTCAATGTATTCCATGGTTGTGGGAGCAGGTATTCCTGCCGGCACGTCGGGTGTCAGCGGGCGTGTGCCCGGGGATTTGATTTTGACTACGGCAAGGTCAAGCTCCTTGCGTCGCTGATCTGCATAACTACCGCGTTCGATTTTATACTCGTATCCATCCTCCATGGTTTTGCGCAGGCAAAGGAACCATCCTTCAGAAAGGTCACGGGCTTCAACAAAAGAAATATTCACAGCCATCTCTCCGGAATTTTATCGGGTCATTATTGCGCAAACCGAATGTCTTTGACAAGGGCAGGTATATGACTAAGGCCTGAAAGTGGCGAAAAAGCGGTCCTGATACTCCTCAAACAAGCCCCAGCGCTCCAGTTCAATCTGCAGTTCAAGCGGCTCAATGGCACCATCTTTTAAGCGGAGAAACATATCGTCAATATTGGCTCGTGCCCCGGCAGGAACGCCGTCTACCACACCAAACAATCCGTGTGAGCGCAATTCGGTTATATTCCAATTGGACGATGCTTTGGTAATCTCAAAAATGAATTTCATCAAAGCCACATCCCATAATGTATCCTCGCCGCGGATTACAGCTGCCAGAAAGTCTTTACGTTCATCGATTTCGGCGTTAATTTTAGCTAGCACGTCCTCAATCGAGCCAGGCATTACATCGGTACCGCCATGCTCGTTGCTATAGGTGTAGTAAATACCTGGTACGTCAGGCCCATACATTTCCATGAGTTTTCTCATATAGCGTTGTGCTTCAGCCGAGAACCCATCCAAGCGTGACAGGTAATAAGGCGTCACTATATGCGGCTTATTGGCGATGACGCGTCCGGTGCGCACAACGGTTTCGCTGCTCTCCGACTCGGCATAAGCAGGGGAACTGAGGACGTAGTAGTTAATGGTGGTCGCACCGAAAGTAGATAACGCCTGCTTGGGTCGGCGCAGTACAGTCGTGTTCCCAATTGCTTGTGACAGCTTTTCCTCTTCGTTCATTGTGTTATGCGGATATGCCTATTTGATGTTGCGTAATTCCCGTTTGTACTCATCCAGCAAACTCAGGTATTGGTTATCCATCTGAGTGATTGTACGGCGTAATTCCTCTTGGAATTGCGGCATGGTCGTCACATTTATGCCAAGATCGGTTTCCTCGTCAGCAGCACCTCCCTGTGCTTTCACCGCCTGCTTAATTTTTGCCTCAAATTGCTGTTTCAGCAGGGCATGCGCTTCCTTGCGCTGCACTTCTCCCTGGTCGGCGTAATGCCCCAGTATGTGTTTTATTTGCTCAAGTGTTTTTGTGGTGGCTGCTTTATCCTGTTTTATGTAAAGCATGGCATCAAATGCCTTTTTGTTGCGCGCTGAAACGACATCGTTATAAGGCAGATGGATATTATCAAGCAGTACTTTTTCAGCGCCGCTTTTGACAAAAGGCTGAGCCTCGGCAGGGTATGCCGCAATGACAATGGTCAAATCCTCGCCGTCTTTAAAGTATTTTATGGCGAGTTGCTCCCCTTCCGGTGTGAATTTCCATTTCAGGCGATCATCCGGTGTGGCGCTGTCAAGTGCGGCGATTTTTTCAAATGCTATGTCGCGGGCACTTTTTATGTCATCGCTCATTACGTAGTCCTCACAAAAAGAGATGTATATTGCTAAGCTAACGTCGAATTTGTAACCAGCCAGTACTCCATGCTATCCGCTAGAGCCAGCCAGGACGCCTCGATTATGTTGGTTGAGCTACCGACGGTGCGCCATTGCTTTGCGCCGTCGCTGGATTCAATCAGCACGCGCACCTGTGATTCGGTGCCGGTGCTCTCCTCCAGTATGCGCACCTTATAGTCTGTCAGTTTGACTGATGCCAGACCCGAGTAGTACTCCAGCAGACCATTGCGCAAAGCGTTATCAAGCGCATTTACCGGACCGTCGCCCTCAGCTGCGGTATGCAGCAGCTTATCTCCGACTTTTACCTTTACCATAGCCTCGGAAAGCACGCCATCCCCGCGTTGCTCAACGCCTTTACGGCGGTCTTTTTCAACCACTACCATATAGTCAACCAACTCAAATGGCTTTTTATAATCTGCAGACATACGATAAACCAGCAGATCAAACGAAGCCTCGGCATTTTCGTACTGAAAACCGCGGCTTTCCAACTCTTTCACCTGTTCCAGCAGTTGAGCAACCTCTGAGCCTTTGGTTGGTAGTTCCACGCCGATTTCCTTAGCCCGCTGGACAATATTGGTGCGTCCCGATTGTTCCGAGATTAACACGTGCGGGTTATTACCCACGAGTTCAGGGTCAATGTGCTGGTAGGCGCCTTTCCAGCGCGCCATGCCGGATACATGCAATCCGGCCTTATGGCTGAATGCGGATAAGCCCACGTATGGCATAAACGATTCAGGCGCAAGATTGGCTGTTTCACTCACGAAGCGTGAAACCTCGGTAAGTTTGCCCAGCTGTGCATCGGAGACACAGTCGATATTCATCTTAAGCTTAAGTGCCGGAATAATTGAGCATAGGTTGGCGTTGCCGCAGCGCTCACCGAATCCGTTGATGGTTCCCTGCACCTGTTTGGCACCTGCCTGAACTGCCGCCAGCGTATTGGCAACAGCCAACTCGGCGTCGTTGTGAGCATGAATGCCAACAGGCACGTCTGTATGAAGTAACACGTCACGCACTGCAGCGCCGACCTCATCAGGCAGCGAGCCTCCGTTGGTATCGCATAATACCAGGCATGCGCATCCGGCTTTGGCAGCAGCCTGTAAAACTTTAATAGAGTAATCGCGGTCATCTTTCCATCCGTCAAAAAAGTGTTCCGCATCAAGAAAAACGAGCATTCCGCGACTGCGCAAATACTCCACGGATGAGGCTACCATTTCCAGATTTTCCTCAAGTGTGGTTTCCAGCACCTGTGTTACCTGCCGGGCTGAGCATTTGCCTACCAGTGTTGCAGCCTGAGCACCTGATCTGAGCAGAGCATTCAGCCCCGGGTCATCCTCACACGCTACGCCATGCCTGCGCGTACTGCCGAATGCCACCATGGTGGCGTTCTGAAAGCTCACGTCCTTGGCAAGTGCGAAAAATTCCGAGTCCTTCGGGTTGGCACCGGGCCAGCCGCCTTCAATGTAAATCATTCCAAGCTCGTCCAGTTTGCGTGCAATGGCAAGCTTATCAGCTGCAGTGAAAGATATGCCTGCTCTTTGTGCCCCGTCCCGCAGTGTGGTGTCGTAAAGCTGAATGACTGACATGTGCGTTATCCTTTGAGCGCTTTTACAATAAGACTGCCCATTTGTTGTGTGCCAACCTGTTTGTTGCCTGTCGTTTCGTCAATTATATCACAGGTGCGATAGCCTGCCTTGAGCACACAGCTTACGGCCTGTTCTACATCTGTCGCCTCTTTTTCCAATGCCAGCGAGTAGCGCAACAACATAGCCAGCGAAAGAATGGTGGCTATGGGATTTGCTATATCCTTTCCGGCTATGGTTGGGGCCGAGCCGTGAATGGGCTCGTAAAGTCCGAATGTATGCCCGCCTTTTGCCGGTATTCCTGCCAAAGAGGCGGATGGCAGCATGCCCATGGAACCGGCAAGCATGGATGCTTCATCTGTGAGTATGTCGCCGAAAGTATTCTCGGTTACGATTACGTCGAAATCGCGTGGGGTACGTATAAGACTCATGGCACACGTGTCAACCAAAAGATGCTCCAGTGTCACGTCAGGATAATTCTTGGAAACCTCTTTCGCAACCTGACGCCAAAGGCGCGATGATTCCAGCACGTTGGCTTTGTCTACGGAGGTCAGTTTCTTGCGTCGCAGGCGCGCCAACTCAAATCCTACGCGCACAATGCGCTCGATTTCCTGCTCGGTGTAATACATGGAGTCAACCGCTTTTCTGCCTGAGGATGTTTCCCAGCGTTTCTTGGGCTTACCGAAATACAAGCCGCTGGTGAGCTCTCTTACGAAAACAAAGTCGGCTCCTTTAATAACGTTTGCTTTGAGCATGGCGCCCTCAAGCAACTCGTCATATACCTTTACCGGACGCAAATTGGCAAACAGCTTCAAATTCTTACGGATGGATAGCAGCCCATTCTCAGGGCGTTCCTTTATTTTAGGGTCGTCAAATTTCGGGTCTCCTACGGCACCCAGCAGCACCGCATTCGAGCTCTTGGCTAGCTTTAATGTTTCCGGCGGCAGAGACGATCCTGTAAGGTCGATGGCAACGCCGCCGATGAGACCGGTTTTTACCTCAAACGTATGGTCGTAAAGCTCGCCGATTTGCTGCATCACCCTTACTGCCTGAGAGGTGACCTCAGGACCTATGCCGTCGCCGGGCAACTGCGCAATTTTGTATTTCATGACGCCTCGCTTTCAAGCTTTTGTCTGGTGTACTTAACCAGCCCGCCGGATGCGATAATCTGCGCCATGAAATGCGGGTATGGCTTGGCTTGGAAAGTTAGTCCTTTGGTAATATTTTTGATGATGCCTGTTTCCAGTTCGATTTGCAGTGTATCCCCTGCATCCGTGCTTGATACTGTTTCGGGGGACTCAAGCAGCGGAAGCCCGATATTGATGCTGTTGCGGAAAAAAATACGTGCAAATGACGTGGCGATTACAGCCGACAAACCGGCTGCCTTAATGGCAATGGGGGCATGCTCACGCGACGAACCGCAACCAAAGTTGCTTGTGGCAAGAATAATATCGCCCTGGCGCACATTCTTAACGAAATCAAGGTCAATGTCCTCCATGCAGTGCTTGGCCAGTTCCGCCGGCTCTGAAACATTGAGGTAGCGCGCCGGAATAATGGCATCGGTGTCCACATTTGCCCCGTATTTAAAAACCTTTCCTGTAAGCATACCCGTTTCTCCCATTCTTAGCTCAACTTTCTTTATCTTCCAAGGCGCTTTTTCTAAGCGCAAACAGCAGGGCAACCTCGTTCTCACCGATATCAACTACTTTGCCTGCCCTGAGATTGGTGTAGTCGCTGACGTCCTGCCTGATGCGCTCAATTGTTGCCTGGGGCGCAGCGCAAAGAACGAGCCATATCCTGCCGGAAGGCTTAATCTGCTGTTCCAGATGCGCCATGATGTCGCCCTGTTCATCGTTTGGCTGCAGCCAGTAAATAATGCTGTCGCAGTCGTTCTCAGCCCAGTCGAGCATGAGGTTGTGGTCCACTGCCATAAAGGGAGGCAAGAGGTTTTTGCGTGCATGAAAGAGGCAAACCTTGGAGTTGGGCTTGACCATTAACCTTACGCGAACACTATCTTCTTCAACTGTCATTTCAAATCCTTAGAATAAATTATGTCAACAAGCGCGCAGCATTTACAGGGCGTCCGGTGACGCGATGCGTCCCAGCACAGCGGATGCGGCAGCAACTGCAGGGTTGGCAAGGTAGACTTCGCTTTTGGATGAGCCCATACGCCCGACGAAATTGCGGTTGGTGGTGGCAACGGCACGCTCGCCTTCGGCCAGTATGCCCATATGCCCGCCAAGACACGGTCCGCACGTTGGTGTGGAAACAGCGCATCCGGCGCTAATCAATGTTTCAATTAGCCCCTCACGCGTCGCCTCAAGATAAATCTGTTGCGTGCCCGGAATTACAATGCAGCGCACGAAAGGCGCGACCTTTTTGCCCTTGATTATAGATGCAGCCAAACGCAGGTCCTCCATGCGACCATTGGTACACGAGCCAATAACCACCTGATGAATAGCCACATCCGCAAATGCGGATACCGGTTTTGTATTTGACGGCAGGTGAGGTGCCGCCACCTGAGGCTCAATCTTGGATATGTCCCACTCATACACTTTGGCGCACTCGGATGCCGGCCCTAATTCGTAGCAGGTATAGTCTTTCTTGGCACGGGACTGGACGTAACTTTTGGCGGTATTGTCGGGGCGACACAGTCCGGCTTTGCCTCCTGCCTCGATGGCCATGTTGGACATGGTAAAACGCCCGTCCATGGAAAGCGCGTCAATAACCTCGCCGGTAAACTCCATGGCGGCATACAATGCCCCGTCAACACCGATTTGCCCGATGGTGTAAAGTATGAGGTCTTTGCCGCTTACCCATTTGGACAAAGCACCGTGATAGACGAAGCGGATGGTAGGCGGAACTTTCATCCAAATCTCACCGGTGGCCATGGCTGTGGCGATATCGGTTGAGCCCATGCCGGTTGCAAAGGCACCCAGCGCACCATAGGTACAGGTATGCGAGTCAGCCCCGATGACCACATCCCCCGGAAGCACCAAGCCCTGCTCGGGTAACAGCACATGCTCGATGCCCATCTGACCGCATTCAAAATAGACCGTGCCCTGTTCGCGGGCAAACTCGCGCAGCATCTTGACCTGCTCGGCTGAGGCGATATCCTTATTGGGTACGAAATGATCCGGCACCATCACGATTTTGGATGCATCAAAAACTTTTTTCACACCAAGCTTGCGGAATTCCTTTATGGCTATGGGCGCAGTGACGTCGTTTGAGAGAATTACGTCAGGGCGCACACTGATGAAATCACCCGGCGCAACCGATGCCTTGCCGCAATGGGCTGCCAGTATTCTTTCTGCTAATGTCATATCACTTATCTCATTTCCTGAACATATTTTGCTTGTCTTAAGAAATAATCCAGTATATTAAACCATAAACACGATGTTACGTTCCTGCTGAGGCGGACTTACGCAGCGCTGCTGTTTTGCCTGTCGGGCATGCATGTGGCAATCAGGCGGTTGAGGGCGTGCATGTACGCCTTAGCCGACGCTACGACAATATCGGGATCGGCACCGCGCCCGGTATAGCTTACGCCGTCCGCTTCAATGCGAATCAGCACCTCGCCGATGGCGTCAATGCCGGCTGTAATTGAGTTGACGGAAAACTCGGTGAGTTTATTGGGCACTTTCACGATACGGTTGATGGCCTTGTATGCGGCATCCACCGGTCCTGTGCCCAGTGACGCGTCGGCCAGTTCCTCGCCGTTTGGTCCGATAAGCTTAACTGCAGCAGTCGGAATGCCACGATCGCCGCATGTTACCTGTATGCGCTCCAAATGATAATACTCGGTAACAGTGCGTTTGTCCTCAGCCATCAGCGATTCAAGGTCGCGCACAGTGACCTCTTTCTTTTTGTCAGCCAGTTCCTTGAAAGAGGCAAAAGCGCGCTCAAAATCCTCTTTTGAAAGGTTGTATCCCAATTCCTCCAGCCTTTGACGCAGGGCGCTGCTGCCGGATAGTTTGCTGAGAACAATGGATGACGATGGAATGCCCACCATTTGCGGGTCCATCACCTCGTAGGTAAAACGCTGCTTGATGACACCGTCCTGATGTATGCCGGATTGGTGCCTGAAAGCATTTGTTCCCACAACCGCCTTATTCGATTGCACCGCAAAGCCGGTTAATTCGCTTACCAGGCGCGAAGCGCCGTAGATTTGCTGTGTGTGAATGCCGGTTTCAAGCTGTAAAGCTTCGCCTTTGGTGGCAATAATCATCACAACTTCTTCCAACGCAGCATTGCCGGCGCGCTCTCCTATGCCATTGATGGTGCACTCAATTTGACGCGCGCCATGCATTAGGGCCGTGATGGAGTTTGCCGTGGCCAATCCCAAATCGTTGTGGCAATGCACGCTTAATACAACCTTGTCCATACAAGGCACATTTTTATAAATGCCGTCGATAAAGTTGCCGAACTCCGCCGGCGTGGAATACCCCACTGTGTCCGGGATGTTGATGGTGCTGGCACCTTCAGATATGACGGTATTCAGCACCTGATATAGAAATTCGGGGTCGGTGCGTGTCGCATCCATGGGTGAAAACTCTATGTTTGATAGGTGCTTGCGGGCGTGACGCACCGCTGCCTGCGCCATTTCAAGTGCCTGCTCGCGGGTTTTTTTTAGTTGATATAGCAGGTGTATTTCCGATGTGGAAACAAAAATATGCAGACGCGGGTTGGCACCTTCCCTGATAGATTCCCAAGCGGTGTCGATATCCGGCGCAACAGCGCGTGCCAAAGCACAAATGGAAGCACCGCGTATTTGGCGTGCCAGCGTGCGCACGGCCTCAAAATCACCTGAGGAACTGACAGGAAAACCTGCCTCAATAACATCCACACCCATGCGCTCCAGCCGCCCGGCTATTTCCAGTTTCTCGCTGACATTTAGCGCAGAACCGGCTGCCTGTTCTCCGTCGCGCAGTGTGGTATCAAAAATAATAACCTTATCCATAATATCCTCCATTAATACAATCTCAGCTTGCCTACCTAAATCCCCTCCCTGCAAATGGAGGGGCAGGTAAGTGAGAGACTGCCCATGCATTCATTATGGATGTTACAATAATACTTAGTCACAACGCACCTTTAATTGCTGTAAAAAATAGCATAATCCTCAATGTTTTATATGTATTAATGCCAAGATAATACCACACAAAGCACTTATCAGCCAGCTTAAGCGCTTGGCAACGCATATCTATGTCCGTTCAACACTCGTGTGTGGTTTTTCATCGACATTGCCAACACGCATTTCAAAAGAGGATATACACTCCTTGAATGAAACACATCGCATATTAGTCGATGCTGATGGGTTCACCTATCTCTTTCCACACCCATCACTGAGAAACTGGATTTCCAATTATACTATTACCTTTCCAAGAAAGTGCGTGATGTCCAGCAAGTATGCAGTTATCCCACATGGCTGTGCCACGCTGGTATTTTCATTCGACGGCAAAGAGATTTTTGGTAATTTATTTGGGCCAGCAACCAAGCCAGCCTGTGTTGGCGCTGAAGCAAACCGTTATCAAATGCTGTTTATTGTTGAGTTTCAGCCGGCGGGATATTATGCCTTTAGCGGAATGCCCCAAAATGAGTTGACTGACAGAATAATTCCGTTTGAAACAATTAATCCTACGCTTAATGCATTGATAGTGCAACAAATAGAAACGGCGGCAAATACTCATACCCTCATTACCGAAATTGACAGATTGTTTCTGGCGTACCTCAAAACCGCTTTTTATCGCGATGAGTTTTCAGTAGCAAATAGAATGATTGTAAATAGCGGCGGATTAATATCGGTCAAGGAGCTTTCCCAAAATGCATGTTACAGTGAGCGTCATTTGAGCCGCATATTCGGAGAATACATGGGTGTGAATATCAAGTCCTTTTCGCGCCTTGTGCGCGTAAACAAGGCTATTCGTCTTTTGCAAAAGCCCATGAACAGCATCACAAAGGCATATCTTCAAACAGGTTATTATGATATGCCCCACTTTATACATGATTTTAAGTCGATATGCGGAATCACGCCGCAAGAATATAGAGATAAGCTGTCCGATTTTTACAGTGAGATTGCGAAATTCTAATGTACAATGCAAGAAAATACGAAAAATAGGAGTGATGAATATGAAATATTGCGGTACGCTAATTTCAGTATCGGACATGGAAAAATCCAAGAGTTTCTATGAAAAAGTAATGGGGCAAAAAATCATAATGGATTTAGGCGTTCATGTTTCTTTTGAAAATGGGCTTTCCCTGCAATCCAATTATGAGGAACTTGTCGGAGTGGAACTTAAAGCACATGCACAACCTGATAATTTTCAGCTTTATTTTGAGGTAGAAGACTTAGATTTCTGGGAAACAAAACTAAAATCAGTAGATGGGATTGTGTTTCTCCATGAAAGCAAAGCATACCCTTGGGGGCAGCGTGTCATGCGTTTTTATGATTATGACAAATACATCGTAGAGGTATCAGAAAGCATGGTTAGTGTGGCAAAGCGTTTCTTGGCGCAAGGGCTTTCTGTTGAGGAAATCGCAGAGCGTACAATGTTCCCTGTTGAGGTTGTTAAACAACTCATATAATCACTCGGCAAGCGACGCCGTTTTTGTGGGCGGACTGGTTATTCAAAGCAAGCCGGCGCCTGCACTGCCGGATGAGGCATTTGTTATATCCACGGATGAGGCAGACTGCTTTGTTGCGCTGAGTGAGGGGCGCATAACGCCGCACGGAAGCGTGGAAATCGAGGGAAGCCTTAAAGTCTTGGGGAATATAACTGCTTCAGGCAGTATTATGCAAACAGGTGCGCCCTGAATGAGCGCACCTGCCGGTATTCTTTTAACTGAAAGCCTGAAGCTAACTATTCTTGCGTTTGATGATGAAGTAGACCCCAGCACCCACTGCGGCAATTAGAACAACGATAATCACGATTATAAGGAATGCATTGCTGCCGGAACCGCCTTCGTCAGTGGTGGAGGGAGCAGTCGGTGAAGTGGAACCGGTAGGCGTGGTGGTGAAGTATCGGTGGGAGTAGTACCGGTAGGATCTGGCTCGGCGTCCATTAGAACAAGACCGGATACCTGAACCGACGCAGAACGAATTGTTGTTGTGCCGTCGCCCAGTTGATCGTAACTGTTACTACCCCAAGCCCAGACCGTGCCATCGCTTTTCAAAGCCAGAGAATGTTCACCTCCACCAGCAAGCATAGGCTCGGTTGTGTTTGCCGCAGCAGCCGGCAGCGCAAATGCCCCCAAACCCACAAGCATAAAGCTTGTAAAAAGTA